>Ga0075420_100006294_pt1 | contig 10468 bp, 7 predicted proteins | sample SoiMetdeltSBSDD4_FD_75296 | JGI IMG/M metagenome (GOLD analysis project Ga0075420, IMG submission 75296) | Bulk soil microbial communities from a Populus tree surrounding site in Tennessee, USA - Soil MetaG P. deltoides SBSDD4 | ecosystem: Environmental > Terrestrial > Soil > Tree plantation...
CGGATCCCGGTCTCCCACAGCGGGTGCGCGGTCTTGTCCAGGATGGCCCGCACATCGCGTTCCACCATCGGGTCTCGCCGCGTCGCGGTGCCCGACGACCGCGGACGCGCGTGAGATCCCGCCTGGAAGGCCTCGATGAGCCAGAGCAGGGGGGCGGCGGGGTTGATGGTGGGGATGGCGGTCTTGCCGTCGCGCAGCCGCCCGGCGGCCCGGCGGGCGCGTGCGGCGTGTCGGGGTGTGGCGGGGCGGGCGAGGATCTGCACGCAGGTGTACTCGCCGCCGTGCAGCTGCGATCCGGCGGCCATCAGCGCACGCAGGGGGTCGGCGTCGTGGTCGGTGCGCAGCGGGAGCCACTCCGCCGCGGTGGGTAGCAGGTGCCCGCCGGTCTGCGCATCGATCTTGGCCGGGATCGGGTCCGGTGCCGGTTGGTCGGTGGTGACGGTGGCGCCGGGCCAGGCGCCGCGCACCGCCGCCTCCACCGCGCCGTGGGGGACGGTGCCGGGTACCCAGATGGAGATGAGCAGGTGCCGGCCGGTCCAGACATACTGGAAGACGACGTGTGGGCTGCCGTACAGCAGTCTGCGTCGCCGCGACGGGGTGAGGGTCCCGGCGAGGTTGGCCCACAGGGCGGCGGCGTTGGTCGGGTCGACCTGCGGCGGCGGGGCGATCGTCACGAGGCGGGCGTTGGTGGCGTGGTGGCGGTGCCGCCAGGAGGCGAGCATGTTCCGCCCGGCGATGTAGCACACAAGGCTGACCGGCAGGAGCAGGGCCAGCCATGGCCGGTGCGCCGCCCACAGCCCGGCGTGTTCCAGCCACCGGGTGGGCGCCGGTAGCGGCGGCGGGGGCACTGCAGGGGTCGGAGCGGGACGTGGCGTCGGTGGCGCGAGCGGCGCCAGCGCCGCGATGATGAAGGGGTTCACAGCTCGTCCTCATCGGCGTCGTCGTACAGGTCGGCGGGTTTCGTTGCAGCAACCCTCACGAGTTCTTGCAGACCGACCGGATGAGTTGCTTGCCCTGGTGCTGGCCAGGGGTGGTGCATGCAGAGCGGGCTTGATATTGACAGATTGTCGAGATTCCTGAAGGATCTGCGCAGAGTTCGACACATGGTCGGCTCCTTTGAGCTGGAGTGGGCGTGGGTCTGGCGGTGGTGCGCTCGCTGGGAGCGCCGAAACGGCTGCAGTCCTCGCAGGACGTGGGGGACTTCGAGCAGGAGTTGGTGGACCAGTTCCTGCTGGCTTCGATCGCGTCCGGGTACTCGGATGCGAAGGTGGGCGACGACCGGGCGGTGCTGTTCGAGTTCTCTCGATTCCTCGGCCGTCCGCTGTGGACAGCTGAGCCGGCGGATGCGGACCGGTTCCTCGTGTTGCAGCGTCGCACCGGCCTGGCCCGCTCCACGGTGGTCGGCAAGGTCGGCACGCTGGCGCAGTTCTACGACTTCCTGTTGCTGCGCTACCAGGGAGACATCCACACGCTGACCGGCTACGTGGTGGTCCAGCCGATCGACGAGTACAACCGGCCGGCCAAGGCCGAGCACGGCGCAGCCCGGGTGCCGCCACGCATAGACGAGGTCCAGGTGCTGTTTGAGGGATGGCGGCAAGGGCTGCCCCAGGTACGCAAGTACCTCCCGGCCGCCCGCGACTACCTGGCCGCCTCGCTGTGGCGCCGGGCCGGTTTGCGGATCAACGAGACGGTGATGCTGGACATCCGCGACTGGCGGCCGGACCTGGGCGAGTTCGGCAAGCTGCACGTACGGTTCGGCAAGGGCAGCCGCGGCCGCGGGGTCAAGCCGCGGATGGCGCCCGGGATCAACGGCGTCGCCGCGCTGATCGGTTGGTGGCTGACCGATGTGCGGCACCAGTTCGGTGATGATTGGCAACGCCCGGACGCGCCGCTGCTGCCCAGCGAGCGACACGACCCGCACACCGGGTTCTGCCGCCGGGTCGGCGCCAACGCACTCCGGGACGGGCTCGCCGACGCGGTACGGCGATGGCTACCGGCGTGGCAGGGCCGGCTGACCCCGCACGGGCTGCGGCACTTCTGCGCCTCGTCGCTGTACCTGCAAGGCATGGATCTCAAGGCGATCCAAGAACTGCTCGGGCATGAGTGGCTGTCCACCACGACCCGGTACATCCACGTGCACGGCGAGCACGTCGAGCAGGCGTGGGCGATGTCGAACCAGCGGGTCGCCGCGCGGCTGGCACGAGGCGGGGAGGCGACGGCGTGAAGTGGAACCTGCGGCTGGTCGCCGCCAACAAGGGAATCTGGAAGTCCACCGAGATGCGCCGCCGCCTGGCCGAGGCCGGGCTGGAGATCAGCGCCGGGAAGATGTCCGCGCTGTGGTCGGGCACGCCGACCACGATCCGGCTCGATGACCTGGACGTGATCTGCGCCGTGCTGGAGTGCAGCCCGTCGGATCTGCTGATCCCTCAGCCGGAGCAGGTCGCCGCCCGCCGACCCACCCCGCCCGAGGCGGTTGCCGACGGGACGGTGGCGGCGATCCGGCCGCGGCTTGGCCGACGCCGATCGGTCCCGCCGGCGTGAGACCCGGCCCCCGCCGCTGCAGCACCTGCGCCAGCCGGCCGATCGCGATGAAGGACGTGCCGTACTGCTTCGTCTGCTGGCCCACCGGCCCGGTCACCCCGCCACCGTGCCTACGCTGCGGATCCGCTGACTACTTCATGAGCGGGCTGTGCGCCCGCTGTCACCCCCACTCGCCGCAAGGCGTGGACTCCTGCACCGACTGCTACGCCTGGGGCGCCACCCGCACCCACAAGTGGCGGTGCAAGGGCTGCGAACACTGGCACGGCCATCACCCGGTTGGCGCATGCCCGGTCTGCCGGCGCACCGTGACGCTCAACGCCGAGGAAGGCGTGTGCCGGCTATGCCTGCGGCAACGCGCTTACATGCGCCAGCTTCTCGGCCTTGAGGTTGATCTGGTCGAGGCCACATGCGACGGCCATCAGCTGTTCCTCGCCGATCTCATCCACCGCAACGGCACCGGACGCCGGTTCAAACGCAAGCCGGCCGGCCCGCCCCCGCCGCCGATTCGACCGGCTACCCACCGTCAGTTGGTTCTGTTCGACCTGCGCCGCGATCTGCACGCCGGGCTACGCAAGGGCTTTCCACCACCGCCGGACCCCGGCCTGGATGCGGCACTGAGCCAGATCACCCGCACGCGCGCCGCCCGGTACGGCTGGAACAAGTCACTCACCGAACGCACCCAACGCGGGATCCGGATCCTGCTCGGCACCTCAGACACCCCTGGCGCCCCGATCCAGGCCAGCGACGTCACCGTTCTGGCCGCCATCGGCATCGGCGCCCCCACCGTCATCGGCGTGCTGTCCGAGGCCGGCATGCTCGACGATGACCGAACCCCGACCATCGAAGCCTGGTTCGACCGGCGCACCGCCGACATCCCTGTCAGGATGCGCGAGGAGCTGCGGATCTGGTTCGACGTGATGCGCCACGGCAGCACCACCTACCCGCGGCGCAAGCCACGGGCCGCTTCCACGATCTACGCCCAGCTCGACTTCGCGCTACCCGCCCTCCGCGTCTGGGCCCACCAGCATGAGTCGCTGCGCGAGATCAGCCGCGAGGACTTCCTGGCCATCCTGCCCACCTCCGGCACGCCACGCGCCACCCTCATCGGCGGCGTCCGGTCCATCTTCCGGGTCCTCAAACCGCGCAAGGTCGTCTTCACCGACCCCACCTACCGGGTCGGCGGCGCGGTCCACGACAAGCCGCTGCCGCGGCCGGTCGACGTGGCAACGCTCCGGTCGCTTATCGATAGCGACGACCCGGTCCGTGCCGCGCTCGCCGCCATCCTCGCCTTCCACGGCCTCCGCTCTGGCCAGCTCCTCCGCTTGCACCTGACCGACCTGCACGACGGGCGGCTGCACGTCGACGGCCGATTCGTCCTGCTTGCGCCGCTCGTGCAGCGGAAACTCGCTGCCTGGCTCGACTACCGCAACCGGCGCTGGCCGAACACCGCGAATCCGCACCTGTTCATCCACTACAAGACCGCAACCCACACCGGCGCGGCACGCCCCTGGTGGATATGCAAGAAACTGGGCATCCCTGCCCAGGCCCTCCGCCAGGACCGTATCCTCGACGAGGCCATCGCCACGGGCGGCGACGCCCGCCGCCTCACCGACCTGTTCGGCCTGTCGATCACCCAAGCCGCCCGCTACACCACCGCAGCTGACCACCCCGGGATGGCCAACTTCGAACACTCGCACGGGTGACGCAGTCGGTCTCGTGACCCTTGCCTTGAGCACACGGACCGAGTGACCGTACCCAGGAGCGTCAAGGCTCTGTTTCGCTGTGCACTCGTTCTGGCGAATGATCGGAACGAGGGTGTCGGATATCGGATCTTTCCTGTCTGGCCCTTTGGCTGAGCCGTGCTGGGACCCTAACCAGCGACAATGGCGACAGATGCTAACAGTGCTTATCTGTTCTTGGAGCCAGGATGGCGAGTAGGCCGGACCGTGCAACCGGAGAAAACCGCGCGATATACTCAAGTATTCTCCGCCAGTTATGCGAACGTGGTTACGATCAGATCGTTGACGAACTAGCACTGTCCGCACTGGCTGAACAACTTGCCGATCCGGGTTTGGCAATCGCTGATGTGTCAGTCGTAACCGGTCTCCCAGTCTCCGATATCCTTAGTGCCAATCTTCTCGCGGGCAGAATTAGTTCGCTACGAGACTACGTTAAGTCGCTTCGTTATCCGTACCGGTTGCGAAATCGCTTTTCTGCCTCCACGGCGGCCGAGTTCCTTCGTGAGCCTGATCGTCTGGAAAGGATACTATCTGGCCGACCCGTGCTAGCCAGCACTGTTGAACTGCACCCTTCTCTGGGGACGTGCAACTATAGCTGCACAATGTGTCTATGGTCCAACAAGGACGATCTCACATATGCCAGCAAGGATCTGACGGCCCGGGGCCTACTCAATACGGACGACTGGCTCGCCTTGCTGGACGAACTATGGCGCGGCGGAGCTCGGAACGTCGTATTTTCCGGCGGCGGCGAGGTTCTGCTCAACAAGGCCATTGGCAGGATCATCGAACATGCGGTGGCCCTTGGCTTTTCAGTCAGCATGTATACGACCGGCTATTTGCTCGATCGGGCAGAGCCAAACGTTTGGCGTTCAATCGCCAGAATGCGCCAGATGCGGCTCAGTGTCCACTCGCCACACGAAGAGACGTATAACCAAATTACCGGTCACCCGAAACGCGCCCGGGCTTTGCAGAGAGTGGTTGACAACTTAAAACAGCTACATACGCTGCGTGGTGAGTCGTCGGGTTCTTCCCTACGAATCGGATTCGGCTTCGTTCTTCAGCCTTTGAACTATTCTGAGGTGCTTGAGATGGCCCGTTACTCAGCCGAGCTCGGCACTGACTTCCTTGACATACGAAAAGACGAGGTCGACGTTACGGAGGCGCTTGATCCGGCGGCAATTAATGAAGTCAGGAGCCAACTCACGACCATCAGACAAAGGGCAGAACGGGGTGACTATCGCTCCACGAATGTGGATATCAGCGACGAACTGGTGATGTTAGCCGACAATCTAGTCGCGCCAAAGGTGCGTTCAGTTGAGTGCCTGGCCAAATACTTCCGGCCAACGATTAGTCCGTACGGCCTGGTAGCGCCCTGTGACCTAAAGGCAGAGCCGCGATTCGCGAATTCGGCGTTCAACTTGGGCCTAGTTCCCATCGACTCCATTGGAGGCGTGCTAGAAAACATGAACCGAACCACCATCCCCGACTCGTGCGTTGCCTGTATGCCCAGTTCGAGGACGGGAAATCTCGTGTGGTCGAAACTAGTCAGGGACGCTAGCAGTGGAATCGACCTTTCTCGGATTCTCTCACACACTCTATGCGGTCCGTGAAGATTCACTCTCAGGTATCGGAAAGAGTCTTCCATAATTTTCCTAGCGCCAATAGAACTGGGGGAATGGCGGCCAGTGCGGCGGCGCCCGCGAAAATCGCGATTACACCAAGCGCGGTGATCAAGAAGGCTAGGAGGAAAGAGGCATGCCATCGGGAAACGCCGGATGCCTGCGCTTTGGACGTAACGAGAATTCGCGCCTCTTCGGCGGGTTGGTCACGACGCTGTCCATCACGAGAGTTCTCGCTCCCTCGGGCCTGATCGCTCATATTGTTAGCGTGACGCCCGCGACGCACGTGTTCCATCACCGCTGCGTCGCACGACCGTCGCGAGCGAGTCCTCCGCGCGACGGTCATGCGAAGAAGCGAAGGAACAACCGTGGTGACTGACCAGCCGCCGCCGACGCGTATGCCAGGCTCAACGGACTTGGTCCCTTTACTCCAGATCGACTTGCTATCTGGCGTGCGAGTATACGTGAACGGGACGCGCGTAGATCTGGACCGTGCGATTCTTTCCACCCTTTGCGCCCTAGTGCTGTGCCAGGCAGACCAGAGTGGCGTTGGTAGCCGGGTGTCCTATAGGTCGCTAACGTTGTTTCTTGGGGCGGCTAATGTCGACGACGCTAGACGTAGAATGTATCGGCTTCGGCAATGGCAGGGCCAATATCTTAGCAAGAGGGCGGCGGAGGTAGCAGCGAGCCAGGGTCCCGTTAATATCTTCCCGCTTGCGCCAGGTGAACGATCAGGAAATATCGTGATCAACGGCGTTCTTGGTAATTGGCGGTTGTTTGAATCCGACCTATGGCAAGCAAACCGTTCTTATAGAGCAGCCGAGGCCGCGCCCCTCAACCGCGATGCTGATCTCGTCGAGTTGGAGCAGAAGTGGGCAGATCTAGAGCGCAGATGGCATCTGAGTGAAGCTGAGTTGGCGGACTCCCCATTCGTCCCATTGATCGATGACCTGTTCTTTCCACCGCCGCGCAACCGAGACAGCGATGCTTCATGGCGTTCGGCGCACCAAGCCCGGGCGGATGAGATCTGTAAAGTGCTTGGACGACTGGTTAGTCGTCGCATTACCGGAAGGCAGGCTTGGGTCGATTTACAGGTTAGCCTCGGCAGCGTTGAAAAAGTGCGGTCAGCCGTGGATGCCTGGTCGGTTGTTCAGTCGCCACTTCGTCTGCCCACAGCGCCGATCGAAACCATGACTCAGGCCAACTTCGTCGCCCTACGCAAGGCGAACGAGTCCTTGGCTCAGACTAGGTCTCTCTTGGCCACTCGGATGAAAGAGCAGCTTACTGCCCTTTTGAATCGTGCTGCCGAGGTAGACTCAAACAGGAGTGCGGGCTCCGCGACCACCGCTCCGCTACATCGAAGATCGAGGCTCTCTCCGCGGACTCAAGAATTTGTGGCGTGGTTAGCTTCGCGGCTTGCGGTGGACGTTGCTGAGATCTACGAAGAGACATTGTCGGCAACAAACCAACTTGTTCGAGTGCCTGCCTCTCGCCGATTGGCAATCGACGCAAGGCGTAGCGCGGTTAGTCGCCTGCAGTTATGTACCTCGCTTGAGGAGTATTACTCCAGACAATCGCTGGACGAGGCTAGCGGTGTACTATATCGCGCACGATTTGGTGATCTCACTATTCCTACTACAATCCTGTCTACCAATGCGTGGCAGAGCATTCGAGTACCGCTAAACTCGAATGCCGAGAGATTTGAACTCGTCACCGATAGCCCGGACAGCTTGGGTGAAAATGGGCTGGATATACCGATTGAGGCCGCAATCGCCCGCCTGGCTCAGATCGAGATTAGCAACGTCAAATACGTCAACAATCCAATCTACAGGCTGCTCGACATCGTCACTTCATCCGGCGAATTGCGAGTCACTATGGGACTCGACTACTTTCTGGCTTACGTGCTGAGCTTTGACCTTCTGGAACAGGAGCTAGTCGACGCGATTGTCTGGAACGAGGCAACGCCGGGCGCGAAACTTGACCTTCCTCTTCGCGATCGGTATCTTCCATCTCCGCGGCGAGCGGTGGACTTTCGTAACCGCCTTTGTGCCGGCGGGCCAATCGCACTCATGGCAATTGCGCGGCCTGGGCCGCCACACCGGACGGGTCCCAGCGACTATGTACTTCTAATCCAGGAGAGATCTTCGCGCGTAATCAATGTTGCGGGGCGTATTGCTGTAATTCCAAAAGCATTCCATCAGCCGATGGTTGAAGTGGGCGCAGAGGTACAGCTGTCGTCGTCGCTTGAGAGGGAACTTGAGGAAGAACTGCTTGGGCGTGATGAGTTGACCGGACTCGCGACAGGGGGGTACGTAGCGCCGCTGCACCCGCAGCATTTGACCGAACCAATGCAGTGGCTGGCGGACCGCCGAGGAACAGACGCCTATCGAACGGAGTGTGTTGGATTCGGTGTTAATCTGGTCACCGGGAACTACGAATTTGCTTGCCTTATCGTAATCGATGATTACGAGTGGTGGATGCGCTATGGCGGTCTACTGGTACCAAACTGGGAAGTCGAACGGGTCTCGCTTTACTCCAGCCGAGACCCTTCGTCGGTTACTCGCCTAGTCTCGGACCCGCGTTGGAGCAATGAGGGCATCTTTTCTCTACTCGAGGGACTGAGGAGGCTGTCGGAGCTTGACAATGGCGGTAGGGTATCATTACCTAATATTCAGATACTTGGAGACAGTTGACATGTGGCGCAAGGGCAACGCATTCGATGACGGAAAGGCGACCGGAGGGTGGATTATTAGTCATTTCATTGACTCTGAAAACGCTCTCAGGAGGTCCACTGACGTCGAAGTCAAATGGGGGGTGCATCCGTCTGGTGATACTCGGGCGGCTTGGGCGGATGACGATGCGCGGACGACCATACTTCTGATTGTGAGCGGACGATTCCGGCTGGACCTCCCAGACGAGTCGATTGTCCTTGAACGTCAAGGCGACTACGTGATGTGGGGATCAGGATTCAGGCACTCGTGGCACGCGGAGAAGGATTCGGTAGTGATTACCGTACGGTGGCCCGTTGTTGTGTGACGATAGGGGGCCTCGCGCTGCCTGAGCTGCAATTGCCCTGGGGCCAGATCGGGTCGTGAACTCCATCAGCAGTCTTGAACAACGTGATTTGCCGGAGTCGCAGCCTACGTCGACGGTCGCCGCGGGCCGCGGGCATCTGTTTTGCCGCGAAGCGCCTCAGCAGCAGTGGGTGCTCCAGCCTGCGGAACTGGAGTACCCGCTAAGGTAGATTCCGACGGTTGCTGCTTCAGTTGAGGCCGTCGGGGGCTTCGGAAATGTCGAACTCAGGGTCTGTCGTGGCCAGGGCGTGCTCGGCCGGCGAGGAAACCGCCTCGAACGACGTCCGGTTGGTGCCCGAGATCAACAGGCCGGTGCCGGTGCGTGCCGCGAGCAGCAGCCGCCGTTCGCCGGTGGTGAGCCCGAACGCGTCGCCGACGGCGTCGATGGCTTGTGGGGCTTGTTTGAGCAGGATCTGGGTGGCTGCGTTCGATACGACGGCCTGGCCGAGGTCGGTGCCGAGCACGTCGACGGCGTCCTGGGTGACCACGGTCAGGCCGGCGTTGCGTTTGCGGGCGGCCTTCGACATGCGGAACAGGAACCGAGCGCCCTCACCGTCGCGCATCAACAGCCACCCCTCATCGACCACCACCAGCCGTCGGCGGCCCTGCGGGCGGGATCCGTCACCGTGCTGGCGGTACTCGCGTGGGAGGTCGACCTGCCGCCAGATGTGATCCAGCGCGAGGAGGGTGCCGACGGTGCGCAGCTCGTCGGGCAGGTGCCGCAGCGACCACACCACCAGGTGCCCGTCGGGGCGGTGGGTGGTGGGCCCGTCGAAGAGGTCTTTGAACGAGCCGACCACCCATGGGGCCAGCCGTGCCGCCAGCTCGGTGGCGGCCGGGTCGGGGTCGGCCTGCAGTACGGCGGTCAGATCGGCCAGCAGCGGCGCCGGCCGGGTCTGGGTGGACGGGTCGGCGGTGATGCCCGCCTGCCGGTAGACGGCCAGGATCGCCCGGTCCAGCGCCGCCTTCTCACCGGGCGGCGGCACGTGCCCGAGCAGCACCGCGATCAACGTGTGCAGGAACAGGCCGCGGCGGGTGAGCACGTCCGGGCGCCGGTCCCCGACCGGCAGATCGAGGGGGTTGATCTTCACGCCGTGGGCGCCGAGGCGCACGACGATGCCGCCGACCGCGTCGGCGAGGCGGAGGTACTCGTCCTCGGGGTCGATGATCTCGACCTGCACCCCGTGGTACAGGCTGCGCAGCACCTCCAACTTCACGAAGTACGACTTGCCCGCCCCACTACGGGCCAGGACGACGGAGTTGTAGTTCTCGCAGGCCCACCGGTCCCACCACACGACGCCGTTGGAGGCCGGGTTCACCCCGTACAGCACCCCGCCGGACGGGAGATCATCGCCAGGGAGCGGAGCGGGAAGGTCCGGTGAGGCGAGCGGGAACGCCGCAGCGAGGGCGGCGGTGTCCATCGTGCGCAGCATCTGCAGCGAGTCCGTCGCCAGGGGCAGGGTGGTGGTCCAGCCGGCCAAATGCCGCCAGGTGG
>Ga0075420_100006297_pt1 | contig 10466 bp, 8 predicted proteins | sample SoiMetdeltSBSDD4_FD_75296 | JGI IMG/M metagenome (GOLD analysis project Ga0075420, IMG submission 75296) | Bulk soil microbial communities from a Populus tree surrounding site in Tennessee, USA - Soil MetaG P. deltoides SBSDD4 | ecosystem: Environmental > Terrestrial > Soil > Tree plantation...
CGCGCGGGCGGCTCGATCTTCGAGGTCACGGCACACGGCCGGCCCGCGATCCTGATCCCGTACCCGCACGCGACCGCCGATCACCAGACGTCGAACGCGCGCTGGATGGCCGACGCGGGCGCCGCGACGATCATCGCCGACGCGGAGCTGACGCCCGAGCGCCTGGCGCGGCAGGTCGCGACGCTGCTCGCCGACCACGGTGAGCTGGCGGCGATGGCGCGTGCCTCGGCGGCGCTGGCACGGCCGCAGGCGGCAGCGGAGATCGCGGGCGAGCTGACCGCCGCCGCAAGGCGTTCGAGCGGACACTCCGATGGCTGAGCGCCCGTGGGCGGGGCGCCGGATCCACATCGTCGGCATCGGCGGTGCCGGCATGAGCGCCTACGCGATCGCCGCGCGGGCGCTCGGGGCCGAGGTGAGCGGGTCCGATCGCAGCGAGTCGCCGTATCTCGGACCGCTGCGGGCGGCCGGGGTCGAGGTCGCGATCGGTCACGACGGCGCCAACGTCCCGGATGGCGCCGAGGTCTTCCACTCGACCGCGATCCCCGCCGACAACCCGGAGCGCGTCGCGGCGGCCCGGCGCGGGCTGGCCGACCGCAGTCGCGCCGAGCTGCTCGGCGAGCTGACGACGCTCCGCAAGGTGATCGCCGTCGCCGGAGCGCACGGCAAGACGACGACGTCGTCGATGGTCGCGCACGCGCTGCTGGCCGCAGGCGACGACCCCGGCTACCTGATCGGCGGGTCGCTGACGACGACGGGCGCGAACGCGGCCTGGGGGAGCGGGGAGTGGCTCGTGGTCGAGGCCGACGAGTCGGATCGCTCGATGCTGTCGCTCGACGTCGACATCGCCGTGCTGACGAACGTCGAGCTCGACCACCACGCCGCCTACACGTCTGTCGGGGAGCTCGAGCAGGCGTTCGCGGCGTTCCTCGACGGGGCGCCCGAGCGCGTCGTCGCTTCGGGGCTCGAGTGGCTCGCTCCCGGTGGCGTGACGACGTTCGCTCCGGAGCAGCTCGTGCTGACCGAGGGCGGCTCGCGCTTCCGCGCCGAGGGCGTCGAGGTCGAGCTCGTCGTGCCCGGCGAGCACAACGCCCGCAACGCCGCAGCGGCGCTCGCCGCCTGTCGCCTTGCCGGAGCCGACGTCGCCGCGGCGGCCGCGGCGCTCAGGAGCTTCACGGGCGCCGGGCGGCGCTTCCAGCCACTCGGCGCGACGCCGAGCGGTGCGCGCCTGATCGACGACTACGCCCACCACCCGACTGAGGTCGCGGCGACGATCGCCGCGGCACGGACGCTGCGGGCGCGGCGCGTGGTCGCCGTCTTCCAGCCGCACCTCTATTCCCGTACGGCCCACCTGCACCGCGAGTTCGGCGCGGCGCTGGCGTCGGCGGACGTCGTCTGCGTGCTCGACGTCTATCCGGCGCGAGAGCGTGCCGAGGACTTCCCCGGGATCACCGGGCTGCTCGTCGCCGAGGCGGCGGCGGACGCCGCCGGCGGCCGCGAGGTGCTGTGGATGCCTGCGTTCGAGGACGCTGAGCCGGTGTTGCGGCAGCGCCTGCGCGACGGCGACCTGTGCCTGATCCTCGGGGCCGGCGACGTCGACGCGCTCGGCCGGCGGCTCGCCGCCTAAGGCCAGTCGAGCCCGACGAGCCGCGGCTCCGGCTCGAGCGCGACGCCGAACGTCGCGCGGACGCCGGCGGCGATCTCTCGCGCGAGCGCCAGCAGTTCGGCGGCGCTGCCGCCACCGCGGTTCGTCAGCGCGAGCGCGTGCTTGGACGAGATCGCGATGCCGGCCGGGTCGCCGAAGCCGCGATCGAAGCCGGCGCGCTGGATCAGCCACGCAGCGGAGGTCTTGACGCGGCCGTCGGGCTCGGGCCAGGCCGGGACCGGTTCGTCGCTTCGCGCCCGCAGTGCGTCGAACGCGTCCGCGCCGAGGATCGGGTTGGTGAAGAACGAGCCGGCGCTGCGCGTGTCGGCGTCAGCATCGTCGAGCACCATGCCCTTGCTTCGCCGCAGCACCAGCACGGCGTCACGAACGTCGCCGAGCGGCGCGCTCGCGCCGACCGACACGCCGAGGCTGCGGGCGAGCTCGGCATAGTGCAGCGGCCCCGAGGACGGTGACGGTTCGAGCTCGAACGTGACCGTGAGCACGACCCAGCGCTCGGGGTCGCGCTTGAACGCGCTCGAGCGATAGCCGAAGTCGCAGTCCGCAGGGGAGAGCGTCGCGACGTCGCCGCTGCGGCGATCGAGCGCGCGCACGGAGACGATTGTCTCGGCGACCTCCTGGCCGTAGGCGCCGACGTTCTGGATCGGCGTCGCGCCGACCGAGCCGGGGATCCCGGCGAGGCACTCGAAGCCGGCCAGCCCGTCGGCCACGCAGCGCGCGGTCAGCGGATCCCACGGCTCGCCGGCGGCGACCTCGATCCGTGCGCCGTCGCGGACGACGCCGCGGCTGCGGACGAGCACGACTGTTCCCGGGAAGCCGTCGTCGTCGGCGACGATGTTGCTGCCGCCCGCCAGGACGAGCAGCGGTTCGCCGGCATCGTCGGCGGCTGTCACGGCGGCGACGAGCTCAGATTCGCTCGCTGCCTCGAGCAGCTGTCGCGGTGGTCCTCCGAGGCGCAGCGTCGTCAGCTCCGCGAGCCGTCGCGTCATCCGCGGAACGTACCTTCTCGGGCGTGCGTCTCCCGTCCGGCGGCTCGTGAGCTCTGACCCCGCGATCGGATTCCGTCGCCGGAAGGATGGCGGGCCCGGCCGTCGAAGGAGGTCGCGGATGGCGCGCGTCGCGACACCCCGGTTGCCCGCGCCCGCGTTGCGGGTCTCGCTGCGACGACCGACGCGGCGCACCGCGACGATCGCGCTCGTCGCTCTCGCGGTGCTCGTGCCGACCGCGTTCTGGTTTCGCGACTCGCCGATCGTCGCCGTCAAGCACGTCGAGATCACGGGCGTCAGCGGCGAGGACGCCACCGGCATCCGTGCCGCGATCACCGACGCCGCCGAGGGGATGAGCACGCTCCACGTTCGCGGCGATCGCCTCCGCGCCGCGGTCAGCGACTTCCCCGTCGTCGAGGGGATCGACGTTCAGCGCAAGTTCCCGAGCACGCTGCGGGTGACCGTCCACCAGTACGTCGCCGTCGGCGCGCTCGCGTTCGGCTCCGGCCGTGCGGCCGTCGCCGCCGACGGCACCGTCCTCGAGGACACGTCGGCCGTCGGCCTGCCGCTGATCCCGGCGTCGGCGCCGCCGGCGGGAGCCCACCTTGCCGAGCGCACGCCGCTGCGGCTCGCGGCGTTGCTCGGTGCCGCGCCCACAGCACTCCGGCGGCACGTCGCCCGGGTCGAGCTCGGGCCGCACGGCCTGACCGCGTACCTCGTCAACGGCCCGCGGCTCTACTTCGGCCCCGCGACGCGGCTCGAGGCGAAGTGGCTCGCGGCTGCCGAGGTGCTCGCTGACAACGACTCGCAAGGCGCGAGCTACATCGAGCTCCGGATCCCGGAGTACCCCGCCGCCGGCGGCTTCCGGCCGGGCAACGGTCAAGGAGAGCTACAGGGTTCCGCGTAGCCAAACACTCGAGTAAGACTTGAGAGTTCAAGAACCTGCAACGGCTCTTGCGCTCTAGACTTCCGTGCCTTGGCGCCCTACGGTGCTCTGGCCGGGCATGCCGTTCCGTGCTCGAAAACACTTCAGGCTAACTCGAGGGTCGGACGAAACCATCATGGAAAGCGGCAGCTACCTCGCGGTCATCAAGGTCGTCGGCATCGGCGGCGGTGGCACCAACGCGGTCAACCGGATGGTCGACGCGGGTCTTCGCGGCGTCGAGTTCATCGCGGCGAACACCGACTCGCAGGCGTTGCAGATGTGCGACGCCGACATCAAGCTCAACATCGGCCACGAGGTCACCAAGGGCCTCGGCGCCGGTGCCAACCCGGAGGTCGGCTTCGCCAGCGCGGCCGAGTCGCGCGACGAGATCAAGGAGGCGCTGAAGGGCGCCGACATGGTCTTCATCACCGCCGGTGAGGGCGGCGGCACGGGCACCGGCGCCGCTCCGATCATCGCCGAGATCGCCAAGAACGAGATCGGCGCCCTGACGGTCGGCGTCGTCACTCGGCCGTTCGAGTTCGAAGGCTCGCAGCGCCGCCGCCAGGCAGACGAGGGCATCGAGCGCCTGCGCGAGGTCGTCGACACGCTGATCGTGATCCCGAACGAGAAGCTGCTCGCGATCGTCGAGCGCCGCACCACGATCCTCGACGCGTTCCGGCTCGCAGACGACGTCCTGCGCCAAGGCGTCCAGGGCATCACCGACCTGATCACGATCCCGGGCCTGATCAACCTCGACTTCGCCGACGTGCGGACGATCATGACCGACGCCGGCTCGGCGTTGATGGGCATCGGCACCGGCTCCGGCGAGGACCGCGCCGCCGAGGCCGCGCGGCTGGCGATCTCGAGCCCGCTGCTCGAGGAGAGCGTCGAGGGCGCCACCGGCATCCTGATCAGCATCACCGGCGGCCGCGACCTCGGCCTGTTCGAGGTCAACGAGGCCGCGGAGATCGTCCAGAACGCCGCCGACTCGAACGCCAACATCATCTTCGGCACCGTGCTCGACGAGGACCAGGGCGAAGACGTCCGCGTGACGGTCATCGCAACCGGCTTCGACCACGGCCGCGCACGCCCGCGCACGGCCCGCGAGCAGACCCGCGATCGCGGTCGAGACCGCGGCCCGCGGATCGACGCGGGGCAGCGCTCGTCGCTGGAGATCAGCGACGACGACATCGACGTCCCGCCGTTCCTGCGCTGATCTGACCCCGCCCGCCCCGCCCGGCAGGCAGTAGCCTGCGCGCCGGTGGCCGCCCCCTCGCAGACCGATATCCGCCGTACGCCGCTTCACGGCCGGCATGTCGACGCGGGCGCTCGGATGGTGCCCTTCGCGGGCTGGGAGATGCCGGTGCAGTACGACGGTGTCGGCGCCGAGCACGAGGCCGTGCGCACGACCGCCGGCGTCTTCGACGTCTCGCACATGGGCGAGATCGAGACGTCAGGGCCGCAGGCGCTCGACCTGCTCCAGCGGCTGCTGTCCAACGACGTCGCCCAGATCCCGGTCGGCGGCGCGCAGTACAGCGTCCTCTGCCGCGAGGACGGCGGCGTGCTCGATGACCTCTTCACCTACCGCCTCGGGGCCGACCGCTTCCTGACGATCACCAACGCCGCAAACCACGAGCGCGACGTGGATTGGTTCCGGCGGTGGGCGCCGGAATTCGACGCGACGGTCGAGGACGTCGCCGATCGCTACGCGATGCTGGCAGTCCAGGGCCCGCGAGCGCGCGAGATCGTCCAGGCCGCGAGCGACCGCCCGCTGCCGGCGCGGATGACCGTCGGTGAGCGCACGGTCGCCGGCGTGCGGATGCTCGTCTGCGGCACCGGCTACACGGGCGAGGACGGCGTCGAGCTGCTGCTTCCGCCCGCCGACGCGGGCCGCGTCTGGGACGACATCGTCCGCCGGGGCGCCAAGCCCGCCGGCCTCGCCGCGCGCGACACCTTGCGGCTCGAGGCCTGCTTTCACCTCTACGGCAACGACCTCAGCGAGGATCGCGGGCCGATCGAGGCCGGGCTCGGCTGGGCCTGCAAGGAGGACACGGGCTTCATCGGTGCCGATGCCGTGCGCGGCGCACGTGTGAACGGTGCCGGATCGGAGCGGCTCGTGCCGTTCAAGATCACCGGCGGCGGGATCGCCCGCCAGGGCAACCCGGTCGTCGGCGGCGGGGTCGTCACCAGCGGCACGCATTCGCCGAGCCTCGGGATCGGCGTCGGGCTCGCGTACGTCCCGAGTGAGCGTGCCGAGCCCGGAACCAGCTTCGAGATCGACGTCCGCGGAAAGCTGCGCCCGGCGGTCGTCACGACGAAGCCGCTCTATGTCAAGGACAGCAACGGCAAGGACAGCGATGGCTGACGCAAGCTACCCCGACGATCTGCTCTACCACCCCGAGCACGACTGGGCTCGGATCGACGGTGACGGCCTGGCCACGTTCGGCATCACCTGGTTCGCCCAGGACGCCCTCGGCGAGGTCGTCTTCATCGACCCGCCGAAGGTCGGCACGACGATCGCGGCCGGCGAGGCCTACGCCGAGGTCGAGTCGGTCAAGGCCGTCTCCGACGTCGTCGCACCGATGTCCGGCGAGGTCGTCGCCGTCAACGCGGCACTCGGTGACGGGCCCGAGGCGATCAACGACGATCCCTACGGCGACGGCTGGCTCGTGCAGGTGCGCCTGAGCGATCCGTCCGAGCGTGATGGGCTGCTCGACGTCGCGGCCTACACCGCCCTCCTCGACTGACGGGAACCGAGCGCCGATGTCGACCTACACCTCCGTCACCGACCAGGACCTCCGGGCGATGCTCGAGACGATCGGCGTCAGCTCGGTGCAGGAGCTGTTCGACCGCCAGATCCCGGCCTCCGTCCGGCTCGGCCGCCCGCTCGAGCTGCCTGCCGGGATGGCCGAGCAGGACGTCTACACGCATCTGCGCGAGCTCGCGGCCCGCAACGTGTCGGCCGAAGACGAGATCAGCTTCCTCGGTGCCGGCATGTACGACCACTACGTGCCGGCCGTGATCGACATGCTGATGGAGCGCTCGGAGTTCCTGACGCCCTACACGCCGTACCAGCCCGAGGTCTCGCAGGGCAACCTGCAGGTGATGTTCGAGTACCAGACCGCGATCAGCGAGCTGACGGCGCTGCCGGTCTCCAACGCGTCGGTCTACGAGGGCCCGAGCGCGCTGGCAAGCGCCGGCTACCTCGCGCGGCTCGCGAACGGCCGCCCGCGCTTCGTCGCCTCGGCCGGCCTGCACCCGCACGCGCTCGAGACGCTGCGCACGTACGCCGCCGGCTTCGGTGCGGAGGTCGTCGAGGTGCCGCTGCGTGACGGCGTCACCGACCCCGACGCCTGGGCCGCCGCGATGAGCGACGACGTCGGCGCGATCTTCCTCCAGCAGCCGAACGTGCTCGGCGCCGTCGAGGACGTCGCGGCGCTCACGGCGGTCAAGCCCGAAGGCTCGGTCGCGATCGCCGCCTACGACCCGATCCCGCTCGGGATCCTCGTCCCGCCCGGCGAGTGCGGCGTCGACGTCTGCGTCGGCGAGGGCCAGACGCTCGGCAACCGGCTCGACTTCGGCGGCCCGTCGTTCGGCTTCTTCGCCGCGACCGAGGAGCACCTGCGGCGGATGCCGGGGCGGATCGCTGGCGAGACCGTCGACACCGACGGCCGCCGCGGCTTCGTGCTGACGCTGCAGACGCGCGAGCAGCACATCCGCCGTGAGAAGGCGACGTCGAACATCTGCACCGCCCAGGCGCTGAACGCGCTCGCCGGCGTCGTCTACCTGTCGTGGCTCGGCCGCCAGGGGATCGTCGAGCTCGGCGAGTTGTTGCTCCAGCGGACGCACTACGCCCGCGAGACGCTCGGCGCGATCGACGGCGTCGAGCCGCTGCACGCGCAGCCGGTCGTGCGCGAGTTCGCGTTGCGGCTCGAGCTGGGAGAGCACGGGACCGTCGAGGGCGTCGTCGATCGCTGTGTCGCCGCCGGCGTCAACCCGGGGCTGCCGCTCGAGCGCCTCGGCATCGACGAGCCGGGTCTGCTCGTCGCGATCACCGAGCGCCGCAGCCGTGCCGACATCGACCGCCTCGCCGCGGTGCTCGCCGACGCGGTCGCCGCCGAGAGCTCCGCCGGCGCCGCACGGGAGGTCGTCGGAGCATGAGCCTCGCGCCCGACCCGACGCTGACGATCTTCGAGGCCGGCTCGCCGGGACGGCGCGCGTTCGTCGCCCCCGGCACGGGCGTCGATCACGTCGACGGCCTGCTGCCCGAGCGCTTTCGCCGCGCGCAGGGCCCGCGCCTGCCGGAGGTCTCCGAGCCCGAGCTCGTGCGTCACTACGTGCGCCTGTCGAAGCGCAACTTCGATCTCGACTCGGGCTTCTACCCGCTCGGTTCCTGCACGATGAAGCACAACCCGCGCCTGCACGAGCGCGTCGCCGCGCTGCCCGGCCACGCGAAGCTGCACCCGCTGCAGAATCCCGCGCGGGCGCAGGGCGCGCTGGAGCTGATGTGGAACCTCGAGCGCGCGCTGGGCGAGGTCGCGGGCCTGCCGCACGTCTCGCTGCAGCCGAGCGCCGGCTCACACGGCGAGCTTGCCGGCGTGCTGCTGACGAAGGCCTATCACGCCGACCGCGGCGAGTCGCACCGAACGAAGGTGCTGACGCCCGACACGGCGCACGGGACGAACCCGGCGACGGTGACGATGGCCGGGATGGAGGTCGTCAAGGTCGCGACCAACGCCGACGGCGGCGTCGACCTCGACGACCTGCGCGCGAAGGCCGGCGACGACACCGCCTGCCTGATGCTGACGAACCCGAACACGCTCGGGATCTTCGACACGAACATCGAGGAGATCGCCGCGATCGTCCACCGTGCGGGCGCGACGCTCTATTACGACGGCGCGAACCTCAACGCCGTCATGGGCGAGTCGCGGCCGGGCGACATGGGCTTCGACATCGTCCACTTCAACCTGCACAAGTCGTTCACGCAGCCGCACGGCGGTGGCGGCCCGGGCTCCGGCCCGATCGCGGTCTCGGATCGGATCGAGCCGTACCTGATGCATCCGCGAATCGTTCGTCGCGACGGCGACGGAGACGCTCCCGCGCGCTTCGAGCTGCTCGACGAGACCAACAACGGGCACTCGAAGTCGATCGGCCGGCTGCGCGGGTTCCACGGCAACTACGGCTGCTTCGTGCGTGCCTACGCCTACATCTGCTCGCTCGGCGCGGAGGGGCTTCGCGACGCCTCCGAGGTCGCGGTGCTGAACGCCAACTACCTGCTCGCACGGCTGCGCAAGCTCGGCGTCCTCGAGCAGATGCCGCTCGCCTTCGGCGATCTCTGCATGCACGAGTTCGTCCTCTCGGGCGCGCCGATGAAGCGCGACCTGCAGATCAAGACGCTCGATCTCGCCAAGCGCCTGCTCGATCACGGCTACCACCCGCCGACGGTCTACTTCCCGCTGCTCGTCGACGAGGCGCTGCTCGTCGAGCCGACCGAGACCGAGACGAAGGAGACGCTCGACGGTTTCGCCGACGCGATCGCCGAGATCCTCGCCGAGGCGGCCGACGACCCGACGATCGCGCAGAACGCTCCGTATACGACGCCGGTGCGCCGTCTCGACGAGGCCGGCGCGGCGAAGCGCCCCGTCATCCGCCAGCCGCTCTAGGCGCCTGGGCCTGGTAACAGGTCGTTCTCAAGACCGTCGCATCTTGTTCACAAATAAGCGGCGGCGCGCCACATAACGTCGCGGTTCACGCCTGCACACGGCGGCGTGTGCCCACGACACGGAGTCCGCATGCCCGCCAGATCCGCCCTTACGCGCCGCCTCGGCGTCCGCCAGCTCGCGTTCGTCGCGTTCGTCGCGTTCGCCGCCCTGATCCTCGTCGTCGCTGTCGCCGGCCGTTCCAACGCTGCCAGCGGTTTGACGTCGATCGACCTCGCCAAGTACAAGCGCGTGGCGAAGCTCAACCTGCCGCCACAAGTGAGCCTCACCAACCAGCTTGCCGAGGAGGCCTCGGGAGTCACCTACGACCCGGTCTCGGACTCGCTGTTCGTCGTCGGCGACGAGGGCACGTCGATCGTCCAGATCAACAAGGCCACCGGCGCGAAGATCGACTCGATGACGCTCACGGGCTTCGACGACACCGAGGGCATCACGTACGTCAGCGGCGGCAACGCAAGCGGCGACGGCGCCGTGCTCGTCGTCAGCGAGGAGCGCAAGCGCGACCTCGTCCGCGTCACGTATCACGGCGACGCCACCACGCCGCCGGTGCTCAACCGCAACGACGCCTCGGTGAAGGCCGTCGACCTCGGTACCGACATCGGCAACGTCGGCAACGAGGGCGCCAGCTACGACGTCGTCAACGACTCGTTCCTCGTCGTCAAGGAGCTGACGCCGAGCGACATCTTCGAGACGCACCTCGACTTCGCCGCCGGCACGACGTCCAACGGCCCGGCGACCAACGACCAGGACGCCGGCATCACGCCGTTGTTCTCGCCGGCGCTGGCAGGTCTGCGCGACTTCTCCGACGTCTACGCCCTGCACAACCTGCCGACGGCGACGCTGTCGGCCCAGCGGGACAACGTCCTGATCGACAGCCAGGAGTCGGGCAGGGTCATCAACGTCAGCCGCTCAGGTGCGATCGCGAGCCATCTCGACATCGTCGACGACGCCAACGCGCTGTCGATCCCGGACATCACCAACGAGGGCGTCACGATGGACTCCGACGCCAACCTCTACGTCGTCAACGAGAACGGCGGCGGGATCGGCGTGCCGCAGCTGTGGGTCTACCAGCTGTCGAACGACACGAACGCCGCTCCGACCGCGGTCGGGTTCAAGGACGTCGTCTCGTCGCTGGCCGAGAACACCGGCACGGGCGCGCGCGTGAAGGTCGCCGG
>Ga0075420_100006299_pt1 | contig 10463 bp, 7 predicted proteins | sample SoiMetdeltSBSDD4_FD_75296 | JGI IMG/M metagenome (GOLD analysis project Ga0075420, IMG submission 75296) | Bulk soil microbial communities from a Populus tree surrounding site in Tennessee, USA - Soil MetaG P. deltoides SBSDD4 | ecosystem: Environmental > Terrestrial > Soil > Tree plantation...
TGCGCCTGACCCGCGGGGCGGAGACCCGCACCCTCGCCTGGCAGGGGGGGGAAATCGTCTTCGCACGCTCCAACTCGGTGCGCAACACCCTCGGGAACTTCCTCGTCCGCAAAGGGATCATCACGCCGGAGCAGAACGCGCTGTCGGCGGCGAAGATCGACGAGAGCACCCGTCACGGCAAGGTCCTCGTCCGGATGGGGTTCCTGTCGGCCGACCAGCTGCACTGGGCGGTCAAGCAGCAGGTCCTTGAAATCATCTATTCCCTCTTCCACTGGCGGACCGGCCTGTTCGAGTTCGTCGAGGGGCCGATCGAGAGCCAGGAGAAGATCACCCTGTCGATGTCCACGACGCGCATCATCATGGACGGCATCCATCGCCTGGACGAGTGGACGAAGATGCGCGACGCGATCCCCGACGACAACGGCGTGCCGGAACCTCTCGCGCGCAACGACGAAGTGGCGAAGCGGGCCGACCTCGGAGGCGACGAGAAGAAGGTCTTCCCGCTCGTGGACGGGGCGCGGACGGTGGCGGACATCGTGGAGCAGGCGCGGCTGGGAGAGTTCGAGTCCTATGCCGCCCTCTTCCAGCTGATCACCGCGGGCGTCGTGCGCATGGCCGGACGTGCCGCAGCCGCCACCGGAACCTGACCCTTCCGTTCCGTCACGATTCCGATGACCCAGCCTCCGGGCGCGGCCGGTGGAGCACGGCCACGCACTCGACGTGCTGGGTTTGCGGGAAGAGATCGAACGGGGTGACCTTTTCGATCTCCCAGCCCCCAGTGCGAACGAGGATGCCGAGATCGCGGGCGAGGGTGCCGGGGTCGCAGGAGACGTAGGCCATCCTGGGCGCGGCGATGTTCGCCAGGAGCTTGCTGCCTTCCGGGGCGAGGCCGGTGCGGGGAGGGTCGAGCAGGATTCCGTCCCACGGCTCACGCGCCAGATCGATGAGGGAGCGGGTCACGTCGTTGCGCAGGACAAGGAAGCCGGCGGCGCCGCTGCGCCGGAGATTCTCGCGGGCGGCTTCGGTCGCGTCCCGGTCCGACTCGACGAGGGTCAGGACGGCGCCTCGACGCGCCGCCTCGACGCTGAAGAAGCCGACCCCCGCATAGAGCTCCAGCAGGCGCATCCCGGGGACGACCGCGAGTGATTCGAGGGCGGCCTGCCGCACCGCGAGGCTCCCCTCCGGGTTCGGCTGGAAGAACGCCCCGGCCGGAACGCGGAACCGATCCCCCTCCAGCTCCTCCTCGAGGTGGTTCCGTCCGGCGAGGATCGACGTGCCGACGAAGTGCCCCAGACGATCGCTTTCGTGACGGACCACGCCGACGACGCGCGGCACGCGGCGCACCAGATCAGCCGCCAGACCGGCGAGCGCCGGCGGGTCGCCCCGCCCCGTCTCGAGGGTCACGAGAACCTCGCGCGTGCCGCGCGCTTCCTGGACGGTGAGGCGGCGCAGGAGCCCTCGCCCGCTCCGCTCATCCAGCGCCGTGAGCCCGGCGCGCGCGGCGGCGGCCGGGATCCATGCCGCGATCGCCGCGGTGACCGGCCCGGCGAGAAGGCAGGGATCGACCGGCACGATCTCGCTCGACGACCCGCGCCGGTGCAGTCCCAGGACGGCCCGCCCCCGCTGCCGCCGCCAGTCGAAGTCCATCCGGAAGCGATAGCCGAGCGGCGCGCCGATCCGCCGCGTCGGCGCGACCTCGACGTCACCCAGCGTCCCGATGCGGCGCAGCGCTTCGGCCACCTGGCGGCGCTTCGCCTCCGCCTGCCCCGCCTCCGACAGGTGCTGCAGATCACAGCCGCCACACGACTCGAAGAAAGGGCACGGGGGCCGGCGGCGCTCGGACGATGGGGCGACGATCGCGACGATCTCCGCTTCCGCATAGCCGCGGCGCAGGCGCGTGATGCGGACGCGGGCCGTCTCCCCCGGCAGCGCGCCAGGGACGAACACGACGAGCCCCTCGTGCCGGCCGACGCCGCGGCCGGCGCGCGCCAGGTCGTCGATACGAATCTCGATCGCGGCGCCGGGCGCCGGAGGGTTGGGGTTCAGTGGACCGACGGGGCGGTGCCGGGCCCGTCCCCGGGATCGAGGAGCGGCCGCCGTCCGGCGAAGCCGTCGGCGATCCTGTGCCAGTGGCCGATCGTCGACTCGCCGTGCTTCCAGCAGAGAAACACCACTTCGTTGTTGTACATGCAGGGGAAATCGACGAGCCCGACTTCGGCGCCGTTGACGAGGCAGCCGTGGCTCTGGATGGTCCCGAGGATCGCCTTCACCCGCTCGAACAGGCGCGGCACCGTCCCCTGCTGCTCCAGGAGCCCGGCCAGGTCGCGGCTCCCGATGGCGTGCCCGCTCTGTCCGGCGGTCTCCTCGATCGCCTCGCGGATGACCCGGAAGGTGCCCACGAGGTCCTCGATCGCGGGCTGGATGAGCGGCACGAGGGCGCGCGCTTCGTCGAGGGTGAACAGTCGCCGGTAAGGGGGCTCTTCGGCCATGATGGAGGCTCCGCGGGGATTCTAGATCGGGGGACGACGCCTTGACAGGGCCTCTTTTGATCGTACATACAGGGCCGACCGCGCCCCGCCGCCGCCGGGACGCGCCGATGCCGATGCGGTCCATACGCTCCCTTCTTCCGCCCCTCCTTCTGGTCGCGGCGTTCGCCCTTTCCGCCGGGCGCGTCGAGGCGACCTGCGGCAATTCGCTATCGTTCCGCCACGCGCTGGACTCGTACTGGACCGGGCTCCCCGAGGTGAACCTCATTTCCATGGCCTATTCCCTCGAGAATCCCAGCGTCGCGACCGGGGAGGCGCCAGTCCTGTGCCGCTTCTTCGGCGAGGAGACCTCGGGAGGACAGTGCCAGCCGCAGGCGGGATCCGCCTCGGACGGCGTGGTCACCGTGAACGGGAACTGGGACCATCCGAAAGCCGGCGGCTGCCCCAACCAGGCTGGCGAATGGGGGCACCCGATCGTCATCGCCGCCACCGCGGCCGTGGACGAAGGATCGCCCGGCCATCGCGGCGTCGGGATCGTCGCGTCGGTCGGATACGACGTGGACTCGGGCGGTTATCTCCTCGACTGGGCGCAGCCCTTCGCAGAGGGGGGCAACGACGTCCGGCCGGTCGCGGCGCAGGACATCCCGGTCCCCCAGGTGACCGGGGTCCGGTCCTCCGCGGACGGGTTCCTGCTGGTCGACCTGAATTGGAATGCGTTCCAGACGTTCGACGACTGCACTCAGACCTTCCGCCCGACCTGCACCGACTCCAAGGGCCGCAGGCGCCCGGTCCTGACGCAATTCATGGTCTACAGCGCCCGTTCGTCCTGCAGCTCCCCGCCCCTCTCGGGCCTCCTGACCTCCGGGCTCTGGTCGCCCGTGGGGACGGTCTCGAGCAACGTCTCGGTGGCGACGCGCGTCCCCAACCCCGGCGGCGAGTGCGCCTGGTTCGCCGTCGGCCTGGTGCTCCAGGGAGGCTATCTGCCGCCGGTCGTTTCCGGAAACTCGCGCGGGGTGAACCTGGCGACGGCCGGAGGCGAGGACAAGAAGGGGGACAAGCCGGGGGAGAAGAAGCCGGGCGATTCCGACGCACCGGGCGACGGGGATCAGGGAGCGGACCCAGGCGATGCGGGCAAGACCGGAAGCGACAGCGGCGGCTCCACCCCGGGCGAATCGGCAGGCGGGGCGGCCGGCCAGCAGGCGGCGGACGCCGCGGCGCCCGGGGCCGCCCAGGAGAAAAAGGAACCGTGCGTCGACGAGGACGACATCCCGGACGACGAGGACAACTGCCCCTGCGACACCAATCCGAAGCAGGAGGACGTCGATTTCGACGGCGTCGGAAACCGCTGCGATCGCTGCCCGGTCGTGCCGGACCCTGAGCAGAAAGACGCCGATCGGGACGGTCTCGGAAACCCGTGCGACAACTGCCCGGACGCCGCCAACGCGAAACAGGAGGATCGGGACGCCGACGGCGTCGGCGACGCCTGCGACAACTGCCCCGACCATTCCAACCCGCCTCAGGACGATGCGGACAAGGACGGTCGTGGGGACGCCTGCACCCAGGCGATCGTCGAGGCGCGCCGCATCCGCGGCCCCGACGGCAGCCGGGTCGAGTGGCGCATCACCCACGAATTCGACCTGGTCGGGATCGATCTGTTCGCCGTGGACCCGAAGGGGAAGGAGCGCCGGCTGCGCGACAAGCCGATCCCCTGCCGCGCCTGCAAGACCGGCGCGCCGGAGACCTACAAGGTGCCCCTCACCTCCGAGGAGGACAAAGGGACGCTCGTCCTGAGGCTGGTGCGCGTGGGAGGAGCGGCGGACGAACGGCCGGTGCGGCTCGACGTCCCGGCTCCGGCGCCGACTCCGTCCGCGGCACCCGCGAAGCCCCGCTGACCGCGGAGCCTACTTCCCCTTCCCGAACAGGTACGACGCGCCGAGCGCGAGGTCGAACGAGAAGAAGCCGTCGCGCGGGATGATCCGGCTGTCGCCGTGGAAGTGCCAGATGCGCCCGTCGAGGCGCAGCGCCCAGGACTTCGACAGCATGATGCGCACCCCGCCGCCGGTCTGGAGCACCGTGCTCGCCTCGGAGTCGAAGCCGTTGTCGTAATCGATCCGCCCCGCCCCGAACAGGGCGAAGAGCTGCCACTTGGCGTCGGGCTTCTTGTTCTTGAAGTCCCCGAGGTACGTCACCATGATCTTCTGGAGGTCGTACTCGAGGACGCTCCCTTTGATGTTGGAGTCGGCGGAGACGTCGTCGTAGGTCAGCTCGACGGCGTGCGTCTTGTTGAAGTGGTACGCGCCGCGCGCCCGCCAGCCGAGCGCGTCGTCGATGGTCGTGTCGTTGTCCATCGTCGTGCTCAAGAGATCGGCGCCCACCTCCCACTGCTTCGACAGATCGGCCGCTGCGGCCGGGGTCATCCCGAGCGATGCGGTCAGGGCGATGATCACGAGGCCGCTGGCGCGGCGCCACGCACGCTGCATGTCGAATCCTCCTCCGTTCCCGGCGTCCCCGCGTCCGGGGGGCGGGAGTATGGACTTTTCGGGCGCGGCGGATCAACCGGGTGCGCCGCCGCGGCGCGCGACTTGACACCGGCCGGCGGGACGGGTACGTAGCGCGCCGATGATCACCGGCCGCGCCATCCGTCTCCTGCTCGCGGCGGCCGCCGCGATCGGATTCGTGATCCCGATCGCGGTGATCGCCGCGGATCCGGATCCCCGGATCGCCGCGATTGGCTCGATTCGCTTCGTCGGGTCCGGCGCCGAGGGGGCGGAGGGGACTGTCTTCACCAGCACCCGCCTCCGCGCCTTCCTCGAGGAGGAGGTGGGGCGGCCGTGCGCCCCGCTGCGGATCGAGGAGGGGATCGCCTCGCGGTACCGGGCCCTCGGCTACGTCCCGACGGTGCGCGCCTGGTGCGCCGACGGCGAGCTCGTGCTCGCGGTGCGGGAGAGCAGCCATCGGGTCGCCGTGGTCACCTTCGACGTGCCGGACCTGGCCCCGCTCGGGGTCCAGCCGCAGCGCATCGCCGACGAAAAGCCGCTCTACCCGGTTCCGGAGAGCGCCCCCCGCGCCGTGGTGCGCGGTCTGCTGCAGACCCGCCCCGGCGATCTGTACAACGTCGAGCGCTATCGCCTCGATCGCCTCGCCCTGGCCCGCCTCGGGTACGCCCTGCTGTTCATTCCGGGGGCCGCCCCGTCGGAGGAGCAGATCGCCGGGGGAGCGTACCTGATCCAGAGCACGACCCAGATGCCGGAGGACGAGACCCGGCGCCTCCGCCGGGGACCGCTGAACTACCTCGGCGGCAGCGCCGGGTACGGCCCGCGCACCGGCGGCACCGCCGGTGTCGTCTACCAGCGCCGCGACATCCTCACCGGGCTCGACACGTTGTCCCTGACGCCGACCTTCAGCACCGCGTGGGGGGGCGAGATCGGCTATTCGGCGCCGGTCGTGGCGGCGCACAAGGCACCGAAGCGGATCTACGACGTCGGCGGATCGCTCTTCACCGCGTTCGTGAACAACCGGGAGCTCGAGGGGGAGGAGCGGGACGAGCGGCGCACCGGCGGATCGCTGAATCTCGGGGCGCGCCCGCTGGGGCTGCCTTCGCCGCACGACCTGCACCTCCAGGCGGAGCTGCGCCGCGAGACGGTCGACGTGGACGGGCTCGACGAATCCGACCTCTCGATCCTGCGCCTGAGCGCCGTCCACGAGTACCGTCATATCTATCGGCGCCCGAGCCTGCTCTTGCGCACCGTGCCCGCGCTCGAGGGCTCGTTCGACGTCGGCGACGGCATCCCCTACGTGCGGCCGGCGCTGCAAGTCACCGCGCACGGGCGTTTCCGCACCGGAATCGAGTACGAGCTGCGCCTCGGCGGCGGCGGGATCGACCGGCCCGTGCCGCAGTTCCAGCTCTTCACGCTCGGCGGCGCCACGACGGTGCGCGGCTTCCAGGAGGACACCTTCCTCGGCCGCGGCATCGCGTACCTCCAGGCCGAGCTGTGGATCCCGTTCATCCGGCCGCTCGAAGGGAGGAAGGTCGGACAGGAGGAGATCGCCGATCCGTCGCGCGCCCCGTTCGAGCCGCGGCTGGCGCGCGCGATCAAGGGAGCGGTGTTCGTGGACGGCGGCGGCGTCTGGCAGAGCCCGCTGATCGGCCGGGCGTCGATCGCCGGAGCCGGTGTCGGCATCCGCTTCGTGGTCCCCGGGGAGCCGCTCGTGGTGCGGATCGACTACGCCTGGGGCTTCGGCGAACACGGCGGCGACTCGTACCCCTACATCGCCCTCGGGTACGGCTTCTGAGTATCATCCGCGCCGTGACCGTGACGGACGACGGAACCGACCGGGACGGGCGCCAGCTGGCGTTGCAGGAGCTCCTGACGACCTTGCGTCGGGACGCCGACGCGCGCTACCGGCACCATCTGGCGGCGCAGATCTCGGGGGAGTCGGCCGGCGACAGCGAAGGGGTGCACGGCTGGAAGGCCAGCCGCGAAGGGGGCGCGGACGTCGCCCTGCTCGAGTCGCTCGACCAGACCGTCCGGCAGATCGACGCGGCGCTCGAGCGTCTGAACACAGGGGCCTATGGCCGCTGCGACGCCTGCGGCGAAGGGATCCCGATCGCGCGCCTGCGCGCCGTGCCGTTCGCGACCCGCTGCGTCCCCTGTCAGTCGGCCAAGGAAGACGGCGGCTCCGGCCGCCGCGCATGAGCCCCCCGGAGGCTCACGCCCAGGTTCCCTCTCCGCCGGCCGGGGCCACCTCCATGCCCCGCCGCGCCGGTCTTCTCGCCGCCTGCGGGCTTCTCTACGCCTCCGCCTGCGGCGGCCCTTACGGCACCGAGGACTTCGTCGCGCAGGTCGGCCCGGGTCTGCTCACCCTGCTGATCGTCGTCGGCGCGGTCATCTGGGGCCTTCCCCTGTCGCTCGCCACCGCCGAGCTCTCGGCGCGCCGGCCCATCGAAGGCGGCTACTACCGCTGGGTCCGCGAGTTCCTCGGCGAGGACTGGGGCTGCCGGGCCGGCCTCTGGAGCCTGATGTCGTCGGTCCTCGACAACGCGCTCTACCCGGTGCTGTTCGCGCAGGCGCTCGAGTACGTGCTCCCGGGTCTCGGCGCCTTCCCCCGCTGGCTCGCGGCGGTCGGCTTCATCGCGCTGCTCACGTGGCTCAACATCCGCGGCATCCGGATCGTCGGGGCGGCGGCGGTCGCGCTCAACGCCTTCCTCATCGCGCCGCTCGTCTGGATGGTCGTCGCGGCGGTGCCGCGCTGGCAGTTCAACCCGTTCCTCCCGTTCAGTGCCGGGGAGTCCCCGCTCGACGGGCTCTCGGCCGGCCTCGCGCTCGCGGTCTGGTTCCATTCCGGCTACTCGGAAGTGTCGACCGCCGCCGAGGAGATCGAGCAGCCGCGGCGCACCATCCCGCTCGTCCTGCTCATCGTGACCCCGCTCGTCATCGTGAGCTACGTCCTGCCGATGATCGTCGGACTCGCCGCGACCGGCGGCTGGCAGAACTGGGAGTCGGGGCATTTCGCCACCATCGGACGGATGCTGGGCGGCCCGGTCCTCGGCCACTGGTCGCTCCTGGCCAGCGTCGCCTCCTTCACGGTCATCTTCATGGCCTACCTGCTCTGGTGGTCGCGCCTCGCCTGGGCGTTCGCCGCCGACGGCTTCCTGCCACGCTGGCTCGTCGAGCGCCACCCGAGTTACGGCACGCCGCACCGCGTGCTGATCCTGTACGCGATCCTCTACGCGCTGCTCGCCCTCGTCCCCTTCAAGGAGCTGCTCATCGTCGATGTGTGGCTGTTCGGCGCCTACGACGCGCTGGTCGTGTGGTCGTTGCTGCGCGCGCGGCGCTCGGCCGTGGTCGACCCGGAGGGGTTCCGCCTCCCCGGCGGGACGGCCGGGGTCGTGATCAACGCCGCGGTCCTGACCCTGACGTGGGGAGTGCTGCTGGTGACGACGGCGCGCGAGGATCCTTACGCCGCGCTGGCCGGGGCCGCGCTGCTCGCGGCCGGGGCGATCGCGACGCCGTTTCTCGGCCGGCTCAAGACGCGGGGCCGGCCGGCGGGTTCCTGAGGGCCCGCGCCGCGGCGTCGAGAAGAGGGGCCGCCGACAGCGGGCCGCCGACCGCCTGGCGCATCCACAGATCGGGCGTCACGCGGCCGATGCGGCAGACCCGCTCGAACTCCGGCCCCATCTTTTTCTGTTTCCGGAAGTGCTCCTCCAGCTGGAACGCGATCAGGTGCCCGAGCGGATAGTCGGGCGTGTACAGCGCCGAGCTGACCATGTGGGAGTAGATGGCGAGGAGGGGGACGTCGCGCGCCCCGACGAGATCGGCGAAGTGCCGATTCCAGACGTCGCGCGCCGCGCCCACGACCGCCTCGCGGAACTGGGCCGGCGTGCCGTCCGGGTGCGCGACGAGCCAGTGCCAGGCGGCCATGTCCACGAGCGCCACGCCGGCGATCTCCCGCGTCCCCCAGAACTCCTCGAGGGCCCGCGACGCCTCCGCGTCCCCCGACGGCTTCTCGAGCCCGAGGAGCTCCACGTCGTGCCCCTGGAAGACCATCGCGAGCGCCTCGGTGAACGCGTTGTTCGGGACCCCGTGCAGAAGCCAGTGATCGATCCGGTCGAGGGAGAACGACTGCTCGACGTTGTGCCCCATCTCGTGCACCGCGATGTTGTACCCCTTGTAATCCATGCCGCCGGGTCCGACGCGGGTGCGCAGCCGGACCTGGTCGTCGCGCCGCTCCGCCCCCTGGGCGTGCCCGGAGCCGCGCGACGGATCGACCTCGATGTTCGCGGCGAGGAAGCGCGCCTGCTCCCGGTCGAAGCCGAGCTCCTTGAACATCCGCGGCATGTCGGCGGCGTAGTCGGCGGCGGTCGGGTAGCGCGCCTTGGTGCGCGCGTCGAGATCCGCCTCGGTGTAGCGGCTGCGGGGCTTGAAGCCGGCGTACCAGATGTCGAACGGCTCGAGCGGCCGGCCGAGGCGCTGCGCGATCAGGCGCGCGGCGTCCTGGGCGATGGGCGCTTCGAGGACGGCGAGGAGGAGGGCCTTCGTCTCCGCCTCCGGGATCTCCCGATCCACTTCGAAGCGGCGGGCGATGAGGTTCGGGTGCTCCGGGTCGAACGGATCGGCGCGGCGGGCCGCGGCGGCGATCGCCATCCAGGTACGGTACCGGGTGTCCGGCTCGCGGGCGTTCGAGGGAGTGGCGCTCTTCCCGGGCGGCGGCTCGAGGTCGCGCACGCTCGAACGGGTCACGGCGTTGGTGACCGGGTTCCAGTCGAGCAGCGGGTTGTCGATCACCGCTTCCGGGATCTCCTGCGTGACGATCCGCTCCATCACCCGGGCGATCATGCGCTGCGATGCGAGCCCGGCGGGATCGGAGTAGAGCGCCTTGATCTCGTCTCTGAGATTCCAATGGCTGAGGAGGCGCATGCCGGCCGGAAACGGGCGTCCTCCCTTCTCGTCCAACAGGTGGTGCATCATGATGTTGTCGCGCGCGATGTACGCCTCCGCCTCGACGTACGCGCGCTGGATCTGCTGTGACACCTCCGCCGGCAGCCGCCGCGCGAAGCGATCCGCGAGGCGCGCCTCGGCCCACTGCCTGCGCGTCCAACCCGGCCCCTCCTTGAGACGCTCGTCGAGCGTCGTCAGCCGGAAGTTGACCAGAACGACGAAGGCGGTGCCGTTCCCGAACAGGTCGTCCTGCACGTGCGCGCCGGGATCCCACGCGCCCAGCCGCTCGTCGATCGGCCGGATCGGCCCGGTCTCCACCTCGAGCGTGAAACGCAGGTCGCGGCCGAGCGACAGGAAATAGCCGTCGATGCGCTCGAGGAGCGCTTCGAGCCGGTCGAAGCAGCCATCGAGCTCCGCTCCTTCGGGAAAGAACTCCGTGGTGACGAGCCGCTCGAACTCCGAAGGAGCGCCGTCCTCCTGCCGCCAGGAGCGCAGAACCTGCTTGACGCCACGCTGGGCGCGAACCTTGGACCCTGCG
>Ga0075420_100006300_pt1 | contig 10460 bp, 6 predicted proteins | sample SoiMetdeltSBSDD4_FD_75296 | JGI IMG/M metagenome (GOLD analysis project Ga0075420, IMG submission 75296) | Bulk soil microbial communities from a Populus tree surrounding site in Tennessee, USA - Soil MetaG P. deltoides SBSDD4 | ecosystem: Environmental > Terrestrial > Soil > Tree plantation...
GCAGCGTGGCGATGTCATCGTGATTCCCGTGTGCGCTCACGATCGCGAATCGGTCTCTGAGCCGCTCGCACTGGTCGATCACGGCACTCGTAATCGCTCCAGACCTGTCGGTGACTTCATCGGGCGACAGCAGGATGGAAATCTCGTCGATGGCTTCGAGCGCGGCCAACCCGGTCCGTGCGTCGACTGGTGCGTCCCGGTTGCCGATTACGTCCGCTGGTTGTGGAGCAGTGGAGCCCGAGCCGACGGCTCGCGCGATATAGACCCGCCCGCCGCCGTTCTCGAAAAACCCCTGGACGGCAGCAGGGAGGAAGAGGCCGTTCACCAAGCCGCCGAACGTGTCCTGAAACGCCCGCCAGGACGTGATCAACTGCGGCTGCGTCGGACCGCGCTCGGTGGCGCCAGCCATTCCCGCGGTGCTGGTGCTCACGCCGTCGATGGGCCGCGGACGGCTCGGAAGCTCCTCGACATAGACGCCAGGCGCCACATACTCAGCCATGCGCAATCTCCGTGGCCGTGCCGGAACACCGCTTCTTCATTTGACGCCCAAATGAACGCTGTGATACTCCATTGGCATGGCTAATAGAGAGCCTTCGAAAGCCGACGTGCTGCAAGGCACGCTGGACCTGATGGTATTGCAAACCCTCGACACGATGGGGCCTCAGCACGGCTATGCGATCGCGGCGCGGCTCGAGCAGGTGTCGGCCGGAGCGCTGCAGCTGAACATGGGGACGCTGTATCCCGGGCTGATGCGGCTCGAGCAACGCGGGCTCGTGAAGGGGAGTTGGGGCACCACCGAAAGCAACCGCAAGGCGCGGTTCTATGCGCTGACCGCCGCCGGCCGTCGCGAGCTGGCGAAAGAGAAGCAGGCCTGGGATCGGATGACGACGATCATGCAGGCGCTGCTGCGCGACGAGGCCTGAGCGAGCTCTTCCCATGCGTCTGCTTCGCGAGTGGACTCATCGCATCGTCGGCATGCTGCTGCAGCGGCGGCGCGATGCCGATCTGGAAGAGGAGCTCCGCATCCACCTCGATCTGGCAGCCGAGGACGCGCAGCGTCGCGGTGAGCTTCTGCACGAGGCGCAACGCATGGCGCGGTTGCGATCGGGCAGCGCGCTGCAGGCGCTCGACGCGCTCCGCGACCAGCGAGGCATCTCGTGGGTCGAAGAGGTGATGCGCGACGTCCGTCATGGGCTGCGGACGTTGCGGCGAACGCCGTCGTTCACAACGGTAGCCGTGATCACGCTGGCGCTGGGCACTGGTGCCAACGCCGCTATCTACCAGCTCCTCGACGCCATACGGCTGCGCCCACTTCCAGTGGACTCGCCCGACCAGCTCGCCATCGTGCAGATGGCCGACATGACGCGATGGGTCGACATGGCGCGATGGACTGGCCGTCGATCGTCGGCATATCCCGTCCTGACCTATCCGCTCTGGGAACACTTCCGCGATCACCAGACGGCCTTCCAGGGCGTGTTCGCGTGGTCGAACACCGAGGTGCGCCTCGATCGGAGCCTCGGCGCCAGACCGGCCAAGGCGTTGCTCGTCAGCGGCGACTTCTTCAACGTGCTCGATGTTGCCCCGTATCTCGGTCGGCTCCTGACGAGAGACGACGACCAGCCAAGCTGTGGGGTACCCACAGCGGTCCTCAGTCACAGTTTCTGGCAGCGAGAGCTCGGCGGAGATCCCGGAGTGATCGGCCGCACACTCACGCTCAACGCCCGACCGGTGGAAGTCATCGGCGTCACGCCAGCGGGGTTTTTCGGCGTCGAGGTGGGGCGGGCGTTCGATATCGCCGCTCCGATCTGCGCGCAGGCGTCGCTTGGCAGTGAGCCTGGCTGGCTCACCAGCAAAACGATGTGGTGGCTCACGGTGATGGGACGCACAGCGCCGGGGCAATCTCTCGACAGCGTCAACGAACGCCTGAAGGCGGTCTCGCCGGGTCTTTTCCAGGCCTCGCTTCCAGCGGAGTTTCCACGCGATCGCGTCGAGGACTATTTGAGCCTGACGCTGCAGGCCGTTCCCGGTGCCACGGGAGTCTCCGCGGTCAGAACCCGTTATGCCGATCCACTCCTGATTCTGCAGCTGACCACGGGCATCGTGCTGTTGATGGCGTGCACCAATCTCGCGAATCTCGTACTCGCTCGAGCCTCCGCACGTGAACGCGAGTTCGCCGTGCGATTGGCCGTTGGCGGGTCCTGGCTCCGTCTGGTGCGGCAACTGATGGTCGAGAACGCGATGCTCGCGCTCGGCGGAGCGATCGTCGGCGTTGGCGTGGCGGCGTTCTCGAGCCGTATTCTCGTCGGGCAGCTCGGACGCGAGTTGTCGTTGACCCTGCCGCTCGACTGGCGGCTGTTAGGGGTCATGCTCGGCCTGGCGTTCGTCACGTGCCTGACGTTTGGCCTGGTTCCCGCCTGGCGCGCCTCGCGCGTGTCGGCGGCTGACACCGTCAAGGCCAACGGGCGCGGCGCATCTGGTGGTCGTGATGGCACGATGCTGCGTCGCGTGCTCGTGGTGACACAGGTCGCGTGCTCGGTGCTCCTGTTGTTTGGTGGCGTGCTGTTCGCCGTCACGCTCCGCAACCTGCACGCCGTTGACGTGGGATTCGAGTCCCGCAACGTCTCGATCGCGCGTGTGGACTTCACGAGCCTATCGGTGCAGCCATCCGCACGTCGGGCCCTCGCCGCGGATCTGCTCGACCGGATTCGTGAGGCCCCCGGCGTCGAGTCGGCGGCGGAGGTCCGACACGTACCGTTTGGCGGGACCGGCAACAGTGCCATCGTCGCGGCGGAATCCGATCCCACGGTCACGACTGGCGTCAGGCTCAACGGCGTGACGCCCCGGTATCTGGCGACCCTGGGAGTGACGCTGCTCGCTGGTCGGGACTTCGATAGTCGAGACTCCGCCGGAGCGCCAAAGGTGACGATCGTGAATCGGACCTTCGCGCGTCGCCTCGGGCTCGCCGAGAACCCCGTGGGTCAGCGATTCCTCCGGCCAGCGTCAGGCGATATGTTCGAGGTGATCGGCCTGGTCCCGGACTCGAAATACGGGGCGCTGCGTGAAGATCCGCAGCCGATCATGTTCGTTCCGCTCGCGCAGATGACGGCGCCGCGTCCGTTTACCGATTTCATGGTGCGTTCAACCGTGCCATTGTCGCGTTTGTCGTCGCTGATCGAGGATGCGGTGGCACAGGTCAGTCCGCTGATTGCCGTGGACGTCGGTGCCCTCGAGACCACGATCCGCGACGGCCTGGTGCGCGAGCGACTGATGGCGCTCCTGTCGGGAACGTTTGGCGTGCTGGCTGCGTTGATTGCCGCCATCGGCCTCTACGGCGTCATGTCGTATCTCGTCTTGCGGCGCACGAACGAGATTGGCGTGCGCGTTGCCCTCGGTGCGCGTCGCGCGGATGTGTTGACGCTTCTGTTCCGCGAGGCGGGCGCGCTGCTGGCCGTGGGGCTTGCGATCGGCGCCGCCATGTCGCTCGCGGCGGCCGGATCGGTTCGCGCGCTCGTGTTCGGGCTCGAGCCACAGAGCCCGGGCATCATCAGCCTTGCCTGCGCGCTGCTGGCGCTGATCGGCCTCGTGGCCAGTTATCTGCCGGCACGGCGCGCGGCCAATCTGCCGCCGCTCGTGGCGCTGCGCGAACAATAGGAGCACTTATGCGAACTCTCCGCGAATGGCTTCACCGTGTGTTCGGCACGCTGCGACAGGGCCGCAGTGACGCAGACCTTCAGGAGGAACTGCGGCTCCACATGGAACTCGCCGCCGAGGACGCGCAACAGCGCGGCCAGCCTGCGCGCACAGCGCGTCTCCACACCGGCGGCGCGGCGCAGGCGATGGACGGGCTTCGCGATCAGCGCGGCTGGCCGTGGCTGCAGTCGGTGTTCGCGGATGTGGTGTTCGCGTTCCGGCAGCTGAAGAAACATCGGACCGCTAGCGCCGCGGCGATCCTCTCGCTCGGTCTGGCCGTCGGTGCGACGACGGCGGCCTTCCGGCTGCTCGATGCCGTGTTCTGGCGTTCACTGCCCATCGATCAGCCCGGGCGGTTCTTTGTGCTCGGCTGGGATACAACAACGTCCCGGGGAGAGCCCGACTACCGCGACGACTTCGACTACCCGACGTTCCGCCGCTATAGAGATGCCGTCGGCGCGCGGGCGGAAGTGATGGTCGTCGGCACTGCATCGCGGCAGGAGATCGTGATTGACGGTGAGGTCGAAGGCGCCTCACGACAATACGTGTCCGGCAACGTGTTTTTGACGCTAGGACTTCAGCCGGCGACTGGTCGGCTGCTCGAGCCGTCCGACGACGTGGAGCCGAGCGGGCGCGACGTAGCAGTGATCAGCTACGACTACTGGACACGGCGATTTGATCGCGATCCCGCTGTTGTCGGACGGACGTTCCGTTGGGGACGAAGCACGATCGAGATCGTTGGCGTGTCTCCACGGGGGTTCACTGGCACCGAGCCGGGACGGTTGACCGACTTCTACGTGCCCGCGACGTTGAACTCGCAGGCACTCAATAGTCCTGGTTGGTCCTGGTTTCGAATCTGGGTTCGGCCAGGCAACGATGCATCGCCTGAGCAGGTGCGGCAGCTGCTGCAGGTGCAGGTGAGACGCGACCGCGAAGAGACCGTCAAGTTTCTCCCACCCGACTCACGAGGCCCAAGAATCGCGGCTCTGCTGAACGAGCAAATTCTTCTCGCGCCGGCGGGAGCCGGCGTATCCGGCCTCCAGCGCACGTTCCGGCGGCCGCTGTTCATCCTCGCCGCGCTCGTCATTCTCGTGCTGCTCATCGCCTGCGCGAACGTCGCCAACCTCCTCATCGCTCAGGCGATGTCCCGCGCACGCGAGATGGCGTTGCGCGTATCGATCGGCGCCGGACGCGGGCGGCTCATTCAACTGGTCCTCGTGGAGAGCGCGGTGCTGGCGCTGAGTGCGTCGATCGCCGGCGCGGTCTTCGCGTGGTGGGCGGCGCCGTTCGTGGTGTCTCTGCTGGAACTTCAGGAGCCGGTGCAGCTCGTGCTCGACGCGAACTGGCGCGTGCTTGGCTTCGCCATCGCATTGACGGCTGCGGTGACGATGGTGTTCGGGCTCGCACCGGCGCTTCGCGCGTCCTCGGTGAGACCGCTTGGGGCCCTCAAAGGGCACGACGACCCGCACCGCCATCGTCGGGTCGTGCGCTCGCTGATCGGCGCACAGATGGCATTCTGTTTGTTCGTCATCTTCATTGCTGTCCTTTTCACGTCCACCCTGAGGAACCTATCGAATCGGCCGCTGGGATTCGACCCCGACCATCTGTTGCTGCTCGAGATCAACTTGTCCGGCACACAGAGCCCGACGTCGGCAGGCAAGCAGCCGCCGCAGGTGTGGGCAGATGTTGGCGAGCAGATTCGCACGTCGCCTGGTGTTGAAGCCATAGCGTTCGCGGGGTGGGTGCCCTTGAGCGCGAACCGGTGGAGGGCGCAGGTCTTGGCGCCTGGACGTCTGCCCGACCCCGACAACTCGCCGTACTTTCTTGCTGTCTCGCCCGCGTACTTCGACACGATGCGGATCGGCCTGGTGGCCGGACGTGATTTCAGAATCGGCGATACGCCGCCCACGCGCGATGAGCAGCAGCCAGTGGCTGGCGTGGGCATCGTCAACGAGGCATTCGCGCGCGCGTACTTCGATGGGCAGAGTCCGATAGGCCGGCAAGTGCTCGTCCGTCAGTACAAACGGAATCCTCAGGACACCGATGTCGACGCCCCGATGGACATCGTCGGTCTGGTTCGCGACTCCGTCTATGACAGTCTCCGCGAACCGATGCGCCCGACGGTGTTCGTGCCTAACGAGGCGTCGAATCACGCCGCGCTGGTCGTCCGCACGAAGGGAGATCCGCTGGCGCTCGGCGCCACGCTTCGACGCGAGGTGACTCGAGTCCGCGCCGACTTTCGCGTGACGAACGTGGGCACGCAAAGCGCCTTTGTGCAGCGACAGATGTTGCGCGAACGTCTGCTCGCCACGCTGTCGCTGTTCTTCGCAGCCGTGGCGCTCTTGCTCGCGGGCGTGGGTTTGTACGGCGTCCTCAATTACGCAGTGATCCAACGTCGCCGCGAGATTGGCGTGCGGATGGCGCATGGCGCACGGGCCGCAGACGTCGTGCGGCGCGTCGCTGCCGAGATGCTCACCCCGGTCGGTGTCGGACTGATCGTCGGTCTGACAGGTGGCCTCGCGTTCGGCGGGCTGATCGAGAGGATTCTGTTCGAGGTGAAAGCCACTGACGCGTGGACGATCACCGTGCCGCTGCTGACGCTCGCCAGTGCCGCGGCGTTGGCCGCACTGCCGCCGGCTGTACGTGCCGTGCGGATCGATCCCGCACAAACGTTGCGCAGCGAGTGATGCGGTCGTAGTGTCCGGCTTCAGCCGGACCATCCATCAATACCGCAGCGTCATCAGCAACGGCAGATGATCCGAGTCGTATGCGTCCGGCAGCGTTTCGCAACCGCGCACGAGATCCTCCGCCGACGTTCCGGCGAACATGAAATCCAGTCGGCCGATCGGCACCAGCACGTCGAGCCGCAGCGGCCATCGATTGGTCCGGCCGGTGCCGCACGAGGCCATCGGAACGCGCGTGGCGAGCGCCAGCACCGCGTTGTCATCGAGGCCGCCGCGCGAGTTGAGATCGCCGCCGACGAAAAGCGGCGCATCTGCAAAGGCCATCAGACGATCGCTGAGCGCTGCCGCTTGCGCAGCGCGATCGCCGTTGGTATCGAAGTGCGTCGACACCACGCGAATCGGTTGTATCGCCCCACGCGCCGCAATGAGCGCGCTCACCGCAACACGCCTCTGCTTGCCGAAGGGCAGCTCGAGCGCGTGCACATCCACGATGGGCTCGGTCGACAGGATTGCGTTGCCGCGGTCCTCACGCTCGTCCAGCAGTGTCGCTGGTCCGTTCCGCATTGAGGGGACATAGGCGACCGACAATCCGAACGATGTTGCGATGTCGTGAACGTCCATGGCCGGACGTCGCGGTCGAATGGCCTTCGGCACCTTGAGTGCTGCCGGATAGGACTCCGGCACGGCGTCACCGGTTCGAAACGTTTCCTGCAGCAGGATTGTCAAGCTCATGCCGGCGCGAGCGGCATCGTCCAGCACACGCGGCAGCAGATCCTCGAGACGTCCGCCACCGACGTTGACGTTCCAGCTCAGAATTCGCATGCCTCCGAAGCTGCCCGGAGCCGCAGGTCGTGATTCGACGACAGGACGGCCAACGCTCTGGCACCACAGGTCCAGCGACGTCCGGTTGTCATCCCAGCGAGTCCACGTCATTCCGTCCACAGGTTCCAGGCAGGACAGCTGCGGATCGGTTGCCTCCGTGGCGGCGAGCTGAGCCGTCCTCGCAGGTTCGTGCATCAGCAACGACGCCGCGACGACGAGTAGGATTATGGTTGAGCGTCTCACCAACTCTGTGATCGTACACCCTGATCAGGCACTCTTGATCACGACCGGCTGTGCGCCGTTCCACAGCGTCAGACGCCCCAGCTCGCGCAAGTGCTCAGCTCCGGAAACGATGGTGAGGAAATGATTGCCGGCGAGCTGCCCGGCTTTGCTCGCGAAATTGGTGCGTCCGTAGGCGAGCAGGATCTCCGTTTCACTCACGCCGCCAGGGTAGACGAGCACCTCGCCTGGCGAGGGATAACTGGTCGCGTTCTCGAACGGCACATTGAGCGCAAGGTCGCCCAGCGGGATCCAAGTCGCCTCACCGCTCCAGCGCACATGGATCAGTTGTCCCTCGAGCGGCAGGATCTTCCGGACCGCGGCGCAGGTCAGCGGCGCGCCTGGTTCAAAGCGTGCCGTCATCGTGAAGGGGCCGGCGGTGATCACGACATCGGACATGAGGGCTCCTCTCAGGACGGGCGGATGAGTGTGCCGCCCTGTGTGGCCGTGATCCGGCCATCGTGGAAAATCGTCACGCCGCGTCGAATGGTCCGGCAAACAGCTCCGCGAAACGCGTAACCCACGTACGGCGTCAGGGGATGCCGCTGGTGCAAGTCACCCGCCGCCAGCGTCACGCTCCGATTCAGATCGACCAGCGCCAGATCGGCATCCATCCCGGGCTCGATCGAACCTTTGCCGCGTATACGAAAGCGCCGCGCAGGCTCCGCCGCCACGAGCGTGCTGATCCGTTCGAGCGGCAGCGCGCGCTTGTGATAGCCCTCCTCGAGGAGCACGGCCAGCGTGGACTGCACGCCGGCAATCCCGCCCCACGCCGCGATGAAGTCGCCGCTCTTCATCGAGGGCAGCGCCGGCGAATGGTCAGAAGCGACGATGTGCACGCGTCCGCGCCCGAGCTCGCCCCAGAGGCCATCCCGATCGCCAGCGGCGCGGAGTGGCGGCGCACACTTCGCGATCGGGCCCAGCCGCTCTACGTCTCCTTCGGTGAAGAAGAGATAGTGTGGACACGTCTCGATCGAGACATCGGTGCCCTGTGCCCGCGCCTCGGCCGCCAGCGCGACTCCGCGCCCACAGCTGACGTGAACGATGTGCAAACTGGCGCCGGCTTCTTTCGCGAGCAGAAGCGCACGTTGGATGGCTTCGAGCTCGGCGACTACCGGCCGCGACTCCAGAAAGGCGCGCACGGTTCGCGACGTGAGGCGTGCACCAAGACCGCGCGTCAGTTCCTCGCTCTCTGCGTGAACGGCGACCGGCAGCTTGAGACGTGCCGCTTCACGGAGGCCATCGAGCAGGGTCACATCGTCGGCGCGAGGAAATTCGGGAAGACCCGAGTTGCACATGAACGCCTTGAATCCGACCACGCCGCGCGCGGCCATCTCGGCCATGTCGGCCACCGAGCCTGGCACCAATCCTCCCCACAGCCCGAAGTCGGTGATGGACGAGGCTTCGAGCGCCGCACGCTTGCGATCGAATGCTGGCGCGTTCACGGTGCACGGCGTGGAATTGAGCGGCATGTCGAAGAACAGCGTGCCGCCGCCCGCGGCGAGCGCTCGACTGCCAGTCGCCGCACCTTCCCACTCTGTCCGCCCAGGTTCGTTGAAGTGCAGATGCACGTCGATGACGCCCGGCAGCACGAGCTGGCCGGTCGCGTCGATCTCTTCGCGCCCGCCAGGGATCTCGGCCGATATCTCGCGAATCCGTCCGTCCTCGATCGCCAAGTCCGCGCGCCTCTGACCGCTCGGTGTGACCAGCGTTCCGCCGCGTATCACAACGTCGATCACCCGTGCGCCTCCGCAAGGTCTTCGAGGAACGCCAGTCCGGTGCCAAGGGCGGCGGCGACATCCCCCTCGAGCACTATTTCATCCGGATGATGGCTGACACCACCGGGACTGCGCAGGAACAGCATCGCAACCGGCATTCGAGTCGCCAGAATCATCGCATCGTGTCCGGCGCCGCTCTCGAGTCGATGGACTGGAACGCCGCGCGCCGCAACCGCGCGTTCCAGCGCGGTCACAAGCGTCGGGCTCATCGCCACGGATTTCTGATCGAGATGTGTATCCCACCGCACAGTCAGCTGTCGGCGCGACGCAATTTGCTGTGCCGTGCGACGAAGGGTGTCGACCGCTGTCGCTCGGGTGTCATCCGATGCATGGCGAACATCGAGACTCGCTTCACACATGCCGGCGATGACGTTCGTGGCGCCGGGCCGCGTCAGCACCCGTCCGACAGTCGCCACAAGCCCGGGTGTGCGGAGCGCGAGCGCCTCAACGGCAGTGATCCATTCGGCCGCCCCCGCCACGGCATCCCGGCGTGCGGCCATCGGTGTGGTGCCCGCGTGGTTCGCAGACCCGGTGAATGTCGAGGTCAGTCGAGTTTGTCCGACGATGGTGCTGACGACGGCAAGGGGGATGGCGAGGCCGTCGAGTACGGGACCCTGTTCGATGTGGAATTCGAGATAGCCGAGCGCGCCATCATCGGCTCGCGCGTGGCCGACACACGATGGGTCCAGGCCGAAGTCGCGGATGGCGTCCGCGACGGATCGGCCGTTCGCATCGACGCGGCTGAGCAGATCAGCGTCGAGGGTTCCGGCCAGCGCGCGGCTGCCGATGAATGGGACGCCGAATCGCACGCCCTCTTCCTCGGAGAACCCAACCACTTCGATCGAAAACGGAAGCGGTCGATGCTCGAGCAGTTCGACGAGTGCGATCGCCAGCACGACGCCGAGCACGCCATCAAAGGCGCCGGCGTCGGACACTGTGTCGAGATGCGAGCCGATGAACAACCGTGGCCTGTCCGGCGACGAAGCGCGATACACCCCGCGAAGATTGCCGGCATCGTCGACCTGCACCGACATACCGGTGCGCTGCATCCACGAGCTGAGATACGCATGCACATCGCGCATCGGCGGTGAGAGGAACGTTCGGCGCGTTCGTCCGGGCTCTTCGGAACAGCCAGCCAGATGGCGGCAGATGCCAATAACGTCTTGCGCTTTGACCGCGAGCATCACGATCCCCGATACACGCTGTA
>Ga0075420_100006303_pt1 | contig 10458 bp, 8 predicted proteins | sample SoiMetdeltSBSDD4_FD_75296 | JGI IMG/M metagenome (GOLD analysis project Ga0075420, IMG submission 75296) | Bulk soil microbial communities from a Populus tree surrounding site in Tennessee, USA - Soil MetaG P. deltoides SBSDD4 | ecosystem: Environmental > Terrestrial > Soil > Tree plantation...
CCGAACGGTATGTCGAGGCATTGAAGGCCCGCGGCCTGCACTACTCACAGGTTCACCAGGTCGATGCCTGCGGTCTTCGCCTACCGGGATTCGCGTTGCTGAAAGATCTCAACAATGGGCTCGTGATTCTTGCGAAAGCACCGCTTCGGCTGCAACGGCTCGATGGCCTCAAACTCAGCGGAACCGGCGGTTGTCACGATCAAGTGGGATGGCAGCTCGGCGAGTTGCGCTATGCGCTGATCGCGGAGGTCACGTCGCCCGCCACCCAAGCGAAGTATCTGGTCAGCACGGCGCACCTACACTCGGGCATCGAACGCGACATGTATGTGCTCCATGCCTTGATGGATGCGCACCAGCAGGGCCGCCTCAAGCATTACGATCACCTGATGGCCGCGTTGAAAGAGGACCAGGAGCTTCGACTCCGGGAATTGCACACGTGGATCAAGGCGCTGCACCGGTATCAGGAGAACGGTCCCTATGCAGGCCTGATCATCGGAGGGGACTTCAATTTCGAGCCCGGTTCCCCGGAATATCGGGAACTCGAGCGGTTTGGGTTACAGGACACGGCGGAGCTGGCACCCGAGATGCCGATGCTGAACACGTATGATCCAACGCTGAATCCTCTGGCCGGTCATGAAGAAACGGGATTACCGCCGGAGTTCGATCTCGCCATCGCCACCGAATCGACCGCCGACCGGCAGGAGATCATCACTGACTACCGCCGAGCCATCAGCCAGGCGCGAAGGATTGATTTTCTGTTCAGCATGTCGTTCATGTCCAAGGCCTGTCTCAAGCAGGCCCTGTTCGGTCAGGCGTTGTCGGGGGATCGGCTCGCTGGCTCCGACCACTATGGTGTGATCAATACCTATTCGTATCACATGCCCTGCTGAGCGTATCCGGCTCATCCGCCCGGGTCGGTGGGAAGCTCGAACGTTTTGAAGCTAGGGTCTACATCGGCAGGGCGTTCAGTGATAGGCGGACACTGGAGATAGGGTCTGAGGTCACGCAGGAGTTCGGTCTTTTTTCGTTTTGCGATGTTGCAGGCCGACGGCGCGCAGGATTTTTCGAAGTCTTCAGCGGTTCGAGCAGCGGTTGCGGCATTTCGGCCGGACTCCACATCGAGCCAGGCTTTGTGAGTCTGAATCGCCTGATCCAACTCTGCTAAATGCTTGTCTAACCCGCGGAACTGGTTCTCCTTCCGGCAGCTACTGCGTACACCGGAACCAGGCGAAAAATCGCATCGCCGGTCACGCACCTGGGATTCCTCGCGTAATAAACGCTGGACCTCCTGAGAACATCGGAAATAGTCGTCCGTGTACTGAGCCCTGTGCGCCTGTATGAACTCATCAACCCGTCCGGGGTCGAAATAGGAGTGAACCCACGTGTCGTATAACAATGGTTCCTCGCCAAATGCCGGCATAACTCCTCCCAGTACCAGAAGAAAGATCTCTGCAAGGAGAATGGCCTTCAATCGTCGCTCAGGGTTGCCGTTTGATTGTCGAGAGTATAATTCTACTTCGTGGAAGATTGAAATCAAGGGGCTGGAAGGACGTTATGTGAGACCCGTCCGCTGAGTTCGACTCTCGCAACATCCGGCTTGACGATGTCGTGCGTCCTATGCTGTGCTCCTCATGAACCAGATTCAGACGAGCGGGCCTTCCCGGCCTGAACGGGCTGCGAAGACCGCTGGATGCATCCATCAAGGAGTGTACCGATGAAGATGAAGAAATTGATACTGGCGGTCCTGATGGTCGGTCTTCTGGCAAGCCACGTGGCCGCCCAGTCGCACGACATGGAGTTCACGCCCGGTCCACGGATGATCCGTGCGATCGAACAGATTGCCGGATACTATGTACACCTCGGCCACAGTCTCGGGCTGACGCCGCAGCAGAAGGAGGCCATGGCCGGTCTCGTTCAGCGGTTCAAGACCGAGATGTGGATGAAGGAGGCGGTGCTGGTCGGGATGTTCCAGGAATTGGAGGAGAAGCGCCGGCACGGCCTGTTGCAGGATAACGAGTACCGCATCGCCAATACGCTGACCGGAGGGATTGAGACCGATGAACTCAATTTCTTCATCGACACGCTCGCCAATCTGCGCGGGATACTCAATGCCGATCAGCAGGCGAAGGTTCGCGAGTCTTCGCATCCGACCATGGCGTTTCGGCTCTCGCAGGGGTTCAACACGAAAATCGGCTTGATGTCATTGGAAGGCATTGGACGGGTTTACAACGGCTACCGAGACGAGCTGCGACTGACCGATGTCCAGGCGCAGTTCATTCACTCGTTGCTGGAAGATGCGCGGCGCGAGGTGCTTCGCTTGGGCACAGACATTGATCTCAGCCGCGTGGAGGCCGACGAGCTGGTGATGCGTCCGGACGTGGACCCTCAGGTGATTCACGCCAAAATGCAGAAGACAGGGGAGACGGAAGGGGTGTTGTTCAGCAGAATCTTTGAGGTGTCGGACCAGATCGACGCGCAGTTGACGGAAGAGCAGCGCAAGAAGCTAGCCGTGCTGAAACGGAACCGCCCGCGCCATGCAGCGGACAAGGAGCAGGCCGGTCATGCGGGCGTCGGTCATGGGGAGCGTTCAGGAGATCATGCAAGTCCACTCGGGTTCGATTATTTTCTCGGTCAGACGGGTCGGCTTGGGCTCACAGCGGAGCAGACCGCGGACTTGGTGGCCGCGAAGAGCGAGACGAGAAAAACCGTGTTGATCGAGCAGGCGAAGTTCAAGGGCGCCGAACTCAAGCTCCTGAATCTTCTGCGCGATCAGGATGCGCAGGCGCCGATACCTGAAGAGAAGATCACAACCGCTGTTCACAGCCTTGAGGAGGTTCGGAGCAAGATCACTCAGGTGAAGGCGCTCGGTTATCTCAAGGCGCGACAGATTCTCACGCGGGAGCAGCAGCAGCGCGTGCATCCGCCGCAGACGCTGGAGGACGGCCGATAGCGTCCTTTTCATACACGATAAACAGGGACGGTCGTCCTTCATCCCACGCTGATTCTTGCTTTATCCGGTTTGAGGCCGCCTAGGATTTTGTGTAATTCCGGCAAAAGCTTGGAGATCTCAGGGAGAATGGTGGCGAGCGCCGCCAGGGCGATGGGCCGGTACTCCTCCTGGGTGAAGATGATGAATCCGGCCAGGGCAACGAGTCCAATTTTAACGGGCCACAGAATATGGCTCATGGGGTTCACCGTACCCGGCCGGTCTAGCTCGTCCTGTGACTTTTGTTGCTCGGGTTGCTGCTCGCCGTCGATCGCCGGCCGTAACTTGCTGAGCCCTTCCTCGGTTATGCGAGGCAACGTAGACAGAATATGGAAGAACAGGGCAACTGCCGCAAGTCCGAAAAAAACAGGGGGGTTCGGCCAGATCGTGAATGCGACGACCAAGATCAGCAGGAAGACCAACACTGCCATGGGAGCAAGCTGATTCCTCTTTTCCATGGCATGTGTCGCCGTATGGCGTATTCCCAATGTAGCCAGCGTGCCCAGCGATAATGCCCAGTAGAGCCAGTCCGGTATGCATGGAGGGAGGTTGAGGGACTTGTCCTGCGCGGACCTTCCGAGGCCCAGATCGGACAGGGCGCGATCGAACCAGCCCGCCGATACCGGAGGGACGTCCGCCTTCTTCCCGGCAAGCCAGGTTCGGTTATAACCCTTCCGATCATCGAGCAGTCCACCCATTTCGGCTGATAGACGATCATTGAGCAGAGAGCGGAGCAACGCCAAGATCTTTTCAGATAGTCCGGGCTGCACATCCAATCGAGGATGGAGCCGGAATTGTGTATAGACATCGCGACTGTATCCTGTCACCCGGGTGCGAACAAACTGCTCACCGGCCGTGTCCGGGTGAAACGTCACGCCTTGATAGAACTTCTGCAAGGCCTGCTCTCTCTGATGCATGTCCTTATTAAAATCAAATTGGGTGAAAAGCGCGTATAAATTCATCTCCCCGTTCAATGCGAACTTGAAAAAACCGTATGCAGGCACCATCGCAAACAGGAGCAAGCAACTGACCGCCATCATGGTATAGTCTCGTCGATAGCGGGGCTTGTCCCCGCCTGGTCGCCGACCGCGGAACGCCACGAGGGCATAGATCGTGAGCGCCATCACCAGAGGCAGCACAAAAGGAGATAGAAGCAGCAGTTGATGCAAATTCGGATAGGTCAGCTCCAGGTACGGGTGTCCCTGGAGGAGGCCAAAGAGGACCAGCAACGCGATATTCAAGAACGTAATGCGACGGTAGGCCGTCGCATGGTCCGGCTGGGGCCAGAGCCAGTTGCTTTGCCCCTGCTTGAGATCGGGATAAATCACGAATCCGAATAGGCCGACCCCTAGAATCAGGGCGGAATAGAGGATGAAGAGCAACAGGCCGGCGAAGAGCGCCCGCAATTCCGCATCACCCAGGATTGCGCTGTCCCGATACACGACCAAAGACCACCCATCAGTGTCGTCCAGCGGCATGGTATAGAAACGCCGGTCCTTCCCCCAGTATTGTCCGCTTGAAAAATGTGAGGTATGCGCCAGAACATGTGAACGCAACTCCTCGTTTTGATCGGTCTCAGCAAAGAAGTCCTCTCGTAAATTGCGCTTCGAGTCGGAATGAAAGATCACCTTACCCAGGCGGTTCAACACCGCGAATCCAAATCCTGGCTGCACGACCGGATCCATGACAGAGGGCATTCTCAATTCGAGCGCAACGACGGCGGAAGAGGTTTGCCCCGCTCGGATTCGACTTGGTTCCGAAACCACAACGGTATTCTTGCCGCTGACCCACGAATAGGTCGGCTCAATCCAGTAATGATCGTCGGTGGCATGTGAGCGGGATAGTGGCAACCCAGACCCGTCGAGGATTCGTTTCACATACTCTCTTTCGCCGAGAGAAACCTTCTGCCACGCCCGTTGTCGCGCCCAATCGACGAGTTTGGTGCCATTGCGCCCAATCCAAAACACTTTGTTGAGGTCGTAGGAGAAGAGTGTCGCCGTCCGAGGCTCTCCGGCATCGAGCTCCAATGTGTTCTTCCCATTCCCCGGGGTAATGCTGAATCGGACAAACCACGAATCCTTGCCCGGCTCCTTGATGGTTGTGTGGCAGGTGGGGTTGCTCTCGCACAATGCATCGAGCATTGAGAGCTGGCGCCGGGCATCCTTGAGGTCCTCCGCAAAGTTCTTGCTGATGGCATTCGCGCTCGCGTTGAGCATGTCATCGAATGATGCGAGACTTTGCTGGTGCTCTATGAAAAGCGAGAGACTGAATGTCAGGTACCCGACCCACATCAGCGATGAAAACATGAGCGTTAGCACATCCATACGAGTCATCAACTCATTCGGCTGGAGCGCCTTCAATTTCAGATAGGGCAAAGTGAGAAAGGCGGCCAGAATCATCCCGACTGCGATCAGCAGGAGATGGCTTGGGATGGCGAAGGCCTCTGCATCAAATCGTTCACTGGACACGATGCCGGAAAGAATGAAGTCAACGTAGTGCACCCCTGCCGGTTGATGCCGGACCGAGATGAGACCGGATTGGGCAAAGACCCGAAAACTCGTACCCCCAACCGAAGCGATCTCCATGACGGGCAAGGCCTTGTCATACTGCGTAGCTTGTTGCTTCGGGAGCAGGATCCCAAGATCGGCAAATTGGTGATCGGACGCGTCTTGCCTGGAGCGCCGCTGGTAGACAACATGGCCCTCCTTGTCTGCGAGGAGAAGATCAGAAAATAACGCTTCCACCGGCAGGTCTTCCATGATCTCGCTGATGTCTATTTCGGCATGAATGCTACAGAGCGACTGGTCATTCTTCTTCGTGCAGCCCACGAGATTCGTCGCGTAGTCCAGTCTTGCTTCATGTTTGGCAAACTGGACCGACAGCTCACCTTTCTGTCTCTTTGTCTCTGATACGGTGACGCGTTTCACATGAGGAGCAACGCAGAGTTTCTTCAGGTCCACCCGGACTTCCGAGTCTTGCGCGCAGCGCGACTTTTCTGGAAATGTGTTGGACTTCCCCTCCAAAATGGATTGAAAGATATGTTCGTAATTCGCGAGCACAGCACCCAGGGCCCGCCCATGCTCGCTCAAAAAACGAAAATTGCGCTCGATCAGATAAGCCTTGCGCGTGTTTACGTGGGAATCATAGGCGAACCAACAGGCCGCGAGCGCCGCGATGATGCCGATGAGTGCAGCCACGAAGAGGCGGTACTGAGCCCCAATCGGTTGCCCGGTTGGTTCAATTGGTGCTTGGTGCATCATGATGAGCCACTTCGTAGGCCGGCGCCTGGTCCATGTCTGAGAGGGTGAGCTACGTGAACTTACGCCCCATAATGGAAGCAAAGGTTGTGCTCATACGTACCGCGAAATGATTACCTCATGCCCGAATGGGTCCCAGGACTGTCCGAAGGCGGTTGTTCATCGAATCATGCGCTTTGATTCGGGAAACTTCCACCGTGCGCGTCCGTCATAACGTGCAAGAAGTAGTTCGGCCTTCAATCAGGTGGAACGTATCCAGACTGATACAGGGGACGAATCTAATCAGATACAGGAGATCGCCGCTGAAGCTTTCGCGATAGAGTTCGAAACATGAGAATTAGGTTGGACATGTCGGCATGGAGCCTAATACTCGAAATGCTTTATCCTAGTATTGGAGACCCATGTGATGGGGATGCGCTGATCGTCGGTTGCTGATCTGAGCTCTGCAGACAATGTCATCCCAACAGGTCTGGAATCCCAAACAATACGCCGAACATGCACGGTTCGTGACGCAACTCGGCGCTCCCTTGATTGAGTTGCTCGCGCCCAAGGCCGGTGAGCGGATTCTCGATATCGGCTGCGGAGACGGCATCCTGACGAAGCAACTAATGGACATTGGTTGTGAGGTGTTGGGCGTGGACGCGAGTCCGGCGATGGTGGAGGCGGCGCGAACTCTGGGTGTACAGGCGCAGGTCATGGATGGGCATGCGCTTCCGTTTCACGAACAGTTTGACGCGGTATTCAGTAATGCGGCTTTGCATTGGATGCTCGAGCCGGACGAGGTCCTACGCAGGATCTGGTCGGCGTTGCGACCGGGCGGGCGTTTCGTTGCGGAATTCGGCGGGCAGGGCAATCTGACTCGCGTATTGACCGGGCTCCATCAGGTGCTCAAGGCCCACGGATATGATCCAGACTCCATTCGACCCTGGTACTTTTCTTCCGCCAAGGAGTATGGGGAACGATTGATTCGGCAAGGTTTCCAGGTGCTCTCTCTGGAACTCTTTCCTCGTCCGACGCCATTGCCGAATGACATCACGGATTGGTTGGAGATGTTTGCGCAACCCTTCCTGACCATGGTTCCGGACGACGTGAGGAGACGAGTCTTGCACGAGGTGCGGGATTCGCTCGACCCCACACTGAAGACCGCCGACGGCCGGTGGGTCGTTGACTATGTGCGCCTGCGTTGTCGGGCGATCAAACCTGCTTCTCCAATGGAATCTCGCTGATCAGGCCACTATCAGACCGCCAACCTGTATCGCATTCGATAACACTAGCGTTCATTTCAGAGACAGGTTGTTTCCCGCGAGTCGTCACCGTAGCAATTCCTTCCATTTCGTATCACGCGAAAAAAGAGGCGAAGGCTACGAAGGATCTTCCCGAGACTTTTAAGTACTCCTTCCGGCACATGCCTTGCTGTCTCACCGACATGTAACGCGTTCAGATCGCGAAACTGCAATTGTGTTCGACGTGTAGGACAGAGAGGTCGGCATGGACTCTTCGAAGTTCGACGGGTTGAATTTCACGGGGTCGCAGTTGTCATTTGGGCGGAGAAACCTGAAGTGTCCGGCTTGATCGCACGTCATGGGCTGACCGTCGGGCAATTCCAAACTAGCTGGGAAGACGCGATGAGCACCGGTTTTCGCACGCGGGCTATCACTGCATGCGAGGAAGGTGGCAAGGTTCGATACGCTGTCTATTGGACTAAGTAGGGGGTTAAGCAGTCGAGGGACCAGACTGTCAATGAAAAATGGAGGAGGACCATGATGCTTTTGTTGAAAACATTACAAGTATTCGCGGCCGCTTCTATCTTGCTGTTTATGCCTGTCATATCTGTTGCTAAAACGCCAGCTTACTACCACTATTATTATGTCTACCCGGAAACCATGACTTGGTGTGGAAAATTAGTGGAGGAGGTATTCACAAATACAGATAGAAATTGGCACTTCACTGAAAAGAAACTCACAGATACCACAGCAGCATTTTCAGTTGGTGATGTGCGTGGGTTTTTACGATGCTTGGCCAAACAATCGAAGGAGTCCTGGGTAGTCATCATCACAACAGGCAACGATTCTAAAAAAACCAAGGACTTGTTCGAGGAGCTTCGCCTAGGTGTTTGTGGCAAATGCTCAGCTTTGGTTGACTGAAGCGAAACTTTCGGCAAACAAATCGTGCACTCGCCGATCCGCCCCCAACGATGCCTTTCAGTCATGGAGTTGACACAAGGTCTCCCGAACACTAGCTTGTACCTTTTTCTTCATCCAGAACCCAACGAGGAGAAGCCACTGATGTCGATTCACGATCAGGCTGGAGGGACCACGCTCCAACCCTTTTTTCAAACGGCCAATGCCTACCAACGGACGCAAGCGCTGAAGGCGGCCGCCATCGCGGAAGGAAGAAACTGTTGCACTATGACCCTTGCCCAGGGGTTGCCTGGAACATTTGTTTTGTCTTGGTCTTGTTTGCAGCTGTGATCTCGCCGTCGCTCTCTCTTGCACTAACCTTAACGGTCAACACGACCAGACAGAGGCTGGGCTATCTCAAAGCGCGAAGGTTCTCACCCCCGAGCAGCAACTCCGCATGCATCCGCCGCAGACGCTGGAGGATGTCGCTAGCAGGATGTTGAAAACGCCTCCATGTCACCCCGATAGGTCTGGAATCCCTAGCCATATGCCTAACGTGCGCGGTCGTGACGGATCTCGGTGCGCCTCTGATCGAATTGCTGACGCCCATAGCTACGTCTCATCTCACGAACTCGTTGTTCATGGGTACAGCATGCGGCGACCTGAACGGTCAAATATTTCCGACTCAAGTTCCAGGTACCGTTTTCGAATCTGGTCCCACAGTTTGAGACGCTCCCATCTTGGAGTGTCATAGAATTGCTGTTCCTCCGATACAAACGGATTGGGAAATAGGATGGTGATTTGTTGATCACCTTGACCATTGAACATACGAAATCCCCACGTATCAGGCGTGCCGTCTCGATTGACTCGGCGAAAGAACTCGGCCCTGGCGGTCCGGCGTTGCCGAGCGAGCGTGGGATCCGTTGGACAATCCGGGTCTCCCCGGTGCGCGCCAATGCAAAGGTGTACATGCATGCGACCAAAGTCGATCGTGAGGTATCCATCATGGAGCACCACGTTATGCGGAGGACAATCTGTGCGCAGTTCCCATGCGGCGCCTTGCAGGAGAGGGCCAAACGTAATGTCTTGCCAATGATACTCGAACAAGTCTCGAAGGATCTCACACAAGAGATGTTCTGTTGTCGGTACCGGCCAGAGTTCAAGCGTACCCACGCCCGGTTCAGCAATTCTTTGAGGACTCGTGTTTCGTAAGGTGGTCATCGAAACTTACGGCGCTGTGGCACACAAGCCGACATCGGAGCAATTGTATAATTTCATCCCGATTAAGGAAATGCCGCAGAGTGTATGATGTGGGAGTTCACCGGGCGGTCTGTATCTGCGAGATTGCAGATGGGCACGAAGAAACTGAGCGCAGGCATCTTGCTCTACCGTCTACATGGTAGTGAATGCGAAGTCTTTCTCGTCCACCCAGGTGGCCCATTTTGGGCCAGAAAGGATGAGGGGGCCTGGTCGATTCCCAAGGGGGAGTACGACGCCGGGGCAGATCCGCTGGCGACGGCCAAGCGTGAGTTTCATGAAGAAACCGGTTTTGAAGTTGACGGGACGTTTCTTCCCCTGACCCCGCTCACACAGCCGAGCGGGAAAGTGATCTCGGCCTGGGCGGTGGAAGGCGACGTCGAGGCGGCCGGGATTCAGAGCAACACCTTTACGCTCGCATGGCCGCCCAGATCCGGCAAGGTCCAGGAGTTTCCCGAAGTGGATCGAGGTGCCTGGTTCGATGTGCCTACCGCCCGGACGAAACTTCATCCAGGACAGCGGAGCTTTCTAGATCAGTTAGAGCAACTCTTGAACAGCATTGCACGAGGCCTTCGTCCAGACTGACCGCAGTAAAACAAGCTCCGACGAGCCGGCTCAGCGTCTTGCATAGCGGTTGTACTACGCGTAGCGTATTCCTAGAGATCAGAGGACAGAAGACAAGAGTGAATCTGAATGGGAAGATAAGTGCAGTTCGGGAGAATGGCATGCACTCACTCCAGAGATGGAGCATCCGAGGCACTGTCGGCATAACTGCGGCATGTCTTGGACTGGGCGGCTGCGCCGGCGTGGAGACGAAAAAGGAATTGCCCGTCGTGGA
>Ga0075420_100006304_pt1 | contig 10458 bp, 8 predicted proteins | sample SoiMetdeltSBSDD4_FD_75296 | JGI IMG/M metagenome (GOLD analysis project Ga0075420, IMG submission 75296) | Bulk soil microbial communities from a Populus tree surrounding site in Tennessee, USA - Soil MetaG P. deltoides SBSDD4 | ecosystem: Environmental > Terrestrial > Soil > Tree plantation...
GGACCAACAGGAAGACATCTGTACGAATCCGGCGGTCATCTTCTGTGAAAATTTCGAGGATCGCAGCACCAGTAACATCATGGACTTGTCACGCCCAAAGTACAAAAACAACGGATGGGGCGTTTCGCAGACGGCAAATAACGCTATTGTTACAAGCGATCGTTTCGATGGGACGAAGTCGCTCATGTTCACGTATCCGCAGGGCTACAACACCGGCGCCGGATTCTTCGACTCGCAGTGGGGTGGGAGCTACAGGACTCTCTACATGCGCGTCTACACCAAGTGGTCCTCGAACTATGTCATCTCCGGGAGCAGCACCAAGCACCTTGAATTCTCCGCGCCAACGAGCGGGGCTTTCAATGGGATCTGGATTAATGCGTTCGGTAATCGGGCGTTTGCGATGAACATCGCGGGCTTCCCGGGTGTGACGCTATACCTCATGGACCAGAACGGTAGCCCGCCGGCGATACAGGTTCCAACCGATAATGCCTGGCATTGCTTTGAGGTCCGCTGGACACAGAACAGCGGCGCTTCAACGCGAGACGGCGCCGTGGAGGGTTGGGTCGACGGGGTGCAGAAGTGGAGCTATACCAACGTGGTCACCGATCCCAACATGCCCAACAATCTCTGGGGCCTGATGCTCAGCTCCTATTGGAACTGTGCCGTCGGCGATGAAGTCGGCGGACAGTGCGCGCAGCAGGTGTCGCAGAACTTTCATCCGCAGATGTTCCGCTGGCACGACAATATCGTCGTGTCGACCCAGCGGATTGGATGTCTCGGTGGGGCGCCTCCTCCTCCCTCAAATACGCAGCCGAATGCGCCTCTGACTCCGACGCTGTCCGGGCTACGGCAATGGTTAGCGTCGCTGGTGGGGGGTATGTGGCCGGCCGTCACGCGGCTAGCCACTATCACACTAGGCTGGAGCCAATGAGAGCAGATAGTAACCGTACTCAATCTGCACGAGACTGAAGAGCGCGAACGCGAGCCACAATGTGGCGTTTCCGCGGGGCCACAGGCTTGTACTCTTACTGGTCCGCCACTTCTCGACCGAGGCTGCGGCGAACGGCAAAAGAAGGCCCATTACCGGAACGTGATAGACACTGCTCGCAAACGCTAGGGAATGCGGCCACTGATAGCCGAGGACGAGTAGCAGGACGAACGCGGTTGTAGCGGCTTGCAATTGATCGCGCGCGCAAATCAGCGCCGCGAGAATCGACAGCATCACCAGACAATATCCGCCGGCTTCTGCGACCAGTAGCGGAACTAATCTCAGATTTCCGAAGCCGTAGAAGTACTGGATCTGACGCGCCATCGTGTGGTCGAATCCCCAAAACGCTCTGGTGCGATTGAGCGTCCGCCACATCGTGATAAACGGGTGCTCGCGGATGTATTGGACAGCTTCTTTCATCATGGCGCTGCGAGCATCGGGTCGATTCAGGAAGCCGCGAAAATAGGCGCCTACTTCGGGCTCGAGCTGCTGCAAGGAGCGCTGACCGAAATGTCCCGTCTTGTAGAGCGGCGTGTACCGGTTGTTGCCCAAGAAGAAGTTCCACTCGTTGTTAGTCGAAAGCGCCCATCCCGCCCCATGCTTGAAATTGTGGCTCATCACTGGCAAGACGCAGACTGCTGCGGCAACGACGAATGTGACGAGGGCCGCCGGTAGTTGCCACCTCCCCTGCCGTGATATCGACGAATCGAGGCGGCGAAAGAGGACGTACGCGATTGGGACGACCACCGTCACGGCAAGCGTCGAGGGGCGGGTAAGGCTACCGAAGCCGAGTGCGAGACCAGCGAACACGAAATACCGCAGTTTGGCAGTCCTGAATCCGGCAACAAGGCAGCATGCCATCAGAAGGAGGCACAACATCGTCAAGGGATAGGAAAGAGTCTGGCCTGCCATCAGCAAGTCGGGTGGATAGAAGCACGCGATCCAGCCGGCCAAACGCGCCGCACGAACGCTCTTCAGGACCTGCATGCCAAAGGCCGCAATGAGTACGACGTTCATCACGCTGATCACTATGGCGACGGCCTTCGATACGACCAGCGAGTCGTTGAAAATCGCATAGACGGCGGCCAGCAAATAGGGCGTGCCGGGCGGCCAGAAGTACGCGGTGGGGCCAGGGAAGCTCGACAGTAGCTTCCGCGCCTGCTCCGAGTACGAGAGGGCGTCGGCAACGAGAGGCATCGAATCCAGAAAGAGAAAGGCAATCGCGACTCGCGCCACCGTCGCGACAACGATGAGGCCGACCCAATAGCTGACCGCACCGCGTTCCTCAATCCGAGTGGGGAGGACAGGCACGGCGCCGTTCGACGGCAGCCCGTTTGATTGTAGAGCGTCATGACCGGCGAGGTGCTGGTTGTTCATGACGGCCATGGGCTTACGGTGCGTCCTCGCCCCGACCATCGCCGTCGACGCACACCCGCGCCCAGAGCTCGAGGTTCAGCAACGCCCACAGGATCTCGGTGTTATCTCGCCTGCCCGATCGATGCTCCTCGAGCTTCCGCTGCGCCATCCCGACATCGACCCAGCCGCGACTCCGAGTGCGGGATTCGTCGAGGTACTGTCCCAACAGCCTGCCGAGGCGCTCGTTCCCGCGGAACCAACGGCCGACAGGCACCCCGAAGCCAGACTTGGGGAGATTCGCGTACCGGCGCCCAAAGCGATCTTCTGCGGCGAGACGTACCGGCTTCTTCGTGTTGAACCTGTCGAACCGCTGCCCGACGGGGAGCGCCATGGCATGCTCGATGACTCGCTCATCGAGAAACGGCACCCGACACTCGAGTCCGGCGGCCATGCTCATGCGATCCATGCGGTGCAGCAACGCGACCAGGTACGTCTGCCGCTCGAGCTCGAGGAAACTCTCGATCTCGTCCAGTCCGCGCCGCCGCGCCTCGTGAAATAGACGCAGCCGCGGCCCGAGTGCGCGCTCGGCGTCATTCAACCCAACCATCCGGGCCGCCTCCTCGATCGGTACGAATGCGGCGTTCAATGCGGCCGCCGTGGCCACATCGATCGAGCTCGAGCGAAGTAACCGAGCCCAACGGGGCAGTTTCGGATGCAGCAGCCGCGCCGCGTGTCGAAGCCCGAACCGTCGGAACGGACGCAGCGCGCCCGCCATCAGATGAAGGCGGTACCGAGGATATCCGCCAAACAGCTCGTCACTCCCCTCACCCGTCAGAGCGACGGTGATCCGCTTGCGAGCGAAGCGCGACAGCGCGAGCAAGTGTACGGAGTGAGCATGGTTCAGGGGCGCGTCGAGATGCCAGACGGCGGTCTTGAGATCCGCCGCGTACTGTTCGGCGTCGAGCTGCAGCTCATGCCGCCACGTTCCGAGCAGGTCCGTGATCATTCGAGCGCGTGGCGTCTCATCCCACTCGGGCTCTTTGAATCCCACGGTGAACGTCTCTATCGCTGGCATCGCGTCGCGAGCGGCCGCAGCGACCAGTGCCGAGTCAACCCCGCCGGATAGGAAGATCCCAACCGGGACGTCGCTCACGAGCTGACGCCGCACGGCCCCCGCCAGGACGCTCGAGGTGGCGTGGACACTTGCAGTTCGACCTGTCGCTGGGAGCCACCATCTTTCGACCGAGACATGGCGCCCGTCTGTGGTGAGCCGATGTCCGGGTGGTAGCGTGTTCACCCCCGAAAGCGGAGACTCGACGTCCGCCCAGTGGCGGAAAGCGAGGTATTCCGCGAGGCGCTCGGCCGACGGGGCACCGCGCCGGCAGGCGGGTGGAAGCGCCTTCGGCTCCGATGCGAACGCAAAGCCTTCGGGACCCATGGACCAGAACAGTGGCTTGATGCCGGTTCGGTCTCGAACCAGCGTGAGCTCGCGCCGCTCGCGGTCGTAGATAGCGAAGGCGAACATGCCCTCCAGGCGCTCGAGCGCCTTTGCCCCGCCCGATTCCATGAGGTGCAGGATGACCTCGCTGTCCGATTCGGACTGGAACTCGTGACCCGACGCGCGCAGCTCATCGCGAAGCTCGCGGTAGTTGTAGATCTCGCCATTGAAGGTCAGCCAGTAGCGGCCAGATGGGCTTGGCATCGGCTGATGCCCGCGCGGCGACAGATCGATGATGGCGAGACGCAAGTGGACGAGCCCACACGGCCCGTCGACCAGCACACCCTCGTCGTCGGGACCGCGGTGCCGAAGCGTGTCACGCATCCGCGCAAGCTCGCGCTCCACCGCGTGGGCCTGGCCATCGACATGGAGAAGCCCGGCAATGCCACACATCGATCAGGCCTCGCCAACCGTCATCACGGCTTCTCTCCTGAGCGAGCGGAGCGCTCGGTTGTGCGGTACCAGGACACGAACGCTTCCACGGCCATCCGGTGGCCCAGCGCGTTTGGATGCACGGTGTCCTCCGCTGATACCTGAAGCGTGCGGTACGGCACCCGAGAGAGGTATGGAAGCAGATCGATCGTGGAAAAGCCGGCGTCGGCCGCTGCTCGTGCGACCCAGTCGTGGACCCACCCCAGGCGATACGACCGATAGTCGGTCACCAGAGGCCAGATCATGACCAACACTCTGAACTGCCCGTCCCGCTGCAGCTGCGCCAGCCGCGAGAACCCGTCCGTGACCTTCCGGCGATTTGCCTCGCTTGCCCAGATGCGATCGTAGTAATCGCGATCGCCTTCGTTCGCGATGAGCCTCGCCCGCAAGCTCTCGAGCCGATCCTTCACAAAGTAGATCAACGCGGACGATTTGAGGAGCCGCTTGAGGCCTGGTGGGAACGCCACGTTGAGCATCGCGATGCGCGCGTCGCCCCGGTCGGCCGCCCGCTGCGCGTCGGCGAATCGCGTATAGAAATCGACGTCGTTGAGGACGAAGTTCACGATGAGGACGTCCGGAGCGTACTTCATTCCGACTTGTTCGAATAGATGGATCTCCTGCGGAGTATTGAGACCCCCAGCAGCGATGTTGATGACCTCGTACCGGTCACCCAGTCTTGACTGCAGGACTTTGGCAAAGACGTCAGGCCACTCGACCTCGTAGCCCTCGGTGACCGAATCACCCAACACGACGATGCGCTCGATCCCGGGGGGCTTTCGGAGCTCGTGATGCGTGTCACGGAATCCCGAGCTGTTGTAGCGATAGATCGCTCGTCCGCTTCGGACTTCGGAGTTCGGCACGTAGCGCCAATCGAGTATTGGATCGTCGACGAGGTAGATGTTGCTGATCCGCGACATCGGCTCACCGCGGTGTCCGAGCAGTCGCAGGATCCCCTCCGCCAGCGTCAACGATATGACGGTGGACAGGACCACGAGGACGATGGCCCCCAGGGCATGGCGTGTTTTCATTTGCGAATGTCGGCACCGCCGGACTGCACTGAGCGGCGTCTCGAACTACGCATCGCGACGATCTGCCGGATTCCGCGGTGGATCCGCTCGAAGCACGCTTCGAACGCGGCCTCCGGGGAAAACACCGGATCGGAAACATCCCGAGGATTCACATCGGTGAGGCAAGTGAAGAGGTAGACCTTGTCGCCGTATTCGGGAAAGCGGCGGCGGATGTCGACGATGTGATCGAGCTCCATCGCGAGGACGATGTCGGCTTCCTCTAGGTCGCTCTCGCCGAGGCGGTGCGTGCGGTGGTGGCTGAGATCGATCCCGAAGCGTTGAGCACATCGCTGAGCCGTCGGATGGGCCGGATCATCGGTCGTCGCGTTGGTGCCTGCGGAACGGATGCTGAGGTCTCCGGGCTCACCACAGCGCGCGCGCAGCAGCTCAGCGGCGAAGGCACTCCGGATGATATTGCCGAAGCATACGAACAGAATCGTTCGAGCGTGCGCGACCCGAGTCGTGAGGCCAGTACGCGCTCGAGCGGCTCGGCTTGCCCGCCAGCGCTCATGAGCTCGCGCGAGCCGCCTCGCTAGCTTCTGCCACAGGACCGAGATCATGCGAGCGACGCGGCGGTGACTTGGCGGTATACGGCCCGGTATTCGCCGGCCATCCGCTCCACGGAGAAATGATCGACAATATGACTGCGCGCCGCCGTCCCCATACGAGCCGCGAGATCGGGATTGTCGAGCAGAACGGCAAGCCGATCGGCGAGCGCGGCCACATCGCCGGGTGGCACCATGAAACCGTTTTCGCCGTCCTTGACCACCTCTGGCATGCCGCCCACGCGCGTCACTACGGGCGGGGCGCCTGCGGCCATCGCTTCGAGCAGCGACAGGGGCATGCCCTCGCTCCGCGAGGGCATCGTAAACACATCGAGCGCACCCAGCCATTCTTTGACGTCGTCGCGGTAGCCCAGGAGGTGGACGTGCTTCCGGATGCCCAACGCCTCGGCTTGGGCTACCAGGTCGTCGTGTAGAGCGCCTCGACCGAAAATGACGACGTGGGTCGTGGGACGTTGCGCCACGATCGTCTTTGCTGCACGAATCAGATCGAGGTGTCCCTTCACCGGATACAGGTTGCCGACAGCGCCTACGATCTTTGCGTCTCGCGGGATGCCGACCGATTCGAGCAGCTCCAGGTTGCGGTGGCGCGGCGCCGAGCGGCCGCGGAGGTCAATCCCATTGTGGATGACGCGGACTCGATCCAGTGGTGTTCCGATCGTCTCACAGAAGAAGCGACGCAGATCGTTAGAAACCACCATGAGCGCGGCGGCGCGACGGGCCATGACGCGGCAGGCGACGCGCCTGCGGCGCTTGTCAGGATAATAACTCTTGCCGTGAATGGTCACGACGAGTGGAATTCCGGTCAATGCCGACACCACCGTGCCGATCATGCTCATATAGAACTCGTGAGCATGGAGGACCGCGATGTCTTCTGCCTCGACGGTCTCAACGAGGCGCTTGAGGATCTCGCGGTCTGGGCGTCCATTATCGCCGACCATCACGCAAGGCAGCGCCGCGGACAGGGCCTGTGCCCGTAGCCAACCTGCCTTCATCACCCCGATGACCGCCTGCCAGCCGGGCCCCATGTTCGCCGCCAGGTCCAGCAGCATTCGTTCTGCGCCACCAGGACCGCCGGTCTCGAGCAAGTACATGATACGCAGAGTCCCAGTTCGGGTGGACCGTTGCCGCCGCCGCGCTCTCGCGGTAAGCAGCGTGCGACAGGCGCTAGCGACAATGCTTGGCGTTGCGATTCCACTCATGAGCCGATCGCAGACCGCACGGCCGTATCGATTTGCCGGCATCGAGCCGCCCTACCCGGCGACAGACAGCCTTCGATAGCCTCGAAGAGCCGACGCGCCTGCTCTTGCCGACTGTAGCGCGTGCCCGTGGCGAGCCTCGTGGGCCGCTCGCCGCGAGCATATTGGAGATAGCGCTTTCGGATAGCGGCTGCCAAACCTTCGACGTCCCGCGGAGCGACGACGTCTGCCTCGCTCTCCCGGAGTAGCAGCTCGGTGGCACTGTCGCGATCGGCGAGAGCCAGGATCCAGGCATCGAACTGCATGTACTCGAAGATCTTTGACGGAATCGCCATATCGCTATCCTGCGGAAGGCAGACCAGCAACGACCCCTGGGCGAGAAATTCGGCCGCCTCGCGACGTGTCCCCAATGGCTTGAGCCCCACGAAGCCATGGAGACCTTCGTCGGCGGCGATGACCTGTGTCGGAACGCCGTCGAAGGTCTCGACGTCTCCCATGAGCTCGATGCCCAAGTCTGACGGACCAAGGCCGAGCTCTCGGACCACGCGAGCAGTGGCCTTGAACAGGTTCCGGGGATCCCGATCGAGATACATCGCCCCGGCGTAGGCGATCGTGAAGCGGCGGGCATGGCGCGATGGCGGCTGTGGATCCTCGTCGTAGCCGTTCATCGCGGTGATGATTCGTGAGCCCGCGTCCGGATATCTCGCCTGGAGCGCGAGCCGTGCAGGGTCGGTGTTCGTCACGATCAGCGCAGCGTGGGCGATCGTTCGTTGCTCGTGTCGAGCGGCGAGCCTAAGCCATACCGGACTCGCGATGGCTTCGGGCAGCCGTTGAACGAGGCTCCACGGGTCTCTGAGGTCCATTATCGATGGTATCCCGGCCTTGACCGCCACTCGTCGACCTGCCTCGTGAGCCATATGCGGCGGTCCACAAGTGATGACGGCTTCGTAAGTCCGCGAGGTGGTCAACGCCAGAGCGACGTCCGCGGCCGCCCGCGCCCACTGGCCTTGGCGGGCGTAGTCGAGCCACGCGTAGTAGGCGCGACGCAGTTGTCCTGGCAGACCCCTACAGGACCAGGCGATCTGGCCTTGCCCGATCGATTGAGCACGGCCCGTCGACCGGGCGCTTCCGAGCGCGGCGGCTCGCACTCCCGCCTGGAGACCGTTGCGCCCCGGCGTGTTGCCTGTCGGTCGGATGCGCCGATACAGAGACCAGACCCGGCGCTCGAGTCGCTCGGCCCACGGGACAAGATCTGGGACCCCATATACTCGGATACCCGGGGGAAGAGTGGCCAGTCGAGTCGTGTCGAGCACAGAAAGGTTCGACGGATGCAACATCACGACGTCCAGAGTCCACCCACGGTCGATCGCGTACCGGGAAAATTTCTCCCATCGTAGGGCGCCGGCAGTCTGCGCGGGCGCGAAGTGATAGCTGATCAACAGGAGACGTCGCCCGGGACCGGCACAGACCTGACCGTTTTCGAACAATGGACGGAGGGAGTCGTGCATCGCTCGTTCCCGCGGCTCCTTAACGCCCGCCCTGGCTACTGCGAACTACGCTTCGAGGCGAAAGCGCCGCCGTGGAAGGCAGGAGCTCTCTCTCGGTCAGGTACGCGGCGATCGCCTTGGCGACTCGGCCGTTGGCATAGGGCGAGTAGTGTCCGCCCTCCATGAAATGTGACGATCGTGTCACGGGCCTGTCGAACGCCGTCGCGAGATCGAGGTACTCGAGCTGCGCCGATCGAAGCTCGGCGATGAGCGGCTGATAGAGGAACGGGTTTTCGCGTCCGTCCGCGCCTAGCCGGGATGCATCCGGTAGCAGAAGGATCACCGGCAGCGATTTGTTCTTCTTGACTTCGTTAGCGAAGCGCCGGAGCAGCTTGACGGTGATTTCAAACGGCTCGGAATTCGGGTTCAGTTGGCCGTGCTCCACGACGTTGGTCCTCGTGGAGAGCTTTCGATGCGCGCGAGTCACCAATTGCGAGGCGACGCGCACCATCGGCGAATAGTCGTAAAGCGGATTGTCGTAAACCAATGGCACATACCAGAAATCGTGCTTTCCAAGTTCCCTGATTGCCGATGGATCGCGATAGTACTTCCAGTAGTCGTCAGATGATCGCACCGGGGACGCGAGCAGCTCCAGGTCACCGCTGGACGACAGGTGAAATCGTGGCTTGACGAACATGAGGTCGGCCGGCGCGTAGAACCGTCGATAGACAATGACATTGCGTGGTAACTGCACCGTCGTGAAGCCGATCAGGACGATCCGTGCGTTGTAAGCCGGCCCAAAGCGACGGTACAACAAATAAGCCTGATCGGTGCCGTAACCCCCTACACCAGCGTTGAGGACCTCGATTCCGGTCGACGACTCGATTTGAGCCGCCCATGTTTCGTCATCTTTGACTTCATTGCCGTAGACGAACGAGTCCCCGAAGGCGGCGATGCGGAGGACATGAGGCGAAGGCTCGGGAGCATACTCCCGAGTCCCTCGGAGCCCGAGTGAGTTGCTGTTCTGCTGAGTGGATCGGAAATTCGCTCGATACCTCCACCCAGTCTCCGCATCGAAGACGATATGGGTTCGATCTGAGCGCATCTTCTCGAGGATCGCTGCGCGTTGACGCTCGTAGATCCGCGACGTCGGACTGAGATCGAGATTGGCCAGCCGCCCCAACAAGGGCTGGGCCAGGTAGCAGATCCCTTCGGACAGCGCATAAGCCAAGACGAGCGCCAGCGACGTGAAGAGCACCCGCCGCTTCCTGTCCCGAGAGCCACGCGACGTGGGTCGGCTCAATGGGACGTTCTCACTTGCACCATCCGGGCCGCCGCCCGAACATGGCCCCACAACCGGGTGCCGTTGGTTCCGTCACAACTCGGAAGTGAAGTCAGATCAGAACAACGTATAGATGAATGGTGCCACCGCAGACCCCTGTGTGAGCACGATCAGCCCCCCGAACATCAGGAGCACGATGACGATCGGCAGCAGCCAAAACTTTTTTCGCTCCTTCATGAAAGCCCAGAGCTCCAGAACAAATTCGCCCATAGCGGTTCTCCCTTCTCGTGGACAGGATCTTCAGAATTGCCGCGTCATGTGCGCGGCCGAGCGGTCCGGCTTGGCGACGCGATACGTCGTCGCAGCCGGCTCGAACCGGCGCCGCATCGGATCGTGCCCGAAGCGCCGCATGACGATTCCCATCGGAGTCAAAAGCCCGTAGAAGATCACGGACAAGATGATGCGCGTGTTGATCCAGCCGAGCGCTTCGCCGGCCGCCATCCATGCTCGGTGGACGTATGTCAGGCTGCGCGGCAGCACGAGCGCCGGAACGACCAGCGCCACCGCGAGGACCAGCGCCCAGAGA
>Ga0075420_100006305_pt1 | contig 10458 bp, 8 predicted proteins | sample SoiMetdeltSBSDD4_FD_75296 | JGI IMG/M metagenome (GOLD analysis project Ga0075420, IMG submission 75296) | Bulk soil microbial communities from a Populus tree surrounding site in Tennessee, USA - Soil MetaG P. deltoides SBSDD4 | ecosystem: Environmental > Terrestrial > Soil > Tree plantation...
CTCTACCGGGTCGTCCGGCCCGGCTCGCTCGTCCTGGGCGCGCTGCAGGACGTGGCCCTCGCCTACCTCGACCGCCGGGCCGGCAGCCTCCCCTTCTGGCAGATGGCCACCGTGCCGGTCGAGACGTTGCATCAGCGCGCGGCGGACATCAGCGCCGACCTCGACCACGTCGATCCGACGGTCTGCGTGTCGGTCGCCGGCGGCGGCGCGCTGCCCGGCGTCGAGATCCCGTCGTGGGGCCTCACCGTCGAGGGCGACCACACCGCCGCTCTTCGCCAATCCCGACCGAGGCCGATCGTCGCGGTGGTCCGAGACGGTCGGACCATCGTCGACCTGCGCACCGTCGCCCCAGAGGACGACCCGCACGTGCAAGCTGCGCTGGCCCACCTGGGGTCGTGACCGTGCACGTCGTCGCCACGGCCGGCCACGTCGACCACGGCAAGTCGACGCTCGTCCGGGCGCTGACCGGCACCGACCCCGACCGCTTCCTCGAGGAGAAGCAGCGGGGCCTCACCATCGACCTGGGCTTCGCCTGGATGTCGCTCCCCCGGTCCGGCTCCGTCGCGTTCGTCGACGTGCCCGGCCACGTCCGCTTCATCTCCAACATGCTCGCCGGGGTCGCGGTCATCGAGGCGGGCCTGCTGTGCATCGACACCCGGGAGGGGTGGCGCCCCCAGACCGAGGAGCACCTGCGCATCCTGGACCTCGTCGGCCTGCACACCGGCGTGGTCGTCCTCACCAAGGCCGGCCTGGTGGACGACGACCGCCTCGAGGAGGTGCGAACCGACGTCGCTCTGCGGACTGCCGGCACGGTCCTCGCCGACGTCCCGATGGTCGAGTGCGACGCGGTCGACGGGACGGGCCTCGACCTCCTCCGCACGACCCTCGACGACGCCCTCACCGCGTGCCCGCCGGCCCGTGACCGGGCCCGACCGCGCCTCTGGGTCGACCGCTCGTTCACCATCGCCGGCGCGGGCACGGTGGTCACCGGCGGCGTCGGCCACGGCACCTTCGCCCTGGGCGACCAGGTGGTTGCCGGCCGTCACCCCGCCCGCATCCGCAGCATCCAGGCCCTCGGCCGCCGGGTCGACACCGCGCCGCCCGGCAGCCGAGCCGCGCTGAACCTGGCCGGGCTCGATCGCCGGGCGGTCCGCCGGGGCGACGCCGTCGTCCGCCCCGACGACGATTGGCAGGTCACCGATCGGGCCGACGGCACGCTGACGGTGCTCGAAGCCCTCGACCACGAGGTCACCCGACGTGGCGCCTACCTCGCCTACATCGGCACGGGCGAACACGCTGTGCGCCTGCGGTTGCTCGACGAGACGAGCCTCATCCCCGGCGAGCTCGGGACGGTGCGGCTGACCTTCGAGCAGCGGCTGCCGCTCGTGGCCGGCGACCGCTACATCCTCCGGGACACCGGCCGCCGCGAGCTGATCGGCGGCGGAGAGCTGGTCGACCTCCACCCGGCTCGCCGGCCGCGCACCGCCGCCAGCATCGAGGACTGGACGCCCGTCGCCGAGCTCGAACGGCGATTCGGCATGACGGTCGAGCCGACGGTCGCCGACATGGTGGTGTCGCCCGCCGGGATCACGGCGGCCTGCAACGCGCTGGTCGAGAAGCTGGGAGCATCCCGGCCCGTCGGCCTCGACGTCGCCCACCTGGACAAGCGGGAGCGCGCCGTCCTCGCGCTGCTGGAGGAGGACGAGGTCGCCGAGACGGTCGCGGGCTACGCGGTGCTGGCGGCGTGGCGGGACGAGCTGGCGGCCCACCCGCTGGTCGTGCGACTGGAGCAGGACCTGTTCGCGCCACCGCTGCCGAGCGAGCTCAGCGTCACGCCCGAGGAGCTGCGCGCCCTCCGCCGCCGCGGCCTCGTGCTGGTGAAGGACGGCCTGTACTTCGCGGCGAACGTCCGGGTCGCCGCCACCCACGCCCTGGCCGACCTGGCCCGGCGGCACCCGGAGGGCTTCACCGTGAGCGACGCCCGAGAGGTCCTCGGGACGACGAGGAAGTGGGCGGTCCCGCTCCTCGAGCTGCTCGACGAGGCCCAGATCACGCTGCGCCACGGCGACCGGCGGACCTTCAAGCCCTAGGCTCGGCGGCGGAGGTGTCTGAGCACCTGGTGGGCTCCACCGCCTTCAAAGCGGCCGGTCGTGGCGTCCCCACGACGGCGGGTTCGATTCCCGTCCACCTCCGCCAATCAGACGACGACCCGGTGAGCGCCGCAGTAGACGTTCATCGACGCATCGCGCAGGAACCCGACCACGGTCATGCCGGCCGACTCGGCGAGCCCGACCGCCAGGCTCGACGGCGCCGACACGGCAACCACCATCGGGAAGCCCGCGACCAGTGCCTTCTGCGCGATCTCGAACGCCACCCGACCCGACACCATCAGCACGTGCCCGGTCAGCGGGAGCCTGCGCTCGGTCGCGGCCCAGCCGACCACCTTGTCGACGGCGTTGTGCCGTCCGACGTCTTCCCGCAGGCAGATGAGCGTGCCGTCGGCGGTGAACACCCCGGCGGCGTGCATGCCGCCCGTCCGCTCGAACACCCGCTGCGCCGCCCGCAGCCGCCCCGGCAGCTCGGACAGCAGAGACGGCGCCACCTGCAAGGGATCGCCCGACACGTCGGGCACCCGCTTGCGCACCGCGTCGATGCTCGCCGACCCGCACAGCCCGCACGACGACGTCGTGTAGACGTTGCGTCGCAGCGAGTCGGGCACCGGCTGGGGATCGACGAGGCGGACGTCGACCACGTTGTACTCCTGCTCGGCCGACTCGCCGACGCAATAGCGGATCGCCTGCACCGCGGCCGGATCGTCGACGATCCCCTCGGTCAGGCAGAACCCCAGCGCCAGCTCGAAGTCGTTGCCCGGCGTGCGCATGGTCACCGACACGACGTCGCCGTTGACCCGGACCTCCATCGGCTCCTCCCCCGCGAGGGCGTCGGCCCGACGGGTCGCGACCCCGTCCCGCAGCGAGACGACAATGCGCCGGTCGACGACCCGGCTCACGGCGACGCCACCCGCAGCTGCGGATGCCGGATCCGCCCCGGCGAGAGCTCAGCCAACCGGGAGGCAACCGCAGCGAACGCCACTGCGGCCTCACTGTCGGGCGACGCCACCACCACCGGCACACCCCGGTCGCTCCCCTCGCGCACCGCGGGCACGAACGGCACCTGACCCAGCATCGGAACGTCCAGGTCCTGGGCAAGCGACGCGCCCCCGCCTGCGCCGAACAGCTCGTAGCGCTCACCGTCATTGCCGGTGAACCAGCTCATGTTCTCGACGACGCCGACGACCCGCAGCTTCACCTGCCGGGCCATGTACGCAGCGCGCTGGGCAACCCGCTGGGCCGCCGCCTGCGGCGTGGTGACGACCACCACCTCGGCGTCGGGCAGGAGGCGGCTCAGGCTGAGCGACACGTCGCCCGTCCCCGGCGGTAGGTCGACGACGAGCACCTCGGGGTCGTCCCAGAACACGTCGGTCACGAACTGCTCCAGCATCTTGTGCAACATCGGGCCCCGCCAGATGACCGGTGCGCTCTCCTCGGTGAGCAGGCCCACCGACATCAGCCGCACCCCGTGGGCCGCCAGCGGGATCAGCAGGCCATCGATGATGATCGGCCCCCGCTGCACCCCCAGCATCCGCGGGCACGAGAAACCCCACACGTCGGCGTCCATCAGCGCGACCCGCCGCCCCGACCGGGCCAGCGCGACGGCCAGGTTCACCGCCACCGACGACTTCCCCACCCCACCCTTGCCCGAGGCGACGGCGAAGATCCGGCACCGCTCGAACGCCTCGGCCGCCGCCGGCCGCGCGCCGGCCGAGCCCTGCAACTGCCCCCGCAACCGTGCCCGGTCCGCGTCGTTCATGGCCGTCAGGTCGACGAACACGTCCGAAGCCCCGAGCGAACGCACCGCCGCCGCCACGTCGTCCCGCAGCCGCGCCGCCTGCGGATGCCCCGCCACCGCCATCGCGATCGACACCTCGACGCAGCCCGGCCGCACCACGGTCCCGCGCACCATGCCCAGCTCGGTGATCGGCCGGCCTACCTCGGGTTCGAGCACCGCGCCCAGCGCGTCCAGGACCTGAGCTTCGGAGAGCGGCGACGTACCCGTTGCAGGCCCCCTTCCCGAGCGCGATTGTTAACAAGACTGTAGACATCATTGGCACAGGATTGCGGCAGGGTTGTCGCGGCATTGTCGCCACATCGGCGCCGGGTAGAGGGGGCCTTCGATGCAAGAGGTGAGTCGCCGCCAGTTCCTCCAGGGCGCGGTGGGTGGAGGCGCCGCCGGCCTCGCCGCCTTTGGCTTCGACGCCGAAGCCGAAGCGGCCACAGCCGAGGCCCGGGAGCTGAAGATCCAGAACGCCACCGAGACGCGCAGCGTGTGCCCCTACTGCGCCGTCGGCTGCTCGATGATCGCTTACACCATCGGCGGCAAGGCGGCGAACACCCAGCCGGTGCTCGTGCACATCGAGGGCGATCCCGACAGCCCCATCAACGGCGGCACGCTCTGCCCCAAGGGCGCGTCCACCCTACAGCTGGCGCTCAACAAGCGCCGCGCTGAGCACCCCATGTACCGCCGCCCCGGCGGCGACAAGTGGGAGCGCATCGACTGGGACGAGGCCCTCGACAAGATGGCCCGCTGGGTCAAGGACGCCCGCGACGACAACTTCACCGCCAAGGACGACGACGGCAACACGGTCAACCGCCAGACCGGCTTCGCCTTCCTCGGCGGCGCCACCATCTCCAATGAAGAGGGCTACCTGGCCGCCAAGCTGATGCGGGGGTTGGGCACCGTCTACCTGGAGCAGCAAGCCCGGGTCTGACACGGTCCCACGGTGGCCAGTTTGGCCGCCAGCTTCGGCCGAGGGGCCATGACGAACCACTGGCGGGACTTCCGCAACAGCGACGTCATCCTCGTCATCGGCGCCAATCCCGCAGAGAACCACCCGTGCGGCTGGAAGTGGGCCCATGTCGGCCGGGACGAGCGTGGCACCCGGATCATCCACGTCGATCCCCGCTTCACCCGCACGTCCGCCATCGCCGACGTCTTCGTCCCCATCCGGGCCGGCACCGACACCGCCTTCTTCGGCGGCCTCGTCAACTACGTGCTGGAGCACGAGCTCTACCACGAGGACTACGTCAAGCTGCACACCAACGCCTCGTTCATCGTGGCCGAGGGCTTCAAGTTCGAGGACGGCCTGTTCTCCGGCTACGACGAGGCCGCCCGCAGCTACACCACCACGACCTGGGACTACGAGCGGGAGAGCGGCCCGCAAGGCGGCGGTGGGCCGAAGCCCGGCCTCGGCCAGGGCACGACCTCGACGACCCCGACGACCGCGCCGTCCTTCGCCAAGGTCGACCCGACCCTGCGCCACCCCCGCTGCGTCTTCCAGCTGCTCAAGAAGCACATGTCCCGCTACACGCCCGAGGTGGTGTCGCAGGTCACCGGGATCCCCGAGGACAAGTTCGTGGCGGTCGCCAAGGAGTTCGCCGCCACCGGCGCGGCCGACAAGGCCGGCAGCGTCGTCTACGCCGTCGGGCTCACCCACCACACCAGCGGGCTGCAGATCATCCGGGGCGCCGGGATCCTCCAGATGCTGCTCGGGAACGTCGGCATCCCGGGCGGCGGCGTGAACGCCGAGCGGGGCCACGCCAACATCCAGGGCAACACCGACAACGCCATCTCGTGGGAGATCCTGCCCGGCTACCTGGGCATCCCCCGCCCCGGGATGGAGACCATGGCCGACTACATGGCCAAGGTCCCGGCCAAGCAGCTCCGCCCGAACTCCATCAACTTCTTCGGCGCCAACTACAAGAAGTTCCTCGTCAGCCAGCTGAAGGCGTTCTTCGGCGACAAGGCCACCGCGGCCAACGACTTCGGTTACGCCTGGATCCCGAAGCCGGCGCAGAACTCGTCGTGGTTGACGATCCACGACGAGGCCCGGGCCGGGCGGCTCGACGGCATCATCTACGGCGGCTTCACCGGCGTCACCGTCGGCCCTGACTCCCGGCGGATGGCCGAGTCGATCGGCAAGCTCAAGTGGCTGGTCATCATGGACCCGCTGCCCACGACGGCCTCCGAGTTCTGGCACGCCCCGGGCGTCGATCCGGAGGACGTCCAGACCGAAGCCCTGTTCCTGCCGGCGACGCACTGGATCGAGAAGTCGGGCTCGTTCACCAACTCGGGCCGCTGGGCCCAGTGGAAGCACAAGGCGCTGCCCGCCACCGGCGAGGTCAAGGACGACAACTGGATCCTCGGCCACCTCTTCCGCCGGGTGCGCGACCTGTACCGCAAGGAGGGCGGCGCCCTCCCGGAGCCGGTCCTCAACCTCTTCTGGCCGTACTCCGACCCGGGCAACCCGGGCCTCGACGAGCTTGCCATGGAGGTCAACGGCGTCGACCTCACCAGCGGCGAGCAGCTGTCGACGTTCACCGCGCTGAAGGACGACGGCACCACTTCGTCGGGCAACTGGATCTACGCCGGCTCCTGGACCGCGGAGGGCAACCAGATGGACCGGCGCGGCACCGACGACCCCACCGGCCTCGGCTTCTTCCACGGCTGGGCCTGGTCGTGGCCGCTCAACCGGCGGATCCTCTACAACCGGGCGGGCGCCGACGCCGACGGCCAGCCCTGGGATCCCACCCGGCCCGGCCTGCGCTGGAACGGCAAGAAGTGGGTCGGCGACATCCCCGACATCACGGCCACGTCGACCCCGGCGGACGCCAAGGGCGCGTTCATCATGACCGGCGAGGGCGTCGCCCGGCTCTTCGCGCCCGGCAACCTCACCACCGACGGTCCGTTCCCCGAGCACTACGAGCAGACCGAGACGCCCATCGACAACCTGCTGTCCGGCACCCGCCGCAACCCGGCGGCGTTCCTGTACGAGGACGCCCCGGCCAGCTTCGCCGACGACGACGCCGAGTTCCCCTACGTGGCGACCACCTACCGGGTCACCGAGCACGAGCACTACGTCACCCAGAACGTGCCCTACCTCGTCGAGGCCATGCCCGACTTCTTCGTCGAGCTCCCGGTGGAGCTGGCCGAGAAGAAGGGGATCAGCAACGGCGGCCGGGTCAAGGTCCGGTCCAAGCGCGGCGAGGTCGAGGGGGTCGCGATCGTCACCAAGCGGATGCGGCCGCTGCGCATCGGCGACGGCAAGGTCGTCTACCAGGTCGGCATCCCCGTCCACTGGCACTACGCCGGCGGCAAGGGCGAGGGGGAGGCCGCCCCGATGATGGCCAACCTGCTGACGCCCTACATCGGCGACGCCAACGTCCGCACGCCCGAGTACAAGGGCTTCCTCGTCGACATCGAGAAGGCCTGAGGGGAGGCGCTGATGCCCACCGAACCCGGCCTGGCCATCCGCCGCAAGTCGGCGACGCCCTCGTCCGGCACCAAGGGCCGCAGCGAGGCGATCGAGGTCTCCAAGCTGGTCGACATCGACCTCTGCATCGGCTGCAAGGCGTGCGAGATCGCCTGCAAGGAGTGGAACGACCTCGCCCCCGACGACACAGCCAACTTCGGCAGCTACCAGAGCCACGAGGACCTCACCGCCAACACCTGGGACCTCATGCGGTTCAAGGAGGTCGACCTCGACAACGGCGACCTGGCCTGGCTGATCCGCAAGGACAGCTGCCTGCACTGCGACGAGCCCGGCTGCCTGCTCGCCTGTCCCGCGCCCGGCGCGATCGTCCAGTACGAGAACGGCATCGTCGACTTCGACCAGTCGAAGTGCATCGGCTGCCAGTACTGCATCGCCGGCTGCCCGTTCGACATCCCCCGCTTCGACCAGGAGACCAAGAAGGTCTACAAGTGCACGATGTGCGTGGACCGGGTCGACGCCGGCCTGGAACCGGCGTGCGTCAAGTCGTGCCCCACCGGGTCGATCCGCTTCGGCACCAAGCAGGAGATGGTCTCCTACGGCGAGGCCAAGGTCGCCAAGCTCAAGGACCGGGGCTTCGACGACGCCCTGCTCTACGACCCGTCCGGGGTCAACGGCCTGCACATGATGTACGTCGTCCCTCGGGGCGACATGCTCGACGACTACGGGCTGCCGTCGGACCCCGACACCACCACGAGCCTCAGCTTCATCCGTGCCCTACAGGCGGTGCGTGGCGTCGGGGCGATCGCCATCTGGGCCGGGCTCATCGGGTCGGCGCTCTACTGGTTGCGGTCCGGGCGCAAGCGCCCGCCGCCCGAGGACGAGGCGGTCGCCGCGGCCGAAGAGCTCGGGCGGGACGACGACGAGGACGCGGCCATCGAGCCGGTCCCAGCCGGCGACGCGCGAGAGGACGATTGGCCATGAGCGTCACCGAGCGTCGCGAGCCGCCCGTCGTAGTCGAGGAGGAGCCCGATTGGCCCCGCTACCTGCTGCGCTACAACGCGTTCGAGCGGGTGCTGCACTGGATCGTCGCGATCACGTTCGTCGCCCTGCTGCTCTCGGGCCTGGCGCTGGCGTTCCCCCGGCTGGCCTGGCTCGCCGTCCTGTTCGGCGGCGGCCAGACCATGCGGGCCGCGCATCCCTGGTTCGGCGTGGTGTTCACGGCCGGCATGGTGCTGATGCTGCTGCTGTGGGGACGCGGGATGCTCCTCGGCCGGGTCGACTGGAAGTGGTTCGGCCGGCTCCGGGAGTACGCCCGGGAGGGCCACACGGGCCTCGACGTCGGGCGGTGGAACGGCGGGCAGAAGGCCTACTTCTGGGTGTCGCTGGTGTTCGCGATCGTGCTGCTGCTGACCGGCCTGCCGCTGTGGTTCCCGTCGATAGCCGACGCCCCGGTCCGCCAGGCGGCCCGGCTCGTCCACAACATCGCGTTCCTGGTGATGACCGGCGGCTTCATCCTCCACGTGCTGCTGTCGGCGTTCCTGTTCCCGGGGACGCTCGAGGGCATGACGTCCGGGCGGGTCAGCCGGGCCTGGGCGGCCTGGCACCACCCACGCTGGTTCCGGGAGCACCGGGACGACGACCAGCCGTGAGACCCGGCCCCCGGGGCGGCCCCGGTGACTTCCCGACCCGACTCGCCCGGACCGAGCGCCTGCTCGCGGGCGCGGCCGACGGGGCTGCCGCGCACCGTCCGCTGGTGCTGCTCGCCTCCGTCCTCGACCACCAGCGCCGGCGCCACGAGGTGCTCAGGCTCGACCCAGCGTCCTCGGACCGGTTCCCGTTGCTCGACCTCGACGCCCTCGTGCCCACGGTCGTGCCGGAGGTCGGCCGCGCCGTCGATGAGCTGCGCGGGTCGGTGCCCGTGCCGCTGGCCGAGGCCGGAGAGCAGCTGACGGCCCTGCAGCCGACCGAGCTCGCTGCGATCGTCGAGACGTGGTTCGACGACATCGGTCTGGTCGAGCCCCGCCTGTCGTTCTGGATCCACGTCGCCGCCGGCCCCGCGCTGGAGCGGGGCGCCGGCCAGGTCACCGCGCCCAAGGACTGGGCGGGCGCGGCCTGCCCCGTCTGCGGGGGCCCGCCGCAGGCGTCGGTCATCGCGGAGGCCAGTGGCGAGTTCATGGCCGGCTCGCCCCGCTCCCTCGTCTGCGGCCGCTGCGCGAACTGGTGGTCCTTCCCCCGGGTCACCTGCGTCGGCTGCGGCGAGCAGGACCCCCGGCGCATCGAGACCTACTTCGACGAGGACCGCCCCTGGGCCCGGGTCGACACCTGCACGACCTGCGGCGCCTACGTGAAGACCTTCGACCTGCGCGCCCCCGGCAGCGTCGACGTCGTCCCCCTCGTCGACGACGTCGCCACCCTGAGCCTCGACATCTGGGCCCGCGACCGCGGCCTCACCCGCCCCACGCTCGCGCCATCCGGTGTCTGAGCGGAGCCCCCGGGGGTAATGAGCGAGGCGATGAGGGGGGTTCTCATCGTCCTGGCCCTGGGGGTCGCCGTCCTCGGTCCGGTCGCAGTGCTGCGGTGGGGCCTGGCGCGGCGGCGCGCCTTCGGCACGGTCGCCGAGCAGGCGGCGTTCGAGGTGCTCCACCTCGCCAACGAGGCCGCCCCACCCTTCCGGTCCGGGTTGAGCGTGGCCGCCGCCGAGCGGGCGGCCCGCAGCCTCCGGCGGCTGCTCGGGAGCAAGGCGCTGGCGATCACCGACCGCCGGGCCGTCCTGGCGTGGGACGGCGACGGCAGCCACCATCGCGCGGCGGTCATGTCGATGGCCGCCAGCGTCCTCGACGGCGGCAGCCCGGTGGTCCTGCGGCCCCAGCAGCTCCGCTGCGACGACCCCGACTGCCCGCTGCGGGCCGGCATCGTCGTCCCGATCGAGGCCGACGGATCGGTCGCCGGCACGCTGGCCAGCTTCGGCACCAGCGTCGGCGCCGGCACCGTGGGCGCGGCGAGCGCGGTGGCCGCCTGGGTCGCCACCCAGGTCGAGCTGGGTCGCCTCGACCAGACCGAGGCACGGGCCGCGTCCGCCGAGCTGCGGGCGCTGCGGGCGCAGATCTCGCCCCACTTCGTCTACAACG
>Ga0075420_100006311_pt1 | contig 10454 bp, 8 predicted proteins | sample SoiMetdeltSBSDD4_FD_75296 | JGI IMG/M metagenome (GOLD analysis project Ga0075420, IMG submission 75296) | Bulk soil microbial communities from a Populus tree surrounding site in Tennessee, USA - Soil MetaG P. deltoides SBSDD4 | ecosystem: Environmental > Terrestrial > Soil > Tree plantation...
GAGATGCCGTACGTCGAGGCCGGGCGCGCGAGCGGCGCCTCCGCGCTGCGCGTCATGGTCTACCACGTGCTGCCGCAGTGTCTGGCGCCCTACCTCGTGCTCGCCACGACGCATCTCGGCGTGGCCATCGTGATCGAGGCGGCGCTCGGCTTCCTCGGCGTCGGCGTGCCGCCACCCACGCCGACGTGGGGCAACATGCTCGCCGACTCGATCACCGCGCTGGTGCCGCCGTGGTGGCTCGCCTTCTTCCCCGGCCTCGCGATCACCGTGACCGTGCTCGCCTTCAATCTCCTGGGCGACGGTATCCGCGACACGCTCGACCCCCGCCTGTCTCCCGCCTTCCTCCGCATGATGGCCGGCGGCCGTCGCCGCTAAACGCCGGCGACGACGTAGTTCGTGATTCGCGACGGCTCGCCGGGCGGGTGGCGCCCGCAGCGCCACATCGGCGACAGGACCCGCCCGCACAGCGCAGTCGAGCTAGACGAGCTGCGACTGGGCGTGGCTGAGCGTCGCGAAGATCGAGCGGGACAGGGCGGAGAGGTCGGGGTCGCGGGCGCCCATGATGAGGACGGTGTCGCCGGGGCGGGCTTCGTGGGCCACCCAGCGCCGAACGGCGTCGTGGTCGCGGGCGAAGGCGCAGTCGCGCACGGCGCGCAGGTCCTCGGCCAGCAGCTCGCTCGAGATGTCGCGCGCCACGGTGCCGCCGGCGTAGAAGATCTCGGCGTAGCAGAAACGGTCGTTCGGCCGGAGCAGGCGGGGCAGGAGCTCGCGGAGCTCGGGCCGCAGGAAGCGGGCGGGGCCGAAGCCGTGCGGCTGGAATACCGCGACCACGCGAGGGGCGCCGCTCTGGGCGGTCGTCAGCGCTGCGCGGAGCTTGTCGGCGTTGTGCGCGTAGTCGTCGACGACCCGGATTCCCGTCGCGGTCACGCCGACCACCTCGAAGCGTCGGCTCACGCCCGGAAAGCGCGCGATCAGCCGCTCGATGGTGGACATGCCGACGCCGAGGCGCAGGGCGACCAGCGCGGCGGCCGCGGCGTTCTCGAGATTGTGCAGGCCGGGCTGCGGCACGTCGAGGGTGAGCCCCCGGCCTTCGACGCGCAGCGTGCCGAGCGCGCGATCCGGGCCCACGCGCTCGACCACCAGCGGCGCGTCGGCCTCCGGCCCGACGCCGTAGCTGAGCGTCTTGCCGCGGAGCCCGAGCGCGGTGGCCTCCGTCGACGCTGCGTTGACGAACAAGGTCTGACAGCCGGCGGCGAAGGCCGCGAACTGCGCGCGCAGGGCCGGCAGCTCGGCGTGATCGCGGCTGACGTTGTGCACGACCCCCACGGCCGGGCGGTAACCGATGAGCGTCCCGTCCGACTCGCACGCCTCGGCGACCACCGGCCCTTTTGCCGGGCCGGCGACCAGGCAGCCGCCGCCACCCTGGCCGACAAGGGCGGCGCCGCCGATGACCGTGGCCGGCACGCGTGCTTCGCGCAGCAGCCACGCGAGCATTCCGGTGATGGTGCTCTTGCCGCTGGTCCCCGCGATGGCGATGCCCGGCCGGCCGGCGCCGACGATCTCGGCCAGCAGCGCCGGCCGCGTCAGCCGCGTGAGCGTGAGCTCCGTCGCCGCGCGCATCTCCGGCGTCGACGCCTCGACGGCCGTTGAATGCACGAAGCGATCGACGGCGGCGGTCACGGCAGCCCCGTCGTGCGGGTAGATCTCGATCCCGAGCGCGCGGAGAGAGGCCGCCACTTCCGCGTTCTTGCCCTGGTCGAGGGAGCGGTCCGAGCCCTGGACGGGGTGTCCGCGCAGCCGCATGAGCGCAGCGAGCGGGCTCATCCCGGCGCCGGCGATGCCGGAAAAGTGGTAGCGAAGACCTCGAGCTCGGCGGACGGGGCGGGCCATCGCGCTCGATTCGTGCAGCGGCGATGCCAAGCGTGACCGCGCCATTTCCGCGCCCACTCTACGCCGGTGTGCCGACAGTTCGGCACGATTTCGATCGGAGCTGACATAGTGGCGTCCGCGCCTTGACGCTCACGCCTTTCGGGCCAGCACCACCAGGCTGCTGGCGAGACCGCGCGCGCCCGGCACGCGCGTGACCCAGCGGTCGAGCGCGCAGAGCGCGGCGTACATCGGCCGGACGACGCCTGGCAGGCGCCGGCGATGGAGCAGCGTGGACGGTAGCAGCCCCGTCGCGCTGTGGATGCCCCACGTTCGGGTCGTGGAGAGCCCGGCGTCGGTCAGCAGGCGGCCGACCTCCGGCGCGGTGAAGAGCCGCAGCCGACCGTAGCCGGGATAGGGCAGCACGCAGCTCTGGTGGAGGGGACGGGCGAGCGCCCGCCACAGCGTGGCTGCCGAGACGCCGTAGCCGAGCCTGTCGCCAGCGGCGGCACTGACCGCCATCCAGGCCAGATCCGCGCTCCACTTGTGCTCCACCTCGAGGAGCAGGCGGCCGCCCGAGCGCAGCACGCGACCGAGCTCGCGGACGGCCGCAGCCGGGTCGGCCACGAAGCTGAGCGTGCTGCCGCAGCAGACGATCGCGTCGAAGACGCGGTCGGCGTAGGGGAGCGCTTCGAGTCGTCCGCGGACGAACCGCGCCTGGGGCGTGCGCCGGCGCGCCACGGCGAGCAGCGCGGCCGCGATGTCGACGCCATGCGTGTGATAGCCGAGTGTATCGAGCACCGCCGTCTGAAAGCCGGTGCCGCAGCCGGCGTCGAGCGCCGCCGCCCCCCGCGCGGGGGGCTCGAGCGTCTCGCGCACGATGGCGTGGACACGCGTGTAGAGATGCTCGTACCAGGGCTCCAGCTCCTCGTAGTCCGCGGCCATGCGGTCGAATACACGCTCCACGTCGTCCATGCGCACGCTCCCGAGTCAGTCTAAGGTTGAGCGGCCGCCCGCCGGGCGGGATCACGCGTGGGAGGAGGACGGCATGACGAGCGGGTCCACCAACGGTCGGGCGGGGTCGCCGCCGGGGCCGCGGCGCGAGGCTCTGCGGGTGGAGACGGGCGCGCCGGTGAGCGCGCTGCTCACCCGCATGAGCCGGTCCGCGTTCCAGGGACGCAAGCTCGGGGAGGCGTTCGACGCCTGGAAGTCGATGATCGACGGGGAGTCCCTCATCTGCGTGGGCCTGGCCGGCTCCATGGCCAGCGCCGGGCTCTCGCCGCTGGTGAACTGGCTCGTCGAGCGGGGGTATGTCGATCTCATCGTGTCGACGTCCGCCAACGTCACCGAGGATCTGCTCGAGCAGCGCGGCGTGGCCTTCTACCGCGTGGAGCCGGAGCGCGTCGACGACGAGCGGCTCTGGCGCGACGGCTACTATCGGTTCTACGACCACGTCGTCGCCAAGGACGAGTACGACCGGATGGAAGACTTCACCGGCGCATTCTTCGAGGATCTCGCCGGCCGCTGGACCGATCCCACGATCCCCGGCGTGCTGTTCATGCGCGAGTTCGGATGCTGGCTCGAAGCCCAGGGACTGGGCCGCTCGGTGGCGGCGACGTGCGCCCGCCATGGCGTGCCGCTCTTCGTTCCCGCCGCGCCCGACGGTCCGCTCGCCGAGGGCTACCGGGCGGCCGCCCGGCGGCAGCCCGTGGTCGACTTCTTTCGCGATTACGAGCTGGCGCTGAGGATCATGGACCGTTACATGGCCCCGGGGCGCGGCACATCGGCCGTGTTCGTGGGCGGCGGCGTGCCGAAGGACTTCATCCAGATCACGGCCACCAGCGTCTGCGCCATCCGCGGCGGCGGCGAGGCGAGCCCACATCGGGCGGCCATCCAGATCACGACGGACAACGCGGTGTTCGGCGGTCTCGGCGGCGCCAGCGTGGCCAGTGAAGGGATCTCGTGGGGCAAGGAGTCGCCGGCGGGACGTAACGTGATGGTCTTCGCCGACTTCACCATCGCCCTGCCGCTGCTCTGCCAGGGCCTGCTCGATCACTATGGCCCGGATCACGTGCGCGCTGCGCGCCGCCGCATCGTCGGCGACGTGGCGACGGTGCTCGACGACCCGGATCGCGCGCGCCGAATGCCCTGAGCGCGCCGCTCAGGCCGCGGGCGAGAACAGCTCGGGCACGCCGGACCGCCTGAGTGACTCGAAGTTCGAGAGGCGCGGGTCCTCGAGCGCCACCACGGCGCCGCGCCGGCAGGCGGCGACGATCTCGGCGATGCCTTCGGCCACGCCGAGCCTTGGCTTGAAGCCGAGCGTCTTGCGGATCTTGCTGAAGCTCACACGGGACGCCCATGCGTCGCCGACCGGCGGCTCGCCGGCCACCTCGGTGCCCGGCAGGGCGGCCGCGATGAGGTCGGCGATCTGCCGCACGCTGTGGTTCGAGGCGTCGTCGCCGACGTTGAATCGCTGACCGCGCACCAGCGTGTCGCGCGCGTCGGTGGCGAGCACCAGGGCGGTCGCGGCGTCGTGCACGTGCAGATGCGCCCGCGGCTGCGCTCGGCCCGACACGCGAAGCTTGCGGCGGAAGTACGCATGGGCGGTGAGGCTGTTGACGACCAGATCGAGCCGCATGCGCGGCGACACACCGAACATCGTCGGCAACCGCAAGATGACGGCGCTGAGCCGCTCGGAATGGGCGTCGATGGTGCGCTCGGATTGGACGCGCGTGCGTGCGTAGAGCGACAGCGGATCGAGCGTCGAGCTCTCCATCAGGAGCGGGTCGGCCGAGCAGCCGTAGACGCTGCAGCACGAGGCGAAGACGAGCCGGCGCACCCGCGCCTCGATGCACGCGGTGACCAGGAGCTCGGTGGCCTCCTGGTTGACGCTGACGGCCGCATCACGGTCGACGTCGCAGGCGGCGGTGCCCGCGAGCGCGGCCAGCGCGATGACCGCGTCCGCGCCGGCCGCCGCCTCCTGCATCGCCGCCGGGTCGCGGACGTCGCCGACGAGGACGCTGAGCCGCGGATGGTTGCCGAGCGCTTTCAGTCCCTGATCGCCGTAGAGCAGGAGGTCCAGCACGCGAACATGATCGCCACGATCGAGCAGCTGCTTGACGACGTGTGAGCCGACATACCCGGCGCCGCCGGTCACGAGGATGGTGCGAGAGGCGTTTGACATACCGTTCAGCAAAGCAACAGCCGTGCCCCGGCGGCGGCGGCGATTTCGGCGGTGGCGGCTGCTCCCGCGAACCGTTTTCAGGCAAACGGTTGCAGGCCACGGTGCAATGTTACGCGGGCGTCACTCTGACACGGAGGCGGAGGGCCAGACGCCGTGACGCATGGTGGCGGCGGGCGCGGGGAAGGCGGCGGGCGGCTCGAAGCGCAGCCCGAGCTCGTCGAGCCGTGCACACGCGCGCCCGCCGAGGTCGGCCGGGCTGATGAGGCGCTCGCGCAGCGCTTCCTTGAGCCGGTACGCGCAGGCGACGTCGCGCCAGAGCTCGGCCTCCGCGTGCTGACGATAGCCCCAGGCCAGCGGCAGGACCACGACCATGATCATCACGAGGGCCAGCCCGAGCTTCAGGCAGATCTCCACGCCCGGCCAGAAAACCTTGAAGCCACTGAGTCGTGAAGTCATCGGATCCCGGAGCGTATCACTTCCGTGGGGCTCCGCAAGCCAACCGCCGCCCCCCGCCTACCTCCGCGCGCGAAAGCGGCGGAGCAGCGTGTTCGTCGACGAATCATGGGCGAGCGGCGGCTCCTCGGCGGCCGCGAGCTCGGGAACGATGCGCATGGCCAGCACCTTGCCGAGCTCCACGCCCCACTGATCGAACGAGTTGATGGCCCAGAGGGCGCCCTGCACGAAGATCTTGTGCTCGTAGAGCGCGACGAGGGCGCCCAGCGTGGCCGGCGTCAGCCGATCGGCGACGATGGTGTTGCTCGGGCGGTTCCCCTCGAAGCTGCGCGCGGGATCGGGAGCCGTCCGGCCGAATGCGAGCGCTTCGGTCTGCGCGAAGAGGTTGGCCGCCAGCAGCGTGTGGTGGTCGCCGACGTCGTCGAGCGGCTGGCAGAAGCCGATGAAGTCGGCCGGCACGAGCTTCGTGCCCTGATGCAGTAGCTGGTAGAAGGCGTGCTGGCCGTTCGTCCCCGCCGCGCCCCACACGATCGGTCCCGTCTGATAGTCGACGGCGCGCCCGCCGACGTCCACGGACTTGCCGTTCGACTCCATGTCGAGCTGCTGGAGATACGCCGGCAGTCGGGCGAGGTACTGGCTGTACGGCAGCACGGCGTACGTCTCGGCCCCGAAGAAGTCGTCGTACCAGAACCCGATCAGCGCCAGCAGGACGGGCAGGTTGCGGTCGAATGGCGCCGTCCGGAAATGTCGGTCGAGCTCGTGGGCGCCGCCGAGCATGGCGCGGAATCCGTCGGGGCCGATGGCGAGCATGAGCGACAGCCCGATGGCCGACCACATCGAGTAGCGGCCGCCCACCCAGTCCCAGAAGGGAAACATGTTGTCGGGATCGATGCCGAACTTCCGCACCTCGGCCGCGTTCGTCGACACGGCGACGAAGTGCCGCGCCACCGCGCGCTCGTCGCCGAGCGCGCGCAGCAGCCACGCGCGTGCCGTGCGCGCGTTGGTCAGCGTCTCCAGCGTGGTGAACGTCTTGGAGGCGACCACGAAGAGCGTCTCCGCCGGCTCCAGATCGCGCGTGGCCTCCACGAAGTCGGCGCCGTCGACGTTGGAGACGAAGCGGCACGTCAGCTCCCGCTGGCTCTCGTGACGGAGCGCCTCGTAGGCCATGGCCGGGCCCAGATCCGAGCCGCCGATGCCGACGTTCACCACGTTGCGGATGCGCCGCCCGGTGAAGCCGGTCCAGGCGCCGGTGCGGACGCGCGTGGCGAAGTCCGTCATGCGATCGAGGACGGCGTGGACCTGGGGGATGACGTCCTCGCCGTCGACCACGATGGAGGCGGTGCGCGGCGCCCGCAGCGCGATGTGGAGAACGGGACGGTTTTCCGTCACGTTGATCTTCTCGCCGGCGAACATCGCGTCGATCCGGGCGCGGACGCCGCTCGTCTCGGCCAGCGCGAGCAGCAGCGCGAGCGTCTCGTCGGTCAGGCGATTCTTCGAGTAGTCGAGATAGAGTCCGGCCGCCTCGGCGGTCAGCCGCTCGCCGCGTGCCGGGTCCTTGGCGAAGAGATCGCGCAGATGGACGTGCCGGACGGCCTCGTGGTGCGCCGCGAGCGCCTTCCACTCGGGACGGCTGCGGAGCGGCGCCGTCAATTCGCCGACTCCGGCCGCAGCGTCCGACACCGCCCCGCGTCCCACACGAACACCGTCGGGCGCATGTCGAGGAACAGGCCGGTGGCCGCCACGCCCGGAATGGCGCGCACGCTGGCCTCGACGGCGCGGGAATCTTTCAGACCACCGACGCGACAGTCGAGCAGCAGGTTGCCGTTGTCGGTCACGACCGGCCGCCCGTCGGCGCGCCGGAGGTCGGCCGGATAGCCGAGCGCCTCGAGACGCCGCCGGGCCGGGGCGGCCGCGAAGGGCACGACTTCCACGGGCAAGCGGCCGCGGGAGCCGAGGGAAGGCACGAGCTTCTCCGCGCCGACGAGAATGACGAACCGGCGCGCGACCGAGGCCACCACGCGCTCGCGCAGGAGCGCGCCGCCGTAGCCCTTGATCAGATCGGCGCGCGGATCGACCTCGTCGGCGCCGTCCACGGCGACGTCGACCGCATCCACCTCGTCGAGCGTCACCAGCTTGATGCCGAGCTGTCGCGCCAGGGCGGCCGTCGTCTCCGACGTCGGCACCCCGCGGACGTCGAGGCCACCGGCGACGCGCTGACCGAGCGCGCGCACGAACGCCGTCGCCGCCTGGCCCGTACCGAGGCCAACGACGTGGCCACTCGAGACGAGACGCATCGCCTCCGCGGCGAGCGCCGCCGCGCCGTCGTCACTGAGCCTGGCCGTGTCGGACACGAGCGACAGCATCGCGCACCCGCGTGGCGACGTCCATAGGACATGGGGGCCCCGAAATGGCCCCCATACCCCCCGGCGTTCGCCGCGCCCCGGGGAACCCGGGGCGCGTCTCTGGCCCCCATACCCCCCGGCGTTCGCCGCGCCCCGGGGAACCCGGGGCGCGTCTCTAGCCCCCATACGCCCGGCGTTCGCCGCGCCCCGGGTTCCCCGGGGCGCTCTCTATCGCCTTATTCGATGATCGTTGTCGTTGGCGGGGGGGCGGCGACGCGGGCCTCGCCGGTGACGGTGACGGAGACGGCGGCGGGCGCAAGGCGATGGCGGGCGCGCCGCCAGTCCCAGACGGCGAAGGCCGTGATCATCGCGCTGGTGGCGACGGAGACGGAGAGCGAGGGCGAGATGGCCGCGAGCGAGATCGCGGTCAGCATCGTGCGCGCCGCCCAGCCGAGAGGCGTGAACATGTGCCCGGCCAGCGCGGCGCAGAGCGCCGAGATACCGATGACGGCGGAGACGAACGTCACGACGATCGTGAGCCAGTCGCCTTTCATGAGCAGCGCCGGCTGGTAGACGAACAGGAAGGGCGCCAGGAATCCCCCGATGCCGATGCGCGTGGCCTGCCAGCCCGTCGTCATCGGATTGGCGTTGGCGATCTGCGCGGCCGCCACCGCGGTCACGGCCACCGGCGGCGTCACGTCGGCCAGCACGGCGTAGTAGAAGACGAACAGGTGGGCGGCCACGATATCGACGTTCAGCTTGGTGAGGGCGGCGCCGCCGACGGTGACGGCCAGGATGTAGGACGGCGTGGTCGGGATGCCGGTGCCGAGCACCGACACGATGGCGAAGATCAGGAACAGCGCGACGATCAGATAGCCGGCGGAGAGATTGACGACGGCGCTCGAGAAGGCCAGGGCGACGCCGGTGCGGCTCATCGCGGCCACGATCAAGCCCGAGGCGGCCAGCACGGCGGCGATGATGACGCCGGAGCGCATCGCCTCCGTCATGGTGGCGAAGATGCGGCGCGGCGTCATCGGCTGATCGCCGGCGACCCAGGACACGACGACGGCGGTCAGCAGACTGTAGAGCGCCGACTTCGACGGCGAGTATCCGGCGTGCAGGAAGTAGAGCACGGTCACGAACGGCGCAAACAGCAGGGCCCGGCGGAGCAGGCTGGCGAGCGGCGGGAGATCGGCCTTCATCGTCCCGATGCCGTGCTTCAGCGCCTCCCAGTGCACGGTGGCCAGGATCGACAGGTAATAGAGGATCGCCGGCAGGGCGGCGGCCACGATGATCTGCTGGTACGGCACACCGGTCAGCTCGGCCATGATGAACGCGCCGGCGCCCATGATGGGCGGCATCAGCGGCCCGCCGCAGGACGCCGTCGCCTCGATGGCGGCGGCGATCTCTGGCTTGTAGCCGATCCGTTTCATCAACGGGATGCTGAAGCTCCCGGTGGCGTAGCAATCGGCCACGGAGGAGCCGCTGATCGTGCCGTAGAGTCCCGACGAGACGACGGCGACCTTGGCGGGGCCGCCGCGGTACCGACCGGCCAGCAGGATGGAAATGTCCATGAAGAACTGACCGACTCCGGAGTGCAGCATGAAGGCCGCGAAGAGAATGAAGATCATCAACAGATTGGACGAGATGCCGGTCAGCGATCCGAGCACGCCCTCGTCCGCGTAGAGGAAGAACATCTCCACGAGCTGCGGGTAGCTGAACGAGCGCGGCGAGCGCAGAAATCCCGGCATCCACGGCGCCACCACCAGGTAGGCCATGAACACCAGCGTGGTGACGAAGAACCAGAAGCCGACCGATCGGCGGGAGGCCTCGAGCACGGCGATCACGAGCACCGTGCCGAGCAGCACCTGGGCCGTCGTCACCGGATGCACGCCCTCCCAGCGCTCGGTGAGCTCCTGCGCGTAGCGCAGCACGTACAGGCACGGCACCGTCGAGGCGACCGCCCACGCCCAGTCGCCTGGCGTCACGCGATTCCGCGGCGAGCGAGGGCCGGCGGGGAAAAGCAGGAAGGCGAGGGGAATGAGAAACAGCAGATGGATGGCGCGCATCTCGCGCGGCTCCCAGGCGCCCGCATACGCGGTCCAGATGTGGAACAGGGCGGCGGCGGCGGCCCAGCCGCCGACCGCCCAGCCCACGGCGCCGGAGAGCGTGCGCATGCGCTACTTCAAGAGACCGGCTTCCTTGTACGCCTTCTCCGCGCCGGGATGGAGCGGCACGTTGGCGAGCTTCACGGCGTCCTTCGGATCGAAGTCCTTGAACGCAGGATGGACCTTGCGCACGCCGTTCAGATCCGACAGCAGCACCTTGGTGAACTGATAGACGACATCGGCAGGGGTCTTGGCGTTGGCGACGATCGTGTTCGCCATCGCGATGGTCGGGATGTCCTTGTCGTTGTTGACGACGTCCTTGTACGACCCTTTCGGGATGGCGCCGCGCGAGAGTCCGTGGGACTCGAGGAACTTGATCAGGTCGTCGTCCATGGGCAGGATCTTCATCTTCCGCGCCAGCGACGCCTCCTGGATGGCCGCGCCCGGCACCGCGAGGTTGGCGAAGAACACGTCCATGTTGCGGTCGCGGTACTGCGTGGT
>Ga0075420_100006313_pt1 | contig 10450 bp, 10 predicted proteins | sample SoiMetdeltSBSDD4_FD_75296 | JGI IMG/M metagenome (GOLD analysis project Ga0075420, IMG submission 75296) | Bulk soil microbial communities from a Populus tree surrounding site in Tennessee, USA - Soil MetaG P. deltoides SBSDD4 | ecosystem: Environmental > Terrestrial > Soil > Tree plantation...
CGTCTTCTGCGCGAGCAGCCGAGGCAGGAAGCTACGTATCCCATGAATGATTCCCCACAAGTTTGGTCCTATCACCCAACTCCACTCCTCAACCGTCTTCTCCCACGAGGGCTTGTGGGGGCCCGAAACTCCCGCATTCAAACAAATCAGATCAATCTCTCCGAATTCTCGCCATCCCGCTTCCGCCAGCGCCTCCACCTCATCGGCGTTGCTCACATCGGCGGCGAAATACCGCCAGTTTTGCTGCGCCGCCACATCCCGTAAAGTGGCTTCGTTCCGGTCGGCCGCCATCACCTCCGCGCCATCCCCTGAAAACCGTTCGGCCAACGCCCGGCCAAGACCGCTGGCGGCTCCCGTGATCAGAACTTTCCGATATGATTTCAGTGCCGTTATATCTTGTGACATGAAATGAGATTAGAATAGCTTAAGAACGCATCATCGTTCTCTAGCATCACAATACATACGCGCTTTGGCGCATTTATGAACTGGGAGGTTGGAGATGCTTTTCTCCAAACCGGTTGAGTATTCTCTTAGGGCTTTATCCTATCTGGCCACCATGGAGAACGGAAGCGTGGCCATGGCCCGCGACATCGCTGAAGAAACGGACATTCCCCCGTTTTTTCTGGCGAAAATTCTGCAGGATTTGGCGCGTCAAGGGCTATTGATTTCCCTCAAAGGGCCAACAGGCGGTTTCCGCCTCAAAGACCCCCCCGAAAAGGTTACCCTTCTGCGCGTTGTCGAAGCTATCCATAAGGAACCCTTCGCGGCACGCTGCCCAGCCGGGCATTCCCCCTGCGGCCGCGGCAATGCCTGCGGATTTTACGAATCCTGGCAGCCGGTGCAGGACCATGTCGTAGAATATCTGAAGGGAACCACTCTTGCCCACGCCGGCCGCGCGTTGGATCGGAAGCGGCAAAACACGGCTAAGGCTCGAAAGCGCTCCGGCAAGAGTTAAGGCGAGCGCGCGGCCCGGCACGACCGCCGGCAAATTCCGCCCTCTCTCCCTGGAACTTGCGAGGACTTCGTGAAATCAAGCCCGAATAACGAGTATGAGATGCGAAACTCCGTTTTAGTCCCCATGGTCGTCGAACAGACGGCCAGGGGCGAGCGCGCCTTCGATATCTACTCGCGCCTGTTGAAGGAAAACATCATCTTCATCGGCACCCCCATTGACGACCAGGTGGCCAACCTCGTCATCGCCCAGATGTTATTTCTGGCTTCCGAGGATCCGGAAAAGGATATCTCGCTCTACATCAATTCGCCCGGCGGATCCATCACCTCCGGCTTGGCCATTCTCGACACGATGAATCTCGTCGAGCCCGACATCGTAACCTACTGCGTCGGCCAGGCCGCCTCCATGGCCGCCGTGCTCCTCGCCTGCGGCACAAAGGGCAAACGATTCGCCCTGCCCAACGCGCGTGTGCTCATCCATCAGCCTCATGCCACCGGCATTGGCGGACAGGCGACCGACATCGATATCTATGCCAAGGAAATCCTGCGCATGCGCGAGATCTTGAACAAGATCCTCTCGGATGCTACCGGCCAGCCACTCGACAAGCTCCAGCGCGACGTCGACCGCGACTATATTCTCGAAGCTCCACAAGCCGTCGAATATGGCCTCGTCGACAAGATCATCAGCTCACGCGCGGATAGGAAGTAGACCTGCGGCGGGCGCCGTGTTAGTCTTGGCCGATACCAATTTGGCCTGGCAACTACCATGCGTGTGCTCGCCCTTCTCCCCCTTCTCGCGGCGGCTCCCCTCTCCGCCGCCGATTCCACTTCGCTGTTTGCCGCCATACGCACCGGCAACCCCGCCACCGTCAATGCGCGGATCCAGGCGGGTGTGGACAAAGAAGCCCCCAACCCGGATGGCCTGACTCCGCTCATTTACGCCATCACAACCGCCGGCACGCCGGTCATTCGTCTGTTACTCGATTCGGGCGTCAACGTCAACGCCGCCACTGCCAACGGCGTCACTGCTCTCCACGTCGCCGCCTTCGACGCTGCCAAAGTGCGCCTGCTCCTCGAGCGTGGCGCCAACGTGAACGCAACAACCGCTAACGGTGAGACTCCCCTCTACATTGCGGCCGACCGTCCCGGCAACCACGAGGTGGTCGACCTTCTCATCGCCGGCGGAGCCAACCCCTCGGCCGGAGCCGGTTCCGCCAAGACCGCTCTGAATCGCGCTGCGGCTAATGGCGACGCCGCGCTCATGCGCCTGCTTCTCTCCAAAGGCGCAAAAGTGTCCGGCAGCCTCGACCTCGCTCGCTTCGCCTGCTACGGCCGATGCCCCGAATGCCTCGAACTCGCGCTCGCCGGAGGAGCGGCCCCAAACGGCGCAAGCGGTGTCCGTTCCGCGTTGCAAGACGCGGCCGGACTAGGCGATCTCGACATGGTCCGCATGCTGGTCGAAAAAGGCGCTGACGTCCAGGCCGCCGATGCGCGCGGCTACACCGCCCTCATGCGCGCAGCCTTGTCCTACGAGCCCGGCGCGGGCGAAGTCGTCGATTACCTGCTGGCGCGCGGCGCCAATACGGATCCCAAGAACGAAACGGGTGAGACGGCCCTCTCGTTCGCGCTCCGTTTCGGCGACACCCCAATCGTGGCCAAGTTGCGTGCCGCCGGCGCGCCCGATGCCAAGACCGCGATTCGCGTCCCCCCTCCGCTCGAGGAGAACACAGTGCGCGGCGCGATTGAGCGCAGCCTTCCCCTGCTCCAGCGCATTGGCGAACCCGTCTATAAGCTTCGATCCTGCACTTCTTGCCACCACAACACTCTGCCCGCGCTCACGGTCGCCATGGCGCGCACGCGTGGTTTGGCGGTCGACGACGCCCTCGCCCGCAAGGAGTATGAGAATGCCATCGAGAGCGCCCGCGGCCGCCGCGGCCGCACCAACATCCTGGGCATCGGCGTTGCGGACATCAATGCCTATCCGCTCATGGGTATTGCCGCTGAGAGCCAAAAACCCACGCCGTCCACGGACCTCATGGTCCACCAGGTCACCACGCGCCAGGAACCGAACGGCCGCTTCCGCTCCGCCGACTATCGGCCTCCGCAGGAATACAGCCCCATCACCTTTACAGCCACTGCGCTCCGCGCCCTGCAGTTGTTCCCGCTTCCAGGCCGTGCCGCGGAGTTCAAAGACCGCATTCGCCGCGCCAGCCAGTGGCTGGTTTCGCAGCGCCCGCGCGACACCGAAGAGCACGCACTTCGCCTCATGGGATTGTCGTGGGCCGGCGCCGGTAAGCCCGCCCGTGACAAAGCCGTAAAGGCGCTTCTCGCGCTGCAGCGCGAGGACGGCGGATGGGCCCAGACGGCACTGCTCGACGCCGACGCCTACGCCACCGGACAGTCGCTCTACGCGCTCTACCTCGCTGGCGTCCGGGTCACCGATCCAGCCTACAAGCGCGGTGTTGCTTTCCTGCTCAAGACGCAGCGCAAGAACGGCAGTTGGTTTGTCATCAGCCGCTCGTACCCGGTCCAGCCGCTCATGGACGCCGGCTACCCCTACGTGCACCATCAATGGATTTCCGCCGCCGCCGGAGCCTGGTCCACCATCGCACTGCTGGCCACCATGCCCACGCAGACAGCGGCGTCGCGCTAGCTCTCAGGCAGCGCCCTGCAACTTCCTGAACCGGTCATAAGCCAAGTCCCAGTCCGCTTTCGCCGACACCGGGCGCGGCGTAAACGTCTCCAGCGGAAAACTCCGCCGCACCACGCGCCGCAGTTCGCTCAATCCTCCAACTACGCCCGCACCCATCGCTTGCGCCAACACATTGCCGGCGGCGGTCGCCTCCGTTGGTCCGGCCACCACCACACGCTGCGTGCAGTCGGCCACCATCTGGTTGAGCAACGAGTTCTGCGAACCGCCGCCGAGGATGTGGATTGTCTCGATCCGTCGGCCGGTCAGTTCCTCCAGACTTTCCAGCACTTGGCGGTAACGCAGCGCGAGGCTTTCCAGAATCACGCGCGTAAACGTGCCCACGTCTTTAGGAACTGCCTCGCCGCGCTCCAGCGCCCACGCGGCGATCCGTTCCGGCATGTGGCCCGGCTCAAGAAATGCGTCCGGATCGATCACGGCGGAGAATGGCGCGGCAGCGGCCGCTCCCTCCATCAGGTCCGCATAGCTGTAGACCCGCCCCATGTTTTCCCAGGCCCGCTTGCATTCCTGCAGCGGCCACATACCCATGATGTTCTTGAGCAGCCGCACCTTCCCCTCCACACCAATTTCGTTGGTGAAGTTCAGCTCGAGTGCCCTGTCGTTGATCACCGGCGCTTCCAACTCGACCCCCATCAACGACCAGGTCCCCGACGAGATGTAACACCATCCGCTCTCGGCAAATGGCCTCTCCGCCGGTACGGCCGCCACCGCCGATGCCGTGTCGTGGCCTCCCGTCGCAAACACCGGCGTCGTGGGAGACAACCCGCTCGCGTCGGCCACCTCGTCGCGCAGCGTGCCTAAACGCGCCCCGGCCGGTACGATTTCCGGCAGAATCTCCGCGGGAATTCCCAACGCGCTCAGCACGCCGGTCGCCCATCCGCCCGTCATGGGATTGTAGAATTGAGACGTCGAAGCAATCGTCTGTTCGGCGCGAATCACTCCCGATAGGAAGAATGCGAACAGGTCGGGCATGAACACAAGCGACCGCGCCGCGCGCAACGCCGCCGACCCCGCCAGCTTCAACGCGTATACCTGGAAGAGCGTGTTGATCTGCATGAACTGCAGGCCCGTCTCGGCGTAGATGCGCTCCTTTGGCGCCACGGCGAACACCCGCTCGAGCATTCCGTTATTGCGCGCATCGCGATAGTGCCGGGGATTGTCTACCAGTGCGCCATCGGCGCCCAGCAGCGCAAAGTCCACACCCCAGGTGTCGACGCCAATACCATCAACTGTCCACCCCTTTTGCCGGCCCGCTACCGCCAAACCCTCTTGGATTTCATGCCATAGCCGTAGCGTGTCCCAGTACAACCCTGTCGGCAGCCGCACCGGCGTATTCGTGAATCGGTGCAGTTGTTCGAGAGTCAGGCCTCCGGCATCCACTGTCCCCGCCATTACGCGCCCGCTCTCGGCGCCGAGGTCCACCGCCAAAAACCGCTTCATCAGCGCACCTCGACCAGGATCTTCCCGACCCCGTCTCCGTAGCCCGCCAGCAGTTCAAACGCCTCACCAGTGCGCTGGAGCGGATAGCGGTGCGTAATTAGCCGCTCCGGTATGCGTCCCGCCTTGATCAGCTCGATCGCCTGCGCCCCCCGATGGTTCGACCGCTTGATCGTCTGTATCCGCAATTCCTTCATCATCGCCGTGTGCAGATCCACCGCAAACAGTTTCTCGCTGGGAATCCCGATCAACACAAACTGTCCGCCCGGTCGCGCACAGACGAAACCGGCGTCAATCGTTTCAGGACCTCCGGCCGCGTCGAGCACGACATCCGCCCCTCGCCCGTTGGTCCACTCAAGAATCGCCTCACCCACGCCACTCTTCAGCGACCCCGCGAGCAACACTTCATCCGCGCCGCTCTCCTTCGCGTGCCGCAGCCGATGCGCCACCCTGTCCACCGCGATCACGCGCGACGCTCCCGCCATCCTCGCAAACAGAATGCTCAATTGGCCGATCGGCCCGCACCCCATCACCGCAACCGTCGCGCCCACCGGTATCTGAATCAGCTCCATCACATGGCACAGCACGGCCACCGGCTCGATCAGCACCGCCTGCGTCCAACTCAGCTCGTCCGGCACAATATCGGCGTTGCGGGCCGGCACCACGGCCATTTCGCGGTAAAACCCTGGCGAATGAATACCGCCCATGAATACGCCGTGTTCGCAGTTGTTCGGGCGTCCCGTCACGCAGAACTCGCAATGCCCACATGTAATCGACGGCTCCACCGATACACGCTGCCCCAAGCGATGCGTGGTCACGCCCTTACCAAGGGCCGCCACCTCACCCACCGGCTCGTGACCGAGCACCATCGGGTACACGGCGCTTGTGTGACCCACACCCCCATCCCAATACCAGTGGAGGTCGCTGCCACACACGCCCACCGCGTGCAGGTTCACCAGGATCTCGCCCGGACCGGGCTCGGCCGGATCGGCCACCAGGCGCGGCTCGAGCACGCGCTTCGCAACAAGAGGAACGGCCAGCATTGTGAACTGACTAGTGTAACCCTCAAAACTTGAAGCCAGCCGAGAACTGCGACCGCCGCGGAGCCTGCGAAGCCAATTCGCGCCCGAGCAGTGGCGAATTCAGGTTCCCGCCGATACGCGTAACGTTGGTGTGGTTGAGCACATTCATGACGTCGATAGCGAATGTCATCCGCCAGATTGCCCGGCTCAGGCGCACATCGAACCGCTGCTCGCTTGGCAGGCGCTGCGAGTTACGCGGCACGCCCGCGGGCCGCTCCAGCAACAGCCCGTCGCCGTTTGCATCGTGCCCCAGTGTGAGCGTGTATGGGCGTCCCGATTGCACGGTGCCGATCAAGCCGATGTTCGCCAACTTGCCCGCGCGCAGCGTGTGCACCCAGCGCAACCGGTGGCGCCGGTCCTCGTTCAACCAACCGCGCTCAGCCCATGGCCGGAAGCTATCGGCGGGAAGAAATCGCGCGCCTTCCGTGTCGCCTCGCATCCAGCCCAGCGAATACTGAACGCTCGATTCCATCCGCTCGCCCACGCGCAGGCGCGCCGAAACGTCCACGGATTGCATGTCCTGTGCGCCTGCGGAGCGGATTTCCGTCACCTGTCCCACCGCCGGATCCGGGCGCGTCGCCGCTCCTTCATGAGGCGCGTTTGCATCCACCGCGCCGAACGCATGCCGCCTCCGCGCTACCGTGTATCCCAGCGAGAGCGCCTGCCGGCCGAACCGCTGTTCCAGCGACACCGTCGCCTGCAGCATCATCGGCAGACTCAGCCGCCCACCCAATCGAACCACGTTGGGTGCGACAGCCCCACTCTCGCCGCGTCGCGTAAATGTCTCGCGAACCGTTTCGCCGTTCAGCCGCAGTGTGTCGCCTAGCACCCCGCCGCCCGTTACGTCGCGGAAGATTCCGGCGCCCACGCGCAGGACCGTGTTGCGGAAACCCTTCGGCGAGAACGCCACCGAGCCGCGCGGCGACAGGTTGAACGCACCGCCCACGCGGCTCTGCCAGTCGTTTCGCAGCCCCAGCGACAAGCGTATTCCCTCGCGCGGTTGAATGTCGTCCTGAGCGTAGACCGCACTCTCGGAGTACCAATAGCGAACCAGGCCCGGCCCTTCCCGCCGCATAATCTGAAAGGGGTTGCCCAACGCGAGGTCTTCGAGCGAGGCGTACCTGAACGCGCCGCCGCGCAGCGACAGATCGCGCTCGCCGAGGCGGCTGAGCTCCGGCAGAGTGCCGCCCGCGCGAATCGTGTGGCGTCCCTTCTGTTTCACAAGCCACCCCGACATCTCCGCGTGTGTCTCGGTTCCCCATTCGTCGCGCTGCGCGCCTCCCGCCACGAAGGCGTCCTCCACCTGAATCCTCGGGCCGTCCAGCAGGCTGCGCACCCTGCTTGCGTGGCGGCCCGCCTCGGCCTCGAATCCCGCCAGCCATCCGCCTTTGCCCGCCGTCCGGAACTGCCACGTGGCATGATGCGATTCCTCGCTCTCGTCGGCTCCGGCTTCCGGCAGCGTAATACCGCCCACGCCCGTGTTCAATTGCGCTTCTCGCTCATGTTCATAGCGGAACGTCGAACTCGAAGCCTCCGTATGTTGCCGCATCAGCCGGATGGACAACTCCCGCGCACGTTCCGGCATCGGCGCGTTTAGCCGAGCGTCGCCTCGCGGCGTGAACGCATACACAACCGCCTGTCCCATTTGCCACTCCCAATCGCCGCTCACCGAGAACGCGTTTCGTTTCGACCGCCCCAACGGGCCTCCGAGTTCGAACTCCACCGCTTGCCTGTGCTCGCTCGCTTTCACCGGTGAAAATGCGGGCCGTGCATCCAATCCCGAATCCCGCAGCCGCAGCGACACCTCGCCGTGATACTCCGGCTCGGCCCGCCTGGTGAGAATTTCAATTCGATTCCGCCCCGGCTGGCGGTATTGCGCCGAGAAGGGACTGCTCGCAAGGGTGACCGATTGAATCTGCGAGGCGCGAATCCGGTGTCCACGCGCGGGCATGCCATCCACGACCACCTCCGGCGCCTCGCCGAACGAGGGCGAGAGAAGCCCGCCAAGCGCCCCGAGTGCATCCCCGTTGAAGGCAGGCAACAGCTCGAGAGTGCGGCGGTCGAACTCCACGGCTTGCGCTCCTTCTTCCAACGGCGCCGGCTCTTGCTTGGCCTCGACGGTGATCGAGTCGCGCCGCGTGGGCGCCTTCCCCGCCTGGGGTTCTTGCGCCGCGAGCAAACACACGGCCAGCGCGGACAGTACGAGCCTGTTCATTGTCGACTCCTGTTTGGATGGGCCGGCGATCCCCCGGTTAGCGCATGAGGTTCGCCGTCAGCAGCAGAATCAACGCCTGACTTCCGCCGCGCATTTTCGAGGCTCCCAGCACGGTCGTCTCGCCGTTTTTGACGCGCGTCCTGGTCTCCAGCAGCACTCCCTTTTCGTGCCGCAACTCCACGTCCACTTCGATCATTGCCGCCGCGCCGGCGCCGCTCATGCGGAACTCGACCTGGCAGAGCATGTTCCCGGCGAGATTCAGTTGCAGTTGCTTCCCGTCGATCCCGCGCACGAAGCCGGAATCGAGTAGTCCATAGCGCGTATAGCGTAACAGGCTCTTCAACTCGGCCGGTACAAGCGCCGCCGCGTCGTTGGCCCCCTGCGCCGCCGAACCAGCCTCGATCAGACGCAAGGTGAACGTTGCCTCCTGGCGAGGCCCGCGTTCCTTCCGGTCTTTGTCGTCGGCCACCACGGATGCCGCGGCTATCAGGAATAAGAGGATCGTGCGCATCGAGCTACTCCAGGTTGAATCGGTCGTCGAAGGTCCAAACCACTTTGGTTCCGTCGCTCAGCGTGAAATCCACGGCAAGCCTTCCGGGCGCCGGATCGGAAACCAACCGCGGCACGGGTGCAACCAGGAACCAGCCCACGAACGCAAGCGCCGCGCCCGCCAACACAAAGGCTGGCCAGCGCGCATCCATCCGCCGGGCCCGGACGCGCGCAAGCGCCCCAATCGACGCTCTTCTCGCGGGTTCCCGCAGTTGCTCGCTGCCGGGCGGCGTGCGCAGGATGCTCTGCAAGGGGTCGGGAGTCATCGCTCCTCCCGCAATTCGGGAAAATGCGGCAACAACGCCTCGCGCGCCTTCTTCCGTCCCGCTGCCGCGCGCGTCCGCGCCGTGATCGCCAGGCAACCCAAAATCCGCGCCGCTTCCTGGCTGCTATAGCCCTCGATGTCCATCAGCACCAGCGCCGCGCGTTCCTTCTCCGTCAATCCGGCGAGCGCCTTCACCACCAGGTCGAATCGTTCGTGGCTGGCGGCGGCCGAACCGGGCGCGCGAATTTCCGGCGGCAACGGCTCGAAACGCCGCTTGCGCAACTCCGTCTGGCACTGCCGGAGCGCAATACGGTACACCCATGCCCAGAAGTTTGTGTTGGCTTGAAACCGGCTTAGGTGGAGGCAGACGCGCCAGAGCGTCTCCTGCGCGGCATCTTCGGCGCTTGCGGGATTGGCCACTATCCGGTAACAGAACAGGAACACACGCTGCTCGATGGCGCGCAGCAGCGGCTCCATCGCGTTGGCATCGCCTGCGCGCGCATACTCCACCAGTTCCGCAAGCCCCGAGGGAGTCGCGGCCGGCGGACTCGAATTCAGTGCGATCGTGAGCGTCATGCAGGTCCGTTGGCTAACGGTCGCCTACATAACGCTACCACCGCGTCTATTGTTCGGTTGGGGTCGGAAAAACTACTAGAAGGCGCCCTCGTCCGCTGATGGACCGTAAGTAGAGGGCACCGGCACATCCATCATCCGCAGGTAAACAGTCAATTGCCCGCGGTGATGAATCATGTGATTCATCACGAACGACCGGTACACGGCGATCTTCGGCATCGTCATCACCGCGTTGCCGCCTTTCAGAAGCGTCCACGGCCTCATCATTCCGGCGTCGTCGGTCTTAACCAGCCACCCTTTTAACTCAGCCGCTCGCTTGTCGAATTCGGCCAGCTCCGTCGCCACCGACGTCGCCGGCTCCCGCACGAACGCTGGCCCGCCCACCGGCTCGATATCCAGTTCCGCCCGGTCAAACGTCATCACCCCCCACAAGGGAAGCTGCGCCAGGTGGCCCACCAAATCACCCGCTGACATCGACCTCTCATGCGGCTTGAATCCCAGCTTCGCGTCCGGCACGCGCTCCAGACACTTCCTCGTCGAAGCAAGCTCCATCTCCAGTTCCGGCATCAACGATTGGCTAATCGGCATGCTTCGATTCTACCCACCCACAATCCCAGGGTGCCCCCCGGCCCGACTGGTCCTCCGGCGCGGTCAGAGTCGTGTGGATA
>Ga0075420_100006314_pt1 | contig 10450 bp, 9 predicted proteins | sample SoiMetdeltSBSDD4_FD_75296 | JGI IMG/M metagenome (GOLD analysis project Ga0075420, IMG submission 75296) | Bulk soil microbial communities from a Populus tree surrounding site in Tennessee, USA - Soil MetaG P. deltoides SBSDD4 | ecosystem: Environmental > Terrestrial > Soil > Tree plantation...
GCGATCGAGGCGCTCGGCGCGAAGAAGGACGGCGTGATCCGCCACCACTGGCCGCGCCGCGATGGCACCGTGCGCGACAGCGTGCTGTACAGCGTGCTCGCCGCCGAGTGGCCGGACGTCAAGCGCCACCTCCAGTTCAGGCTGCAGCGCCATGAAGCCCATTAACGTCGGCCTGCTCGGCATCGGCGTGGTGGGCGGCGGCACCTGGGACGTGCTCAGCCGCAACGCGCACGAGATCCAGCGCCGCGCCGGGCGCGCGATCCGCATCGCGGTGGTCGCGGACAAGGCGGTCGACAAAGCAAAAGAAATCGTTGGAGACAATGCCAAGGTCACCGCGGACGCCTTCCAGGTGGTGCGCGGCAACGAGGCCGAGATCGTGGTCGAGCTGATCGGCGGCTATACGGTCGCCAAGGAGCTCGTGCTCGAAGCGATCAAGCACGGCAAGCACGTGGTGACCGCGAACAAGGCGCTACTCGCCACGCACGGCAACGAGATCTTCGCCGCCGCGCAGAAGAAGGGCGTGATGGTGGCGTTCGAGGCCGCGGTCGCGGGCGGCGTGCCGATCATCAAGGCGCTACGCGAGGGCCTGTCGGCGAACCGCATCGAATGGATCGCCGGCATCATCAACGGCACCTCGAACTTCATCCTCTCCGAGATGCGCGACAAGGGCATCGCGTTCAGCGAGGCGCTGGCCGACGCGCAGAAGCGCGGCTACGCCGAGGCCGACCCGACCTTCGACATCGAGGGCGTCGACGCCGCGCACAAGCTCACCATCCTGTCGGCGCTCGCCTTCGGCATCCCGATGCAGTTCGAGCGCTGCTTCCGCGAGGGGATCCACAAGCTCACCAAGGCCGACATCCGCTACGCGGAGGAGCTTGGCTACCGCATCAAGCTGCTCGGCATCACCAAGAAGACCGAGAGCGGGATCGAGCTCAGGGTGCACCCCACGCTCGTGCCCGCGCGGCGCCTGATCGCCAACGTCGAGGGCGTGATGAACGCCATCCTGGTGAAAGGCGACGCGGTCGGGGCGACCCTGTACTACGGCGCCGGCGCCGGCGCCCAGCCCACGGCGAGCGCGGTGGTGGCCGACCTGATCGACGTCACGCGCCTGATCACCGCGGATCCCGAGCAGCGCGTGCCGCACCTCGCGTTCCAGCCCGACCAGCTTTCCAGCGAAACCATATTGGGAATGGAAGAAGTGCAAACGGCGTGCTATCTGCGCATGCGGGTGATGGACAAGCCCGGCGTGCTCGCCGACATCACGCGCACGCTCGCGGACTCCGAGATCTCGATCGAGGCCATGGTGCAGAAGGAGCCGGGCGAGGGCGAGCGCATCGTCGACATCGTGCTGCTCACCAACCGCGCGCTGGAAAGGGATGTGAACCGCGCGATCGACAAGATCGAGAAGCTGCCCACCGTGATCGGCGCGGTGACGCGCATCCGGCTCGAGTCGCTGCTGTGAGGTGGCTTGCCGTGCTGGCCAGCCTGAGCGTAAGTCTGGGCGCTGCGGCCCAGGATCAGCCGCCGCCCAAGAAGAAGCCGGTCGCGAAGAAGACGGCGGCGAAGGCGCCGGCCGCGAGGAAAAAGGACTTGCCCAAGGCGCACGCGAAGCCCACGCCCGAGCAGATCCGCAAGTTCAACGAACTCCAAAAGAATCGCTAGTGCGGTACCTCAGCACGCGCGGCGCCGCCGCGCCGCAGCGCTTCACCGACATCCTGCTCGAGGGCCTCGCGCCCGACGGCGGGCTGTACGTTCCGGAGACGTTTCCGGCCGCCGACCTGCCCGCGTGGCGCGCGCTCTCGTACCCCGACCTCGCGCTGCAGATCCTCTCGAAGTTCATCGACGACATCCCGGAGCTCGAGTCGCTGGTGCGCCGCGCCTACAGCCCGCGCCGCTTCGGCGGCGAGGAGGTGACGCCGCTGCGCACGCTCGAACCCGGCCTGCACATTCTCGGGCTCGCGAACGGGCCGACCCTGGCGTTCAAGGACATCGCGCTCCAGCTCCTGGGGGAATTGTTCGAGCACGTGCTTTCGAAGCGGGGCGAATCGCTGAACATTCTCGGCGCCACCTCGGGCGATACCGGCTCGGCCGCGGAATATGCAATGCGCGGCAAGGACGCGATCCGCGTGTTCATGCTCTCGCCGCACAAGCGTATGACCGCGTTCCAGGCCGCGCAGATGTACGCCCTGCAGGACGCCAACATCCACAACCTCGCGGTGAAGGGCGTGTTCGACGACTGCCAGGACGTGGTGAAGAAAGTGAACGCCGACGCGGCATTCAAGGCGCACCACCGCATCGGGGCAGTGAACTCGATCAACTGGGCGCGCGTCGCGGCGCAGGTGGTCTATTACTTCAAGGGGTATTTCGCCGCCACGCGAGACGACCGGCAAGCGGTTTCATTCGCCGTGCCGTCGGGCAACTTCGGCAACATCTACGCCGGCTACGTCGCGCGCCAGATGGGCCTGCCGGTGAAGCGCCTGATCCTCGCGAGCAATGAGAACGACGTGCTGGACGAGTTCTTCCGCACCGGGAAGTACCGGATCCGGCGCGAAGTCGAGCCCACCACGAGCCCTTCGATGGACATCTCCAAGGCGTCCAACTTCGAGCGCTACGTATTCGACCTGGTGGGCCGCGACCCCGCGCGCGTGCGCGACCTGTGGCGGCGCCTCGAGAGCGAGGGCGAGTTCGATCTTTCGCACTCGTCGTACTGGCCGCGCGTCGCCGGCTCGGGCTTCGTCTCGGGCAAGAGCGCGCACCACGACCGCATCGCCACCATCCGCTTCATCCACGAAAAATACCGGCTCATGATCGACCCGCACACCGCCGACGGCGTAAAGGTGGGGCTCGAGCACCGCGAGGCGCTCGTGCCGCTCATCTGCCTCGAGACCGCGCTGCCGGTGAAGTTCGCCCCCACCCTGCGCGAAGCGCTGGGCGTCGAGCCGCAGCGCCCGGCGGAGTGGCGCCAGCTCGAGCAGCTTCCGCAGCGCTTCACGCTGATCGAGCCCGACGCCGAGGCCGTCAAGCGCTACATCGCCTCGCACTGATGAACGAGAAGAACGTCCTCGGCGGCGAGCTGCGCGCGTGCAGCTACGACCCGCTCACCGGCTACTTCCGCGACGGCTGCTGCGCCACCCACGACCAGGACGGCGTCGCGCACCTCGTATGCGTGCAGGTCACGCCGGAGTTCCTCGACTTCAGCGTCGCGCGCGGCAACGACCTCGTCACGCCGCGCCCCGACCTGCGCTTCCGCGGCCTCCAGGCCGGCAACCGCTGGTGCCTGCACGTGTTGCGCTGGATCGAGGCCTGGGAGGCTGGCCGCGCGCCGCGCGTGATCCTCGAGTCGACGCACGAGAACGTCCTCAACTACGTCCCGCTCTCGGCGCTGAAACGCTACGCACTCGACCTCAATTAGGTTACCTTTGGCTCGTCACTGGGGAGGAGCCATGAAGCGCCATCTGCTTGTCTTGGTCGCGGCGTTCGCCGCTGCTGGTGTTTTCGCATCCGACGCGCCGGTCGTTCCCGGCAGCGTCAAAGTCACGAGCTATGACGGGGTGACCGACGACCTGCTTTCCGCCGGCCTTAACTTGAGCGGTCTGACGAATCCGGTCGCGCCCGCGGTATCGGAGCCGCCCACAGCGGCGGAGCTGCGGCGCCGTGCGATTTGGAACAACTATCGCGCCATCGTGGATACATGTGTCGCCGGCGCCCCCTTGTGCGTGCCGGGCAGCGGCATTGGTCTCCTATGGGGTCCCGGATCGGCCGGCTCTCCGACGTTTCCTGCGCCCGTTGTTCCCGGCCTGATTCCCGGCGTGGAGTACAAGGCGTACCTTCGGCTTTCCGACCGGCAGGGGCACGTGAACAACGTCCCGGCAGCGGTGCAGATTCCGCGGCACTTCAACCCGGCAAAGCCGTGCCTCGTGGCCGCGGTGCCTTCCGGGTCGCGTAGCGTGTACGGCGCCATCGCCATCGCAGAATGGGCGCTTTTCAAGGGCTGCGCGGTCGCGCTTCCCGGCAAGGGCACGGATACCGGCTTTCATCTCCTTGGTGACGCGTCGAGCGCCTACGCCGTGGACGATATCGACGGCGTGCCGGGCAGCGTCGAGGCGCTGGGCGACGGCGCGCAGTTTGCGCTGAAGCCGTCGCGCCGCCTTGATGCCTACATCGCGGCGAATCCGAATCGCGTCGCGACCAAGCATGCGCATTCCGAGCTCAACCCGGAGCGGCTTTGGGGCGATTTCGCGCTGAAGGGCATCGAATTCGCATTCTGGGCGCTGAACGACCACTACGGCGCCCAAGGCAGCGCGCGCTTCGATCCGAAAAACACGCTCGTGATCGCGGCCGGGGCCTCCAACGGCGGCGGCATGGCGTTGCGTGCGCTGGAGCAGGACGCGGAGGGAGTGATCGACGGCCTGGTGGTCACCGAACCGAGCATCGGCCCGCAGGACGGCGGATTCGCAATCCAGTTCGGCTCCGATGCGCCATTCCGGCCCGCCGGGCGCAGCATCTACGACTCGATGACGCTGATGAGCGTGTTCGCGGCATGCGCCGCGCACGCGCCGGGCGCTTCGGGCACGCTGCTCTTCGGGCCGCAAACGCCGCTCGGCGTGAACCGATGCACTTCGTTGCGCGAGAAAGGCTTGATCAGCGGCGACACGCTGCTCGCCCAGGCGGAATCGGCGCGCGCCAAGATCCGTGAGCACGGCTACGCCGCGGCGCAGGACTGGGGCATCGCCTCGCACGACACGCTGGGCCTGTGGCGCTCGCTGCAAGCGACCTACGCTAGTGCCTATGGCCGCTTCGCGATCGAGGACAACGTCTGCGGCGCGAGCTTCGCCGCGACCGATGCCAGCACGCTGCGCCCGGTGCCACTCGCCGCGGCGTTGGCAAAACGCCTTTTTGCCGACAGCTCCGGCGTGCCGCCCACGGGTGGCATCAACGTGATCGCGGACCGTGCCGCGAACGGCGCGATCCTCGAGGCTGGTGCGATCTCGCGCTCGACCAACCGAGCCGACCTCAACCTGGACGGCGCGCTCTGCTTCCGCTTCCTCGAGACCGGCGAGTTCGGTCTGCTGGCCGGTACCGGGGCGAGCGAGTCGTGGGCGGATCATGCGAAAGTGGACGCCGGCACGCGAGCGATCGAGACGACCGGGCGCTTGCATGGCCGGCCGGCGATCGTGATCCATGGCCGGCGTGACGCGCTCGTGTTCCCGAACCTGCATTCGCGCGCCTATTACGCCCTGAACCAACAAAACGACGTTAACAGCCGCCTGAGCTACATCGAGGTCAGCACCGGACAGCACTTCGACGCGTTCAACTCGTCGCTGTTCGTCGGGCCGACCGGGGTTCAGTTCGTCCCGCTGCACTACTACTTCGTGCTAGCGATGGACAGCATGCACGCCCACCTCACGGCGGGCGCGGCGCTTCCGCCGTCGCAAGTGGTGCGGCCGACGCCGCGCGGCTTCGTGGCGTATACGCCCGCGAACGTACCCGTGCTGCTGCCGGCACCGTCGCTTGCGCCGGCGGCGGGCGATCGCATCACGTTCTCGGGCGGAGTGCTGACGATTCCGGAGTAGCGCTAGCGCGCGAGCACGGCGCCGAGGCTGAGAAGCGCGGCAAACGCGAGGCCCAGCTTCGCGGTGGAGGCGAGCGCGCCGTTCAGCCAGGTGCCAGAGGGCGCGCGCCACACGCGGCGCGCCAGGCTGGTTGCCCAAGGCAGCAAGACGAGAGGCGCCAGCAGCAGTGCTCTGCGCTCGGCGTGCGCCAGCACGACGAGAAGCCCGAAAGGCGCATGCAGCAGCACGGCGTACTCCCACGCCGTGAAGCGCCGGCCCATGCGCACCGCGAGCGTGTTCTTGCCGACGCGGCGATCCGAGTCGATGTCGCGCAGGTTATTGACCACCAGCACCGCGGCGGCCAGAAAGCCCAGCGCGACGCCGGTCAATAGCGGCGCCGCGCCGACGCGGCCCGCGTGGAGGTAATACATCCCCGCCACGGCGACGACGCCGAAGAAGAGGATGACGAAGACTTCGCCCCAACCGGAGTACGCGACCGGACGCCGGCCCGCGGTATAGGCCGCCCCGGCCGCAATCGATGCCAGTCCGATGGCGACGATCGGCCAGCCGCCCTGGACGGCGAGCAGGGTGCCCGGCAGCAGGGCGAGGGCAAAGCTCAGCGCGGCGATCGCCTGGACTTCGCGCGCGGGGAGCCAGCCCTGGGTGGTGACGCGCGGCGGCCCGATGCGCCCCGTGAGGTCGGCACCCCGGCGGAAGTCGCCGACGTCGTTCTGCAGATTGGTGCCGGCATGGATCAGCACGCAGGCGAGGAGCGCCACGGCGGCGATGCCGAAATCCGCCGCGTAGCCGTCGAGCACAGCGAGGCTCGTTCCCGCGAGCACCGGGCACAGCGAGATGCTGAAGGACCAGGGCCTGAGCGCGAGCCACCAAGCTAGGGCTCGGCCGGGGACGGGAGATGCGGCGAATGCGGTCTTCATTCGGCTCGGATTGTCCCCAGCCCTCCCTAAGATGTCTAATATAAGACCTTGGTCCAATAGCACCGCATCGGGTGCTGGAGGAACATCCAAAAATAGCTGTTAGGGAGGTGGACGATGAGACAAATCAAAATTCTGCTGGCGACGGTAGCGTTGGCGCTCCCCTTCGGCGTGCAAGCCCAGGACGCCAAGGCAGGTGAGAGCGCGCTAAAAGCCAGCGGCTGCCTGAAATGCCATTCGGTCTCGGCCGAGAAGGATGGGCCCGCGTACAAGGCAGTGGCTGCCAAGTACAAGGGTCAGCCGGATGCCGCCGCCAAGCTGGAGAAGTTCATCGGCGGGCACCATGGCGGCATCAAGGCTAAGGATCAGACCAAGAACGTAGTCGCCTATATCCTCTCGCGCTGACGCAGTTCGATGCGCTGGTGGGCTAGCCTTCGCCAGGCTTACCCGAACCGCCGGCCGATCACGCTGGCGGTGCTGATCCTCCTTTTCTGCGTGGTCGTCGGCGGCGCGGTGATCGGCGCTACCGCCGCGACGCTGCATCTCACCGGCACCGAGCAGTTCTGCAGCAACGCCTGCCACGAGCTGCGCGACAACGCCGCCGCCGAGTTCAAGGACACCGTCCACGACAAGAATCGCACCGGCGTGCGCGCCGAATGCGGCGACTGCCATATCCCGCGCGAGTTCGTGCCGATGATGATCCGGAAGATGGAAGCCGCGCGCGAAGTGTGGGGGCACTTCACCGGCTACATCGACACCAAGGAGAAATACGAGAAAAACCGCCACGCGATGGCGGTGCGCGAGTGGACGCGCATGAAGAACAACGACTCCCAGGAGTGCCGCAACTGCCACACGCCCGCTGCGATGGACCCGGAGAAGCAGAGCGAGACGGCCCGCGCGCGTCACGCCAAGGCGAAGGCGGCGGGCACGACCTGCATCGACTGCCATTTCGGCATCGCGCACACCGAGCCCGACGGTCCCGGGCCGCGCGAGATCAAGGTGGCGCGGTGAAGAGATCCCTATTGCTTACGGCGTTCGCGATGCTCTTGGTGTCGGGTGCCGGCGCGCAAGACCAGCCCAAAGATCGGGTGCTCACCGGCGACGCGAAGTGCACCCGCTGCCACGACGAGAACGACACCTTCCCGGTATTCGCAATCGGCAAGACCAAGCATGGCACCCGCGCCGACAGCCGCACGCCGAGCTGCACCAGCTGCCATGGCGAGAGCACGGCGCACATGAGCCACAAGAGCGGCAGTGGAGCCCCGCCGCGGCCGAAGCCCGATGTCAGCTTCGCGAAGACCGCCAACACCACTTACGAGGCGCGCAACCAAGTCTGCATGTCGTGCCACCAGAGCTCCAGCCGCATCGATTGGCACATGAGCGCGCACTCGAGGCAGGACGTGGCCTGCAGCTCGTGCCACCTGGTGCATGCGGCGCGCGATCCGGTGCGCGACAAGCTTGCGCAGAGCGACGTCTGCTTCGCCTGCCACAAGGAGCAGCGCGTGCAGGTCAATCGGCCGGTGCACCACCCGATTCCCGAAGGAAAGATGTCGTGCTCGTCCTGCCACAACGTGCACGGCGGCGCGCCGAAGCAGCTCGTGCGCGACAGCGTGAACGAGACCTGCTTCATGTGCCACATGGAGAAGCGCGGGCCGTTTGTGCACAACCACCCGCCGGTGCAGGAGGACTGCGCGATCTGCCACCAGCCGCATGGCACGACGATCGCGAACCTGCTCAAGCAGCGGCCGCCCTTCCTGTGCCAGGAGTGTCATAGCCACTCGAGCCATCCGAGCCAGGCGGGCCAGCTGCCGATCGGGCGCACGACGAGCAGCTCGCAGTTGGGGAGCGTCGCGCGCGGCTGCATGAACTGCCACACCAACATCCACGGTAGCAACAGCACCGAGAACAAGGCGACCGCGGGTCGCTTCCGCCGATGAACAAGCCGATCCTCAGGCTGACCACTCTGGCCGCCGCGCTTGCCGGCGGGTACGGGCTCGCTCTGGCACAGGAGGATCCCGAGATCGCCGCGCTGATGAAGCCGGAGAGCGAGGTTTCCGCCGGCTTGGGCTACTGGTCGAAGGACCGCCCGCGCCTGGGCACCTACGACGGCATGAACCAGAAGGGCCCCTACTGGCTGCTCGACGCGTTCATCAACTCGCGCGACGACGCAAGGGGGACGTGGTTTACGCTGGAGGCGCGCAATCTCGGCCTCGACACGAGGGAGCTGCGCGCCGACTGGCTGCGGCAGGGCAACGTCGGCGTGTTCCTCGAGTACAGCCGCACGCCGCGCGACGAGCCGTACACCGTGCTTACCGGCGTGCAAGGCATCGGCACCAATACCCAGCGGGTACCGACGACGTCGACCACGGGCGGCGGCGCGTTGCATCTCGGCACGATGCGCGAGGCATTCGGCGCCGGCTTCAACAAGTTCCTGGGCGGCGGCTACGAGTTCCGCGTCAGCGCGAAGAGCGAAGACAAGACCGGCGACCGCCTCTGGGGGCGCGGCGGCGCCGCGGAATTCGCCGCCGAGCCGATCGACAGCAACACGCGGCAGATCGACGCAGTTCTTTCCTATACGAGCAAGACTTTCCAGCTGCAGGGCGGCTACTACGGGAGCTGGTACACCAACCGCAACTCGATGGTGGATACCGCGCTCACGACCGGTGCGAGTCCGTTCTTCCTCAGCCTGCCGCTCGACAACCAGGCGCACCAGGTCTTCGCGAACGGCGGCTACAACATCAGCGAGCGCACGCGCGCCACCTTCAAGGTCGCGTACACGCGCGCCACGCAGGACGAGCAGATCCCGGTGGGCACCGGCGTCCTGGTTTCCCCGACCGCGCCGACGCACCTCGACGGCAGGCTCGATACCACGCTGATGCAGGCGGGCATTTCGCAGCGCACGAGCACCACGTTCTCGTGGCTGGCGAGCCTGCGCTCCTACGATTCCGACGAGAAGACGCCGCAGCAACGCGTAGTGGGTCCGGCGTGTCCAGGCTGCGTCGACACCACGCCGCTCACGGTCAAGACGCTCACCGGGAAGCTCGAAGGGACCTATCGCCTGCAGGCGGACTTGAGCGTCACCGGCGGCTTCGACTATACGAAGCAGGATCGCAATATCCCGTTCGGCGACCTGAGCCCGGCGGGCTTCGACAACCAGCGCTATGTCCCCTTCCGCGCCGAGCTGGACGAGACCACGCTGCGGCTCGAGCTGCGCCGCTCGCTCGCCGAGACGGTGAACGGCAGGGTCGCGGTATCGCACAGCAAGCGGGACGGGTCCGAATTTACCCGCACCAACGAGCTGCAGTCGGACCTGATCAACCCGATCCACCTCGCGGACCGCGACCGCAAGAAGCTGCGCCTGATGCTCGACTGGGCGGCGCTGCAAGCCTTGAACCTGACCTTCAACGCCGACTACGCCAAGGACGACTACGGCACGAGCGAAGGCCGCCCATATGGCCTGATCGAGGGCAGCGCCGCCGTTTATTCGATCGATGCTACGTACGTCATCAACGAGAAATGGCAGCTCACGGCTTGGTACACGCGGGACCAGACCCAGGCGACCCAGCTCGGCCAACGCAGTCCGAGCGGCGCGCCGGTTGACACGCGCAAGGAGGCCAACCTCGAGGACGTCGGCGATACCTTTGGCGTCGGGGCGCGCGGCATTCTCAAGGCGAACCTGAAGGGCGGCCTCGACCTGCTCTACAGCAAGAACGTGAACAAGTATCCCGAGAGCATCGTCACTGCGGGCTTGCCTTATCCGGCCGGCACCGTTGGCCCGCTGCCGAACATCACCAACAAGCTCACGCGCGTCAACCTGCACGCCGTCTACGCGCTGCAGAAGAACGCCGACGTGCGCGTCGACTACATCTACGAACGCTGGCAGACCGACGATTGGAGCTGGCTCTTCGCCAACGGCACCCCGTTCACCTACGGCGTCGCACCGAACGACGGCACGCAGGTCGT
>Ga0075420_100006316_pt1 | contig 10448 bp, 7 predicted proteins | sample SoiMetdeltSBSDD4_FD_75296 | JGI IMG/M metagenome (GOLD analysis project Ga0075420, IMG submission 75296) | Bulk soil microbial communities from a Populus tree surrounding site in Tennessee, USA - Soil MetaG P. deltoides SBSDD4 | ecosystem: Environmental > Terrestrial > Soil > Tree plantation...
GGGTCAGGTATTACCGGCGGCTGGGCAGCGAAGGAACTGACCGAGCGCGGTCTGCGCACGCTGGTGCTCGAGGCAGGCGGTCCAATCACCGCGGCGGATTTCGTCGAGCACATCCCGTCGCATCAAATGAAGTTCCGCGGCTACGGCGACCCTGAGGTGATGCGGCGCGACCACCCCATCCAGCGCGAGTGCTACGCCTGCGATGAAGTCGGGCACAAGTTCTTCGTGAACGACAACGACAATCCGTACACGACGCCTGACGACGCGCCCTTCCGCTTCTTCCGCGGGCGCCAGGTGGGCGGACGCTCGATCACCTGGGGACGCCAGGTCTATCGCTGGAGTGACCTCGACTTCGAGGCCAACGCGAAGGACGGCTTCGGGAACGACTGGCCGATTCGTTATGCGGACATTGCGCCGTGGTACTCACACGTCGAGAAGTTCATCGGCATCACCGGCGCGCCTGAGAACCTCCCGCAACTCCCCGACGGTGAGTTCCTGCCGCCGATGGAGATGACGGTGGTCGAGCGTCACGCACGCGAAAAGATCCTCGCGGCGTTCGGCGGCGAGCGTGTGATGACCATCGGGCGTGCGGCGGTCCTCACGCAGGTCCACAACGGGCGCGCGGCGTGCCATTACTGCGGACCGTGCGAGCGGGGCTGCGCCACGTTCTCATACTTCAGCAGCATCGGTTCCACGCTGCCGGCGGCGCAGGCCACCGGGCGCCTGACGCTGCGACCTAACAGTGTCGTGGCCGAGGTGCTGTACGATCCCGCGACGTCGCGGGCACGAGGCGTGCGGGTGATCGATGCGGTCACCATGCAGGACATCGAGTTCAACGCCCGCGTCGTCTTCCTTTGCGCGTCCACCATCGAATCCGTCCGGCTGTTGCTCCATTCGAAGAGCACAACGTTCCCTGACGGACTGGGTAACTCGAGCGGACTGCTCGGTCGTCATGTCATGGACCATCACTACGGGTCGGGCGCGTCAGGCGACATGCCGGGATTTCTCGACAAGCGCACGATCGGCTCACGCCCGAACGGCATCTACATCGCGCGCTTCCGCAACGTGAAGACACCGCACAAGGACTTCCTGCGTGGTTACGGCATGCAGGGCGGCTCGAGCCGCTCCGGTTGGGGTCGGGGCGGCAACATGCCCGGTTACGGCGAGACGTTCAAGCGCGAGCTCATCGACGGGCTTGGTGGCTGGCGGCTGTCGGCGTCAGGATGGGGAGAGACGCTCCCGCATCCCGACAACCGTATCACGCTCAATCCGACGGTGAAGGACAAGTGGGGCATCCCGGCGGCGCACCTGGACGTGCGTTGGCGCGAGAACGAGCGCGCCATGGACGCCGATATGCAGGTTGGAGTGGCGGAGATGCTAGAAGCGGCGGGATGCACCAACGTGCGCACGCACGCGTCACGCAATCCGCCGGGCCACTGCATCCACGAGATGGGCGGGGCGCGCATGAGTCGCACACCCGCTGACGGGGTGCTCAACCAGTGGAACCAGTCGTGGGACGTGAAGAACCTCTTCGTGACTGATGGCGCGGCGATGGCGAGCTGCGCGTGCCAGAACCCGAGCATCACCTACATGGCGTTCACCGCGCGGGCGGTGGCGCACGCGGTGGACGAGATCAATCGGGGAGTGTTATAAAGGCGCCAGCTCAGAGCCGATAGACGGTGAGCGCCGTGTCGTCGAAGACCCGGCGCACGCTGCCCCTGGGGATTTCGTGCGTCGCTTCGTGCTCGACCGCCAGCACTCGGGCGAACCGGTTTGCGGTCCAGTGTTCGATCACGCGATCGAGCATTCGGGAGCCGTAGGGCGGATCGGCGAACGCCAGGTCGTACGCGCCCTCGCGGAGGGCCGCCGCGAACGGAAGCGCGTCCTTCTTGAAGATTCGCGACCGGTCCTTCATTCGAAGCGCGACGACGTTGGCCTTGAGCGCGTGGAGGCTTGCTGGTCGCGTCTCGACGAAATCGCATCGCCTGGCGCCCCGCGAGAGCGCCTCGAGACCAAGCGCACCGGTGCCGGCGAACAAATCGAGCACGCTCGCGTCCCGAAGGTCCGGGGCGAGGAGATCGAGCAGGGCTGCGCGCACGTGCTCCGCCGTAGGGCGCACACGGAAGTCGTTCGGCGACATGAGGTCGCGCCCGGCATACTTTCCGCCGACAATCCTCATCGAAACCGTGGCACAGGTGAATTGCCGGGAGTGCCGGCGCCGGCATTGCGGGCACCACCAAGGTGGGGGCCCGCGCGAGCCCATGCTATCGCAGTCGCAAAATACTTCCCGGCCCGGCATCTTTGGTGCGCGACCAGGGGGTCGTCATCGAGGTTCAGACAAAACCCGCTCATGACCGACGTTCGGTTGCGATGAGAAACAGACTCGTTGTCACTGGCCTCGCACTCGCCGTCATCGGCGCCGTCAGGCAGGAGTTGCGATCGGGCAATCCCGTCCTCCCCGGCTGGTACGCCGATCCCGAAGCCCACGTCTTCGACGGCCGTTACTGGATCTACCCGACCTGGTCGGCACCGTACAATCAACAGGTGTTTATGGATGCGTTTTCGTCCACGGATCTGGTGACCTGGACGAAACACGCGCGCATCGTCGACACGTCGAGCGTGAAGTGGGCGCGGCGCGCGGTATGGGCACCGTCGGTCGTCTTCAAGGATGGCTGGTACTACCTGTTCTTCGGCGCAAACGACATCCAGAACGACCAGGAGCGAGGTGGTATTGGCGTCGCGCGCTCGCGGCGGCCCGACGGTCCGTTCGAAGACCACCTCGGCAAGCCGCTCATCGATGCATTCCACAACGGTGCGCAGCCGATCGACCAGAACGTGTTTCAGGATCGCGATGGATCCTGGTACATCGTCTACGGCGGCTGGCGGCACTGCAACATCGCGAAGCTGAACGACGACTTCACCGGCTTCGTCCCGTTTCCGGACGGCTCGACGTTCAAGGAGATTACGCCGACAGGATACGTCGAAGGCGCCTACATGCTCCTCAAGGACGACAAGTACTACTTCATGTGGTCCGAGGGTGGATGGACGGGTCCGAACTATGCCGTGGCGTACGCCATCGGGACGTCCCCGTCAGGTCCGTTCGAGCGGGTCGGGAAGATCCTGCAGCAGGATTCAACCGTCGCGACCGGGGCGGGGCATCACTCGGTGCTGCGGGCGCGGGACAAGTGGTACATCGTCTACCACCGGCGGCCGCTCGGCGAAACCGACCGGAATCATCGCGTCGTGAGTATCGATGAGATGCGGTTCGACGAGAGAGGGTTCATCCAGCCGGTCGTCATCACGAAAACCGGCGTGGAGCGCAACCCGATCCGCTGATGATTCGCATCGGGCGTGGGCTCAGCCAATCCGTTTCGAGGACCTGGTGAACGGCTGGAAGTCCGACGGTTGAGGTGAAACGCTACTTTCGCAGTCCCTTCCGCCGAAGCCGCGCGAGGTATCTCGGCTCATCCTGGATGCTCTCGAAGCCCCACGCGACGCCCATCGCAATGAGGCCATACTGCGTCGCCGCTGTCTCGCCAGACGACTTCTCCAGCGCGGCTAACGCCGAGTCAGGGAACCCGAGTCCGAGCAGAACGGCAGGTTGTCCAGCACCATAGTAGGTTCCACGTTCCGCGCGCGGTACGGCGCGGAGCTCGGCCAACAGCTGCTCCGCGTCTGCTCTGCGACCGGCACGGGCATATTCCGAGCGCCGTCCACGCATCGGTCAGCGTGCTGTCGATGGACAGCCTTCCGGGGGCTTGCGGAGTCTCCCGGTAGAGCCTGACGCGCAGCATCTTGGGTGCCGTGACTTTGCCAATCGCGCGCCATCGATACAACCGGCTGGACAACCGAGCAGCAGATCGACTGGGCATCTCGTCAGGGCCGAGAGGAACGGCTGGGTTTCTACATCCGCGTACTCAAGCCCTGGGAGCGTGATGACCGCTGATCGACTCTCGTCCGCACTTGCCGACCGATATCGCATCGAGCGGGAGCTGGGGCAGGGCGGGATGGCGACGGTATATCTCGCCGAGGACCTGAAGCACGACCGCAAGGTCGCCATCAAGGTGCTCAAGCCGGAGCTGGCCGCGGTGTTAGGCGCAGACCGGTTCGTGGTGGAGATCAAGACCACGGCCAGCCTCCAGCATCCGCACATCCTGCCGCTGTTCGACTCGGGAACGGCGGACGGGTTCCTGTTCTACGTCATGCCCTATATCCAGGGCGAGACCATCCGGGAGAAGCTGAACCGCGAGACGCAATTCGGCGTCGAAGAGGCGGTGCGGATCGCGCGCGAGGTCGCCGACGCGCTCGACTACGCGCATCGTCACGGGGTGATCCACCGTGACATCAAGCCCGAGAACATCCTGCTGCACGACGGGCGGGCGATGGTGATGGACTTCGGCATCGCGCTCGCCGTCAGCGCCGCCGCCGGTGGCCGGATGACCGAAACCGGGCTCTCGTTAGGGACGCCGCACTATATGTCGCCCGAGCAGGCGACGGCGGAGAAGGACATCTCCGCTCGCTCCGACATGTATTCGCTCGGCAGCGTCCTTTACGAAATGCTCACCGGGCAACCGCCGCACGTGGGCGGCTCGGCGCAGCAGATCATCATGAAGATCATCACCACGCCCGCCGAGCCAGTGACGGTGCACCGGAAGTCGGTGCCGCCTAACGTGGCGGCGGCGGTGGCCAAGGCGATCGAGAAGCTGCCGGCGGACCGCTTCGAGAGCGCGAAAGCGTTTGCCGATGCGCTGGCCAATCCGGGATACACGAGCACGTCGTTTGCGAGCACTGCCGCCACTGCTCAACGACTCGGCGTGCCGATTTCTGCGTTTGTCGCCATGACGGCAATCGCTGCCGCTGCGGTCCTCGCCGCAGTGTGGGGATGGCAGCGCGAAACACCGGCGATCGCGCCGATGCGCGTCGCCCTGGCGTTGCCAGACTCGCAGACGCTGGAGCCCACCGGCAACATGGCCCGGGCGGCGATATCGCCCGACGGACGCACGCTGGTGTATGTCGGCGCCGGTGAACAGCCAGGGTCAGTTCGCCTGTGGGTCCGACCACTGGACCAGTTGAAGGCAACGCCACTCCCACGCACCGAAGCGGCAGGGAATCCGTCGTTTTCCCCTGACGGCCGTCACATCGCATTTGTCTCCGAAACTCCCCGAGCTCTCAAGACCGTTCCCGTGGACGGCGGCCCGGTGGTGGTGCTCGCGGATTCCGCGGTGGATCTCGGAGGCGTGAGCTGGTCCGACGACGGCTACATCTACTATGACGGGAAACTCCAAGGCGACGGACTGGCGCGCGTGCGTGCGACGGGCGGCAAACCGGAGATCGTCACGGTTCCTGACCGCGAAGCAGATGAACGCTTTCACTCCAAGCCGTCAGCCTTGCCCGACGGTCGCGGAGTGATCTTCGCTCTGCAGCGGGCAACTGGCACCGAAATCGCTGTTTTCGACGCGAGGACACGCAAGCACTCGGTGCTGGTTCGCGGGCAGATGGGCGTGTATGCGGCGTCGGGGCACCTGGTGTATGTCACCATTGAAGGCACGATGATGGCGGCCCCCTTCGACCTCGACCGATTGGCCATCACCGGCGATGCCGTCGTCATTGGCGAGGGTGTGTCGGTGCCTGGGGCAAACACGCGCGGAGTCACCGTCGCGATCTCGGACCGGGGCGTCATGACCTACATTGCCGGCGACCGTGCGACTCTCCAGCGCGAGCTGGTGTGGGTGTCACGTGAGGGAACCGTGACGCGAGTGGACACGTCATGGACGACGCGCTTCATTGGTCGCCCAGCGCTTTCGCCGGACGCACGACGTGTCGCCATTACGGTTGCCGAGCGGGTCGGGACGGGTCAAGTCTGGATCAAGGAGCTTGACCGCGGTCCACAGGCAAAAGTCGAGGGAACAGGGACCTCCCCGACGTGGTCCCCTGACGGCCGTTTCATCGCGTTCTCCGGTCCACAGGGAATGATGCGCGGGCCCGCAGACGGCAGCGCGCTCCCCACGCCGCACCTGCCTAACGCCGGTCAGCTCAATACCATCGGCCTGGAGTGGTCGCGCGACGGGAAGTGGCTGGTGTACGCGCGCGCGAACGCGGACCTGTTCGCGGTGAGGACGGACGGCGACACGACAGTGCACGAGCTTCTGGCCACCCGGTGGGTCGAGCGGCAACCATCCTTGTCGCCGGACGGACGATGGCTTGCCTACATCTCCGACGAGACTGGCCGATACGAGGTGTACGTGCGTCCGTTTCCCGACACCAGGGTGACCAAGCGGCAGGTGTCACTGAACGGCGGCTTCGCTCCGCGCTGGTCGCGTGACGGGCGAGAGCTCTTCTTCGTTGATGAGACGACCACGCTGTTTGCGGTGCCGATCTCTCCGGGACCCGTGTTCGCTCCGGGCAGCCCCCAGCGGTTGTTCAACGCGTTCGCCTTCAACGCTCAGGTGGCTTCCTACGACGTGCATCCCGACGGGAAGCGATTCCTCATGACGCGCGCTGCCGGTGCAGTGGCGCTGCAGCGCGACGAACTCGTCATCGTGCAGGATTTCTTCGAGGAACTTCGCACGAAGGTGCCGGAGTGAGTTCGAGAGGGTTCATCCAGCCGGTCGTCATCACGAAAACCGGCGTGGAGCGCAACCCGATCCGCTGATGATTCGCATCAGCGTGGGCGATCTGGGGTTCACGGCAAGGCTCGAGCGGGAGCACGCCCCCGCGACGGTGGCGGCGCTCCTGCGCGTGCTCCCGCTCTCCGGGTGGCTCCTGCAAGCGCGGTGGAGCGGCGAAGCGGCCTGGATGCCGTTAGGCAGCCTCGATGTTGGCGTCGGCGCCGAGAACGACACGCAACGCCCGACGCCTGGACAGATCCTTCTCCATCCCAACGGGATCAGCGAGACCGAGATCCTGATCCCTTACGGCGCTACCGTCTTCGGCAGCAAGGCCGGACCGCTCCGCGGAAACCACGTCATGACCATCGTGGAGGGCGGCGAGCAGTTGTCCGAGCTGGGTCGGCGGGTGGTGTGGCATGGTGCTCAGCCCATCCGCCTCGAGGCGCTTTGAGGACGTAAGACGGCCTGACCGTTGAGGCTGCCGGGCGGTAAGGTGGCGAAACCGGTGCGCCCACCCGATCCAGAACCAGATGGCGACTGCTGATCGCCTGTAGTCCGCTCTCGTTGACCGCTACCGCATCGAGCCCCGACCTCGGGGGCCAGGCAGTGGGTCGACGACGGGATCGTTGTGATCCAGAACTTGCACCTCCTCGAGTTCTGTCACAAGCTTTGAGGTCGCCCACACCAATCGCCGGAGAAAACGATGAAGGCAGGCCTCGTCGTCGCCGCGATGATCCTCACGGCATCGTCCGTCATCGCCCAGAACCCGCAAACCGCCCAGCAGTCGGACTCGGCACGCGCCGCCAACGCCCGTAACCGCGGCGGCGGCCAATGCAACCTAAACGCATACAACTGCGTCGACGCCAAGAACCCGCTCCCCGCGCCCAATACGGTGTGGATGGAAGAGATGACCTGGATGGACGTCCGCGACGCGCTCGCGGCGGGCAAGACGACCGCCATCATCCCGACCGGCGGCGTCGAGCCGAACGGACCGTGGCTCGTGACCGGAAAGCACAACTACGTGCTCCAGGCCAACTGCGACGCGATCGCTCGCAAGCTCGGCAACGCCCTGTGCGCCCCGATCGTGAAGTTCGTTCCAGAAGGCAACATCGAGCGCAAGACGAGCCACATGGCCAGCCCCGGCACGATCAGCATGCGCGAGGAGACCTTTCGCGCGGTCCTCACCGACATCGCGCATAGCCTCAGGCAGCATGGCTTCAAGACCATCATCTACATCGGCGACAGCGGCGGCAATCAGCCGGGCCAGCGTTACGTCGCGGACTCGCTGAACAAGCTGTGGAACGCCGATCCGATGGTGCTCCACATCCAGGACTACTACACGTACAACAAGGTTGGGGAGCACATGGGGAAGAGGATCGTCGAGGACTCCGCCGGCGACGGACTTCATGACGATCCGATAATCACGCTCAACATGTTCGCGACCGACCCGAAGTCGATCCGCTATGAGGAGCGCGTGAAGGCGAACAAGGCGACGATCAACGGTTTCTCGGTGGCCGACAGGAAGAAGAACGCCGAGCTGGCGAAAGCGATCATCGAATTCCGTACCCAATACACGATCGATGCCATCAACAAGTCGATCGCCAACAAGGGAACGCTTCCTGCTCCGCCCCGAACCCCGTGATCACGCTCCGGTATAAGGCCCTTCGGCGGCAGGCGCTCGGGTTCCTCGTCGTCGGCGCCGCGAGCGCCGGCGCCCAGCAGCCGCATGCCGGTCACGCGGTACCGGCGCTCACTCGTGAGGAAGTCGCTGCCGTTGCCCGCGCGCACGTAGCAATCACCGCTGCCCGGGACTCCAATAACGTCCTGCGCGCAAAGTCTGGAAACAAGAAGGAGGAGGCGCAACAGCAACTCCAGAATCAACTGCGCGCGGAAATCGACGATATCCTGCGGCACGTGGGGCTGACCGACACCGAGTTTCAGCGGCGCTCGTTTATCGTGAGCAGTGACACCGGTAGCCGCCGGATCTTCGATAGCGTAGTCGTTGCCGTAACCGGAGCGCCGCTTCCGGGCTACGCGGCTCGCGCCGCAATACTTCCGGTGCCGCCCGGACCGGCGGGTGTACACATCGGACACGTGGTGAACAGCTTCAACGAAACACCGACACTGCAAGGGCTTCTCCCGGCGGCGATGGCCGAGGCTCGCATTGCTGTCACGCATGCCGGTCTCGCCGGTCGTCAGCCGACGAACCTGGAGTACATGAAGTTGCACGCGGGCCACGTCATCCACGCGTTGGATCCAAAGTTGATCGCGATGGGCCCCGGTCTGGGCTACGGTGTCACGAAGGGCGCTGCCGGCGTTGCGACCCACATCGACCTGGCGGCTAGCGCGGAAGGTGCGTCACCAGCCGTCGTTATGCACTCAAAGCACATTGCCACGGCGGCACGCAGTGTTGTTGAGCGTGCGGGCGCGGCGCTGGCGATTGCGCAGAAGGTCATGGCGGCAACCACGCCGGCCGAAGCCGCTGCGCTCGTGAGTCAGATGACGTCAGCGGTAGAACAGCTGATCGCCGGCGTCGACGTGAACGGAGACGGCCGCATCACCTGGGATCAGGGTGAAGGCGGGCTGCAGCAGGCAGACGAGCATGTCAAGCTGATGCTCGCGCCTCCTCAGTAAGGCATAACGGCGTGCTCTTACAGCGTCCTCCAAAGGCGTGCTCTAAAAGCGTCCTCTAGAGGCGTCCTCTGGAAGCGTCTCTAAGAGCGCTGTCACTCAACGCCTTTGGAGCACGCTCTTAGAGCACGCTCTTCGAGCACGCCCTTAGAGCACGCTCTTAGAGCACGATGTTAGTCAGTCTTTGGACATAAGGCTGGTCAGCATTCGGCTCAAAGCGACGAGCCGATGGTGCAGAGACCAATAGACTTTGGCCGGTATGTCCCTCGCGCCGAATCGAGCTCGCAGGCGTTCGTTAGTCTCTTCGGCCGACGCTCGCGCGAAACGAAGGAATTGGTTCCGGTCCGGCCCAGCGTCCCGACCAAAACCTTCCTGAATGTTTGCAGTTATTGATTCCGCGGCGTCGCGAAGCTGCCCAGCGTTTGGCAGACGACGACTGTTGAGGAGCTTGTTGATGTCGTCGACTACCAATCGGGCGCCGTCGAGTACTCGCAGCCTGGGTCCTGTAGACATGGGACCACTTTACGCGGCACTCTGAGTGCGTACGTCACCAATCCAACGCTCATAACATCACCAGAACGCACGATGGCGCTGCCTCCATACGCTCTCTGCGCTCTTAGAAGCGCTCTCAGAGGACGCTGTAAGAGGACGATCTTAGATCACGCCGTTAGAGGACGCCCTAAGAGCACGCCGTCAGAGATTCCTAGCACCCAACGCACTTGTGTGAATTCTTCGCTCCAAGCTTTTCGAGCAACGCGATCGTCTCCGGGAAGGGGCGCAACCGCTGCACCGGACCGTTCGCCAGGTCCACCGTGGTCTGGCCCCGAACCGAGACTGCCTTGACGTCGCCACCCTTGGAAACGAGGTAGCGAATCATCTCGTTGTCACCGCGCGATGCCGCGTGGTGCAGCGGCGTCATGCCGTTGGCGTCGCGCTGGTTGACGTCGGCCTTCAACTCCTCCACGAGGTACTTCATCGCCGGCAGCCAACCGTCGGGTGCATGGCGATGGGAGTTGCCGGCAAAGCCGTTGCCGTAGCCCACGCCAGCCGCTGCGTGCACCGGATAGACGCCAATCCCCGGCGGCACGGCTCTCGCGGCCGAGTCGATAGCGGGATCGAGTTGAGGACCACCCTGTCGCCCGCCGCCGCCACCACCGCCTCCACCACCGGCACGGCCGCCCTGCGCTGCTGTGCGCTGCGAAGGTATGG
>Ga0075420_100006321_pt1 | contig 10445 bp, 8 predicted proteins | sample SoiMetdeltSBSDD4_FD_75296 | JGI IMG/M metagenome (GOLD analysis project Ga0075420, IMG submission 75296) | Bulk soil microbial communities from a Populus tree surrounding site in Tennessee, USA - Soil MetaG P. deltoides SBSDD4 | ecosystem: Environmental > Terrestrial > Soil > Tree plantation...
TCGCGGACAAGCGGCACGGCCTTGAGAAAGACGCCGTTGATGAGCCCGAACACGGCGGTGTTCGCGCCGACGCCTATCGTCAGCGTCAGAATCGCGAGGAGCGTGAACGCGGGCCGGCGACCGAGGGTGCGAAGGGCGAGGCGGACGTCGCCCGGGATGAACCGCATGCGCGTTGCTCCGGTTCAGGTGGTCATGTCGGTACGGCCTGGTCGACGGTCGGGTTTCGCGCCGATGGGGTCAGGACGCCAGCACCTCGGCGATGAGCTTCGCGCTGACGTTGCCGCCGCAGAGGATGAGCGCGCTCGTTCGGCTTTCGAGCCGCGGGCGCGCGGCGGTGAACGCGCGCCACCCCGCGACCGCGACGCCGGCTGCCCCCTCGACGACGAGGTGGTCGTTCAGCATCACGTCGCGCATCGCCGTCGCGATCTCGTGCTCCGTCACGAGCACCAGCTCGTCGATGAGATCGCGGCACAAGGGAAAGGTGATGGCGCCCGGTTCGATGTTCCCGGCAGTGGCGTCGGAGAGTGTCTCCTCGTCAGGCACCTCCATCAGCCGACCGGCGCGGACCGACTGATACATGGCGGCCGCGCGCTCCGGCCAGCAGCCGACGATCGCGATGTCGGGGCGTACGGACTTGAGATACGCGGCAGTGCCCGCCACGAGACCGCCCCCGCCGACCGCAACGAATACGGCCTCGAGGTCGGGACGTTGGGCCAACAGCTCTACCGCCATCGTCCCCTGCCCCGCAACGACGTCCGGGTCGTTGTACGGCGACACGTACACCCGCCCCTCACGCTCGGCCAGCTCGCGCGCCTCGAGCTCGGCCGCCATCGGGTCGCCGGCCGACGTGATGACCTCGAGCCCGGCGCGCGTTAGGCGGTCGATCTTGTACGGCGACGCGCTGCGTGAGACGACCACCGTTCCGCGCCCGCTGGTGAGCGCGAGCGCGGCCGCGACGGCGAGCCCGTGATTTCCGGTCGATGACGCCACCACACCGCGCTCGCGCTCGTCGCCCGAGAGGAGCAGCATCTTGTTCAGCGCGCCGCGCAGCTTGAACGAGCCGGTGCGCTGCAGGTTCTCGCACTTGTACCACGTGGCTGGCCCCAGCAGCGGCGCCGGGAGTAGCGGCGTCTCCAGGCCGAATGGAGCGAGTCTCGCGCTCGCGGCGAGCACGGCGTCCGCGGTTGCCACTGCGGCTGGGCTCGCGTGGCGTTCGTCAATGTCCGTGTGTATCGGCATGGCTACTAACATAGCGCGAGCTGCACTGCGCACCGCGCCACTACGCATGTGTCAGGTCAAACCAGCCATCGTCCTGAGTGAGGAGCGCGACCCGCGCTCGAAACCGCCCTCGCCTCACACAGTCCATCGACGGCACGCACGTGTCTCTCCTTGACAGCTTAGGAGAGTGCGTCCTACTCTTCTCCTAAGCGACATAGGAGAATGCATGGCCGATCAAGCGGGGGTCCTCCCGGGCACGCTCGACCTTCTCATCCTCAAAGCCGTCTCGCTGGGCCGCCTGCACGGCTACGGCGTGCTCCTGCGCATCGAGCAGATCTCGGGCGGCGCGCTCCAGATCCAGCAGGGCGCGCTCTATCCCGCGCTGTACCGGCTCGAGCACCAGGGCTTGATCGCGAGCGAGTGGGGAACGTCGGACCATAACCGCAAGGCGAAGTACTACCGACTCACGACCACCGGGCGGCGACGCCTCGGAGAGGAAACGGCGAGCTGGAACCGGCTCGCCGAGGCCATCGCACGTTCCCTGGCCGCGACGCCACAGGAAATCTGACGGAGCCGCAATGATTTCGGGGATGATTGCGCGCGGCCGCTCACTCTGGCGTGGCATGCGCCGCCGGGACGCGGTCGAGCTGGAGATGAGCGAAGAGTTCAAGCTGCACGAGGAGCTGCGCGCGGAGGACCACGTCCGCCGCGGGCTCTCGCCAGCCGAAGCGCGGCGCCAGGCCCGACTCGAATTCGGGAGCGCCGAGCGTTACAAGGACGAAGCGCGTCACTCGCGCGGACTCCGGCGCCTGGACGAGCTGCGATTCTCGTGGCTGGACTTCAAGCTCGGGTTCCGGATGCTCGCGCGCTACCCCGGACTCACGCTCGTGGGCGGGCTTGCCATGGCGTTCGCGATCTGGGTCGGCGCGAGCACGTTCGAGCTCGCGACGCAGATCATCCGTCCGTCGATCCCGCTCCCCGACGGCGACCGCATCGTCGCGATACAGAACTGGGATGCCGCCGCGAGCCGGATCGAGCCGCACGTGCTGCACGACTTCGAGTCGTGGCGCACCGAGCTGAAGTCCGTCCGTGAGCTCGGCGCCTACCGCGCACTCGAGCGCAACCTGATCACGGGCGAAGGCCGCGGCGAACCGGTGGAGGTCGCCGAGATCACGCCGTCGTCGTTCAAGCTGACGCGGGTTCCACCACTCATGGGTCGTACACTCGTCGAGGGAGACGAGCGCCCAGGCTCGACGCCGGTCGTCGTCATCGGACACGACGTATGGCAGCGCCGGTTCGCCGGTGACCCTGACGTCGTCGGTCGAACGGTTCGGCTCGCGAGCTCGCCGGTGACGATCGTTGGTGTGATGCCGGCCGGCTTCGAGTTCCCCGTCGCGCAGAGCTTCTGGGTCCCGCTGCGTCTCAACGTGCTCGAGCATCCCCGTCGCGAAGGGCCGGCGCTGCGGGTCTTCGGCCGACTTGCGCCGGGAGCGTCGATGGCCGACGCGCAGGCAGAGCTGACCGCGCTTGGCAAACGCGCGGCGGTGGACTTCCGCGACACGCACGAGCACTTGCGGCCGGTTGTCATCCCGTATGCGAAGTCGGTCGTGAACGTCACCGGATGGCGTTCGGTCGGTGTGATGTCGGTGAACCTGCCGCTCGTGCTGCTACTGATTCTGATCTGCGGGAACGTCGCGTTGCTGATGTTCGCGCGAGCCGCCACCCGCGAGAGCGAGATCGTCGTGCGAACGGCGTTAGGCGCCGGCCGCGCCCGCATCATCATGCAGCTGTTCACTGAGGCGCTCGTCCTCGGCAGCGTTGCGGCCGTAGCAGGCCTGGCCGCCGCGGGAGCGGGCATTCGGTGGGTGATGACGATCGTCGAGGCCGAGTTTCTCGAGGGCGGGCGGCTTCCGTTCTGGTTCCAGGACCAGCTGTCGCCCGCGACGATCGCGTATGCTGCTCTGCTCACGGTACTCGGCGCCGTCATCGCGGGCGTCGTCCCTGCACTCAAGGTCACGCGCGCGGTCGGCGCCCAGCTCAGGCGAGCGACAGCCGGCGGCGGTGGCCTGCGGTTCGGCGGCGTCTGGACGGCGATCATTGTCGCCCAGGTCGCGGTGACGGTCGCGTTCCCGGCCGTCGCGTTCTTCGTGCGTCGCGATGCGACGCAGATCGAGAACACGGACGTCGGGTTCGCGACGCGAGAGTTCCTGTCGCTCCGCCTGGAGATGGACCGCGATCCGCCGCCGGGAGCGCCGGCCGATACGTCGCGCGCGGCGTTCGCGGCGCGCTTCCGGACGACGTACCAGGAGCTGGCGCGTCGGATCGCCGCGGAGCCCGGCGTGACGCAGATCGCCTTCGGCGATCGCCTGCCGCTCATGTACCATCCGCACCGACTCGTGTTGCTCGACGACGGCGGCGCGGCGCCGATCGACCAGCGGTGGCCCGCAGGCTACCGCATCACCGCGGCGTCAGTGGCTCCTGACTTCTTCGAGGCCGTGAACGCGCCTATCCTCTCGGGTCGCGGCTTTCGGGCGAGCGATCACGCCGTCGAACGCGGCGAGCCCGGTTCGCCGGACGCATTGGGCGGCCCCGTGATCGTGAACGAGTCGTTCGTGCGGCTCGTGGTGGGTGGTCGTAACCCGATCGGCCGGCGTGTCAGGTACGTCGCGCTCGAGGAGTGGGACGGCCCACTCGGCGCCGATGCGAAGCCGGGTCCGTGGTACGAGATCGTCGGGACGGTCCGCGATCTCGGCACCGCCGTCGGCGCCGATGTCGGGCAGGCCGCTGGAGGCGATCCGAAGGTGGCGGCGGTCTACCACGTCGTCGCGCCGGGTGGGGTGTATCCGGCACACATGGGCATCCGCGTCGCCGGCGACCCGACGGCATTCGGACCGCGCCTTCGCGCGATCGCGACCGCGACCGACCCGACACTGCGGCTCTACAATATCAGGCCATTGAGCGACGTCATGGAGTCCGAGCTCGAGTTTCTCGACTTCTGGTTCCGGATGCTCCTCCTCGTGAGCTCGATCGCGCTCATCCTCTCCCTCGCCGGGATCTACGCGGTGATGGCGTTCACGGTCGCGCGCCGAACGCGTGAGATCGGCGTCAGGATCGCGCTGGGCGCGACGCCACGCAGCGTGCTCGCGTCGATCTTCCGTCAGCCGCTGCAGCAGGTCGCGCTCGGCGTCCTGCTGGGTGCTGTGTTCGTCGTCGTGCTCGCCCGAAGCGCGATGGGCTGGTTCTCGCCGCGTGAGATCGTGTTCATCGTGTCATACGCGGGGGCGATGATGGTCGTATGCCTGCTCGCGTGCATCGTACCGACGCGCCGCGCACTGTCCGTCGAGCCAACGGAGGCGCTTCGATCGGAAGGCTAGCCTCATCGAGGCCAGCCGCTCTGCGGCTACGGTTGCTGAAGAGCCTTTGGACGCAGAGGGGAAAAGAGAGGAACTGCACGCAGAGGGTCGCGGAGGGCGGCTGCGCCGCGCGCGGCTCGAACGGGTGGGACGTCCGGGAGTACTTGAAAAATGGGGGAACGGCCTAACGGGATCGTGGCGTCCCGAGCGGCAGTTCCCCTCGATCATTCGAGATCGGAATTGGGGTCAGACTCGATTTTCGCAGACTTCAGTTCAGGCGTGACTCCATCGATGAACCTCGAATCTCACGCCAATTCCCTCTGCGTTCCTCCGCGTCCTCTGCGGTTGATGCTTTTCAACAACCGTCTCGAGGGAGGGACCACAGGTGATGGGCTCAGTCGACGTGACGCCAGCTGCCGACGAGTCGTGGGTACTCCGTCGGCTGCGGCGAGCCGCCATCGGGCTCGACCGTCAACGCGCAGTCGTCGATCAGGCCGCCCGCGATGATCGCGGGGGGGACCGTGAGCGTCGTCATCGTGCGGCCCGTCGCGTTCACCGCGAAGGTACCCATCGAGAGCGGCGCTTGTCCCTTCCGGATCGCCCACAGCTGATACGTGCGGCCCGGCGGCGCTGGCTGTAGGCCGAACGATGTCACGATGAACTGCTTGCTCGTGTGGTTCCAGAACACGCGCACCGCCGGCTTCGCGTTCGCGACCGTGAGCGAAACGACGTGGACCTCGGGACCCACGAACGCCGCCAGTACCGAGTCGTCTCGCGCCACCTCGGCGCGCAGTGACGTCAGCTCCGACGAGAGCCGTGCGCTCCGCTCGCGCTCGGCACGGTAGACGAACGCGAACGCGGCCGCCGCGGCGAGCGATGTAATGGCGACCGCCCACGGAACGAGTCGACGTGGCGGCCGCGGCGCCGCAACGAACGTCGGTCTCACAGGAACGGATCCGTTCGGAGTTCGCCGCGTCACGATCCCCATTGGGCGCACGGTGCGCGCCTCGCGCATGACGCGCTCGCGAAGTGCGGCGGCGTCGCGTGGCTCGACTGGAACGGCCGCGTGCGCGAGGGCTCCGGCAACCTCCCGGTACGTCGCGACTGCATCGCGGCACTCGGGGCAACCTGCCAGGTGCGCCTCGAACGCCGCTCGCTCCGGTGGGTCGAGTGCGTCCAACGCGTACGACGGCGCCGATGCCATCAGTTGCTCGTGCGTCATGCGCGTGTCATGGCTTGATCGTCGAACGTTCCGGTCGGCGAGAGGGCCGATCGCAAGTCATTCATGGCCGTCCTCAATAGCTCCCGCGTTCCGCTTTCCGGCACGCCCAACCGGGCGGCGATCTCCGAGACGGACAGCCCGGCATAGTACGACAACTCCAGCGCCCGGCGCTGCGGCTCCGTGAGGGCCCGCAACGCTTTTCCGACCGGCGTCGGCGCCCCGCTGGTCGCCGCCGAATCGGGCCGGTGCCGGTCGGGCGGTGTCTGGACGAGCGCCGACCTGCGCACGAGCCCCGTGAGCCACGCGAGGACACTCGTTCGAGATGCGTCGAACGCGCCCGCGCTCCGCCATGCGTCGGCGAACGCCGAAGCCACGGCCGCCTCCGCCTTCGCGTGCGTGCCCGTAATCGCATAGGCCAGCCCGTATGCAACGGCGCCAAAGGCGTCGTACAGGCTGCCTAACGCATTCTCGTCACCGGACGCCATCGCCGCGACCATAGCCGAGGCACTGGCGGGAGACGCGACGCGCTGGTCCGGACTCATGCGAGTCGGGCCGTTCGAGTCATCGTGGATCGGGTCATCTCGTTCGCGTACGCCCAGTCGGGCCGTTCCGCTGTCAAACAATCTACGCCGGGCAGCGCCGGTTGGATTGGCTCAATCGGCTCGAAGGGCCACGCTGGGGTCGACTCGGGACGCGCGCCACGCCGGCACCAGGCTCGCAAGTAGCGCCACGGCAACCAGTACCACCACCGCACCGGCGAACACCGCCGGGTCGCGTGGCGAGACGTTGAAGAGCAGTGGCCCGACGTACCGCGCGCCAGCGAACGCGGCGATAGACCCGATTCCGACGCCGATGAGCGACACACGCATCCCCTCGCCCACCACCAGTCGAACGACATCCGGCGCCCGGGCGCCGAGCGCGATGCGAACCCCGAGCTCGTGCATTCGCTGCGCGACGTTGTACGCGATGACGCTATAGAGCCCGACCGCCGCGACGAGAAGCGCCAGCGCTCCGAACACCGTGAACATCGTCGCGCCAAGCGTCCATGAGCGCGTCTGAGGACCCAGGATGTCATCGAGCGGCGTCACCGTGACGTACGAGACGCCGGGCATCGATCGCTGCAGCTCGCGTCGAAGGGATTCGCTCCATGCACTCGCGTTGCCGCGCGCGCGGATGAACAGTCCGCCACCGGTGCCTCGCTCCTCCTGGTCGATCGGCACGTAATACTGAAGCCCCTCGGCGTCGGTCAGCCGGTCGAGGCGCTGGTCCTCCGCTACGCCGACGACCTGTGTGCACGGAACCGTGTCGGCGCCGATGCGAACGCACTGGCCAATCGCGTCACGGCTCGGCCAGAGCTTTCGCGCCATCGATTCGCTGACAACCATCACGCGCGGTGCGTTGCGTGAATCCGACGCGGTGAAGCCACGTCCTCGGCGGATGCTCGTCCCGACCGTCGCGAAGTATTCGGGCGACACGCCGTTGTACAGGAAATCCCCGAGGCGGTGCACGGAATCGATGCCCGCGACGAAGAGGTCCTGGTTCATGCTCATCCAGAACGGCACCGTGATCGTGCGCGCGGCGCCCTCGACGAACGGAAGGGCGCGAGCGGCATCCAGCAGACGCTCGCGCAGTGCGTCCGAGGCAGTGCTGTCGAGACGAACGCCGCGCATCTTGATCTCGGTGTACGCGATGCGGCTCGCATCGTAGCCAAGATCGAGGGTGCGCACGTTCCTGAGGCTTCGCACGAACAGCCCCGCGCCTACGAGCAGCACCACCGACAACGCACCCTGCGTGATGAGCAGCGCGATGCGCGTCCGTGAGCGTTGATACGTCCCTTCACGCGCGCCGGCCTTGAGCGTGCCGGCGATGTCGCCACGACCCGCGTGAACCGCGGGCGCCAGCCCGGTGAGAGCTCCCGCAACCAACGTCGCGAGGAGTGTGAACGCCAGGACACGCGGGTCGCCGAACGTACTCGGCCAGGCCACGTTTTGCAGCAACGCGCCACGCAACACTCCACCGCCCCAGTGCGCGAGCGCGAGTCCGGCCACCGCGCCCAGCCCGGCGAGCATGAGGCTCTCCGTCATGAGCTGACGGAGCAGCCGCCCCCGGCCGACACCTAACGCCAGCCGAACGGCGATCTCGCGTCGACGTGAGAACGCGCGCGCGAGCAGCAGGTTCCCCACGTTCGCGCACGCAATGAGCAGAACGATCGCCGCGACGCCGACGAGCCACGTCGTCACCTTCGTGTCCTTCCCCTGATTCGGCCCGCGCTCACGCATGACCGGCGACACGACGACGCGCGGCTTCGCGAACGCCGTCGGGCGGATGTTCGGCGACACCGTCTCCTGTGCAATGCGGCTTCTCAGATAAGCGTTCGTCAGGTCGGTCGTCGCGGCTTCGACGGTCACGCCCGGCTTCCGGCGGGCGAGCATCTCCATCCAACGGATGTTGTGCGCGTCGTGGTAGTTCGGCCGTCGTCCGCCGAACGGGCCGTCGCCGCGCTGAGAGAATTGCGAGCTCGCATACGCCGTGATCGGCACGTAGAACGCCGGCGTCGTGAGGGACACGCCGGCGAAGTCCGGCGGAGCCACGCCGATGATCGTGTACGTGCGCGACCCCACGTTCAGCGTCGACCCGATCACGTCCGAGCGGCCGCCGAAGCTCGATTTCCAGTAGCCGTAGCTCAGTACCCCGACGAACGTCCCGTCAGGCGGGCGATCCTCGTCCGCGGTGAAGAAGCGCCCGATGACCGGCGTCATGTCGAACAGCCCCCAGAACGTCGAGCTGACGGCTGCAATCGGCATCTCGCGCGCGGCATCGCCGACACCGAGCGCCAGCGTCGCCCCGGTAAAGGCCGCGGTTCGATCGAGCGTGGAGCTCCAGCCGGTGAGCTCGACGTAGCGCTTGTAGCTCATCGTGCCCGTGATGAACTCTCCATCGCTCTCCGTCATCTCGCCCAGGTTCAGCGGTGTACCCGGTCCGGCGCGGCGAGGTACGACGGCACGCGGAACAGGAGCCGGTCAACGATGCTGAACATCGTGGCGTTCGCGCCGATCCCGAGGCCGAGCGTGAGCGCGACCGCCGTCGTGAAGCCCGGTTTCCGCCGAAGCCCGCGCGCGGCGTACCGGACGTCGTGCCGCAACGACTCCCACGAACTCACGCGGTGTGCATTAGAGGCACCGGATGGCGCGAAGTGAACGATGCCGTTGCTCTGCTCCGTCATGATATCCCCTGACCTGGGCTCGACCGCACTGTTCGACACGCCGAATCAACGCCGCGTTGGCGGAAAACGACAGATCTTCCACCACTCCGGCACGCAACGACCACCATGGATTGGGAACCGTGCCGTATTCGTGTAGAATCGATCCTCAGAGAGCGCGTCTCATGAACGGCAGATCGCTGGTGCGGCTTGCCGGGGTGTTCATCGTCTTGCGGGCGTCGGTGGCAGGTGCCCAGCACGCGCATGGCGGAGCCGTGATGTACCACGGGCCGCGGTGGTCGCCCGACGGGCAGTGGATCCTCTCGTCCGCGAACCTCGATGGCGATCCAGAGATCTACCTGATTCGAGCGGACGGCCGTGAGCTCAAGCAGCTGACGCGAAACAATACCGCGGATGACATGGCGTGGTGGAGTGAGGACGGGCGGAGAATCGTGTTCATCAGCAGGCGCGCCGACACTACCGCGCAGTTCAGTATGGCACTCGACGGCAGCGACATCCGGCCACAGCCGCGTGACAGCGTGATCGCGCGGTCGCCGGACGGACGCACGCTCCTCTTCGAGACCATCCGCGACGGTCGAGCGCAGCTATTCGCGATGACCGCCGACCGCACATCCGCGCGACTGGTGTCCCGCCATCGGTACGCCGAGCAGGGGAGCATCTCGCCGGACGGCAAGTTACTGGTCTACGAGGAACGCGACTCCGCGCATGAGATCGAACGGTCACAGATCATTGTGGCGACGGCCGACGGAGCGACACCTCGCGCAGTCGCCGATGGAACCGATCCGTCGTGGTCGCCCGACGGGCAGTCGATCCTGTTCAAGCTGTTCGACGAGCGGATGCAACTCTGGATTGCGACGGTCAGCCCGGCCGGAGAACCTCCGCGCAAGCTCGCCCCAGGCGTCCACCCGCACTGGTCACCAGACGGGCGCCGCATCGCGTCGATGCGTGAGCGCCCTGATGGTGGCGCGGACATCTGGGTCATGAACCGCGACGGGTCCGAGGCTCGCTGTCTGACGTGCGAGAAGCCGTTCCGGTGAGCTGACGCCGAGTGGGGTTGGGGTCGCTATCATACGAGCAACTCGCTACCCAACCCCACCCAATGCCGAACGGACCCAGGTCTCCGCTCGACCTCGATCACGCTACGATGCAGCACCTCGGCCGACGCGTCGCGGACACCGTCGCCGACCACCTCGGTGCACTGCGCGATCAGCGCGTGCTCACGAACGGGCTTCCGCGCGAGACGCGACGTCGTCTCGCCGACCCGCCGCCGGACGCGCCGGTTCCCTTCGACGACATCCTCGCCGAGCTGCAGGCCGACGTGTTCCCGTACTCGGCCCGCGAGCCGCATCCGCGGTTCATGGCGTACGTGCCCGGTTGTCCCACGTTTCCCGCCGTGCTCGGATCGTGGCTCGCGACCGGCTACAACTTCTTC
>Ga0075420_100006322_pt1 | contig 10445 bp, 12 predicted proteins | sample SoiMetdeltSBSDD4_FD_75296 | JGI IMG/M metagenome (GOLD analysis project Ga0075420, IMG submission 75296) | Bulk soil microbial communities from a Populus tree surrounding site in Tennessee, USA - Soil MetaG P. deltoides SBSDD4 | ecosystem: Environmental > Terrestrial > Soil > Tree plantation...
TCAGGAATTGCTTGGATAGCAAGACGGCGCTGGGAAAGCAAGCGCGATGTTTCGCTAGGAAACGCCCTCAGGTCACGTTTCGACGGTTGCGTTTCAATCCCCATTGGCGGCGGCGCATCCAGAGCGCCTTGCGCCCGATGCCGAGCATGCGCGCGAGCTCGATCTCGCTGTGCGTATCCTGGAAGCGCTCGACCACCTCGCGGATGTAGGCCTCGATCGGCAGCGGCGGCTCGCCGGGCAGCGCGGCCCGGCGGCGGTCCTTCAGCGCGCGCGCCACGGCGCGCAGGAAGTCGTTGTTGTCGAACGGCTTGATCACGTAGTCGGCGGCGCCGCCGCGCAGCGCGGCGACCGCGCTTTCCACCGACGAGTAGCTGGTGATCATGATGATCGGCAGCGCGGGCTTGCGGTTGCGGATGGCATGGATGATGTCGAGGCCGGTGCCGTCGGGCAGCTTGAGGTCGGTGACCACCAGGTCGATGCTGCGCGATTCCACCAGTGTGACCGCCTGCTTGACGGTCCCTGCGCACTGCACCGTGTAGCCCTCGCGCTCGAGCAGGAGGCTGATGACCTCCGATACGCCCGGATCGTCGTCGATGAAGAGGACGCGCGCTTTCATGCCGGTAGCGTGATCTCGAACCGCGCGCCGCCGCGCGGATCGTTGCTCGCGCGGATGCTTCCGCCCAGCTCGTGCACGATCTCGTAGCTGATCGCGAGGCCGAGGCCGGTGCCTTCGCCCGGCGGCTTGGTGGTGAAGAACGGATCGAACACCTGCGGCAGGTGCTCGGGCGCGATGCCCGGGCCGCTGTCGCGGACCGACAGGGCGAGGTGGCCGTTTTCCTTCTTCGCCCGCGCCTCGATCCGGCCGCTGCCTTGCATGGCCTGTGCTGCGTTCAGGAACACGTTGAACACGACCTGCTCGAGCTCGCCGGGCCGCGAGCGCACGGTCGCACCGGGCGCGCCGCGGTAGTCGATCTCGACGCCTTGGCCGCACGAGGTATCGTGCAGCAGCGCGGCCGCGGCCTCGACCGCTTCGTCGATCGCGAGCGCCGCCGGCGCTTCGCCGCCGACGCGCGAATAGTCGCCGAGCTTCTTGGTGATCGCGCTGACGCGGGCGATGTTGGCCGCGATCGACGCCAGGCCCTTCTCCAGCGTCTCGGGCGTGACGCCGCGCTTCGATTGCAGGATCTGCAGCATCGACGACACGGCGGCGAGCGGATTCGACACCTCGTGGCATACGGCCGCGAGCATGAAACCGAGCGAGGCGAGGCGCTGGGTCTGCGCCGGAGTAGGGTTTTCTTCCTTCATGCCGGCCTCAGCGCGCGCTCGTTGATCGGTACGCAGAGGGCCACGGCCACGACCGACAGGCCTACGGAAATCAGCCACACCACGTTATAGGACCCGGTCATGTCGAACGCCGCGCCGCCCGCCCAGGCGCCGATGAACGCGCCGAGCTGGTGACCGAGGAAGGCGATCGAGAACAGGGTCGACAGATATTTCACGCCGAAGATCTGGCCGACCAGCGAATTGGTGACCGGCACGGTGCCGAGCCAGGTGGCGCCGAGCACCGCGGCAAAGACGTAGGTGCCCGTCGGCGTGAGCGGCGCGGCGATGAACACGCCGATGGCAACGGCGCGGATCGCATAGATCCAGGCGAGCAGCAGCCGCTTGCTATAGCGCGCGCCGATCGCGCCGCAGGCATACGAGCCGAAAATGTTGAACAGGCCGATGACCGCCAGCGCCGTCATCCCCTGGTTCGCGCTCAAGCCGCGATCGACGAGATAGGCGGGCAGGTGGGTCATCACGAAGATCGTCTGGAAGCCGCAGACGAAGAAGCTGGCGGTGAGCAGCCAAAAGCCGCGGTGCTGACCCGCCTCGGCGAGCGCCGCGCTGATCGACTGGCTGGTTTCCGCCTCGGCGGCATTGCGCCCGGCGAGCGCCGCGCCAAGCGGCACCATGATGAACGCCATGCAGCCGAAGAAGAGCAATGCAAAGAACCAGCCGTAGCCGGAGATGAGGCCCTGGGCGCCCGGCAGCATCGCGAACTGGCCGAACGAGCCGCACGCGCCGACGACGCCGACCGCGAGGCTGCGCTTCTCCGGCGCAAACGCACGCGCCACGACCGCCATCACCACGCCGAACCCGGTGCAGGCGAGTCCGAGCCCGACCAGCAATCCCGCCGCCAGGTTGAACCCGAGCGGATCGGTCGCATGCGCCATCGCGATGAGGCCGCCGCCGTACGCGATTCCACCGGCGAAGAGCACGCGCCCGGCGCCGTAGCGATCGGCGATCGCGCCCATGAACGGCATCGCGCAGCCCCACACGAGGTTCTGCAGCGCGATCGCGAACGAGAAAGCTTCGCGCCCCCACCCGAGATCCATCGACATCGGCCGCAGGAATAGGCCGAAGCTCTGCCGCGTGCCGAGCGCGACCATCAGGATCAGGCCGCCGCACGCCAGAACCACAGCAGGCGTGCGCCAGCTGGACCGGTTCAAGACAAGCTCCTCCTCAGAATTGCTAGTATGCATCGGGAACGCCGCGGAAGCGGCGATTCACGAGCTCTATGGATGCATAGGAGGAACTAACTGAAGGTCTGCATCGTCTCGGACAGCCACGATCGCGCCGACCCGCTCGCGAGCGCGGTGCGCGAGGCGGCCGCCCAGGGCGCGAAAGCGGTCATCCACTGCGGCGACGTGATCGGCACGCAGACCCTGCGCGCGGCGATGGGCGCCGGCCTGCCGATGCACGTCATCCACGGCAACAACCTGGGCGATCCGATCTCGCTTTCGCGCTGGGCGCGTGAGAGCAGCGGCCAGCTCCACTACCACGGCCCGGACGCGCGCCTCGAGCTCGGCGGGCGGCGGATTTTCGTCGTGCACTATCCCGAGTACGGCTATGCGATGGCGTGCACCGGCGACTGGGACCTGGTCTGCTGCGGGCACTCGCATGTTGCCGCTATCGAGGAAGTAAAGACCGTGAAGGGGGGCAAGACCTGGCTGGTGAACCCGGGCACCGTGGCCGGGCTCGCCGCGCCTTCCACCTGGATCGCGGGCGACCTCCAGTCGATGCGCTTCGAGATCCGACAGCTGCCGTAGGTTACTTTGGCTGCAGGACCGAGTCGGCGAACGCGGCGAGCGCTGCATCCTCGTGGACGAAGATGTTGTGGGCGCCGATCACCTCGAGCGTGCCGGTGGCGCGCAGCACGTCGAGCACTTGCTTCTTCAAGCCGGAGAACGCGAGCGTCACGCCGCCGTCGCGCAGCCGCTCAGCGAGGCGCCGCAGGGCTTCGTCGCCCGAGGCGTCGATCTGATTGATGCCTTCTGCGACGACGAGCACCTGCCGCGCCTTCGGGAAACGCGCTGCGACGCCGAGGAGCGAGTCCTCGAAATAGGGCACGTTCGCGAAATAGAGCTGGCCGTCGAATCGGACGGCGACCACATGCTCGCTCAACGGCAACCCGTGCAAAGCCGCGTCGCGCAGCGTGCCGTCGGGATGCCGCCCGAGCACCGCGATGCGCGGGCGCATCGAGCGATAGAGGAAGAGCATGATCGAAAGCCCGGCGCCGCCGAGGATCGCGATGTCGAGATGCGGGGCGAGGGCGAGCGCGGCCATGAAGGTGGCGAGGCCGGCGACGCCGTCGTGGCGGTGCGCGCGGTAGGCTTGGCGGATGGCCGTGAAGTTCATGAGCGAGAACACCGCCATCACGATGATTGCCGCGAGCACCGCCTCCGGCAGATGGTAGAGCAGCGGGGTCAGGAAAAGCAGGGTGAGCATGACGACCGCGCCTGCGACCACCGAAGCGAAGCCGGTGCGTGCGCCCGCCTGAAAGTTTACTGCCGAGCGCGAGAACGAGCCGCTCGCCGGAAAGCACTGTGTGACGCTGCCCGCCAGGTTCGCGAGCCCTTGCCCGATCAGCTCCTGGCTCGGGTCGAGCCGCTGGCGAGTGCGCGCCGCGATCGACTTCGCGATCGAGATCGCCTCCATGAAGCCGACGAGCGCGATCACCACCGCGCTCGCGATCAGGCTCGCCGCAATCCCCGGATCGAGTTGCGGCCAGCGCAGCTCCGGCAGGCCGGCCGGGATGCGGCCGACCACACGCTCGAAACCCACCGCCGCGCTGATCGCGGTCGACACCGCGGCGGTAATGAGCACTCCCGGCCAGGTCGGCAGGAAACGACGGAATGCGAACATTGCGGCGAGCGCGCCGGCGCCGAACGCGAGGGTGGGCAGATGCGCGCGCGGCAGCTGCCCGAGCACGCCCCACACGTCGAGCAGGAAGAATTCGCTGCGCGCCATGGGCACGCCGAGCAGCTTGTGCAGCTGTGAGGCCGCAATGATGATCGCCGCGGCGCTCGTGAATCCGGCGATGACCGGATGGGAAAGGAAGTTCACCACGAAGCCCAGGCGCAGCGCGCCCAGCGCGAGCTGAATGCAGCCGACGAGGAGTGCGAGCGCGATCGCGAGCTCGACGTAGTGCGCCGAACCCTGCGCGGCGAGCGGCGTGAGCGCGGCTGCCACCAAGAGCGAAACGACCGCGACCGGCCCCGTGGCGAGCTGAGCCGAGGAGCCCCACAGTCCAGCCACCAGCACCGGGAGGAACGCCGTATAGAGCCCGTAATGCGGCGGCAGGCCGGCGAGCTGGGCATAAGCCATGGACTGGGGCACGAGCACCAGCGCGACCGTGACCCCCGCGATGACATCGGCGCGCAGCTCGGCGCGCGTCGGCGGGAACCACGCGAGAAAGGGCAGGAAGCGCGTCGACCGGCGCATGGCGCGGCAGACTTTAGCGCCTTTCCAGATTTGTGGTTTCTATGGCGGCATAGCTCCTTTTTTGTGGGGCCGCCCGCACCCGGCTCTTAGAATCGGCGCGAGGAGGGGCGATGTTCGCAATCAACCCATTTGCCGCGCTGGCGGCGTCCATATCGCCTGGCGTGATGCAGGCCTATGTCGTGGTCATGATCGTGCTGGTCGCGGCGGGTACGTTGTTCGACATCATTCACAAAGGAAGCGCCAAGTACTTCTTCAGTAGTTGGCGTAAACCCCAGAAGAAGAAGGAAGTCGGCGCCGGCGAGCTGGTAGCGATCGGCGTCAAGACCGCGGTGGTCGATGTGCTGGCGTCGGGCGAGTTCTGCAACGCGAAGCGTCGCGTCGCGCATCTCCTCACCATGTATGGCTTCGTGCTGCACGTCGTCGCCACCGTCGTGATGGTCTTCGACTTCTCGGCTGATTCCATGTGGGCGCACCTCTGGTGGATCGGCGGCCTGATGCTCCTCGCCGGCGGCTACTGGTTCTGGTTCTTCATCCGCGTCGACGTCGCCGCCGAGGGCAGCTCGCGGTTCCGCGTGATGCACGCCGACCTGTTTATCCTCTCGCTACTGGCGAGCGTGACGCTCGCATTGATCTGGGCGTGGCTGCAGGCGCGCGGCAGCGGCGCCGCGATGATCGTGTTCGCGCTCTACGTAATCGCCACCACGGTGCTGTTCGCGGGCGTGCCCTGGTCGAAGTTCGCGCACATGTTCTTCAAGCCCGCGGCGGCGTTCGAGAAACGGGTTTCCGAGGCTAACGGCACGGTCCAGAACCTGCCGACGCTGACCCGCGACGATCCGGAACAACGGGAACGACACTCGATGGAGCTGTTGCGGGACGCCCCGATGGACATGGGGCTCGGCATCAAGCGCGAAGCGCCGCGCCACTACTAAGAGGGAGCGAGCCAACTCATGCCTACCTTCGTCTACATGACGAGGTGCGACGGATGCGGACATTGCGTCGACATCTGTCCCTCGGACATCATGCACATCGACAAGACCTACCGGCGCGCCTACAACATCGAGCCGAGCATGTGCTGGGAGTGCTATTCCTGCGTGAAGGCCTGCCCGCAGAACGCGATCGACATGCGCGGATACGCCGACTTTGCCCCGCTCGGCCACAGCGTTCGCGTCCAGCGCGACGAACAGAAGGGCACCATCGCCTGGAAGATCAAGTTCCGCAACGGCACGGAAAAGAACTTCCTGTCGCCCATCACCACCAAGCCCTGGGGACAGGCGATCCCCAAGCTCGCGGACGTGCCCGCACCCAGCAAGGAAATGCGCGACAGCCAGCTGCTGTACAACGAGCCGAAATGGATCCGCATGGATGATGGCGGCCTGCATACCCTCGAGGCCGCGGGTCTCACGCTGAAGAAAGGCGTGTACTACTGATGGCCCACGAAACGATCATCGAGGACGGCATCGACGTTCTGGTCGTCGGCGCGGGCCTCGGCGGCAGCGGCGCCGCGTGGGAAGCGAGGTTCTGGGGCCAGAACAAGAAGATCGTCATTGCCGAGAAGGCGAATATCGATCGCTCGGGCGCGGTCGCCCAGGGCCTGTACGCCATCAACTGCTACATGGGCACGCGCTGGGGCGAGAACAAGCCCGAGGACCATGTGCGCTACGCCCGCATCGACCTGATGGGGCTGGTGCGCGAAGACCTGCTCTTTGACATGGCGCGGCACGTCGACTCCACGGTGCACCAGTTCGAGGAGTGGGGCCTGCCCATCATGAAGGACCCGAAGACCGGGCGCTATCTGCGTGAAGGGCGATGGCAGATCATGATTCACGGCGAGTCCTACAAGCCGATCGTGGCCGAGGCCGCGAAGAAATCGGCCGACAAGGTCTTCAACCGCATCTGCGTCACCCACCTGCTGATGGACGACAGCCGCGAGAACCGCGTGGCCGGTGCCGTGGGCTTCAACGTGCGCACCGGCAACTACCACGTCTTCAAGTCGAAGACCGTGATCTGCGGCGCGGGCGGCGCCTCCAACATCTTCAAGCCACGCTCGGTGGGCGAAGGTTCCGGCCGCACCTGGTATGCGCCCTGGTCGTCCGCGTCGGCCTACGGCCTGATGATCAATGCCGGCGCCAAGATGACGCAAATGGAAAACCGCATCGTGCTGGCGCGCTTCAAGGACGGCTACGGCCCGGTCGGCGCGTACTTCCTGCACCTGAAGACCTATACGCAAAACTGCCTGGGCGAGGAGTACGAATCCAAGTGGTTCCCCGAGCTTCAGAAAATGGTCGGAAAGGAATATCTCGATCCGGAAGTCTCGCATTTGACGCACCGGCCGATCCCGACCTGTCTACGCAACCATTGCATCATCAGTGAAGTGAATGCCGGCCGGGGCCCCATTCACATGGTGACCATGCGCGCCTTCCAGGATCCGCATCTGGAAGAGGTCGGCTGGGAGAACTTCCTCGGCATGACCGTCGGCCAGGCGGTGCTGTGGGCCGCAACCGACGTGGATCCCAAGAACGAGAATCCCGAGCTGACCACCTCCGAGCCTTACGTCATGGGCTCCCACGCGACCTGCTCGGGCGCCTGGTGCTCCGGCCCCGAGGACGTTTCCCCGCCCGAGTATTTTTGGGGCTACAACCGCATGACGACGATCGAAGGCCTGTTCGGCGCCGGTGACGCGGTCGGCGGCACGCCGCACGCCTTCTCGTCGGGGTCGTTCACCGAGGGGCGTCTGGCGGCGAAGGCCGCCTGCAAATACATCGACGACGGAAAGGGCGAAGGCATCGTCGTCTCCGACGAGCAGATCAACCGCCGCAAGGCGGAGATTTACAAGCCAATGGAGCATTACCGGATCTACCGCAATGCGATCGTCGCGGGCGACGTCAATCCGCACTACATCAATCCCAAGCAGGGCCTGGACCGCCTGCAGAAGCTGATGGACGAGTACTGCGGCGGCGTTACCGTCAGCTACATGACCAACGAGAAGCTCCTGAACATCGGCCTCAAGAAGCTCAGGATCATGGAGGAAGACCTCGAGAGCCTGGCCGCCAAGGACATTCACGAGCTGCTGCGCGCGTGGGAATTGAAGCACCGGCATCGCGCCGCCGAATGCGTCACGCAGCACACCCTGTTCCGCAAGGAGACCCGCTGGCCGGGTTACTACTACCGGGGCGACGCCATGAAGGTGGACGACGCGAACTGGCACGTGCTCACGGTTTCGCGCCGCGATCCGAAGACCGGCGAGTACACCATGGAGAAGGCGCCCTGCTATCACCTGGTCGGGGACGAGAAGTAGCATGTCGGCGATAGAACTGCTCTCTTCGGTGAACATTACCGAGAAAACCGACGAAGAGATCCTGGCCATGGCCAGGCCCCTGTGGCGCGATCTCGTCAAGGCGTCGAACGAGGGCAAGTACGGAGAATTCGCCAGGAACTTCTCCAGTTCCATGGCGCTGGCCATGAATCAGGTGGTCGCCGGCCACCAATTCGCGAACAGCGAGCTGGCGAGGAACCTGTCTGAAGAAATCGACGCGATCGGCGTCATCCGCCGGGGCGAGCACGTGACGGTGCTTTACCGGCAGCGCAGCACCAAGAAGCCCGGCGAGTGGCTCGGCAGGCTGGTCCTCGGCTACGAGGACGGCAAGGTCAGGATCTTCAGTGCGACCATCTTCTGAAGCCATCTGCGCCGGCAAGTTCGTCGAGCTGACCTACAAGGTGACCGACCGGAAGTCGGGCCATGTCGTCACCCGGGTCGAGTTCCCGCTCGGCTACGTTCACGGACACAACGAAATCCTGGCCCCGTCGGTCCACTTGCAGCTCGAGGGCAAGCGCGCCGGCGACACCATCGAAGTGGTGATCGACGGCAACCAGATCTTCGGACCCAGGGACGAGTCGCTGGTCTTCAGCGATCGCATCGAGAACGTGCCCGAGGAGTATCGCCAGGTCGGCACCTCCATCCTCATGGAGAACGACAGCGGTCAGACCCGCAGCTTTCTCGTGACGCACCTGGACGACGAGACCCTGACGGTCGATGGCAACAACCCGCTCTGCGGGCGAGAGGTCGTGTTCACGCTCGAAATCCTGACCGTGCGCGACGCGACTGATGCAGAGACCCGGGCGGGCGGGGCGATCCATGCAAGCGCGGCTATCGACCCATCGCGCTTGAGACCAATCTAAGAGGGTGACATATGAGCGATGAGAAGCCTAAGCAGCCCCCCGCTAAGGTGCCCGACGGCAAAGCGCGTTTCTTCACCACGCGTCAGAAGCCGGCGAACGAAAAGGGATTCGTCGGGTTCGAAACGGTCTGGGAGCCGTTCCACAAGGAAGCTGAATACAAGACGCCGAAGAAGCCGTAGGAATGGTGTCGTCCCCGCGAAGGCGGGGACCACGTTTTGGCGTTCAAATTCGGGCTCCGTCCCCGAATTCATGGGTAATATCGCTGCATGGCCGACCGGCGGCTTCAGGTATTCCATGCGGTAGCAAAGCACCTGTCGTTCACCAAGGCTGCAGAGACGCTGTTCATGACGCAGCCGGCGGTCACCTTCCAGATCAAGCAGCTCGAGGAGCACCTGAACACGCGGCTCTTCGACCGCGCGCAGGGGCGCATCGCGCTGACCCCGGCCGGGCAGGTGGCGCTCGAGTACGCCCAGCGCATCCTCGCGCTCTCGGCCGAGCTCGACACGCGCCTGAAGGAGATGAGCGGCCACGCCGCCGGGCCGCTGATGATCGGCGCGAGCATGACGATCGGCGAATATGTGCTGCCGCGGCTGATCGGCGAGTTCAAGGCGAGCTTTCCGGCGGTGGTGCCGACGCTTTTCGTCGGCAATTCCGAGGCGGTGCAGGAGCGCGTCGCCGAGCGCACGCTCGATCTGGGCTTCATCGAAAGCGGCTCGCCGCTCCCGTCGCTGCAGAGCGAAGTCTGCTGCGAGGACGAGCTGCACGTCGTCTGCGCGCCGACCCACCCGCTGGCGAAGGAGGCCTTCACGCTGCCCGCGTCGCTTACCCAGCATGCCTACATCAGCCGCGAGGCCGGCTCGGGCACGCGCCTCGTCATCGACCGCTACCTGCAGCAGGTCGGCGTGTCGCCGGACTCGATGAACCGGGTGGTGGAGCTCGGCAGCCCGGAAGCCATCAAGGGGCTGGTGGCCACCGGCATGGGCTTCGCGATCATGTCGCGCGTCATCGCCGCTAAGGAGCTGCAGCTCGGCAGCCTGATCCAGGTGCCGCTGCGGCCGGCGCTGATCCGCAACTTCTCGGCGGTGTACGCGAGGGAGCGCTTCCACTCCAAGCTGGTCGCGGGCTTCCTCGCTTTCGCGAAGACGCAGCTCGCGGCGGCGCAAAGGCTCGCGGCGTAAAGCCGCTCAGCGGCTCGCTGCGTAGTACGCGCGCAGGATCTCGAGTACTTCCGGCCGCGAGAATTCCGGCGGCACCTCGGCGCCTTCTTCCAGCCACTTGCGCAGCTGCGTGCCCGAGACCTGCAGCTGGTCCTGCGGCCCATGCGGGCACGAGCGGCCCGACGCCATGCCGTGGCAGCGGTAGCACCAGAACGTGACGTCCATCCTGAGCGGGCGCGTCTCGAGAGAGCCGGGCGGAATCTGGTCGAAGATGCGGTGCGCGTCGAACGGGCCGTAGTACTTGCCGACGCCGGCGTGGTCGCGGCCGACGATCAGGTGCGAGCA
>Ga0075420_100006323_pt1 | contig 10445 bp, 6 predicted proteins | sample SoiMetdeltSBSDD4_FD_75296 | JGI IMG/M metagenome (GOLD analysis project Ga0075420, IMG submission 75296) | Bulk soil microbial communities from a Populus tree surrounding site in Tennessee, USA - Soil MetaG P. deltoides SBSDD4 | ecosystem: Environmental > Terrestrial > Soil > Tree plantation...
TCCAACCGGCTGGCGGCACGCTCGACGGATCGCCTGGTATCGCCGACGCGCAGCTCGTTCAGCAACCTCGCTGAGAACGTGCGCTGGTAGCTCGAGGCGAACGCCCAGGATCCCGTGCGCTGCGGCCCGACCGTGCCGGTCGTCACCCCGCTCCCATCCGGCAGCGGGGTCACCGGGAGGAATTCTTCCCTGAATCGGGTCAACCGGCCGAACACCTGATCCCGGTTGGCGAGACGGTGATCGATCCGCAGGTTGAGCTGATCCTGATCGACGGTCTCGCTCGCGAGCCGGCGGTAGTTGTTGGCTGTTCCGGCGCTCGTCGGAAGCGGGTACCGCTCGAGCAAGGTGCGGGCGACCGGATCGACACGATCCGCCGGAATGATGTTCCCCGCGAACGGGCTTCGGGTCGTGCCGCCGTTCGCACCTGGCGCGGTCGTGGCCGGATCGAAGATTGCCGGAACACGTCCGCCGATCACTTCCGTGAACACGCCCTGCCGCTGAAGCACCGTCGGCACCGTCGAAATCACGGTCCGTCCGATCGTCTGACGCTGTCCCTGATAGTCCGTAAAGAAGAAGGTACGATCGCGACGGATCGGGCCGCCCACCACTCCACCGAACTGGTTGCGCCGGAACTCGGGCTTGGGCCCGCCGGTTGCCGCGAAGAAGTTGCGCGCGTTGAGCGCTTCGTGCCGGAAGAACTCGAACGCGGTGCCGCGAAAGGCATTGCTGCCGCCTTTGGTGGTCAGGTTGACCACACCGCCGTTGAAGCGCCCGAACTCCGCAGGCGGACTGTTGCTCTCGATCTTGAATTCCTGGATGGCATCGACGTTCGGGAAGAACGCGACCTGGCCCGGCTCCGGCTGCAGCACGGAAATACCGTCGAAGAGGTACTCGTTGGTGCGCGGCCGTCCCCCGTTGATTCTCGGCAGCGGCGCTGCCGGGGGCGGCGGCACCGCGACGCCCGGGGCCAGGCTGGCGAGCGAGATGAAGCTCCGCCCGTTGAGCGGAAGATCCACGACCCGCCGATTGTCGATGACATGGCCAAGCCCGGACGACTCGCTGCGCAGGAGCGACGCGTCGGCCTTCACACTGATGGCCTCGGTCACGGCGCCGATTTCCAATCGGAGGTCGAGGCGAACGGTTTCCCCCGTGACCATCCGGAGGCCCTCGCGTGCGAGCGGCCGGAAGCCCTCGAGCTCCACCCGGACGCGATACTCGCCTGGTGCCAGCCCGGTGAAGGCGTAGCCGCCGTCCGCACCGGTCACGGCCGTTCGCGATCGATTCGTCGCGACGGCAACGATGGTCACGGTCGCGCCGGGAACGGCGGCGCCGGCCTGATCCGCGACGCTTCCGGCCAACGCAGCCGATCCGACCTGGGCGGCGGCCCGGGATCCCGTGAGGAACAGTGCCAGAGCGAGAACGACAGACGTGCGCAGTCGGAACATATTCGACCTGATCCGCTCATTAACTCGCCTTAATTTGATTCGATCTTGCTCGCCTTGTCGAGCCTGTGAATAAACGCCTGTGTGGCTTCCCCCTTTAGGCGGAAGGACGTGGCTGTCGCTGAATTTGCTCAGCATTCGACCGACGCACGCATCCTTCCGGCTGAAGCCGGAAGCCACGAATGAAACGGGGGGGCAGCCCTCGGTGATACGATTCGAGCCGATTCGTATCCGGGGACTCCGATGCCGCTCCTCACCGTCAGGGCCGCTGCCGAGCAGCTCGGCGTGGCGTATTCGACGCTCAAACGATGGGTGCACAGCGGGCAGGTGCGGACCGTCCGCACCGAAGGCGGGCATCACCGCGTGCCCGACGCGGAGATCGAGCGGCTGCTGACCCGCATGCAGCCCGAACGCAAAGCCCAGCCGCCGCACGCAGACGACGAGGTGCTCGAAGGACTCAGCGCGCGCAATCGGCTGCGTGGCTTCGTTGACGAGGTGCGGGTCGATGGGCTGCTCGCGCAGGTCAGGCTGCGCGTCGGTAATCAGGCCCTGACCGCGGTCATCACCGCCGACGCCGTGCGCGCGTTGAAGCTTCGCCGCGGCGACGCGGCGGTGGCGGTGATCAAGTCCACCGAGGTCATGATCGCGAGGCCGAAGCCGGCCCCGCCGCTGCGCTCCGGCCGTAACGCAGGTAGATCGCGGGCAGCAGGAAGACGTTGAGGATCGTGGACGTCACGAGCCCGCCGAGGATCACCACGGCCATCGGATGCTCGATCTCGTGACCTGATCGGTCGCCGCCGAGCACGATCGGCACCAGCGCCAGGCTGGTGACCAGCGCCGTCATCAGGATTGGCGACAGGCGTTCTTCAGCGCCGCGGATCACCAGCTCCTCCCCGAACGGCACGCCTTCCTCGCGCTCGAGATGGCGGTAATGGCTGATCAGCATGATCCCGTTGCGGGCGGCGATGCCGAGCACGGTGACGAACCCGACCAGCGATCCCAACGACAGCACGGCGCCGGTGAGAAACACGCTGGCGACGCCGCCGATCAGCGCGAATGGAATCGTCAACGCGACGAGCGCCACCATCCGCGCCGATCCGAAGTCGACGTGCAGGACGAGCAGGATGCACAGCAGGGACACCAGGCCGAGTGCCACGAGCCGGCGCTGCGACGCGGCGCGAGCCTGGTACTCACCGAGCACCTCCGGATGATAACCGGGGTCGAAATGCACGCCGGCAATCGCCGCCTGGATATCGCGGGCCACGGCGCCGAGATCGCGGTCGCGCACGTTGCAGGTCACGTCGATCCGGCGCGAGCCGCCTTCCCGCGTGATCTCGTTCGGCGTCGGCACGACCTGCACCCGGGCCACCGACGACAGCGGCGTATAACCGCCGTTGACGAGATCGACCGGCAGCCGGCGCAGCGCGAACACGTCGTCCCGCACCGCCGGCGTGCCCCAGACCACCACGTCGAAGATCTTCTGCGCATCGAAGACTTCGCCCACTTTCACGCCGCGGAGCATCGTCGCGACCGTGTCGCGAACGGCCGCCGGGGTCACGCCGAGCTGCTGGGCGCGATCCCGGTCGAATGCGACTTCCACCTGCGGCACGAGCGTCAGGGCCTGCACCTTCACATCGGCGGCGCCGCGCACGCCGGCGATCGCCTTCCCGACTTCCGCTGCCTTCCGCTGCAGCACGCCGAGCTCCGGCCCGAAGATTCGCACCACGATCGTGGCGCTCGCGCCAGTCAGCACCTCCTTGATCCGCTCACGCAGATAGGTGAGCAGATCGCGCTGGAGACCTGGATAGCCGTCCACGACGGACTGGATCTTCGCAACCGTGCTCTGATAGTCGACCGATGGATCGAGGCTGATCCAGAGCTCCGTGAAATTGATCCCCACCACTTCGTCGGCGACCTCGGCGCGGCCGATATGCGCGCCGAAGTTGCGGACGCCGGGAATCGCCCGGAGCTCGTTGCTGGCCCTGACCGTGATCCGCCGCATCGCCGCCAGCGAGGTGCCCGGCTTCTCCACCCAGTGCATCAGGAAGTCGTACTCCTTGAAGTGCGGCAGGAATTCTTCGCCGAGAAACGGATACGCGACCGCCGTCACGATCAGCGAAGTCGCGACGATGAGAAGCGCCCGGCGAGGTGCGGCGGCCAGGCTCGGCAGGATCCGCCGGTAACGGGCCTTGAGCCAGGCCACCAGCGGCGCGTCCCGCTGATGCTCCGATTGCGGGAGGAGCATCAGCGACAGCGCCGGCGTCACGGTCAAGGCCACCAGGAGCGACGCCGAGATCGCGAGCACATACGCGAGCGCGAGCGGGCGAAAGAACGAGCCGGCGAGCCCCTCCAGGAAGAACACCGGCAGGAAGACGAGGACGACGATGACGCTGCCATAGACGACGGCGCTGCGGACTTCGAGAGACGCGTCGAGGACGACGTCGAACGCCGGCCGTGGACGTGGCGCCGCCCGATTGAGCCGGAGACGGCGCACGATGTTCTCGACATCGATGATGGCATCGTCGACCACTTCACCAAGCGCGATGATCAACCCGGCGATCACCATCGTGTCCAACGTGCCGCCGGATCGACTGAGCACCAGCGCCGCCGCGAGCAGCGACAGCGGAATAGCGGTCAGGCTGATGACCGCGGTTCTCCAGTCCCAGAGGAACAGCGCCAGCACCACGACCACCAGCACGCAACCGATGAGCAGCGCGCGATTGAGATTGCGCAGCGACATCTCGATGAACGTGGCGGGCCGGAAGATGGTGGAGTCCACGTCCACACCGGCGAGCGCCGGCTGCAGCGCGGCGAGGGCCGCCTCGACGTCGCGGGTGACCTGCAGCGTATTGCCCTCGGGCTGCTTCTCGACGATGAGCAGCAGGCCGGGGCCGCCGTTGATGACGCCGTCGCCGATCGGCGGCGCAGACCCTTCCACGACGTCAGCCACGTCCTGGAGCCGACGCACTGCAGGAACCGCACGCGGCGATCCCGGCGTGGCGGAGTGTGGCGTCACCACCGCCATCGAGCCGAGATCCGCCGCGGTCTTCACGGGCGAAGAGTGCGTGACCGCGAGCCGCTGGTTCGGGCCGTCGAGGAACCCTCCAGCGGTGACCGACATGGCATCGCGAGTCGAGGTCACGACATCCTGCAGGGTCACACCGTTCGCCCGCAGGCGATCGGGATCGACCAGCACCTGCAGCTGACGGTCGCGCTGTCCCCAGATCGCGACGTTCGCGACGCCGGGAACGGCCATGAGCCGCGGCCGCACCGTCCAGCGGGCGAGCGTGGTCAGGTCGACCTGCGACACCGAAGCCGACGACATGCCGATCTTCATGACCCGGCTGAGCGACGAGAGCGGAGACATGATCACCGGCGGCCGTGCGGCGGCCGGCAGCGTCGGTGCCACGCGCGCGAGCCGTTCCTGCACGAGCTGACGCGCGGGAATCCGCTCGGTGCCGGTCTCGAAGATGAGGACCACCGACGACAGGCCCAGCACCGACTTGGAGCGGAGCACGTCGAGGCCGGGCACGCCGTTCATGGCGGCCTCGAGCGGGACGCTGATCAGCGCCTCGACGTCGGCACTGGAGACGCCTGGAGCTTCCGTCTGGATTTCGACCAGCGGCGGCGCGAACTCGGGGAAGACGTCGAAGGGCGCGTTGTTCGCCGCCCGGATGCCGACGACCATCAGGATCACCGAGAGCGCCACCACCGGGAGCCGAAGCCGCAGTGCCGCGGCGATCAACGCGCGCATCATGAGTGCGCTCCCGCTACTTTCCTGCCCCGAACTCGGTGCCGAACAGCTCCGCGGCGCCGACGGTGACAACGCGAGTCCCGGGGGCGGGACCCTGGCGCAGCACGGCGGCGTCCCCGACAACGTCGACAATCTCGACGCGATGCCGCACGAACACGCCGCCGTCACGCGCTTCATAGACCCAGGTTCCTCCGCTCGCGTCGTAGAGCACGGCGGCCCGGGGTACGGCCAGGCTTTCTTCGCGCGTTCGCAGCGGAACCCGCACGGTCACGCGCTGCCCGGGATTGAGCGAGCGAGCCTGGTTGACGATGCTGTAGAACACGTCGATCCCGGCGGTCGTGGGATCAGCGGTGGGCGGCGCGGAGATTGGATTCGCGCTCATCCCTTTCGCCTCGCTCCCGGCGCCGAGCGGAAACACCATTGCGGCGGCCCGCCGATCGACGGTCTCGACGTCGCCGGCGTAAAGCGGCACCCTGAGCCAGACCGTGTCCAGCGCGACCAGATCGAAGAGCGGCGCGCCCGCGCTCACGCTCTGACCCGGCGTCGCGTGCAGGGTGCGCAACACCGCCGCGCGGGGCGCGTGCAACGGCACAGCGCCTGAAGCGCTGACCGTTCGCGATGCCAACGCCAGTCGCTCTTTCGCCGCCTTGAGTGCAGCGTCGGCGACGACGAACTCCGCCTGGGCTTCTTCGGCAGCCCGTTGACTGCCGGATCCGTCGCGCACCAGCTGACGGGCCCGTTCGGCGCGTTTCGCGGCCATCTCCTGACGTCCTTCGGTCTCCCTCACGGCGCGCTCCGCTTCGATGCGAACGTCCCGTTCCGCCGGCGCGAGCGGCACCAAGGTGAGAACGACCTGCCCCTTCGCCACCGGCGATCCCACGGACGGCACGCCGGTGTCGCCGCCGAGCGTGCCTGCGACCGGCGCGGTCACGGTGATCTGCGCACCGCCCGCAGGGATCACTTCTCCGCCGACGCTCCTGGTCCGGGCGATCGTGCGGCGCTCCATGACCGCCGTTTCGATCCCGAGACGCTTCTGCGCCTCGCTGCTGAGCGTGATCGTGGTCAGCGCCGACTCGGGCACCGCCGCGGTGACCGTCGCCGGCGCCGGCTTCGCGCCGGGTGGCGACTCGTCCTTGTTACACCCGGTCGCGAGCAGCACGGCCAGCGCGGGTGCCGTCATCCACTGGCGGCTCATCGCATGACTCCTGTCGCGGGACGGCAGGCCGTCCCCGATGCGCGTTCGATTCGTGCCTGCGCCCGTTGTTCGTCGGCGGCCAGCTCGCGCTCGCGGAGCCGCGCCTCGATCAGGCGCCGGCTGTTCTCGAGCACGAACAGATAGGAGCTCTCGCCGGCGCTGTAAGACTTCTCGGCGTCCGCGAGATTGGTTCGAAGCGGTGTCACGATGCGTTCGCCCCAGGCCACACGGGATCCCCTTGCCTGATCGAACAGCGTCGATGCCTCGCGCACGTCCAGGCCGACCTGCCGTTGCAGTGACACGTACACCGCCGACGCGCGCTGCAGCTCGGCTTCCCCGCGCAGGCGCCCTCCCTGATTGCGGTTGAACAGCGGAATCGACACGTCGATGCCAGGGCCCATCTCGAAGCCTTCTTTTCCCTCGCCATTCGCGTCGAGCACCGCGGTCAGCGTCAGGATCCGCGAGCGTTCCCAGCCGAGCCTGGCACCCGCCGCTTCGACCGTCAGTTCCGCCGCGCGCAGATCGGGCCTCGCGGCGAGCGCGCGCTTCATCAGGTCCGGCGGCTCGCCGCAGCGTTCCGGATCGGCGGAGGCCTGGAGCCGTTCGAGCGACCGATCGTCGGCACCGAGTCCGAGCAGCAGGCGCAGACGCTCGCGGGCAATCGTCACATCGTGAACCGCACGCTCGGCATCCAGCGCGCTGCGGACCGCGTCGACCCGCGCGGCCCGGGCGTCGAGCTCGGCGATGTCGCCGGCAGCGAGGCGCGACTGGGTCAGGGTGTCGATGCGCTGCAGCGTGGTCGCGGCTTCCTCGGCAAGCCGCTGCCGATCGATCGCCAACGCCAGATCCGCGTAGGCGAGCCGGACCGCCAGCACCAGATCCAGGCCCGACTGGACGAGCGACTGCGCCGAGGCGTCCGCCGACAGTTTCGCGGCGGCGACCCGCTTCGGACGCTCCCACAGCACTTCGGCCGGCCACCGCAGCGTCCATTCGAGCTGTTTGGGTCCCCAGGGAAACAGCAGCGACAACACCGGGTTCGAGATGATGCCCGCGTCCGCCAGATCCGCCCGCGCGAAGCCAAGCTGGCTCGCGCTCACCTGGAATGCGGCGTTGTTCCACAACGCGATCGCGACGGCCTCGTCGCGCGACAACCCGTCGTCCACCTGAACGCCGGCGGGAATCGCCGGCGATTCGGCGCCACCGAGCCGCACGTTCGCGCCGGTGCGGGTCCGGATGCTCTCGGCGACATCGGCCGGCGGAGGGGCGCTGGCGGTCGCGCATGAAATCATGGGCAGGGCTGCCAGCAGGAGGCTGGGGAATTTCACGAGCTTCCGATCAACTCCCAACGCCCAACCTCCAACGCCCAAAGCAAGTCGTTCGAACAATCCGGGGAGACCGTAACAACAAGCTTGTTGACAGACTTTCGCCGCCTGGTGCGAACGGCTTCCGTTGGGCGTTGGAAATTGGGAGTTGGGAGTTGACGTCATCCACGCTGGCTATCGTGTTCATAAGGAGATGAACGATTGATGACATGGTCGAGCGGCAGCGTGACCACGAAGGTCGTCCGGCCAGGAGCACTGCCGTCGAGCTCCAGCGTGCCGCCGTGCGCCTCGGCGATCCATCGCGCGATCGGCAGCCCCAGGCCGGCGCCGTCCGACGTGCCAATCCGCACGAACCGCTCGAAGATTCGCGCCTGATCTGCCGCAGGTATACCCGGCCCGTCGTTGGTGATGCTGAGGGCGACCCGATCGGCGGAGCGCTCCAGCCCTGCGCTCACGGACCCGTCCGGCTCGGCGTGACGCACCGCGTTGTCGAGCAGATTCCCCACCATCCGGCGCAGCAGCGTCGCATCGCCAGTGAGGCCGACCTCCTCGGCACCGTTGGTGGCGATCTTCACGCCGCGCTGTTTCGCGAGCACGCGGACCGCCCGGGCGCTTTCGACGAGCAGGTCGTCGAGGTTGAGGAACTCGCGCCGGAGCGGGACTCCATCGGCCTCGGCGCGCGACAGCAGGAACATGGCGTCAACCACCCGCGTCAGGCGCGTAGCCTGTTCACCGATGATCTCCAGCGACTCCCGATATTCGTCCGCTGAGCGATCGTCTCGCGAGAGAGTGACCTGGGTGGCAGTCCGGACGACCGATACCGGCGTTCGCAGTTCGTGTGAGGCGTCGGCCATGAACTGCCGCTGGTGATTCAGCGCCGCCGCGAGCCGATCGAGGAGGCCGTTGAACGCCGCCGCCAGCCGCCCGAGCTCGTCGTCCACCGCCGGCGCCGCAAGTCGATCTCTGGGTTCCCGCGCGTCGATCCCGCGTGCCTGGTCGGCCATCCGAGCGAGAGGTTTCAACGTCTGCCGACCGATGATCCATCCGCCGGCAGCCGCGGCGATCAGGCCAATCAGGACTCCGAGCGCGAGGGCCCTGACCATCTCCGCCTGCTGCGCGCGATACGGCGCGAGCCGTGCGATCACGATGGCAACGTAGGTATGCCTTTCGTACTCGACGTGATGTCGCAGGACACGGAGATCGCCTGCGACCGACCGGACCGTCGCGGGACCGGCGATCGAACCGATTGACGACACCGCGTCGCGATCGATCGGCAGACCCCAGACCTGGAGAACCGTGCCGTCGGTTCGGGTGAGCGCCATCGTCCGATCGGGAGCGACCACTTCTGCGCTCGCTTCGCCGGCGGCGGCCTCGAGGCTCAGGCCTTCGCCGAATTCCGTACGCATCACGCCTTCCAGGGTGGCCATCGTGCGCAGGAGGTCTTCGTCCAGTCGCTGAACCGCAAGCCGGGACTGGGCCAGGGAGCCGACGACAGCGGCCGTCACCAGGACCAGGACCACGATGCTGCTGTACCAGAGCGTGAGACGTGCCCGGATGGAGAGGGTCATGAGCCGTGATCAGCGTGCGTGACGGGCGCCAGCATATAGCCCTCGCCGCGGCGGGTGGTAATCAACGATGGCCCCCGCGGATTGTCTATTTTCCGGCGCAGACGCTGGATCATGACATCGATGACGTTGGACATCGATTCGAACGGGGAGTCCCAGACGTGTTCGGCGATCGCGGCGCGGCCGACCACCTCACCGGCATGCAGGACGAGGAACTCGAGCAGGGCAAACTCCCGGGCCGTGAGCGTGATCTGGTGATCCTCGCGGTAGGCCTCCCGGGCGCGCAGATCGACCCGGAGATCACCCACCGTCAGCACCGAAGGCGTGACCGGCAACCGGCCACGGCGAATGACGGCGCGCAGCCGCGCCAGCAGCTCGCCAAAGTCGTAAGGCTTGATCAGATAGTCGTCCGCGCCGCTGTCGAGACCCGAGATTCGTGACTCGACGGCGTCGCGTGCCGTCAGCATCAGCACCGGCACGTTCGATCCGCCGCGACGCAGCTCGCGGCACACTTCCAATCCGTCGACGCCGGGCAGCATCACGTCGAGGATGATGGCGTCGTATTCGGTAATCGCCGCCTGATACAGCGCGTCGTGCCCATTCCGCGCCACGTCCACCGCATAGGCCTGCTCTCGCAGTCCTTTCGCCAGCATCTGCGCCGCGCGCGGCTCGTCTTCGACCAGCAGGACTCTCATGGCTCTTCGCGGGCTGCGGCTTGCGTCATCCCGGGTTCATCTTTGCATGAGTAACATCCGAGTAAAGCCGCACAGCACAAATCGCCGATGCGGACAGTCGCGACCGGTTGGAGAAGGGGGAAATCATGGGGTGTCGGGGATGTTTTCCGGTCATGACGGCATCACTTCTCCTCTTCCTGGCGACTGGCACCTTGACGAGCGTGGCGGCGCAGGACACGGGTCTGTCGCGCGCGCCGTATGCACGTCTGTTTCTCAACGAAGCGCCCGCAGCATCGCTGGCGCAGGGGGTCGCCGCCCAGAAGCCGCCCGAACGGGAGCACACGGGCCTGAGCGCGCTGATCCATGCGACCGGCAGCGATTTCGTGGCGTTCCCCAAGCGCAAGTCGACGTGGGTGATCCTCGGAATCGGTGGCGCGGCCGCGCTGCTGGTGCATCCCTGGGACACCGAGATCAACGACGAGCTCCAGGAAGC
>Ga0075420_100006325_pt1 | contig 10442 bp, 8 predicted proteins | sample SoiMetdeltSBSDD4_FD_75296 | JGI IMG/M metagenome (GOLD analysis project Ga0075420, IMG submission 75296) | Bulk soil microbial communities from a Populus tree surrounding site in Tennessee, USA - Soil MetaG P. deltoides SBSDD4 | ecosystem: Environmental > Terrestrial > Soil > Tree plantation...
CGGAACGACGGCACATCCTACAGCCACACAAGCTGCGTGGGCGGGAACAGGTGGAAACAATGCCGGGGCGGGTGTGCCGCCGTCAGCACGGGCGGGACGCCCGTCACTTGACCTCTACTTGCGCCAGGAGAGGACGAAGACGTCGCCTGGGGGGAGGCCGGCGGTGTGGGTGTCGCCGGTCATGGGGTGGACTTCGCCGGTTTTCTCGACGCGGTCGATGCCGTTCATGGTGTGGAGGGTGACCTTCAGCGGCAGTTCCCTGGCGAGGCTGCGGTTCACGATCACGAGGAACTGACGGTCGCCTTTTTCGAGGTGGGAGATCAAGGCGCCGTCGCCACCGGCTTGCAGAGACTTGACGGGGCCGACGGGCTGGAAGGGGCGCGTGCCCGCGGGAAGGGGTTCGGTGTGGCCGATGGAAAGGACCTTGGCGCCGAGGAAGACGGGACGGAACCCCTGTATCTCCTGGTTCACCTGCTTCACACGGTCGTAGACCGGCGTGCGCTTGCCGTCGAGGCCGATGGGGCCTTCGTGGAAGTTCCAGGTGTCGCTCTTCATGGTCCAGTAGGTGAAGTACTGGATGGCCTGGCCGCCGTAGGCGAGGTTGCTGAAGGCCTGGAGGCGCAGGTGTTCGAGCGTGGCGACGGGGTAGGGGTCGTGGGCGACGGCGAGGCAGAAACCCCACATCGGCTTGTTCGCCTTGCGCGCCGCTTCGGAGACGACTTCGAGGTTGTGGTACCACTCGCCACGCACGGCGGCGGGGCCGATGACGGGGTAATGGTCGAAGGAGATGACAGGGACGGGGACCTCGGCGACGTAACGGCGGACGTACTGGTCGTAAGAGGGGACCTGGAGCTGCTCGGCGTTGGCGTAGTTGGGGAAGAGGTTGATGTAGCAGGGGTGGGCGGGGTCGACGGACTGGATGCGTTTTACCCAGGCCGCCAGCTCGGGAAAGAGGTTGGCGCCGGGCTCGTCGCGGAGGAAGTAGCCGCCTAAGGCGGGGTGGTCCTTGAACTTGCGGGCGGTGGTCTCCGGGTCGGCCTGGAGCTCGGGTGTGCTGAGGACGACCTTAATTCCTGTCTGCTGCGCGACTTGGAGCATTTTGTGGGCGCCGTCGAGGTTGGATGCGCCGGAGTAGTTGTGGGTGAAGCCGGCGTCGGCCAGTTCCCGGTAGCGTTCGACGTTGGTCTGGTCGGCGGGGGGGCCGCCCCAGGCGAGGATGGGGAAGATGCGCGACTCCTGGAGTTTTTCGGCGGCTTTCAGTGGGGTGAATGCGGAAAGAGTCAAAAGAAATGCGCAAAAAGTCCGGGTTCGCATGGGCGGGAATGTACCGGCGGCGGGGCGCGGCGTCAGTCGAACAGGCCGACTTCGTGGGTCGGTTTCGGGTACAGAATTTTGCCGCCGTCGACGCGCGCGAAGGGTGTCAGGTGATGGGGCGTGACAGTGGTGGCGCTCATGACGTCGAGGACGGCGCAGCCGCGCGCGAGCAATGCGTCGGAAATGAGCGACCGATGACACCGCCACGGCACCGCCTCGGCGCACATGATCGCCGTCGGCTGTTGGGCGGCGACGCGAAGTAAATCATCAATGGCTTGGCGGAATACGGGCGTTTGCATGTAGTCGGCGTATCCGCGGAAACTTTCGCTGCGCCAGCCGGTGTTCGGCGAATCCTTCAACGGCCGTCGGCGTCCGCCGAGGGCGGGGAAGGGGAGATATCGTATCCCCTGCAGGGGCAGGGACTTCGCGAGGGCGTCGTCGTTGAAGTGCGGGTGCTTGCGCGACTTGGGATAACGGCGCACGTCGGCGATCGCCGTCACACCGTGAGCGCGCAGCATGTCAACCAACTCATCTAACGAGCGCGTGGAGTGGCCGACGGTATAAACAGTTGGCGGCGTGGGATGGACTGAGCGTTTTGCCATCGGCAACCGCCATCGTACGTCTGCCGTGCCGTGGCGCGAGTGGCGTAACCCGGTTGCGGGAGGGAAGTTAGACCATCCCGCCGCCGGCCGATAGAATCCCCGTCCCGTGCGCTTCGGCTACCCGATCATGCTGGACGTGTCCGACCGCCTCGTCGTCATCGTCGGCGGCGGCTCGGTGGCGGTGCGGAAGGCGCGGGGGGTGCTCGAAGCGGGGGCCAAGCGCGTCCGCTGTGTCGCGCCGCGGATCGATTCGGCGATGCCGCCGCCCGTGGAGCGCCTGGCGGAACAATACGAGGCGCGCCACCTGGACGGCGCCGGCCTGGTCTTCGCCGCGACAGACGCTCGTGAAGTGAACGACGCAATCGTCCGCGATGCACATGTCCGCGGCGCCATCGTCGGCCGGGCCGACCACGACGAGGCGCTATTGGGTGACTTCACCACGCCGGCCAAGCTGCGGCAGGGGCCGGTCAACGTCGCCGTCTCGGCCGGCGGCAGCCCGGCGCTGGCCGTCCTGATCCGCGACGGCCTGCTCGAGCGGTGGGACCTGCGCTGGACGCTGATGGCGGAGATGATGCAGTCGCTGCGCCGGGAGATCACCGCGGAAGTGCCGGACCCCCTGTCCCGGCGCGAGGCGTTCCGCGCCCTGGCGACGGACGAGGCGCTCGACGTGCTGGAACGGGACGGCGTACAGGGCGTAAAGGATTGGCTCGCACGGCGCGATTCTCATTGACATGACCGAACCCACCGCCGGCCAGCTCGCGCTCCTGATCGTCTCGGTCGCGCTGTTCGCGGCGGGGTGGGGCGCGTCCCTCGCCCGGGCGTGGGTTGGGGCGGAGCGCGAGTCTTTCCGGATCGCCGCCAAGGCGTGCGTGTATGGCGGCCTGACCGTGGGGGCGGGGGTGCTCGCGTGGCACTCGGCCCGCCGCGGCAACTGGCTCCCGCTGGCCGACAACTTCGACGCCCTCGTGTGGCTCGGCCTGCTGCTGGCGGCGTTCGTGATGTACACGCAGGGGACGCGGCCGCTGCGCGGGCTCGACTGGTTCGTCCTGCCGATCGTGGTGCTGCTGCTCGTCCTCGCCGCCGTCTTCGGCCGCACCAATCCGCACGAGTACGACGCCCGCAGCGTCTGGCTCTGGACGCATCGCGTCACCGCCTACGGAGGCGCCATCGGCTTCGCCCTGGCGGCGGCGGTGGGGGCGATGTACCTCATCGTCAACCACCGCCTCCGCTCCAAGGCCCCGTCCGCCTCCGGCGCGGGCGGCGGATTCGCGAGCCTGGAGCGATTGGAACACCTGACGCTCGTGTCGGTCACGCTCGGCTTCTCTCTATTGACTGTCGGGGCCGTCACCGGCGTCCTGCGGATATTGGGCGAAGGAAAGCACACCCCGCCGGCAAAGATCGTTCTGGCGCTGGCGGTGTGGCTGGTGTACGCGCTCGTCTTGCACTCGCCGATCAACCCCAGCTTCCGGGGCCGCCGGGCGGCCCTCCTGAGCGTCGTCGGATTTGTCCTGATGGTCGGGACGATCTTTGCGGTGCAATTCATATAACGCCGTGAACCGCCTGCTCCTCCTGGGACTGAACCACACGACCGCGCCGCTGGAGGTGCGCGAGCGGCTGGCGTTCAACGCGCAGCAGCGCCGCGCGGCGCTGGCGGCGTTCCGGGCCCGGTTCCCCAACTGCGAGGCGGTGCTGCTGTCCACCTGCAACCGGGTCGAGCTCTACGTCGGCCGCGAGTCGCACGGCCACCCCGGCGTCAAGGAGATGATCGACTTCCTCGGGGACTTCCACGGCGTCCCGCCGGCGGACTTTGACGAGCACCTGTACCACAAGACCGACCGGGAGGTCGTCGAACACCTCTTCTCGGTCTCCTCCTCGCTCGATTCGATGGTCCTCGGCGAGACGCAGATCCTCGGCCAGGTGCGCGACGCCTACGACTTCTCGAGACAGCTCGAGGCCGCCGGCCCGCTGCTTAACCCGCTGTTCCAGCGCGCCGCCGCGGTGGGCAAGCAGGTGCTGCACGAGACGACGATCGCCGAGGGCCGGATGAGCGTCGCCAGCGTCGCGGTGGATTACGCGCGGCAGATCTTCGAGCGGTTCGACGACAAGACGCTGCTGTGCGTCGGCGCCGGCAAGATGGCCGCGCTCGTGCTCCAGAGCTTCGCGGGCCTCGCCCCCGGCCGGCTGCTCGTCTGCAACAGGGACATGACCAAGGCGCAGGACCTGGCCCGCAAGTTCGGCGGCCGGCCCGTCCCCTTCGAGGGCCTGCACGACCACCTGACCAGCGCCGACGTGGTCCTCACCTCCACCGGCTCGTCGCACCCGATCATCACGCGCCCCGGTTTCGAGCCGCTGCTCCGCCGGCGGCGCTACCGGCCGATCTTCCTGATCGACATCGCCGTCCCGCGGGACGTGGAGGCGTCGGTGGGGGAGCTGGACGCGGTCTACCTGTACAACCTCGACGACCTCCAGCAGGTGGTCCTGTCCACGCAGGGCCAGCGACGCGAGGCGGTGGAGTCGGCGAGAAAGATCGTGGCGCGCCAGGTCGAGGAATTCCTCGTCTGGCACCGCCAGCGGGAGCTGGGGCCGACGATCGACCGGCTGTACCGCTACTGCCACACCCTGGGCCAGGAGGAGCTGGCCCGCACGCTGGCGAAGCTGCCGGACGTCGGGGAGGCGGAAAGGGCGCACCTGGAGGAGTTGACCCGCCGCATCGTGAACAAGCTGCTGCACGGGCCGATCCAGGCGATGCGCAGCGCCAACAGCCCCCATTCACCGGGCGGGGGTTACGTCCACGCCCTCGAAAAGCTCTTCGGCCTGCGCGACGCCTCCGCGGGCGATCCGCCGAGTGCCCAGCCGAACCCACAGGAACCCCGCGCCGATGGCGAAGCCTGACCCGGCCCGGCAAGCCGTCCCGCCCGCGCAGCGGCCGCGGTGGGACCGGCGCGACTTCGCCATCGTCTGCGGCGCCGCCATCTTCGTCGGCACCACGTTCGGCTACGCCGGCCAGTCCTGGGCGGCGGCGCTGTACCAGCTCCTGTCGGACGGGCTGCTGATCGCATTCTGGCTCCTCGGAGCAACATGCCTTGGCGCCGCGCTCGTCCGTCCGTTCCTGCGGGAGGACGACGTCCGCGACGCCGGCGTGCTCTGGTTCGTCACGTCGGCCGCGACGGGGCTGGGCGTCTTCAGCCTCATCACCCTCGGTTTGGGGCTTGCGGGCTGGCTGAACCAGGCGACGGCCTGGGCCCTCCCGTCGGCCGGTCTCGTCACAGCGATCGTCCGATTCGCGCGTCGCGGCAAGGCGGCTTTGGTGGGCGCGGAGGACTTCTTACGTGCCTGGCTGAGCGCGCCCGCGGGCTGGGGCTGGCTTTGGCTGGCAGTGTTGCCGTTGCTATCGATCGCCGCCGTCGGCGCGCTGCTGCCGCCGGGGATGCTCTGGCACCCCGACGAGCCGCACGGCTACGACGTGGTCGAATACCACCTGCAGATTCCGCGCGAGTGGTACGAGGCCGGCCGGATCATCCCCCTACGCCACAACGTCTTCTCGTATTTCCCGTTCAACGTCGAGATGAACTACCTGCTGGCGATGCACCTCCGCGGCGGGCCGTGGAAGGGGATGTACCTCGCTCAGCTCATGCACGTCGCGTACGTGGTGCTCTCGGTGCTCGCCGTCTACGGCGTCGCCGGCCATTTATGGCGGTCCTCCACGACGGAGCGCACCACCTTCCCCGCAACGATCGCCGCGGTTGCTGCGGCGAGTGTGCCGTGGCTCACGCTGCTGGCGCCGATGGGCTACAACGAGGGCGCGCTGCTCCTGTACGGGACGTTGGCCATCGGGTGGGCGATCGGCGCGACGTGCGCCTATCCCAATTACCCCCCTTATGTCGCCGGCGTAGACCCGAGTCGCGCGGAATGGAGGGCGTCCCGTTTTCGCCGGCAGCGGCTGAGGCACATCGCCATCGCCGGTGCGCTGGCGGGTCTTGCGTGCGGCACGAAGCTGACGGCCGTACCGACCGTGCTGCTGCTCGTGCCGGGGTGCATCGTCGCGGAGGCCCTTGTCGTACGGCGCCGCGAAATAGGGTTCATCTCCCTGGGAATGGCGGTCTTTGTGCTGGCGGGATTGCTGACGTTCTCCCCCTGGCTGCTGCGGAACGCCGCGTGGGCGGGGAACCCGGTGTTTCCACAGGCCACGCGGCTGTTCGGCGCCGCGCACTTCAGCCCGGTGCAGGTCGAGCGGTGGGAGCGGGCTCACGCTGCGCCGGCGGGGCAGGACACACTTGTGGCATCGATCAAGGCGTTCTGGAGACAAGTCTTGCGGGACTGGCGCTTCGGATTCGTCCTGTTGCCGATCGTGCCGCTGTTGTACTGGTGCGGACGCAAGCAGTTCGGGACCTTCACGCTGTTCCTGTTGCTCATCGGCCTGGGAGGGTTCTGGCTGTTCTTGACCCACCACCAGGGGCGTTTTCTCCTTCCGGCGATTCCGGTCGCGGCGCTGCTGCTGGTGAAGCTGGACTGGCCCCGCGGGCGTTGGGTCGCGGCCGTCGGGGCGGTGGTGATGGCCGTCCTTTCGTGGGGGCTCGTCCACCGGCAGTTTGCGTCGCGCCTCTACGGCCCGCGCCCATGGGTCCTGGCGCTGGGGGTGGGGGAGTTGGACCTGTTGACGCCGGAATCGGTGCAGCAGGTCCCGGCGGACGCGACGCTGGTGCTGGTGGGGGAGGCGCGGACGTTCTGGTACCAGCGGGACATGCGCCGGCTCCGCTACCGCACGGTGTTCGACGTGGACACGACGGCGGAGCGCGACGTGATCAAGGCGTGGACGCTGCCGCAGGGGCGGGGCCCGACCGACTGGCTGCTGGTGAACCCGGAGGAGTTGCTCCGGTTCAACCGGACGTACTACGACATCCCGGCGTTGCCACCAGAGTACCGGAATCAGACGGAGCACTTCCTGCTGCCCCCATGAGATCCGGGGCGGCGCTGCGCTTGCCCCGGCGTGTCAGCGGTGGATCGGAGTCGTGCAGGTTCAGCTCTGTTCCAGCTTTGCTGCCAGTTCGCGCTTGAGGACCTTGCCGGTGGGGCTGCGGGGCAGGTCGTTCACCACCACGATCTCCCGCGGCACCTTCCACTGCGCCAGACCCTGTTGCCGGCTGAATTCTCGCAGCTCGTCGGGCTTCACCGTCTGTCCCTCGCGGGCAATGACGAACGCCGCCACCACCTCGCCACGGCCGGGGTCCTTCTTGCCGACAACCGCCGCCTCGGCGACGGACGGGTGGCGGCTCAGCACGTCCTCGATCTCGCGCGGGTAGGCCTTTTCGCCGGAGACGATGATCATCTCCTTCTTGCGGCCGGTGATGTACAGGAACCCGTCGTCGTCGAGCTTGCCGAGGTCACCGGTCTTGAAATAGCCGTCGGCGGTGAGCACCTTGGCCGTCTCCTCCGGCAGGTTGTGATAGCCCTTCATCACCATCGGCCCCTTGATCCACACCTCGCCGATCTCGTTGCGCGGCAGTTCCCGCCCGTCCTCGCCGGTGATTCGGAAGTGCACGCCGGGCAGCGGCTTGCCGACGCTGCCGGGGCGGTTGACCTGGGGCGTGTTGAGGCAGACCGCGGGACTGGTCTCGGTCAGGCCGTAGCCCTCCAGCAGTGGCACGTTGAACCGCTGCCGCCACGCCTCGCGGAGTGTCGCAGGCAGCGGCTCGCCACCGCTGATGAGCGCGTAGACGTGGGCGAAGTCCTCGGGCTTGGCGTCCTTCAGGCGGTAGATCGCGCCGTACATGCTCGGCGTGCCGAACATGAGCGAAGCCTTGTGTTCGCGGATCGCCTTCAGCGTTCCCGTGGGGCTGAAGCGGGCCATGTACACGATCTCCGCCCCGAGTTGGATCGGCGCGAGCATCATCGCCATGATCCCGAAGGAGTGGAACAACGGGATGACGCCCAGGAACCTGTGCTGGTGCTGGAAGTGCGCGTACGAAATCGCCAGGTCCACGTCGCTCTGGAAGTTGCCGTACGTCAGGACCACGCCCTTGGGGAGGCCGCTCGTTCCGCTGGTGTACAGCAGCACCGCCACGTCGTCGGCGGCGGGGGACGGGAACTTCGGGGTGATGGCCGGGGGCGTGCGGGGCAGGGCCAAGAGGTCGATCACGTTCAGCCGCTGGTCCTTGAGCCGGCCGGCCAGCAGCGGGATCGTGACCACGGTGTCCACGCCGCTGTCCTTGATGATGTGCGCGATTTCGTGGTCGCCCAGCAGGAAGTTGATGGGAACCGCCGTCTTGCCGGCCAGCAGGGTTCCGTAGAAACTGGCGACGAAGCCGGCGCCGGCGGGCAGGAGCAGTCCTACGCGCGGCTGGCGGGTCTGCATCGACAGGTACATCCCCAGCCCCGCCGCCATTGCGGCGAGCTGCTGGTACGTGTACCGGCCGCTGTCGTCGGTGATGGCGGTGGCCTGTGGCTGGCGGCCGGCGTGGGCGAAGAGCGGTTCGAAAAGCATAAGGCTCCCGGGGAGTTGCGGACCTCGTTCCTGCGACTGGCCGGGGCGACGGGTCGCCGCTGGCGGCAACTGTTTTAACGCAAGAGGCACGGATGCGAAATGCGGTTGGCTCCGCGACTGGCAGGGTTCAATTGGCGCTCGTGACGGCGGTGCTGTGCCTCGCACTGCTGGCGAGTGGCTGCGCGTCGGGCGAGGACAAGGCGGCGGCGACTTCGCGCCGGAGCGAACTGGCCGCGGGCTTCGCGGCGCTGGACCAGCGGCAGTACGACGAGGCGATCGCGGCGGGGGGGCGGGTCCTCGCCCAGGACGCGACGGGGCCCGGATCGGCCGAGGCGCTGTACCTCCAGGGCCGCGCCCACGAGCAGAAGGCGAAGGACGCGCCTACCCCTTCCGAGGCCCGTGAACAACTCCGTGCGGCGCGGGGCGTCTACGCCCGCGCGCTGTCCGCTTCGCCCCCGCAGCCGCTGGCCGCCTACGTCCGCGCCGGACTGGCCAACGTCTCCTACTTCCTCGAAGACTACGCGACGGCCGCCCGCGAATGGGAGGCGGCGGCGGAGCACCTGACCGACCCGGACGTGCGGGCGTGGGTGCTGTACCGGGCAGGGCTGTCGCGGCAGCGGATCGGCAACTTCGCCGAGGCCGACCGGCATTTCGCACAGGTGCGGCAGCAGTTCCCCGGAACCGAGCAGGCGCGGCGGGCCGAATCACACGGCGGGGCCACCAACTTCCACGTGCAGGTGGGCACGTACTCCAGTCGCGCCAACGCCGAGCAGGTGATCGGCCTGCTCAAGGCCCAGGGCTACAGCCCTGCCCGCGCCGGCGATTCGTCGGGCAGGCACATCGTGGCCGTCGGCCCGCTGAACACCTACAACCAGGCAAAGGCGCTGCGCGACCGGCTGGCGGGGCAATATCCGGACGCGAAAATCGTCCCGTAATTCAAGGGATCAGCCGAGCTTCTTCAGAAACTCGGCGATCCGGTCCAGCCCCTTGTCGATCTGCTGCGTGCCCGTGGCGAAGCTGAGCCGCACGTGGGTGTCGAACCCGCTGTCGTTGCCGGGGACCACCGCGACGTGCGCCTGCTCCAGCAGCGCCGCGGAAAAGCTCACGGCGTCGGAGATCTCCACGCCGGCGGCGTTTTTGCCGAAGTAAGCGCTGACGTTGGGGAAGCAGTAGAACGCGCCCTGCGGCCGCACGCACTTCACCTTCGGAAGTGCCGTGAGCCGCTCCCACATGTGCCGGCCGCGCTTCTCGAACTCCTGGCGCATCTTCTCCACGGTCTCGGCGCCGCGTGGGTCGGATAGCGCCTGCGCCGCGGGGACCTGCGTAAAGCTGGTGATGTGGCTGGTCATCTGGGACTGGAGCTTGTTGATCGCCTCAATGATGTGCCTCGGCCCGCCGATGTAGCCGACGCGCCAGCCGGTCATGGCGAAGCTCTTGGAGTGGCAGTTGAATGTCAGAGTGCGCTCGAGCAGCGACGGGTGCAGCGTGGCGAAGCTGACGAGCTTCAGCCCGTCATAGACGAGCTTCTCGTAAATCTCGTCGCTGAAGACGATTACGTCCGGGTGCTGCGCCAGCACGTCCGCCAGCCCCTTGAGTTCCTCCGGCGTGTAGGCGTGGCCGGCGGGGTTGCTGGGGGAGTTGATGACGAACACCTTCGTCCGCGGTCCGATCGCGTTGGCCAGTTCGCGCGGGGTGATCTTGAAGCCGTTCTCCTCCCGGCCGCGCAGGATCTTGTTCACGCCTCCGGCCAGTTTCACCTGCTCCGGGTAGCTCACCCAGTAGGGCGAGGGGATGATCACCTCGTCGCCCTCGTTGACCACCGCCTGGAAAGCCATGTACAGGCAGTGTTTACCGCCGGCCCCGGTGGCGATCTGGTCGGGCTTGTAAGGGAGGTGGTTCTCGCGGTTGAACTTGTCGGCGATCGCCTGGCGCAGCTCGGGAAAGCAGGGGGACGGCGTGTACTTGGTCTGGCCCTTGTCCAACGCCGCCTTGGCGGCCTCCTTGATGAAGCCGGGGGTGTCGAAGTCGGGCTCGCCCGCGCCGAA
>Ga0075420_100006326_pt1 | contig 10442 bp, 7 predicted proteins | sample SoiMetdeltSBSDD4_FD_75296 | JGI IMG/M metagenome (GOLD analysis project Ga0075420, IMG submission 75296) | Bulk soil microbial communities from a Populus tree surrounding site in Tennessee, USA - Soil MetaG P. deltoides SBSDD4 | ecosystem: Environmental > Terrestrial > Soil > Tree plantation...
CCCTGCGTGCAGCTCGCAGCCTGTGCGGGCAGCCGTCAGCCTTCGCTACCAGCCACCAGCCACCAGCCCCGTTCTCACCGCCGCTCTGTTCGCGTTAGGGCCAAACGCGCCTCGTCCACCAGCCCGCGATGCGCCGGCACCGCGGCGTCATAATTGGCGAGGAAGCGGACGTAGTTTGCCCGCGACGCGCTCCACTGGCCTTGTCCTGCCAGCAGGCGGGCACGCGCGAGATACGCGAACGGAGCCAGAATCACGTTCGCATGCACCGTCTGCGGACGGGGGTCGCCGATCGCCTCATGCCACGTCAGAAGCCGAGTCGCGGTGGCTGTGTCACCCGCTGCCGCAAGCCAGCGCGCGGCCGTAAGCCGATTCACACCGCTGAGAAACGCATGGGTGCCGCTGACCTGGAGCGGCTCGCGCTCCAGCACCATCAGCACCTCGACCCCACGAGTCCGGTCGCCCGAGAGCTCGCTCGCGAACGCGCTCAGCGAGCTGTCCATCAAGCCCGCCTCCGGGACCTTCGTCTGCCGCAACGCGCGCCGCGCGCGCGCAAGCGCCGGCGCATCGCGTTGGGTCGTTGCCAGCAGCCCATCGACCCAAAAGAGCTCAGCCCGATCCTCGGCTCGCATCCGGTCCAAGCTGGGAGTTGCACGATCGCGCCACGACGCGGCGTCGGATGGCTCGACGGCGCCGAGCCACGCACCGACCACCGCCAGGCGGTAGGCGAAAACCCCAGCGTTCGCAGTCGAGTTGTGTTGCACGGCGCGGTCCTCGGCGACCAGCGCGGAGTCCCAGGCCCCGCGCGCCGCCAACGTGCTCGCGATGACATGCCACTGGAACCACGGCCTGACGAGCCCCGCCCTCAGCTCGCGTGCCGCGAGATCGATGCGGGCTGCATGAAACTCGAACCGCGCGATCCCTGTCTGCATCCGATCGGGCATACCGTTCCCGGTCGGCCGAAAGCCGCCCCCGAGCGCACGGGCAAGCGTGTCGGCCAGCGCCGCGTCAGGGACACCGTTCGTACGCGCCAGATGATCCAGGTACCGATAAAAGCGGAGCACGTCGAACCCGTCATCCTGAATCGAGGTGGAGTCGTACCGCAGACGCTTCAGCTCTCGAAGCACGCGCGCCGATAAGACGGTGTCGCGCGCCGCGATCGAGACCCAGAGCAGGCGATCCCACCCGGGCACGAAGTCCGCGTTGAGCGCGACGGCACGCCGGAGCGGTGCGTCCGCTTCGGCGACCACGCTGCCATCGAATGGCGCCTCCCGGACGTGCAGCTCGCCGAGCGCGAACCATCCGGGCCAGTAATCCGGAAACTGCCTGACGAGTGACTCGAGCTGCTCGATTCGACGATTCAATTGGGGGGTCATCCGGGCTTCGATCAGCAGACGCTCGGGCACCGGAAAGTCTGTCAGGTGCGCGCGGTATGACGCCGTGATCGCGCTATCCACCGGCAGCGCGAGAAACTCGCGCGCCCAGGCATGACGCCAATACGCGAACCAGAAGGTGGAGTCCGCCGCGATGGCGCGTGAGAACGCAGCCGCCGCTGCCCGCATTCGGTACTCGTTGACGAGACGTTCCCCCTCGAGATACGCGCGAAGCGCGGGGAGCGACTTCGTGCTCACGGTGCCGACGCCGAGCGGGGGCACCCCTCGGATGCGGGACAACTGGCGCAGCAGCCCCCACGTCAGCGAGTCGGTCAGCATCGCGAGATCGTCGCCGGGTGCCGTGACCGACACGTGAGCGAGCGTCGCCGCGCTGTCCACGCCGAGCACGACGCCGTCGGCGCGCACACGGGTTCCCACTCGAGCGAGGCTTCCTCTAATGACAATCCCGGCCCCCAGGTCGAGGGCGAGCGCCGACGCCTCCCCGGTCGATGGAACAGCGGGAGCGCCGGCGACCTTGGCGAGGACCGTTGGCGCGTCCACCGCGCGAAGGTCTCCGACGCCATTGAGGTTGGCGGTCAGGGTCGAGACGAGGTCTTGGCCCAGACGAACCAGCGCCGTGTCCGGCGTGGCAGACGTGAAGGGAAGGATGGCGACCATCGCCCGCGACGGACCAGCCGTGCGGGCCGGCTCCGCGGTCAGCACCGCGAGCGCGACTGTTATCGCCGTCGCTCCGGCAGCGACCGCGATCACCGGAACGGCGTACTGCCTAACGAAGCTTCTCGGCTGGTGGCTGGCGCCCCCGCCGCCTGTCCGCATCCCGGCCGCCGCCGACTCGAGATCTCGCCGCAGCTCCTCCGCGGACTGGTACCGGGCCGCCGGCTCCTTCCGAAGGCACCGTTCCACTATCCCGCGCAGGCCGGCCGGAACGTTCCGCGCGATGTGACTCTGCGCAGGGAGCGGATCGTTTCTGATCGACTGCATGACCTCGTCGCGCGTCGATCCGTCGAATGGGCGCTCGTTCGCCAGCATCTCGTACAGCACTACCCCCAGCGACCACAGGTCGGTCCGGGCGTCGACGCTCGACCCCCGTGTCTGCTCCGGGCTCATGTAGGCCGCGGTCCCGATCGCGGCCATGCCTAACGTGGCCACCTGATCCTCCATGCGGGCGATCCCGAAATCCAGGATCTTCACGGTGCCATCGGGCTTCACGAGGATGTTTTCCGGCTTGATGTCGCGATGGACGATCGCCTTGTGGTGCGCGGCCGCGAGGCCCCGCGCCGCTTGCAGCGCGATATCGGTCGCCTCGGCCGCGCTCAGGTGACCACGTTGGAGTCGGCCGCGCAGCGTGTCCCCCTCGTAGTAGCTCATCACGATGAAGAGCCGCCCGTCCTCCGTCTCTCCGATCTCGTGCACCGTGGCGATGTTCGGATGGTCGACGGCCGACGCCGCGCGTGCTTCCTCGATGAGTCTGCGCTTCGCCTCTGGGCTCGCATCGAGCCACGGCGGCAGCAGCTTCACGGCGACTTGCCGCTTGAGGGACGCGTCATCGGCGAGGTACACGATGCCCATGCCGCCCGATCCGATCCGTCGCACCACCTTGTAGCGGCCGATCACCCCGGTGGTTTCCGGGAACGGTTCGAGCAATCGGGCGGCTCGCTCACCGTCGAGCACCTCGAGGAAGTTTCCCGCGGCGTCGCTCGACGCGAGCAGGCGCTCCACCTCGGCGCGAAGCTCCGCGTCCGTCGCACACGTCGCATCGAGGTATGCCGCACGCTCGCCCGGTGAGAGCGGGAGCGCGCCGCTGAACACCGAATCGATCCGCTGCCACCGATCGGAGGACCCGATCTTCACTCGCCGCCTCGTGCGAAGAATGTCAGCCATCCTACCTGCGGCAGAACGAGATCAGGGGGGCAGTCCCTGCCCCCGCGAATCAGTCCGATCGCAGCTCATCGAAGAGCCAGGCCTTGGCGAGCGCCCAGTCCCCCTTGACGGTGCGTGGCGACACATCGAGTGCCGCCGCCGTCTCGTCCACATTCAGTCCACCGAAATACCGGCATTCCACGACACGGGCCTGCCGCGGGTTGTGCTTTTCCAGCTCGACGAGCGCGTCGTCCAGCGCCACGAGCTCACCGGCGAACTCGATGGTCGGTCCGGAGTCTTCGTCGAGCGTGAGCGCCGAGATGCCGCCACCACGCTTCGTCGCGTTGCGCTTGCGGGCGGCATCCACGAGGACCTGGCGCATCGCGCGCGCCGCCGCCCCGTAGAAGTACGCTCGCCCGCGCTGCGGCAGGCGCGCGTCGCCGACGAGCCTGAGGTACGTCTCGTGGACGAGATCGGTCGTTTGGAGCGTGTCGTGTCGCTCGTGGCCCGCCAGCTGGCGATGGGCGATCCCGCGCAGCTCGTCGTAAATGAGCGGAACCAGCTCCGCCAACGACGTCGAACCGCCGGAGTCGGCGGTTCGCAGTAAATCGATCGCGGTGTTCCATCGCGGGAGGCCAGAGTCCATCGGGCGTCGACTCCTCCTGATGGCTGACGTTACCAACGGATCCGCCCCGCCGCCATGCTCGCCAGCGAACCCGTTTTGCCCCGTTTGGGGCAGTTCTCCGCAGGTGTAGGTGGTACCAGCGCGACTCGACCCTCCCTGTAGGACAGATCATGATCACGAGCATCGCACCAACACGAATGCACCGCGTTGCCGTCCTATGTGCCGCGGTCGTGACCCTGTCCGGGTGCAGTGACTCGAAAACGCCTCAGGAACCCACGCCGTCCCCAGTGGCGTCTGTCGTGGTTTCGCCAACCGAGGTGTCGCTCGTTCTCGGGCAGACGCAGCCGCAGCAGTTGACGGCGACCATGCGGGATCAAGCGGGCAACCCGCTGGTCGGGCGCGCCGTGGCGTGGGCGACGAGCGCACCGGCCGTCGCCACCGTCTCCTCGGATGGCATGGTCACAGGAGTGGGCGCCGGTTCCGCGACGATCAACGCCACGTCGGAGGGGAAGACGGGTAGCGCCTCGGTGGCCGTAAGCCTGCCTCCGGGGTTCGCATCCGTCGTCACCGGCGGTGCGCACACCTGCGCACTCAAGGCGAACGGTGCAGCCTCCTGCTGGGGTCGCGGCGAGAGCGGGCAGCTCGGGGTACCCGTTCCGACCACCATGTGCACGACCGATGGCGGTTCGTTCCCGTGCAGCATGATCCCGATCGCCGTACAAGGTGGACTCGTGTTCGCCCAGCTGGCCGGCGGCGGCTCCCATACGTGCGGCCTAACGAGCGATGGCACGCCGCATTGCTGGGGAAGCAACGCGAACGGCCAGCTCGGGGACAACTCGACCACGAATCGGGATGCGCCGGTGGCCGTCGCGACGGCGCTCAAGTTCAGTCGCATCGACGCGGGCGCGCAGCACACCTGCGCGCTCACGAGCGATGGCCGCGCGTACTGCTGGGGGCGCAACAACCGCGGTCAGCTCGGCGATGGCACGACGACCCTTCGCTCCGCGCCCGTTGCCGTGATCGGTGGCCTCACCATGCAGCGGATAGCGGCGGGCGGACTCTCGTTTGGCCACACGTGCGCGCTTGTGACAGGCGGCGATGTCTACTGCTGGGGCGACAACGAACGCGGACAGCTCGGGATCGGGACCGGTGGAACCGTAGCGGACCTGACGCCGCATCCGGAGCCCGTCAAGGTGGGCGGGGGGCTCACGTTCACCGCAGTGACCGCTGGTCTGGGCAGGCACACGTGTGGGCTCACGAGCACGGGTGGTGGCTACTGCTGGGGCGAGAATGCCTTCGGCGCGCTGGGCGACGGATCGTTCCAGAGAAGCGCGGTACCGGTTCTCGTACGCGGCGGGCTCGTGCTGTCGCAGTTGGTCGCAGGGGGTTTCATCGGGCACACCTGTGGGCTGACGGTTGGCGGTGCGGCTCACTGCTGGGGAGAGAACGAGACCGGGCAGATAGGCGATGGGTCGACGCTCGATCGCGTCGAACCGTCGGCCGTGACGGGCGGGTTGTCGTTCACGAGCCTCGATGCCGGGTCGCGGCATACCTGCGGACGCGCGACGGACGGTGCCGTCTACTGCTGGGGCTCCGGTGGGGCCGGCCAGTTGGGCATCAACTCGACGGACGCGATCGCGGTGCCGACGAAGGTTGCAGGACAGTAGCAGCTCCGTGCCTAACGAGATGGATCAGACCCGCATCCTTTCTCCCGAGACGTGAGCCATGCGAATCGCAGCGACGGCCATGATTGTCGTGATGTCCTCGATCGCCCTCGGCTGCGGTGCCGATCGCGTCGTCGATCCTGCCACCGCCGGCGTCGACGCCGTCGCTGCGAGAGCGTCCGGCCCGCAGTTGGCACTGCCCTCGAACGTCACCGCCGTGTCGGCGTCGCAAAGTCGGATCGATGTCCAGTGGCAAGACAACTCGAGCAACGAAACCGGGTTCGAGATTCAGCGCTCGACGACTGGCCCAACCGGCTCGTTCGGCCTGCTGGCGACAACGGGCCCCGATGTCACTGCGCACAGCGACCTGGGATTGAGCGCGGCGACGCAGTATTGCTATCGAGCTCGCACCGTTGGCGTGATCGGAAAAAAGATCAACTACTCGGGGTTCTCCGCCGCGGTCTGTGCGACGACGCAGCCTGCGGTGCCACCGCCGCCTCCGCCGCCCTCGGCGTATACGGTGTCCGCATCGCCGTGGAATAGCAGCACCGTCGAGATTCGCGTCCTCTGGACCGACGCCTCCACGGCGCCCGCGTTCCGCAAATATCGGTCGACGGACGGCGGTACTGTGTGGGAGTTGCTGGGAAGCTCGAACGGGACCACCACCCTGTTCCATGATTACTCTCGTGCGGCCGAGCAGTCGGTGTGCTACCGCGTGGTGGCGTACAACGCTGGCGGGGACGCCGCGCCATCGAGCGCGGGTTGCACCACGCCACCCGCGGAGCCGACGAACCTGATCGCGACAGTCGTGGACGCGGAGACTCTCGAGCTCACCTGGACCGACAATTCTGCGGTAGAAGACCGATATCAGGTGTGGCTGTCGGGCATGCGAAAGGCCAACTGCGAGGAGGCTGGAGGAAGCGAGTACTGGATCCTCGTCGCCGATCTCCCGTCCAACTCGACGATGCATCGCGTGCCGGCACTCCCCTTCGACTGCCACGATGAGGGGCAGACTTACAACGTCGTCGCCACGAACGACGGCGGCCAATCGACGCCGGTCGGCGTGAGCGCGCACCTCCCCACGGCGTCGGCACTCATGGGTTCCGTGACCCCATTAACGCCTGACGCCGAAGCAGGTCGCGCCGCGTCGGTGGCGGGATCGTACGTCCTCTCACTTCTCATGTCCGGCCCCGAGCTGGTGCTCGAGGCGCACATCCAGGCGAAGGGCACGGGTATTCCGGCCGACGGCGGCACGGCGACGTTCCAGGTCTGCCTGCTCAAAGGAGGTCCGACCCTGCAAATGGTCCCGTTGCCGAGCGCCGAGTGCGTCAAGGGTGGATCGGGAACCTGGACGCGCCTGGCGAGAATACCGGTCAACGCCTCGGGTTACGCAGCCATGAACTTTGGGATCGCGCCGCGGATCGCCACCGTCGGCTTCCGTTTCGAGTATTCCGGACTGCGCGGTGGCGTCGCGAGCGGTGTGAGCCTGCCAGTCGATTTCGTTCCGTGAGTCCACGCTAGACGCTGGGTCGCGAGCTCGGTGGCCGCACGCACGAGCTCGGATTCGTACCGCGTTAGGCTCATCGCGTGGCGGCGGGTCGGAGAAGCGTGATCGTGCGTCCGGTACCACCACCGGGGCACTTCTTACCGTTCTATGAACTTGGCGGCCCGTCAGCGCGCGATACTGGCGGGTATGACACACGCCTCCGCCACCGCGCCCGGCGCGGCGCGCTCGCTCGACTACCATTCGTCCCGCGCCGTTGGTACCGACGCGCGAACGCGACAGCTCCATTGGTGCCTTCGCCTTGGCGCTGCCGCCTGCTTCATCGGGCACGGGGCGTTCGGGATCATCACGAAGGCGGCCTGGATCCCGTATTTCGCGCTCGTGGGCATCCCATCGGACGTCGCCTACGCGCTAATGCCCGTCGTGGGAACGATCGATATCCTCATGGGCATTGCGGTGCTGCTGTCGCCGCGTCCGGCCGTTCTGCTCTACATGGCCGTGTGGGCGCTGTGGACCGCGCTGCTGAGACCCCTCACCGGCGAGTCGGCGTTCGAGACGCTCGAGCGCGCCGGTAACTACGGCGTTCCCCTGGCGATGCTCCTCATGCTCGGCTGGCCGGCCACCGTGCGCGGCTGGCTCCGCGGCGGGGAAGGGGTTCCCGCTGACCGCGTGACGCTCATGCGGGTGCTGCAGTGGACCACCGGGCTCCTGCTCTTCGGTCACGGCGCCCTCGCGGCGCTCACGGCCAAGCCGCTGTTCGCCACCCACTACGCCGCGTTAGGCCTTCCCGGCACGATCGCGCCCGTCATCGGATGGATCGAGATGGTCGTCGCCGTGGCTGCCGTGTTCCTGCCCATCCCCACGCTGTTCGTCGCGATCGCCGTGTGGAAGATCGCGACGGAGGCGCTGTTCCCGATCGCTGGTGCGCCGATCTGGGAGCTCATCGAGCGCGGCGGCAGCTACGCGGCGCCGATCGCCGTCGCTCTGCTGTCGTTCCGCCCGAACGACGTGACCACCACATCCTTCCGAGGGAAATCCCGATGATGCACGCTCTGCTCGCGCTCGCCGTCGCCGCGACCGCGCCCGATAGTCTCCTTTCGGCCGACTCACTCCTGGCCGAGATGCGAAAGGGCGGCTACACGATGATCTGGCGTCATACCGCGACGGACCGAACCGTCCGCGAGCCGATGGACTACAAGAACACCCCGCGCTTTCAGCAGCGCAATCTGACGGACCGCGGTATTGCCGACGCCAAGGTCGTCGGGGCGATCTTCAAGGCGCGCGCGATCCCGGTCGGGGACGTGATCACGAGCCCGATGTTTCGGACGCGCGAGACGGCGGAGTACGCGTTCGGGCGCGTGACGACGGATACGCCGGTGCTGCGGGTCGTCGATCCGAATCCCGAGCAGAAGCGACTGATCGCCGCCCAGCCGGCCGCGGGAACGAATCGCGTTCTCGTGACGCACCATTTCGTGATCGAGCGTAACGTGCCCGGCATCGAGCCGGGAATGGTCGACGAGGGCGAAGCGGCGGTCGTGCGTCGGGTGACCGATGACAGCGTGAAGCTGATCGGAATCATCAAGATGGCGGACTGGCAGCGGTTAGGCGCGCAGGTCACCGCGGCGGCGAGCGCATCGACGACCTCCCCGACGAGCCCGACGTCTCCAGCGGCACACGCGCCGCTCGTGATCCCGGCGCTGCTCCAGACGCCCGAACGTGCGGCGATCGCGGAGTACTTCCACGCGTTCAACAGCGGCGACGAGGCGCGGATGCGGCAGTACTACGAGAGCCGCGTCGTACCGAACCCCGACCGGACCATCGAGCAGCGCATCGAGGTCTATCAGCGTCTCAAGGGGCAACTCGGCACACTGTCGATCGTGTCGGCGGCCGAAGGCGAGGGTGGCCGGATCGAGGTGAAGGCGACGAGCACGGCCGGGCCGCCGGCGACGATGCTCTTCACGGTCGAGCCAAAGGCGCCATATCGGATGGTGACCGCGACTTTCCAGATCGGCGGTGGCGCGCATCCCTGACTCCGGCGGAGTGCGGAGTCTGGTCGGTGCGAAGTCTGTCCGGATGATGCTGCGTTGACGGAACCCCGCAGCACGGTGAGACTTCCCTCGCATGACGCGAGGCCTCGTACTCGGCAAGTTCCTTCCGTATCACGCCGGGCACGCCCATCTCATCCGCACGGCACGAGCGCAGGTCGATGAGCTCGTGGTCCTCGTGTGCTCGATCGAGCGCGAACCGATCCCGGGCGCGCTCCGGTTCCGGTGGGTGCGGGATGCACACCTCGACTGTCGTGTCGTCCACGTTGCCGAGGAAGTGCCGCAGGCGCCCGAGGAGGACGCGGAGTTCTGGCCGATCTGGACCGAGCTGATCGCGCGCTACGCCGGCCGCGTCGATACCGTCTTCACGTCGGAGGACTACGGGGACATGCTCGCGCGGCGGATCGGTGCCCGCCACGTCTGCATCGATCGCGAGCGGCAGACCGTACCGATCTCCGGCTCCGCGATCCGCGCCGACCCCATGCGCCACTGGGAGGCGATCCCGCCGGGCGTGCGTCCCTGGTTCGTGCGACGCGTCGTGTTGTTAGGCACCGAGTCGACCGGCAAGACGACGCTCTCGCGTCATCTCGCGAAACGGTTCGACACCGTAATGGTGGAGGAGTACGGACGGCCATATTGCGACACACGGCCCGCGCTTTCGCTCGAGCTCCATGATTTCGAGGCGATCGCGTGGGGACAGGCGACGTGGGAGGACGACGGCGCCGAGCTCGCGAACCGTGTGCTCATCTGCGACACCGACCTTCACACGACGGCCACGTGGAGCGATCTGGTCATCGGGACGCGACCCTGGTGGTTGACGGATGCGGCCCGCGCTCGACGCTACGATCTGGTGTTGCTGCTCGATCATCACGGCACGCCGTGGGTCGACGACGGGACACGCGTGCTGAGCGGACGGCGTGATGAGCACATGCGCCTGCTGCGCGCCGAGCTCGATGCGGCGGGGCGCACGTATCATGAAATCGGTGGAAGCTTCGCGGACCGCGAGCGCGAGGCCGAGCGGCTTGTCGCCGAGCTGCTCCGCGCTCGGCCTAACCACCTTGTAATCTGAGCAGATGTAATGAGGTGTCAGGTAACAGGAAGCAGGGGTCAGAACGAGGTTTCAGGTTTCAGGTCCAGGTGATCAGGTCCAGGTCTCAGAACTGACTGATTGCTAGACCTTATTCCTGAACCTGAGACCTGAAACCTCGTTCTGAACCCTGCTTCCTGAGGTCTCTTTCCTGACTGCTAGTCGATGCCGACGCGTCCTTTCACTTCCGCGATCAGCTTCGCGGAGTTGTACCCGACGCCATCCTTGAACACCGTCGTCACCTTGCGAATGACGCTCGGGTTCGC
>Ga0075420_100006327_pt1 | contig 10440 bp, 10 predicted proteins | sample SoiMetdeltSBSDD4_FD_75296 | JGI IMG/M metagenome (GOLD analysis project Ga0075420, IMG submission 75296) | Bulk soil microbial communities from a Populus tree surrounding site in Tennessee, USA - Soil MetaG P. deltoides SBSDD4 | ecosystem: Environmental > Terrestrial > Soil > Tree plantation...
GTGTAGGTACGCTCCCCAAAGGGATTCTGGTAGCCGGGGCGATAGGTCATGAGCAGCAGCACCCGAGCCGTGGGGATACTATCGGCCAGGTGCAGGAGGACCTCTTCAGACGTCTTATCGATCCAGTGTAAATCCTCGACCACGAGCACGAGGGGGCGGCGTTGAGCCCCTTGCAGCGTCATGGCCCGTAAAGCCTCAAAGAGCTTGAGGCGCCGCTGCTGGGCATCCATCCGCAGGACGGTGTCGTCCCCCGGGGGGACAGACAACAGGTATTTGACATGTGGGATGGCCGGCTGGAGTTCCTCACCGAGGACCTCCATGCCCCGCTCAATTTTGGCGCTGACGGTGGCGTCGTCGTCCCCCTCCTCGATCTGAAAGTTGTGCTTCAAGAGGTCGATAATGGGGAGATACGCCATCTCCTGGCCATAGGAGATACACCGGCCCGTCAGCCAGGTCACCGGCTCGCCTTCAAGACGGCGTTGGAACTCCAACAGCAGGCGAGATTTGCCGATCCCCGCCTCGCCCATGAGCAAGATGACCTGCCCCCGCCCCGCCTTGGCCTCGGCCCAGCGCTCCTGTAGGAGGGTCAGCTCATGCTCCCGTCCCACAAATGGGGTGAGCCCTCGTTCCGCGCCCACCTCCAGTCGGGTGCGCGGCCCGCGGGCGCGTATGACCTCGTAGGCGCTGACGGGTGCCGCCTTGCCCTTGATTGTCTGCGCACCCAACGGCTGGGTGACGAAGTAGCCGCTCACAACCCTGTAGGTATCCTCGGCGAGGACGATCTGGCCCGGCTCTGCGAGGTTCAGCATGCGCGCCGCCAGATTGGTCGTATCCCCCACGGCTGTGTAATCCATGCGCAGATTGTCGCCGATGCTGGCCACCACCACGAGCCCCGTATTCAGTCCCAAGCGCACGCGAAACGCGATCCCCTGCGTGCGCTGGAGTTCGGCGCCATAGCCTTGCAGGACGCGCTGCATGCCCAGGGCCGCATGCACCGCCCGCTGGGCATGGTCCTCATGGGCAATGGGGGCCCCGAAGAGCGCCATGACGCCGTCGCCCAGGAACTGATTGATCGTCCCCTCGTAGCGGTGCACCTCGCCTAGCATCAACTCGAAGGCTCGGTTCATGAGCTGATGCACCTCTTCGGGGTCGAGTCGTTCGGACAGGGAGGTGAACCCAGAGACGTCCGCGAACAGGACCGTGACTTGCTTGCGTTCGCCTTCCAGCGCCGTCCTGGAGGTGAGAATTTTCTCAGCGAGGTGCTTGGGCGTGTAGCTCTGGGGAGAGGCGAAGCGTGCGGCGGGAGCTGGCGGTGGGGCCAGGGTCTGACCGCAGTGATGGCAGAACTTGTTGGCGGGAGGGTTGTCCGTACCACAGCTGGGGCAGCGGCTATCAAACTGCGTCCCGCATTCGCCGCAGAACTTCACCCCATTGGGGTTGTCATGGCCGCACTGAGGGCACCGCATCCTGGACCTCCTTGACAGCTGCTGCCTGCAGGCTTCCGACGGTGCGAACGACGCGAGACGCGTCCCGGAGAACCGCGGCAGGCTGCCTGCACACCAGCCTCAGAGCCCCAACCCCACGGCCTTTAAAAAGACGGCCATTTGCCGGGCGGCCGGATCGTCGGCGGGCAGTTTGCCGTCCAAAAACCGATTTACTTGCGTGGCGTTGTAGCCATAGTCGTAGGCAATATCACGCGCGGTATACCCCAAGCGCCTCAGCTCCGTGCGGATATCCCGAAAATCCGGCGCGATCACGTTCAGAATGGTCTCCCGGGAAATCGGCTGTTCGCCCTCCTCAAAGCCTTGCTTGAGCGCTTCCCAGGCGATCCGCTGGACTTGCAGCGGCGTCCGGCAAATGAGAGCCATCTCCTCGCGCGCCCCGCGCATCTCGAGGTGTTCGCAGCGCAGCCCGATCTCCTCCATTAAGCCGCGTGCCAGCTTAAAGCCCAAGCGCGGATGACCGACTAACACCACGCAGAGCTTCTTCTCTACCAAGCCCTTGAGTCCGGCGAGCGTCTGGGCCTGCAAGCGATGGGCATCATCAATGAAGAACACGACCTGCCGCGGACTCTTCTCGATGAGTTGGAATAACTTGCGATCGCGACTTTCTCGATCGCGATCCGGCTTTTCACCGAAGTCCATAAACAGTGCGTTGACGATCAGGGCGATGGTCACTTTCTCCTTCTCCAAGGCCTGGCTCTCGCTGATCAACACCGCCTTGGATTTCTGCATATCGCCTTTCACCTTGTGGATGAGCGTGGTTTTCCCGACCCCGACCGGTCCGGTCAGCGCCACGAAATGGCCGAGACGCATATGCTCCACCAAGTTTTCCTCGAGACGGCCTAATTCCTTGGAGGCGTAAAATCCTGCCCGGCTGAAGTCACTGTTCAGCTTGTAGGTCTTTAAAATGTCCGTGAGCACCTCGGTCTCCCAAGTGATGCTGTTGGAGCAACGCTTTCACGCGACGATACACGTCTCGGCGATTTAAGGTCTCGCGCAGGATGGCCTCGATCGCCCCGAGCACCGGCTCTGGCAAGGTGGCTAACGGGATTCCGAAGTGCCCAAAAATCCCGCGCCGAGCGTCTTTCATCGAGGTGTACTGCTCCGGCAGGAGACCGATGGGGTTGGCAAACGGGACCGAACGCAGGGCAAACGATCGGCTGCGTTCCTCAGCCGTTCGCCAGTCCCGGGACATCGATGCGCGCGGAATGGACAACCCCTCGGCCAGGTGCTCCACCTTCTCCAGGCGCCGATCCCGCTCCGTCTTCCGCCAGCGTCGGTAGGTCCCAAACGGGATGGTGCCCGATTCTGGGGCATAGGGCCCATGGACGGAACCGCCTGGGTCTTGCACATACACGCCGAGGTCAAACACCCCCTTCCAGACCTCGACCCGTTCGCCGCTGAGCTCGGGCGTGATCTGGTAGATCCGGTTCTCCAGGGAGATGCGGCCATCGAGGCCCACGGTGCGGAACTCCGGCTCGCGTGCAAAGGTACAGTAGGTATCCCAGGCGCACATCTGGCGGAACCCCGCGGCCGGCAAGTCGTGCGCCCAGACCTCAATCCGACTGCCGGCCTGGGTCGGATGTTGCTGGTTGTTGTAATGCAGGAGATGGTTGAAGAGCCATTGGTTGGCTTCCGACACCGTGTCGGGCTTATGAAAATGAAAGAGCGTCTCGAAGCTCTCTTTCACGGCCCGAAAGCAGCGTTCTACTTTCCCCTTCGCGCGGGCGGCTGTCCGACGCCGGCCGCCTTGCTGCGGGGTCTCATGCACTTTGATCTCAATCCCGAGCTTCTCTTCCAGCACCCGATGGAAGACTCGTGACTTGGCCAAGGGCCCATTGTCCATATACAGCACGGTGGGGATGCCTTGAAAGGGAAACGCCGGATCGTCCTTCGGGGCCATGGCATGGAACAGGAAGAGCAGTGCGGCTTCCACTTCCTCGCCATACACCAGGTGATACTCTTGATAATTCACTCGGCTGTGATCATCGACGACACTGAAGAGGGCCAGGTGCGGATATCCCGACTGCCCAGCCTCCGGGAGCGCCCGTTGTTCCGCCAAATAGTGGGCATCCGAAATCGACACATCGAATTGCCAGCACGCGTTGCTCTCTTGGGCCTCGAAGCGCACACAGGGCTCTGGCCGCGAGCGCTGCCGTAGCGTAATTCCCAGCGTCACCATCCACCGATCACAACAGGATCGTTTGAGTACGCCCTTAGGAATGTGCTCGAACCGGCCTTCCAGGTATACGCCTTCTTCCGCCAGGGCAATGGCCTTCGCGGTCGAGAGGTGCCGCCCTTTGCGGTTGAGCGTGGCCAGCTTGATGGCAGCGACCATCTCGATCCATCGCCGAAATTCGCTCTCGACTGGATAGCGTGCATGGCCCTGGTCTTTCCGTGTACAGCGCTTCGGACCAACGACCTGGGCGAGTTGACGATAGACGGTCTTCTCGGAGCGGTGAAAGAGGAACGCCGTCCGAGCCACCAACTTGCGCCGTTCGGGATCGCGGAGCCGCAGCTGCGCCAGATTGCTCCGCAGTTCTTCCAAGACCTCGCCAGGGATGGTGGGCATGCTCTGCGTCTCCTGTCCACGCCGCGTGACCGCGCTACGGCTGGTGTCACCACTTACTCTGAAATTCTCGAATGGCATCTTCGGGTGACAGATTCATATAGATTTCTGTGGTGGTGATCCGGTCATGCCCCAAGAGATATTGCAGAGTCCGCGTGGTGATGCCGCGTTGTAAGCAGCTCACTGAGAAGGTGTGCCGCAACACATGCGGCGTTACCGGCTTGGCGATCCCGGCGCGGTTCGCCACCCGCTTCACAATCCGCTCAATCTGGCGCGCCGTGATACCAAAGGCGTCCTGCATCGTGTAATGATGCTCGATCAGCAGGCGCACACGGTCGGTCATGGGCAACACACGGCGCTTCGAGCGCTTGCCATACGGACCACCCTTCCCATGGATGGCCAGTCGTCGTTCTTGCCACAGGATGTTCTGTTTGGTCAACTGCGCCAGTTCAGAGACCCGCAGCCCGGTATCGAGCAGGATCACAATCACTTGCCGCTCGCGTAACGTTTCACAAGCCTGGATCAGACGATTCCCCTCGTCGCTGGAGAGGGGTTCGCGTGCGTACTGGCGTGGCATGCATGTCCCGCCTGTCGTGGGAGATGGCCCGTAGCTCACCGGCTGACCTCTGGTCGGTCCGGTCCCCTGGATGTCGATTATACAACACAAAGACGACATCAGGTCGCATTTATTATACCGTGAACCCGCCTCGTCTCTGGATGTCTTATGCTGGGTTGGGGCGTCGATGTCGCCTTTCTACGCAGAAGGCGACCTGGCGGACACGCCTGCTTCGTTCTCACCAAGCGTGCGCAACATGTGATGTTCTCAGGTAGGATGTGATGTTCTCAGGCAGGAGGCTGCGGTTCTCAGGTATGCCTCTCGCGGCATTCGCACTATGCGTGCGCAGAAATCGCCATGGTTCCCAGGTATCGCGCGTGATGTTCTCGCGCCCCTACAGCTATGGGCCTTGATCAACTATGCTCCAAGGTGGAGGCGTTGTTGGCAGTAAGAGAAGCTGAGACCTCAGTTGCCGAGGCACGAAAGACCAATCGATGGTCTGCTCTCCTGACCCTTGCTTTTGGGATGATTACAGTCCCGACATTGGCCACGGAGGTCATCAAGCCTCTATGGGAGTACGGCGGCTTCTGGCAACCAGGAGATCAGAACTTGGTACATCTGTTCAGGCTCGGCATCGCGTTTGTGCTAGTAGGGTGCCCTTTGGGCGCTGCCTGGCTACTTTTGGGCAGGCATAAAGCGCGCTGAGATCAGTACGTCCCTCGCTGCTTACACAACCTAAGAAACGCCGCATCCTGCTTATCTGGCAGCCAGCTTAGGAATGATGTCGAGAGGCAGGAGATTTTCCCACACCTTCCATATAGGCGCGCAGGACCGCATTCATCCGGGTTTGATACCCGCGCCCCTGGGCGCGGAACCACTCCACGACCTCTTGATCAAAATAGGCCGTAATCCGTAGCTTTGGTTGGCCAGGCCGTAAAATCATCGCGCGCTGCAGCCATTCCGGCTCAGGCTCAAAGGTGTCAGGGTCCTCCGTGATCGCCTGGGCAATATCTTCATCTGTCAGGGCGTCCACACGCTTCCAGTCGGTTTGGCCCTTACCGCCCTGTCCCAAAGACATCTTGGTAATCTTGTCGTTCATGTCTCCGTGCCCTCCGTACACTAATCAATCGGCGGGCCTCCCCGCGCCAGGTGAACACTACGGCGATAATCCGACCTTCCAGCACGCCATACGCGATATGCCGCTGTTCGCCGTGTTCCTGCTGCGCCGAGAGAACCTCCAGGACTTCACCTTGCCAGATTTCCTTGGCGTCGAGAAAGTCGATCCCGTGCTTATTAAGGTTCTCCAGGCGTTTTGGTTCGGACCATTCAAACAGCATATATGCAGATTATCCGTATATTATACATGTATTCTCAAACCGCAGTCACTTCAGTGGGGAGTTTAGCGGACCTTACCGGATCGGTGTAACCCTTCAGATTTGAAAACCTTGGTTTTAATGTCTTAAGGGCCTTCTCCGACCATTGTGCAGTCCTGGTGGCCCGACGAACTTATATATGTTAAGGTCGCATTCATTCCCTACCAACGGAAGGTAGATTCTGATGCGGTTTGAAGTGTGCTACCTCCGCGGTGGGTACCCCTCGACCCCCGGCAGTCACTGGACTGTTGATGACTCCACCGCATCAAATGCCTTCACCCTCGAAGTAGTGACGGACAATCAGCTCTACAGTGTCGGTGAGACTCAAGCGGCGAGCGTCCGACTCTGCCTGAATCTTCTCTTTGAACTGCGGATCAATATGCGCGGACCGCGAGCGAGTGAAGGCCTTCGAACAGGGCGAGCCGAAGCCCACCCATCCCTACCAGCTCTGGCGCGACTGGCGGAAGACGGCGCCCCCCCCGATGCCGGCCATCAGCCCATGACCTCCCAAGGTATAAGCTCCTTGCACCCTAATGCGGGCCAGGGTATAAGCTCTTTACACCCCAGGGTCCAAGCTGCTTATAGTGAGTTGACCAGTGCAGTAGGCCCATTACACCAGTTGACCACTTTTTCGCCGGACCCAGAGCTACCACTGAACCCTGAGCTAATCCCTAGGAAAAAAGCGGTCCAGCGTCAATCGAAGAAGGCACCGCCCAAAACCCCGGCACCCGACACCCTGGAGCTGACAGACGAGCTACGCGCTTGGGTGCGCGCTACGACCCCCCATGTCGACGTGCAGGTGGAGCGGGTCAAGTTTCTCCAGTACTGCCGGGCGCAAAGGATCGAGAACGCGGACTGGGTTGAAGCCTTTAAGAGCTGGCTCGTGGAAGCCAATCGTCGTAGCCGCCGGCTGAGAGTCGCCCTGGTCGACCCCGTGGTCGCACGGCTGCAGGCGCAACGGGCCGCCGAGCCACTACCTCAACCGCCCCCTGCGCCGGTGGCCACCCCCCAGCCGCCCGAATGGACGTACATCCAGGGGGTGTACGGACACCATAAGGTCTGCGGCATGTATCACCAGCTCGGTGGCGCCTGCCCCGGGATGCCGGCGGCAACTCCCCTACCGGTCATCGACACCGGCCCGACGCCCGAGCCCTCCGCCCGAGTGCTGCACCAGGTCGCGGCCGAGGCGAGCCCCGACCCGCTGGCAGCCCCGGTCGGGCCCACCAACGGCAACGGCCATCACCCGACCCCGGAGGGCTCGCCATGAGCGACATCGCCGTCACGGGTATCGACGGCTAGTTCGTCATCATGCTGTGTCCGCGAACCGTCTCTACGGATGTGAACGGTGTATTCTGCAAAACGCCTCTCGCGGTGAGGGTGTCAGGCATCGCCATTCAGCGGAGCACCTCGGTCGCCTGAAAGAGGAGCGTCGAGGGGATCGTGAGCCCGAGTATCTCGGCGGTCTTTAGGTTGATCACGAACGCGAATTGACTGAGCTGCTCGATGGGAATGCCTTCGCGTCGAATATGTCGCGCGTGCTCGCCGGGAGCCGAGCGGTATCAAGGAGGCTTGTATCACCTGATGACATCTGATAGTTTCGCCCGCGATGCCCGCGGAGCTGAGGCGGCCGCGCCGCGGGACGCCGTGTCCCCTGGCACCCACCCGTCGGCGGCGTCGGGGCCATGCCAGGATTGACGGGAGGAAGGGGGCACACATGGCCACGACCTCCTTGACCTCGGTGGGGAATTCAGCCGGCTCGCCTCAACTCTTTGGATGAACTCCGGCTGGCCCCTACAGCGAACGCATCAGTGACGCATCTTCCTGACCCCCTTACACTTGCGCCACGAGGGTCCGGTCTTCCTGGGCACGCGTGCGGGAGAGGCGGCTGACGCCGGATATGCAACAGCCCTACGGGGGTATGTGGATGCACATCCGCACCTTAGCGCCACATGAGGTACAGCCCTCGCCTGAACATCCTTTACACCGGTGCGCACTGAAGCCGACCTTATCCCGTGGCCACGACTTCGAAGAGGAGCAACTGCGGTGGAGGAGACAAGGAGGGCACTCGACGCTTGGGTGACTTCGCGCGGTAGACGACCAGAGAGTCCTTGGGCGTCAAGGGGATGAGCCTTCCCTGCCGCGAGGCAAAACGTGTGGGATAAAACATCCCCTCACGAATGTCTCGCACGTGGTGCGCTCGCCAATCGTACCGGCAGCGATACTCGGCGAGGACCACGTGCTCAAACACCGCGCGCAATTGCTCGCCGGACACCCACAGGAGCACCTGCGTGCACGGGAGCCCCGCCTCCACATAGAAGTGATAGCTGTGCAGGGTGACACACCCATGGCGGTTGGTCGTCCGTGGGAGCACGGCCTGGGCGAAGTGGCGGGCGAGTTCCTCTGGCGTGTAGACGCGGCCCCGGGCGGTGCCCAAGATCTCAACGGGGATGGCGGGGAATCGATGATCCTGCAGGAGCCCTTGATAGGCCGTGGTGTTGTAGGTCTGGAGACAGGCCTGATGCCGCTGCTCCAACTCGGCTGGGGTACAGGCGCGGGAGAACTGATAGTCATACAGCCGGCGCTGCACGTTAAAATGGGTTTCCATCCAGTTCTGATAGCTCTCGCCCTGGGCGCTGATGATCGTTTCATGCTGGATGTGTAACCGCGTACAGACGGCTTCAAAGTCGGCTGACGTATAGGCCCCGCCGCTGTCGGAGACCAAGTACGCGGGCGCCCCATAGCGCAGGCAGGCGGTATAGAGGACCATCAGGGCCACCCAGGTGGCTTCGGTGGGCGCGATCATCCCGGCCAGCATGGTCCGCGAGTAGCCCTCGAGGATGATCAGACTCCACCAGTGCACGCCGTCGATGGCGACGTCCAGGCGGCGCCCGTCAATGAACCAATACTGATGGCGATAGCGCGCTTTATAAGGATGGGGGCCCGGGACCGGCTTGACGCCCGGCCTGCGGACGTGGGGGATGTCGTCGTACACGAGTCGATTCAAGGCCATCACGCGCTCAATCGTCCGCACCGACACATCCGACCGCGCCAGCAGGCTCCAGATCCGGAACTCCCCGGCATCCGGGTGCACCTTCTGCAGGTGATAGACCTGCACCATGAGCGGCAGCCAGACCTTGCGCGCCAGCGCATGGGGTGCCGAGCTCCTGTCCATCAATCCAGCGAAGTGTTCCGCCTCGAAGCGCCGGATCCAGACATCGACCGTGGGCCGGGACACCTGGAACACGCGGCTGATGCTGATCTTGTCCCAGCCTTGATAGTAAAGTTTGATGACCTGCAGGCGGGCCTGGTAGCGGTTGGGATGGGTGTGGTAGTCCCACAGCCCCAAGTGGCCTTAGCAGGAGACCGGACTCTGCCGCCAGAGCTTCTTGACCGTCCGGTCATCGAAGGGCGTCCCGAACGTGCAGGACAAGATCCGGGCCAGTTCCCGATAGTGGAACCCGTCATAGAGCGCCTTAAGCCGATCCACCTCCAGCCGGACAGCCTCAGGAATGCGGGTCGCCCGCTTCCGGACCACCACCTCCACATGCTCTGGCAGCAGTCCTGGCATGCCCTGCTACCGGAAGCGACGCTGGAGCGCGCGCACCGTGTCTGGATGGGTGTGCGTTTCGTGCGCGCGCTGCTGGGGGGTCCGATCGGCAAACAGCACCAGCAGGCGAATCACCTCGTAGCGCCATTGGGTCCGGTCCACAAAGCCTAGCTGTAGTTGCGCAAACTCCGCTGTCGGTTCCACGCAATGTGAGGCCCAGTCCGCGTCAGAGACGGTGCGACCGCTGCGCCGCTACTGCCCAAAGGCGGCGGTGATCACCTCGGTATCCAGGTATTCGGTCAGCGCTTGAACCTTGCCGTTCGCCAGACGGAAGACAAAGCAATAGATGTTGTTGTACGGCTTCCCCGTTTTGGTCGTGGCCTGGCCGCGTCCCTCGACCACCACATAGTCCCCTTCGGCAATGAAGTTGTGGGCCATGACGCGGATCGGGCCGTCGAGCTCGGCCGTGAGAGGGGTGAGGAGCTTGTCGAGTACCTCCTGTTTCCCGGTCAGCGTTCTAGACAATTTGGTGGTGCCGATGACGGTCCAGCGGATGTCGTCAGCCATGTGCCCCAGGAACGGGTCAAAGTTGCCCTTGGCCATCTCGGTGAAGATGTGCTGCATGAGCTGTTTGTTGTCGGCTGTCACCATGATGTCCCCCTCCGGTCCGTGGTGCGGCGGAGCGGCTGAGCGATGCGAGCGTGGCCCAGGTGGCTGCCGCCTGGAAGACACGGTCGTGGTGGGAACACGCCTCCACGACCCGGGGAAGCATATCATGCTTCTCATCCGAAGGGGATTGATATCTTGGGTGGGTCGGCTTCAATGCGCACCGGTGTAAAGGAGGCTCTGACGAGGGCTGTGGTGGCGCCCTGGGCGCGGCGGACGCTGCGCTT
>Ga0075420_100006330_pt1 | contig 10432 bp, 8 predicted proteins | sample SoiMetdeltSBSDD4_FD_75296 | JGI IMG/M metagenome (GOLD analysis project Ga0075420, IMG submission 75296) | Bulk soil microbial communities from a Populus tree surrounding site in Tennessee, USA - Soil MetaG P. deltoides SBSDD4 | ecosystem: Environmental > Terrestrial > Soil > Tree plantation...
AGATTCTCGAGCGTGGGCGGATCGACCATCAGCCTGCCGGGCGCAACCGTATCGAGAGCGTGGCACATGACAGACGTCAGCAGGAACGCCAACAACAGCGTAGAATGCCGATTCCAGGCGATCATTGCGGTGGTCAACTTCCTAGGCAGACCAAAACTTAAACGTTAAACGTGTATCCAGGGTCGAGCTTCTGATGGAGAATCAGAATCTCGTGGATATCGAATGGGTGAGTGGGCCGCCCGGTCAGCGTATTGCGCAGCACCTGGAAGACATGCCCAAGGCCCGCCGCGTCGTCAATATCAATGTCGGCCAGGCAGGCATCGCCCTTCATGAAAAAGCTCAATTGCAGATTCCCCGCCGATTCGCCCGTCTTGAAGCTGCCCGCGTCGGTGAAGCCTTCAAAACCCTTGGGTGGATGGTGCAGGCTCTGGTCAGCTTTGTGAAACAGGCCGTCGGCGACGCTGTGCTTTACCTCCTCCCGCAACTCCTTGGCGACAGTGGCGAAGAAGCGGTCGCCACGGAGTTCGTGCAGTACTTCGATGTATTTAAGCACAGTCTTACCATTAGCCAGCGGCGTTGCCCGGCATTTGGCCGTAATGTTCAGCAGACCCGCCTTGCGCGTTTCATCGAGTTCACCGTAAAGGTCTCTGCCCTTCATGCCAACAAACGAGAGTACCTTGTCGCTGGCTTCGAGCATCGGCTGGAAATCCAGATCCTTGTATTTCGGGAAATTGACCGACACTACTTTCTTCGGATCGATCGGCAGAGTTACCGTAACGTCAGTAAACCCGCTTGCCTTCATGCTCACGAACTGCCCAACGGGAAGATAGGCCGGCGGATCGACCTCCATACGATAGAGGCCCTGTGGCGCACCCTTCAAGCCGGAGACGGCGATCTTCTTCGACGCGTCCACACCGCGAACCACCTTGTGTTCCGCGAGCGTCTGGTGACGCAGATCGATATCGACCTTCTCGCCAAGCCGCTTGCCATATACGTCGAGGAGTTCCAACCTCAGCTTTACGTCGTCGGCCATAACGAGGGATCCTTTCCGGGAACGATGAGCGATCAGCTCTACGGCAGCTCGAAGGCGAACACGCCGCTTCCCGCCGGCATGACAATCATCTGCTTACCATTCACGCTATAAGTCATGGGGTTGCTAGCCATGGTTCCGCCCAGATTGATTCGCCATAACTCGCGTCCGGTTTCGGCGTCGAGCGCAAAGAAGTAGCTCTCCATTGCCGTGCGCTCGCGTGATATCCATCCTCCCGTGCTGCCGAACACCAGTTTTCCCGCGGTGGTCAGCACGCCGGACCAGGGCTTGGTGTGCATTTTATGTTCCCATATCCGCTCTCCGGTTTTCGGATTGAGCGCGCGGATCGCACCCCAGCCGGGCTCGTCGGTAAGATCGATCTCGGGAACGCTGCCGATATAGCGATTGCCGGCAATGTATTCAGCGTCGCCCTTGCGGTAGAGGCCCTTGTTCTCCCATGCAGTGAGATAGAAAAAGCCAGTGAGTGGATTGTAGGACGGCGAATACCAGTTGGTCGCCCCTTGCACTCCGGGCCAGACATAGGTTCCCTCGGGCGATGGATCGATGCCCGGCTTTCGGATGGGCCTGCCTTTCGCATCAATGCCCTCCGCCCATGTCTGCGTGGCGAACGGCTTACCGAGCAGGAACTCACCACTTGTACGGTCGAGCGCATAGAAGAAACCGGAGCGGTGCGCCCAATAGACCATTTTGCGTGGTTTGCCCTGCCATTCGCCGTCGACGAGCACGGGCACCTGCACTGCGTCCCAATCGTGCACGTCGTGCGGAACAAACTGGTAGTGCCATTTCAATTTGCCGGTGTCGGCATCGAGCGCGATGGCGGAATCGGTGTAAAGGTTGTCGCCGGGGCGCACGTCGCCATTCCAATCGGGCGACGGGTTCCCGGTGCCCCAGATGATGAGATTCTGCGCGGGGTCGAACGAGCCAGTGACCCATGTCGGTCCGCCGCCATGCTTCCAGGCATCTCCGCTCCAGGTTTGGCTTCCCGGCTGACCGGGTTCGGGGATCGTCCAGAAACGCCAGCGGCGCTTACCTGTCTTAATGTCGTAGGCGTCAAGGAAGCCGCGGATGCCATATTCGCCGCCCGCCACACCGCTGATGACCATGTCCTTCACGATGAGCGGAGCTCCCGTGAGGCTGTAACCGGATTTGCGATCGGCAACTTCGACGTCCCACAGTACGGCGCCCGTCTTGGCATGCAGAGCCACCAAATGTGCGTCAACGGTGCCGACGAAAACATGATCGCCTGATACCGCAACGCCACGATTTACTTGTCCGCAGCAGACGTTGATCTTTGCGGGCAAACTGCGCCGATAGCGCCAGAAGGGACGGCCAGTCGCAGCGTCGAGCGCGACGACGTTGGATGGAGGTTCGCTCAGATACATGATGCCGTCGACCACCAGCGGCGTCGTCTCAATGCGTTCCGTGATGGGCATCTGGTAAACCCAGGCGACCTTGAGTTTGCCGGCGTTCGAGCGATCCACCTGGTCCAGTGCGCTGTAACGCCAGCCTTTGTAGGAACCCGAATAGGTCATCCAGTTTTGTGGCTCGTTTTCGGCGCGCAAAAGGCGTTCATAGGTCACTTGACCCGTGGCGAGTCCGGCGCTCGACAGAGCGATGAGGAGTTTCCAGGTATTGTTCATTCGGCCCTCCGTGGGCGCTGTAGAGTCCAGAGGTAGGCAACGATGTCGTTCAGTTCCGCGTCGTTGAGCTTGTCCTTGTACGAGGGCATGAGGGATGCCTTGCTCACTTCGAATTTCCTGAAGTTGCGTTTCGGAAGGCTGAGCAGGCCGCGCGAGGGGTGCAGTATCTGCACATAGTAAGTGTCCTCGTTCATGACAAAGCCCTTGTAGGCTTCGCCGTTCTCAAGTGTCACCTCGGCTGTCCAGTAGGTGCGGTCGACGGTCTCGCTGGGATCGAGAATCGACTGTCGCAACTGCGTAGCTGGGCGTTGCGAGCCGATAAAGGAAAGATCCGGGCCTTGCACACCGCCATTGCCGCGAATGAGGTGGCAACCGTTGCAACCTTTGGCGTTGAATAGAGCGGTCCCGCGCACCGGGTCGCCTGGTGGCGCTTTGGCCGTGCCGCCGCGGCTGAGAGCTCGCACATGCGTGACGATCTGCCAGACCTGATCGGCAGAGAAAAACTGGCCTGGCATGGCCGTGCCTTCGATGCCATCAGTGATGGTTCGGTGTAATTCGGCATCGCTGCCGCCGTGGAAAAAGACGCCCGTGGTGAGGTCAGGCCCCTTGCCGCCTTTTCCGGTTAGACCGTGGCAGTCGGCGCAGTGTGAGCGGAAGATGCGCGCGCCGGCGGCGGCATCGGCGGCGGTCGTATGTGGATTCTTCACCGGCTGGGTCTGTCCAAGAGCGAGCGCGGTAAGCAGCAAGCCGGCAACAATTGGTCTCATGAAACCGCACAGTATATCCATTCGACCGGCGCAATAACAGCGCCCTAGCGCCGGCCGGGATCCCAGATCGTGCCACCGATATAACGCTCCTTGCCAGCATCTTCGTTGAAGTAATATACGGTAACGAGCATGCCATCGGGGCGTTTGACCGTGCGAGTGTATCCGAGGTCGGTGCCGCCGCCGTCCTGGCGAAGGATGAACTCTTTGCCCCAGGTCGTTCCGCTGTCGGCGCTGATGCGGGCGCGGATGCCGAAGGGTGGAAGGCGATAGCCGTACGTGATGACAAGGCGTCCGTCGTCGAGCTTCACCATGCTCGGCGGGTTGCCGCCGATGTCGAGGACAGCCTGATTGACGAACTGCCACGACTCACCGTTGTTGTGGGTGCGATAGATGTCGATCCAACGGCGCCGGCGGATGGCGGTGACGATGTCGGTTGGGCTCAGGCGAATTGAGGACGGCATGATGGCGTAATCCTCCGGCTCAGGTCCGATGAAGGAGACCATGTTCCACGTTTTGCCGCCGTCCCGCGTGCGGACACAAATGACGCGGCCCTCGCGGCGGTTCGATTTGGCGGCGGTTATGAAGGCGAGCATGTCGTGCTTGCCGTTGACGACGTAGTCCGTGCGAGCCGCCGTACCGGGTTGGCCGAAGGTCGGGAGCTTGCACGGACCGAGCCAGGTGTGGCCGCGATCCATCGAATAGTGGAATCGCGACTCGCCGTCGTGGATGCTGGTCATGCGGAAGGTCATGGCGAAATCGGGATGCGTGAAGTCGATGCCGCCGGGGCAGTCGGTGGGGGCTTTACCGACAAGAGCGGTGGGAACATTGGCGACGCGCGTGCCGGGAGGAGGACGCAGGCCCTCGGGCCGTTCGAGGCTCCAAGTCTTGCCACCGTCGAGGCTACGGGCGAGCACGTGCTCAGCGGGGCGTCCATAGTCGATGTCATGTCCCGTGGCGTTGTCCTTGAAGTAGCCGAGTTCAAAGCCCACGAGGATTTCATTGCCCCACGACCAGACGCCATGATTGGCGGGCCAGCCGCCGAAGCGGCCGTTTTCATAGTGGACCTTGATGTGTTCGATCACGCGCGGCGACTGGTCCGCGACGATAGCGCCCGCCACTGATAGAAGCAGGAGTGGTAGCCGGACTGATTTGGTCATTTAGCCTCGAAATTCAAGTCCGCGCATCGTGCCCGTCGACGACGCGAAGCGATCCGCTGCAATGCCCATGCGCTGCGCCATGCTGAGGAAGAGGTTGGGCAGCGGGCAGTTGCGCTGCGGATCGAAGGCCAAGTGCTGGCCGTGCTGGAATCCTCCGCCGGCGAGAATGATGGGCAGGTTGTCGGTAGTGTGTTTGTTGGCGTCGCCGAAGTTGCTGCCGTAGAGCACCATCGTGCGGTCGAGCAGCGGCTGGCCCGCCTCCTGGACACCCTTCAACTTCCCGAGCAGGCCGGCGAGCAGCTTCATGTGCCACTGATCGATGGCTTCGAGTTGGGCGAGCTTGCTTTCGTTGCGGCCATGGTGCGAGAGGTTGTGATAGCCGTCGCTGATGTTGACACCTTCGATGTCGATGGCCGGGGAGCTGGCGCTATCGAGGAAGAGCGTAATGAGGCGCGTTGAATCGGTCTCAAAGGCGAGGCGCGACATGTCGTACATGAGCCGGACCTTTTCCATGTAGGCGCGGCTGCTGTCGGGATCGGTGGGTGGCGGCTGTGGAGCCTTGGGTTTGGGCTTGCGCTCCCAGGCGCGGGCGAGCACGAGGCGGCGCTCCAGTTCACGAACTCCCGTGGCGTACTGGTCGAGGCGTTCGCGGTCGCGCGGGCCGAGTTGCGCGTTCAACCCGCCGGCATGCTCAGCGACGGAATCCATGATGCTCTCCCCGAGTTTGAGACGCGTGATCTGGCGTTCGATCTCTTCTTCGGTGCCTTGCAGAAAGAGCCTTCGATAGACACTCGCGGCACTGTCTTCGCAGGGAATCATCACACCGGAGCCGGTCCAGGTGAGGCTGCGAGGGCCGCGGTTCACGTTGACACCGAGCGTGATGGACGGGAAGCGTGTGTGGACGCCGATCTGGTCGGCCATGAACTGATCGAGCGAAATCGAGTTGCGGAAGCCGCCGTTGGCCGGATGCGGGGCGGCGGTGAGGAAGCAGACTTCCGAGGAGTGGCTGCCGTCGACATCGGGATGCGAGACGCCGCTGACCGCCGTGAAGTCTTCGCGGAGCTCGGCGAGCGTTTTCAGATAGGGCGAGAGTTCGTAGTCGCGACCGGCGGTTTTTGGCAAGAACCCGCCGGGAAGAAGGCCGAGGTTGTTGCAGATGGCAAGCATGCGGCGTGGAGGAGCGCTGGTCTCATCGGCCGCGAAGGCGGGCCGCATGGCGTCGAGCATCGGCAATCCGAGGGCGACACCGGCGCCACGCAGGAATGCGCGCCGGGGGATTGCGCGGCGCGTGATGAAATTGGATCTGCTCATGCGATGTCTCCGCTACTTGTTGGTGAACAGCTTACTTTGTACGACCTGATGGAGCAACGACCGGACGCCGTAGCTGTCCTTTGCCGCGGCGTCAAGAATGCGCTCCACTTCGGCGCGGTCCGCGAACGAAACCGGAGCACCCGTGCCGTAGACGATAAACTGGCGCACAAGATTGCGGGCGATCTGGCGTTCGTTCTTGAGCAAAAGGCGCTTGAATTCGACAATGTCGTGAAACGGTTCGCCGGTGGCCAACTGGCCGCTCGCATCGACTGGCTGCGACAGGCGGAAGGTGAAGGCGTGGCCGTTCTTGCCGATGCCTTTCACGGGCTCTCCTTCGCCGATGGAGCGATAGCGGTCGCGCCACTTGCCGAGCACGTCGAAGCTTTCGAGCGCAAAGCCGGGCGGATCGATTTTGCGGTGGCAGGCCGCGCACGAAGCGATGGAGCGGTGTTTGTCGAGCTGCTGGCGGATGGTGGTGGCGCCGCGCGTGTCGGGCTCGACGGCGGGAACGCCGGGCGGCGGGGGCGGCGGTGGTTCACCGAGAATGCGCTCCATGATCCAGGCGCCGCGCAACACGGGCGAGGTGGTGGTGCCGTTGGCGGTGACCTTGAGAATGCTCGCTTGGGTGAGAAGGCCACCGCGCGGGCTATTTGCGGGAAGTTGCGTTAGACGCATCTTGCTGCCCTCCACCGGCGGGAGATCGTAGTGGCGCGCCAGATGCGAGTTCAAATAGGTGAACCGCGCATCGACGATGCTCGCGGCAGGAAGGTTCCTGCGCACGAGGTCGCCGAAGAATAGCTGCGTTTCCTTGAGCGCGGATTCGAGCAGCAGGTCGTCCAGGTAGTACTCCGGGTAGAGCGTTTGGTCGGGCGTGGTGTCGCCGAGCTTGCGCAAGTCGAGCCAGAAGTCGAGGAAAGCATCGAGGAAGTCTTTGGCGCGCGGGGCGTCGAGCAGGCGGTTCGTCTGAGCGTGGAGCACGTCCGGTTTCCGCAGCGCACCGCTTGCGGCAAGCGTTCGCAGTTCGCGGTCAGGCGGGGCGTTCCAAAGGAAGTAGGACAGGCGCGAGGCCAGCGCGTTCGAGGTGAGCGGGCCCGGTTCCTCTTCGAGGTAGAGGAAGCCGGGCGAGCAGAGGACCGCCGTATAGCCGGCGAGCATCGCTTCCGTGAAGTCGGGCGATGTGGCCAACCGGGCGCTCACGATCTTGAGGTAGCGCTGCACCTCGGCTTCGAGCGGCGGCCTGCGATAGGTGGCTGTCATGAATTGGCGCAGCGATCGTTCGGGGTCTCCCGGAGTTAAGTCGACCTTGCCCGCTCCGCGAACCGGCCCGGTTACCTCCATCCATCGATAGGCGACGCCGGGCATGCCGGCTTCGGTGGCGTCGGGACTGCCGACGAATCCGGGGCGCGAGCGGAATAGGCGCGAGGCGTCGGGGAGAATCATTTCGCCTGGCAACAGGTGGACATCGAGTTCGTGAATGGCCGGTTCAGGAGTTACATCGAAGGTTCCGAGCAGGCGCTTTTCCCCGCCCCGGCTTAACGCGTAAATGGTCACGGGCTCGGTGGTGCGTCCGCGCGAGGTCTTGCCGCGGTCGGGGCGCCACCATTCGACCTTGTCGCGCCGCAGCAGCGCACCGTAGATAGTGTGGATCCAGATGGAATGCGTGTTGAAGCGAAGTTTGTAGCTGCCGCCCGAGGGCGCGGCGAACTGGTCAAAGTGATATTCGTTGCCGACATATGTGCTGGCGGGCGTGGCGAACGCTTCGAGTTCGCGCGTCATGGGATCGCTGTCACCGACGGTAAGCGGAGCCTTTTCGGCGAGCACGTCGGGCTGGGCTTCGAAGCCGAGAATAGGAATGCTTGCGCGCTCAGGATGGTTGTTAAACGGGCTGTAGCGCATGCGATTCAAAAGGCGCTTTTGATCGCGCGCGTAGTAGCGCTTGGTGGTCTCCGGCTTGTGCGAAGCATCGAGCACAAGCCGCAGTGCCTGTTCGGCGGTTTCCATGTAGCGCGACATCTGCACGTGCGAGACGTCGAGCGCCTGGCCGGACTTGTTGAAGCGCTGCACGATGCCGTCCTCGGGCAACGAATCGCGCAACTGCAGCCACGGCGCGCCGAGCAGATCGCGGAGCGTGTTCTCGTACTCGTAGCGGTTCAAGCGCCGCAACACGGCACGGCCTTGCGTGGCTGCGCGCTGGCGTTCGAACTCGAGCATTGGCGCGGCAATCGCCGAGGTGAATGCCTTGCGTTCAGCGGATGTCAAAGTGGCAGGCGCGGCGGGCGGCATTGCGCCTAGGTTGACCGCGTCATGAACGCGGACCCAGCGTGCATAGTTCTCCGGATTGTCAGGCTGAAAGTCGAGCGTGGTCAGGTCGAGCCCGGCGGGAGCTTTGGCGGAGCGATGGCATGCGGCGCAGTTCTTCTCGATGAAGGCTTTGGTTTCCCCGGGAAGCGTGGCTCCGGGCAGGGCAAGGGCCGTGGCCAGGACAAGCAGGAGTGTGGGAACACGACGCATCCGAGTGGTCTCGTTTGGGAGTCTATCGCACCGGAAGCGCCGCCCGCTGTTCCAGCAACGACTTTGCAGCCGCCCGAGCCGCCTGCTGGAGCATGATCGCGTCGGCTCCCGACAGAATGAAGCGATATCCAAGTGCGTGATAGTGCGCGACTGTCTTGTTCGCGGGAAGCAGAATGCCCGCGTACTTGCCGTGCGCCGCCGCTGCAGCGGCTGTGCGTTCCACCGCAGCCACGAATCGAGGGTGGTCGAATTCGCCCATGATGCCCATTCCAAACGAAAGGTCCCACGGCCCCAGGAAGAGCACATCGACGCCAGGCACGGCCGCGATCTCCTCCACACACGCCACCGCGGCTTCGGACTCAATCTGGATCATCGATAACAGATTCTTCGAGCCTGTCAGATACGGCTGAAAGTTCGCGCCATACTGACAGGCGCGCGTGGATGATGCCACGCCGCGCACGCCATCGGGCGGATATCGCATCGCAGCCACCGCCGCTCTCGCTTCGTCCGCCGACTCGATTCGCGGGAACATCACCCCATGCGCACCCGCATCCAGCACACGATGCACACGCTGGCGCCGATTCGATTCCACGCGCACGAGCGAAATGCAGGTTGTCGCCGCGAGTGCTTGCATCTGATCAAGCGCCGCGCGCTCATCGCCCGAGCCGTGCTCTAGATCGATCACCGCACAGTCATAGCCCGCGGCGCCCATGATTTCCGCCGCGATCGCCGAACCCAGCGAAACAAAGCAGCCGACGACAGTCCCTCCCGCCGCGAGCCGTTGCTTGAGTTCAAGTGCACGGTCTTGAACGCTCATCGGGGAAATCGCCAGATGCGCAGTGCATTCTTGCCGAGCAGAAGTTCCCGGTCCTGCGGCGTGTAGAAGTCGAGGAACTTGTCGACAAATTCCAGTTCCTTGTCCATCGGAAGCTCCCACCGCGGACGTGGATAGCCCGTGCCCCAGATGAGTTGCTTGCCGCCAAACTCCTCGTAGGTCGCTTTAAAGAACGGAATCGTGTCCCGGTACGGATACTCTTTCGTTATCGAAAGCTCGTATGGCTCGGAGGCACTCACCCAAACGTGCGGGAACTTTTTGAGCGCGAACATCTTCTTGAATTCGGGCCATGGGTCGGCGAGCTTGAGATCCGGTTTGCCGAGGTGATCGATGACGATCTTCACGCCCGGAAATCGCTCAGCCATATCGGCAAGCATCGGCATCTGGTGCGGAAGGATATAGAAATTGAAAACGGCCTTCAGCTTCTCGGCTTCCTTCCACAAGGGATAGTGCTCCTTCGAGTTCAGCCACGTCGATTTCGGATGGTAGATCGGGCTGAACCGCATACCCTGAAACCCGTGCTCTTTGATCCAGTAGCGCAGCCGCTCCGCCGCTTTCGGGTCCTCTGGGTTCAGCAGCCCATGCGCGACGAACAGCTTCGGATACTTGTGCAGGCTGTAGCTGATGTAGGAGTTGTCCCAACCGAAGTACCGAGGGTTGATGAGGACGGCATACTTGAGGCCGAAGTCCTTCATTTGTTCGACCTGGTTTTCGATCGGCGCCGCCATCGGCACCTTGAGATTGGGCCGCTCCGGATGGGCAAACGGGAACTTGGGATCGAGCGTCCACACTTCGAGGTGAGTGTCGATGATCAGCCGCTCCTTGGCGGGGGCCATGCTCTGCGCAAGACCCGCGGCGAGCGCGGATGCAAACCCTCGTCGAGTCGAAATCATGATCTAGAAGTATATCGATGCCGTCGCGTACTGAACCAGCTTGGCTTCGTCGATTGCAAAGCCCAAACCAGGCGCGGATGGCGGCTGGAGATAGCCATCCTGTACCTCAAGCAGCGGCGCGACGATGTCGTCGCGGAACCAGCGCAGACTCGCTTCCACGTCGGTCGGATATGCGCAGTGGCTCAAAGTGGCAAGGGCAATCCCTTGCGCGCATCCCACGCCGAGCTCCGGCATCGTGCCTACCCATACTGGGATGCCGTGCTCGCG
>Ga0075420_100006334_pt1 | contig 10429 bp, 7 predicted proteins | sample SoiMetdeltSBSDD4_FD_75296 | JGI IMG/M metagenome (GOLD analysis project Ga0075420, IMG submission 75296) | Bulk soil microbial communities from a Populus tree surrounding site in Tennessee, USA - Soil MetaG P. deltoides SBSDD4 | ecosystem: Environmental > Terrestrial > Soil > Tree plantation...
GCTGCCGCTCGACACGATCGCCTGGCCACCCCCTCGTGTGGATCCGTCGGTGGTTTGAAGCCCCGAGCCGCTCAACGTCACACGATACTGGGCCTGCTCGCCGCTTGGACCAAGATTTCCAACGATCAGCGTGCGCGTGCCGCCCGATGCATTTTCAATGGTCAGTACACGTGGTTTGGGCGTCGCCACCTGGGAGACCACCGAGAACTTGCACGGACACGCCGCGGAGGACGGACACGCGGAGTTCTCGAACTGATCGGCCGTGCAGACACCGTCCGCCACCCACATCCAGAGCGTGTTGTTCGCGCTTTGCCAGTCAACGGTCGCTTCCCACTTGCCTCTGGACGGGTCGGTCACCGTCACCAGGTCGAAGAAAAAAATGCCGGTTCTGGGTGCATCTAGATCGAAGGTGCCTGTTTGAACCACCCGCGCAACTGTCGAAAACGGTGTCGTAGGTGACGAGGGTGATCCCGAGCCGCCTCCGCACGCCGCGATGGCGACGGCAAGAGCAATGACACTTACCTTTGTAACGAAAATATGACGCATTCAGCAGCCTCCCGGTATCAGTTCCATTCGTATCGGCGGAGACGTGATGCGTGATGATGCCCAGAGCAGGGTAGTCAGACTCGCGGGGTCACGCCACTCGGTCCGGCGGTGCTGCCGAGTAAAGCCAGTCCACGACAGCGTCGCGGGTGCCACGAGTCACCGGCAACACTTCATGCGGCCACTCCGACGGGAAGGCCACGAGCGTTCCAGCCTCCGGAATGATCTGGTGCACATCTCGGCGCCCCGGCTCAAAGAGACGCAGCGTGCCCCCGGCGAACTCGCCTGTGCCGTGAGCGGAAGCCCCCGAGTTGAGCCACACGATCACGGAGATGCGTCGGTGCTCGGTCCCCGATCCGGGTTGGGGGTCGCGATCTCGATGGCGCAGATAGTGGCCACCCTCGACGTAGCGCAGGCAGGTGACGCCGACCGAGCCGGTCACGGACACCCGAAAAAAGTCGGCGACGTGTGCGCGCAGTCTTGCGAGTGCGTCCTCGACACGGGTGAGCGCGGGCGGTGCAATGGTCACATCGAACGCCCGACGTACCTGGTCGTCAACGGTGATCGCGCCGTCGACGATCTCGGCCGGGCCCGAGTCGCCGGCGTCCATTGCGTCCCGTATCTCCCGGCAGAAAGCCGGCGTCCACGCGCTCGGCAGCAGCAATACACCGGACCTCATCTCGGCCGGACCCGCTGCGCTTCGGGTACCTCGCTCGTCCAGTTGGAGATGAGCTGTGCGGTGGACGTGCCAGTACCCGAAACCTCGGTGATGGCGAGCATACGACCGCCATCGGGCGCGATCGCGAAGTCTCGCAATCCCTCGGCCGTCACAACAACCTGCGGAGTCGAGAGAGCTGGCGCCTTCAGCGTTCCCGACAGGTACGCGCGCATCACCGCGTTGCCCCGCCGGAAGAACAACGCCCCGGCAGGTCCCCACTGTGGACGCAGGCCACCCCCGATACTGCCACGGACGCGCGGCATGCCGGCGGGCCACGCCTGGACGTAGACCTCGGGTTGGCCTGATTCGTCAGAGGTGTAGGCAATCCATCTCCCATCGGGCGACCATCGCGCGTCCCAACTGTTGAAGCCGCCACTGGTCACAGGCGTCTCGCGATTCCCGTGCAGATCGAGCGCGACGACGGTGCGTCTTCCACGGGCGCCAGGCATGTGAAACAGGAGCATGTCAGCACGCCAGTCGGAGGGCGTTACGTCGGTAGCCTTGCGAAGGATCACTTCTTCAGGCGCCGGGGACGGTACTGCGGGCCGTGCCAGCAGCGCGCCTGGGCCCGCCTGTACTGATCGGTAGACCAGGATTGTGCCTTTTGGCGACCACACTGGATCGGTATCCGGACCGATCGCCAGGCTCACGCGCCGCGCATTCCCGGGCGTCGCGAGCGGAACCACCTTCACGTCGAGCGTTCTGAGCAGCGGATCGAGGGTGGTAACGGCGGCGTCGCGTCCGCTCGGCGACAGGCGAACCTGCCAGTAGTCGCCGGGCTCGGTTACGGCGCCGGTCCGCCGTCCGGTCAGATCGAACCACGCCAATTCGCTCGCGCGAGGCAGCGAGGCCGCCCACACGGCCGAGCGCCTCGACGTTGCGAAATATCCGTGCCCTCGTTCGGAGTGTCCGACCCCGGTGGCCAGGGGCGTTGAACGTCCAATGGGTCGCCCCGTAGTTGGATCCAGATGTTGCGCCAGCAGTACACCGTCACGCACATGGACGAGCAGGCCGTCACGCAATTCGGCGTGACCGGCCGTCTCCGTGAGATCGATCGAGCCGATTGGTCCAGCGTAGGGCGGGACTTTAGCCCCGCCGCCAGGCTCGGTCAGGAGCCTGATCACCCTCGTGCCGTTCTCACGAAGCGCGACGTACACGAGCCGCCCCTCTTCGTCGACGAACGGAAACGCATGCGACAGATCGCCGGGCGCCAGCGTCGTGACATTGCTCGAGACCCCGTTGGCAAACCGGCGGACCACGCCGTCTGCGCTGGCCACGAAGAGCAGAGACCCATCCTCGAGCCACGCAATGCCTGCCGGTGCCGGCGCGTCAGCGATCACTGCAACGTCTCCGGAGGACATCGTCAGCGAATTCAGCTTGCCCTTTGCGAAGAAGGCCAGGGTTCCTCCATCGCGCTTCCACGCCGGCATGGACGCACCGTCAGTACCGGCCAGAGGCCGGGCTGTGCCGGATGCCAGCGACTCGACCCATAGCTGCGTCATCCCCTCGCGCGTGGCGACGAAAGCCATGTCGCGTTCATCAGGAGAGATCGCGGCGTCGAAAATCTCGGGACCTGAGCCGAGCGTCGTGCCGACTGGAACGGAGATCTGCGAACGGACGACCGGTGGCGGAGGGGGAGGGACCTCCCGTAGGTGGCGGAAGGCGGGAACGCCCACCGCCAACACCACAAGGGCGAGAAGCGCCGACAGAATCTTCCAGATCATCGCGTCAGCACTGCAATCGTTTCGATGTGCGCCGTGTGCGGGAACATGTCAACTGGGAGGAGCGACTGCACCCTGTAGCCATGGCTCACGATGTCGGCAAGGTCCAATGCAAGCGCTTCCGGGTTGCACGATACGTAGACGACGAGCGGAGGCCTCACGTGGCCGAACAGACGATCGATGACGCCCGTACCGCAGCCTTCTCTGGGAGGATCCAGGACGACGGCATCGACGCGTGAAGCGGAGGCCAACGCGTCTTCGGTGCGTGCCACCACAAACCGGCACTGATCTTCGGTCAGGCGATTCAGTCTGACGCTGGCGATTCCGTCGGCCACGGCCTGACGGTTGCTTTCCACCGCCGTCACTGTGTGCCCGGCACGGGCGAGCGGAATCGCAAAGAGACCCGCGCCCGCATAAAGGTCTAGCACGCGGGCAGGCGCTTTTGGCATCGCCTCCAGCACGTGCGAAACGAGAAGTTCCGCCGCCGCAACGTTCGTCTGAAAAAACGCGGTCGGGGACACGAGATAGGACGAACCCCCGACGATGTCACGCAGACGGTCTGCGCCGGCAAGCTTTCGGGTCCTCTCCCCAAAGATGAACCCATCGTCGCGGTCGTGGATGTTCAGATGAAACGCCGTGCCGGCCGGCGAGGTCTCCATGGCCTTGCGGGTGGCTGTCCGCAGCCGCTTGTCGGCTTCGTGCGAGACGACGAGCGTGGCCATGATCTCGTCGGTTCCGCGCGCGACTCTCACGGCGATCGACTGCAACGAGGCGCCCTGTCCCGCGTCAGCCTGGATTCGAGCGCGTGTCAGGTGGCCGTGGATTGAGAAGGCGAGCGCGTTGCCACGCGGGTCGTGGACCGGGCATTCGGTGACGTTCACCACGCCACGGGAGCCGCGGGCGTAGTGTCCCATCAACAGGTCGCGAGACCCGCGACGGCCGTCCCCCTCGCCGAATACGAAGTGCACCTTCTGTCTGAACCCCCACGGTTCGTCCCGGTTTGCGGCGACCATCGTGTGGGCGGCAGGTGCAGAGGGCACACGCGCGCGCACGAGCCGATCCACGAGCGCGGTCTTGAGGCGGAGTTGTTCCGGGTAGGCGATGTGCTGCCAGGTGCACCCACCGCATGGCGGGGCGGCGGTATCACCCTCGTACGCAGGGCGCTCGTACGTAGGGCGCTCGTACGTAGGGCGGGTCTTTAGACCCGCCGACTGACCCGCCGAGCGAAGTCCAAAATGCCTGCACTTCGGATCCACGCGGTGTGGCGAGGCGCGCAACACACTGAGCAGCGTTGCCTGGGCGACTGGACGAGGTCCGCCGCGCACCAGCACACGCACGCGCTCGCCGGGGATGGTGAACGGGACGTAAATCGTCTGGCGGCCAACGTGAGCCACGCCGTCGCCCTCAATCGACATCTCGTCGATGTCAACGTCGAGCTCGTGTCCGGGATGCTGCCCGCGGCCCTGACCGGGAATGCGGCCGAGCGTGGCCACCGCTGTCTACTTCACGCCGAGCAGCTCGACGTCGAAGACGAGCGTCGCGTTCGGGGGAATCACGCCGCCGGCGCCCCGTGCTCCGTAGCCCATCGCCGGCGGGATCGTCAGCGTGCGCTGTCCGCCGATACGCATCCCGGCGACCCCCTCGTCCCAGCCGCGAATCACCTCTCCGGCGCCCAGACGGAAGCTGAACGGCTCGTTGCGATCGCGCGAGCTGTCGAACTTCTGGCCCTTCTTGTCCGTCGCAGTCTCCTGGTACAGCCATCCGGTGTAATGCACCGTCACCTGTTGCCCGGCTGCGGCCTCACTGCCAGATCCGGTCGTGGCGTCTGTCTTGATGAGCTCGGTGATGTTCGACTGCCCCATGGTCGTGGACTCCGTGCTGGTCGACTGCGTACCAGTGTTGTTGCAGGTCGCAACGAGCAAAGCTGACGCGACGATGCCTGCGAGAGAGAAGCGTGAGATGCTGCGAGTCATGGCGAGCGGTGATTATACCGATGGACAGGGTTGATTGCAGACGGCGGACGTTAGACTCTACGTAGGCCGGGTCTTCAGGCCCGGCGCGCTCTGGCGGGTCTAAGGACCCGCCCTACGACGGCTTGGAGGGGTGTGTGGCTATTCGCCGGGGTGTTCGGTTCGTCCTTGTCCTGATCGCGCTGGCGGTCTTCGTCTCCGCCGCGTGCCTCGTGCTTGTCTCGATGGTGGTCTCCCGCGGGCCTCAGGTAGCCAACGAAGCGACGCTGGTGTTGCGGCCGGGTGGCGATCTCGCTGAAATTCCCTCGAACAACGTCCTCGGTCAGTTCATTGGCGGCGAAGAAACGACCGTGCGGGGGTTCGTGGAGAGCCTCGATAAGGCTCGTCGAGACCCGCGTATCACCAGCGTGCTGCTTCGTCCGAGTGAGTTCTCCTCACCGTACTGGGGGAAGCTCCAGGAACTGCGAAACGCCGTGATCAGGTTCCGCACCTCCGGTAAGCGAGTCGTCGCGTTTCTGGAGTACGGCGGCGAACGTGAGTACTACCTGGCGAGCGCGGCTGATGTTGTGTACCTCCTTCCGACGAGTCCGCTGGATCTGACTGGCGTCGCCTCGTACGAGATCTTCCTGCGTGGGGCACTCGACAAGGTGGGTGCGTATCCCGACTTCCTGCACGTCGGCAATTACAAGACCGCCATCAACCAGTTCACGGAGAAGGGCTTCACTCCGGCGCACCGCGAGATGTCGGAGGCGCTCAATCGCGACACCTACGACCAGTTGATACATTCCATCGCAGAGGCCCGCAAGAAGTCCGATGCCGAGATTCGCGACATCTTCGATCAGGGTCCCTTCACGCCGGAGCAGGCCAAGCAGGCGGGTCTGGTCGATGATCTCGCGTACGAGGACCAACTCGATGACCGTGCCCACGATCTGGGGATAGGCAGCGACTCGGATCTCGTGGAGGGGTCGGAGTATCAGCGCGTGAGCCTCGCATCTCTCGGGGTGCGGCCGCGCTCCCGCATCGCCGTGCTCTACATCGTCGGCACCATCGTGTCCGGCAAGAGCAGCTACGACGCCACCAACGGTGAGCTGGTGGGCTCCGACACGGTCGTTGACCAGATCCGTCGTATCCGTCGCGACCCGAGCGTCAAGGCGATCGTGTTGAGGATCGACAGCCCCGGCGGTTCGTCGGTGGCGTCGGACGTGATCTGGCGCGAACTGGTCATCACGCGCGATCAGGTGCCCTCTCGTCCGATGATCGCGTCGATGTCGGATCTGGCCGCCTCGGGCGGCTATTACGTGGCGCTGCCCGCGCAGACGATCGTCGCGCAACCCGGCACGCTCACTGGCTCGATTGGCGTGTTCATGGGGAAGGTGGCTATCGGCGGAACGCTGGGGAAGGTCGGGGTGACGACCGAGACGGTCAAGTCGGGGAAGAACGCGGACATTTATTCACCGGTGAGCGCATTCACGCCCGATCAGCGCGAGAAGCTCGGCGAGTACATGCAGGTGTTTTACAACACATTCGTCGAGAAAGTGGCAACGTCCAGACATTCGACACCCGAGAAGATTCATGGCGTGGCGCAGGGGCGTGTGTGGACCGGCGCGCAGGCCAAAGAACGCGGGCTCGTAGACGAACTCGGGGGGCTCGATCGGGCAGTCGCACTCGCCAAGATGAGCGCGAAGATTCCCGCGAACGAGGACGTCGAGTTGATTGCGTACCCCGGGCGGCGCACGCTGTACGAGACGTTGAGTCAGCAGTTCGGCGGCGCGTCGATTTTCGGGGACTTGAAGAGCGCGATTGGCGGGAACGAGGTGGCGGCGCTCTCCTCGCTGTCCTCTCCCCTGAGGATGTTCCGCCGCGGCGAACCCTTGGCGCTCATGCCTTTTGCGATTCTTCGGTAGGCAAGTACGTAGGCCGGGTCTTTAGACCCGGCGGGTGCGGCGTGGGTGCCGGGTCTGAAGACCCGGCCTACGTACCCTCCGCCGACTGCCCACTGAAGACCCGCCCTACGTACTAGTTAGACCGCTCCCGTGACGCGGCGCGCGACGTCGGTGAAGATCTCGATCTTCATCGTCTGCTTCGCCTTGTTCAGATACGCGCTGAAGAACTGATCTTTCCGTTCATTGAGCAGTTGTTCGCGGAACGTGTCCTTCGACTCGGCGAGTTTCGCGGGCGTGACGTCTTCGCGCTGCGCCACGCGGACGATGACCGTGGCGTCGTTGGTGACGATGGGTTCGCTGACCCCGCCAACGGGAAGCTGAAACGCCGCCTTGTCGACTTCGGGGCTGACGCCCACATCCGGAATGGGTGACTCCCGGGCCTGCAGTTCGGTGTCTTTGACCGTGAGCCCCTGCGCCTTCGCGGCGGCCGTGAAGTCCTTGGCCCCGCGGAGCGCCGTGGCGATCGCCGATGCCCGCTGACGGCTGAGTTCCCGGGCCTTGGTCCGCACGACATCCTCGCGCACGCGTTCCTTGACCTCGTCGAGCCCCGGCACGTACGGGTCTTTCTTGCCACTCACCATGATCCAGACTGGACCGCGGGGCGACGCGATTGCCTTGCTGACCGTGTTGTCGGCGAGCTGGAACGCGGCGGTCACCACCTGAGGAGCCGCGCCAAGTCCAGGGATTGGATCCTCGCGCGCGAAGAATCCTGATTCCTGCACGCTCGATCCGTTTTCGGTCGCCGCCGTCGTCAGAGCGTTGGCGTTGTTGATTCGGGCGTCAAGATCGCGCGCCCGCGTATCTAGCTGGCCGTCGGCCCGCTGCGATACGAGTAAGTCCTGAATCTGGGACCGAACCTCGTCCATCGGACGCGTTGTCGCGGGCTTTTTGTCCACCAGCTTGATGATGTGGAACCCGAACTGCGTCTTGACCAGGTCGCTGATCTGGCCAGGCTGCATGGCGAAGGCGGCGTTTTCAAACTCGGCGACCATGCGGCCGCGCTGGAAGAAGTCGAGGTCTCCGCCCTTCACCTTGGATCCTTCGTCCTCGGAGTACTTCTTTGCAAGGGTGGCAAAGTCGGCGCCGGCCCTGGCCTGCTTCAGGACGTCCTCGGCCAGCTTGCGAACGGTGGCTTCGTCCTTGTCTTCCGTTTTCAGCAGGATATGACTCGCGCGGATCTCTTCGGGCGTCTGGTACTGCTGGATGTTCGCGTCGTAGTACTGCTTGACGTCGGCCGGCAACACGGTCAGCTTCGCGCGCCAGGCGTCGCGATCGAGCAGAAAATAACGAATCTTGCGTTGCTCGCCCTTGCGATATTCGGCCTTGTGGTCGTTGAAGTACGTCACGAGCTCCGAGTCGTTCACCGTGACCTGATCGCGGAACTTGTCGGCGGTAAGCGCGACCACTTGCAGCTTCACTTTCTCGTTGCGCCGCCGGAACTCCCGCTCGAGCTCCTGATCGGACACAGCCATCCAATCGGTGAGCGCGGAGCGGAGCTTCTCGAGCATCATGCCCCGACGAACGACGTCCTCGAACTGGGCCTTGGTCATCGGCGGACGCTGACCTCGGAGAAGCTGTTCGTACCGCTGCTCGCCGACGAACCGACCGTTTTCCTGCAGTCCGGGGATCGCGAAAATCTGCTGCGCGAGCTCTTCGTCGGAGACCGTGAGGCCCTGACGTTCGGCTTCTGCCAGCGCGGCCTGCTCGTCGACCATCTGCTGGAGAATCTGCTGATCGAGCCCAAGCTGGCGGATCAACTGGTCGCTCACGCCGGCGCCGTACGCCGCCCGATACTGCTGGATTTGGGTCTGATACCGCGTCGAGAACTGGTTGGCGGTGATCTTGTGGCCCTCAACCTCGGCGACGAGCGTGTTGGGATCAGTAACTCCGGTTGCCGTTGCCGTCGTGTTCGTGGTGGCAAAGTCGCGTGCATAGAAAGCAACGAAGGTCAGCACGACGAGTGCAAGGCTCCACTTGAGCCAGTTTCGGTGCCGACGCATCCGGTCGAGCATGGTCATGGATGTATTCCTCTGGAACCGCTGGAGGCGGACCGCAAGCCGCAGATCGTACGCCAAGGCACGCCGCGGCCGCAACTCTGTGTGGTATTATTTCTCAACTTTAGAAGGACTTAGCGCCATTTGGCATTCGCCAGTCCGATCTGAGGCACCCCCCGCCCCGACGAGCGGTGACAACGACTTCCTCCAAGCCTGACCCGACCAATCCGGCCTCTCGAGCCGTTCGATACCCCGATTTTGCAGCCCGCCTGAAAGCGCGGCTTCGGGCACTTCGCGCACGGCTCGTTCGTCGCGACACGCTGGTAGAGCTGATCCATCAAGCCAACGCCAGCCGGGATCCTCGTCAGGTCGCCGTGTGGTTGATGCGCCAGGCTGCCGACTGGATTCCCGCCCCGGCATGGGGTGTCGTGGTTCGTGATGCTGGAGGAGAAGCACGAATGTTGGCCGTGGAAGGCGTGACGCCGGAACTCGAGTCATCCCTCTGGACGGCGGCGAATGTCGTGCTCCATCGGCGCGCAGAATTCGGCGCGGCGGACCTCTCGATGGAGCCTGACGCACTGCCGGTCGCGCACGGCAGTGTGCTGGCCCTTCCGCTGCTGTCGCAGGACCAGATAGTCGGTGCGCTCATCGGGTTGGATCCGGCACCGTCCACCACGACGCCGTCGCTTGGCGCTGCGGTGGAGCCGCTGCTCAGGTCAGCGCTCGACCTGGCCGCGATGGCGCTCGACAATGCTCTCCGACTGGAGCGCGCCGAGGCACTTTCGGTCACAGATGACCTGACGCGGCTCTACAATGCCCGATACCTGAATCTCGCCCTTCGCCGGGAAGCCAAGCTGGCCGGCCGGAACGACCGTCCGGTATCGCTCATCTTTCTCGACCTGGATGGGTTCAAGAACGTTAACGATAGGCACGGCCATCTAATTGGCAGCAAAGCACTTGTCGAAGTGGGCGCCCTGCTGAAAGGCTGTGCGAGGGAGACAGATATTGTGGCCAGGTTCGGCGGTGACGAGTTTGCCGTCGTATTGCCCGACACCGGGACACCCGGTGCGCTGAAACTGGCTCAGCGCGTGCACCAGGGGCTCAACGCGCACACGTTTCTCACCGGGGACGGTTTATCCGTGCAGTTGACCGCGTCCATTGGCATCGCCACCCTGCCGGACGCGGCCTCTTCGGCCGAAGAATTACTGAAGGTGGCGGACACCGCTATGTATCGCGTGAAGGCTGCGGGCAAGAACGGGATACAGGTAGGCAAGGAGTAACGCGACGTGGCCGGATTCGGCTCTTTCTTTTCGCTCTTCTCGAGCGACCTCGCAATTGATCTCGGCACCGCCAACACCTGCGTGTACGCGCGCGGCAAGGGCATCGTCGTCAATGAGCCCTCGATCGTGGCCATCAACAAGGTGAATGGTCGCGTCGAGGCTGTCGGCAAGGACGCCAAGGAAATGCTTGGCCGCACCCCCGGCAACATTGTCGCCATCAAGCCGATGAAGGACGGCGTCATCGCTGACTTTGAAGTCAC
>Ga0075420_100006335_pt1 | contig 10429 bp, 9 predicted proteins | sample SoiMetdeltSBSDD4_FD_75296 | JGI IMG/M metagenome (GOLD analysis project Ga0075420, IMG submission 75296) | Bulk soil microbial communities from a Populus tree surrounding site in Tennessee, USA - Soil MetaG P. deltoides SBSDD4 | ecosystem: Environmental > Terrestrial > Soil > Tree plantation...
TCGCGCGACGGGCCAGATGTCCACTGTGCCCTCGGTCCTCAGATTCGACGCGTCGGGCAAGCTGGTCGCAAGCTTCGCTGCGGGCATGCTGATCTTCCCGCACGGCTTTCACGTCGACCGCGACGGCAACATCTGGGTGACGGACGGACAAGACGATGCGCCGCAGCCCGCGCGAGGGGCGGTGGCGCCGGGACAGCCGAACCCTGCCGCGTCGCGCATGGGGCCGCTGCCCGGTTCGACGCGCGGCCATCAGGTGTTCAAGTTCAGCCCGCAGGGAAAGCTGCTGATGACGCTGGGCAAAGCCGGTGGCGCCGCCGAGCCCGACTACTTTTATCAGCCGAATGACGTGCTCGTCGCGCCGAACGGTGACATCTTCGTGTCCGAAGGGCATGGCGGGGGAAACGCGCGCATCCTCAAGTTCACCAAGGACGGAAAGTTCATCAAGTCGTTTGGCAAGAAGGGCAGCGGTCCCGGTGAGATGGAGCAGCCGCACGCACTGGCGATGGATTCACGAGGCCGGCTGTTCGTCGGCGATCGCTCCAACAACCGCATTCAGATTTACGACCAGGACGGCAAGCTCCTCGACACCTGGCCGCAATTCAGCCGTCCGAGCGGCATTGCTATCGACGCTAACGACATGATCTACGTCGCCGACTCCGAGTCGGAGTCAGTGGCGCGCAACCACGACGGCTGGAAGCGCGGCATTCGCATCGGGAGCGCCAACGACGGCAAGGTGGTGGCTTTCATCCCGGACCCGGTGGAGAAAGCAACGGGAACGAGCGCCGCTGAGGGCGTTGCTGTCGATCGACAGGGCAACGTCTGGGGCGCTGAGGTCGGGCCGCGTGGTGTGAAGAAATATGTGCGAAATTGAACTCCCAACTCCCAACGCCCAACTACCAACCACTCCCAACGCCCAACTCCCAACCACTCCCAACGCCCAACTCCCAACTGTTGCAGGTTATTGGGGATTGGAAGTTGGGAATTGGGAATGGTTGGGCGTTGGTAATTGGGAGTTGGGAATTGTCCAGCGCTAGCGCGTCCCGCTCGATTCGGCGGAACGCGCGGCGTTGAGGATGTTCTTGATCGCCTGGTTGCCCTCGTGGCACGCGTACTCGAAAATCGCTTCCTGATCGTTCATAGTCAGCGGTATCGCGAACGTCCACGGCTGTGACCAGGTCGTTGGATCGTCCACCGTCACCTTCCACTCGATCCTGTCGGCCGCTGTGCGGGTGAAGCGCTCGACGATCTTCAACCTATCGGCATTGGCGTTGCGATACGCGCTGCGCGCCTTGAAGTTGGTCGTCTCGACGACCAGCGTGTTGCCTTCCCAGTGTCCTCGCGCGACGCCCATGTCGGAGCGGATCTGCGATCCGACTTGCGGCCTGTTGTCCAACGGAATGACGCGCGTGTCGTGCACCATCTCGTAGCGAATCGCGACGAATCCCGGCCCCTGCACGATCTCATACGAGTTGCCGTACTGGCCGGGCAGCATCGACCCCGGCATGCCGCGCGTGATGCACCGATCCCACAGGCTGAAGTCTTCGTGGCTGTTGAACGGCCCCGTGCCGAAGCTGCCGGTCCGCGGTGCAGCGGCGATACGCGCGCGTGCCTCAGGAAGGATCGGCGGGATCTTGCCGTCCTGCGGATCGATCACGAACCAAGGCCGGCTGCCCTTGGTGATCTCGTAGATGTCGCGGAACTCGGCCGAGTTGCCGATCTTGCCTTCGGGATCGCCGCCGAAGTACTTGGCGCGCGCCAGCGTGTCCTCCTGACGTCTGGCGATTGCGGCTGCCAGCTCGGCGGCCGTAATGTCCTCCATGCGTCGTCCCTCGAATTCCTTCGGCCGCTCGAACGGCGTGCTCGTCTCGTACTTGTTCGTATAGTTCCCCTGCAGGTCCGGGTCGCCCCACGGTGTTCGCGGCGCGGTCCAATTACCGGCGGCAGCGCTGCCGGCGTGTTGAGCCTGAATGGTGGTGACGAGAGAGAGCAGGACGAGGAGCGCGACGATGAACGCTCGGTGCATGTGCGTCTCCCGAAAGAGTGTGTGGTCCGAACGCGCTAACTCTACGCCGGGGAGGCCGCACGGTCAAAATGCCGTCGCGGGGCTGGCGTCGGCGAGGCGGTGGTCAGAGCTGGTCGCGATGCGAAGTGCGAAGCTCCTGCAGCCACTCGTCGCTCATGACAAGGGCGCTCCGGTGCTGCCACCAGGCTGCGAGACGGTCCAGAACGGCTGTCGACACAGTGCGGAGCAGCGGCACTGTCCGGCCGGTGGAACTGGAGATCAGGGCATCAAGGGTTTCTACGCGGACTGTCATGGTGTGTTACACGCAGGATCCAAGGCGCGTGCCACCTTGTGCAGTCTTACGACGTTTGGCGGGCGATTGCAAGGTCCGCCATATTTCTGGCGAAAACCCCCATAGTCTGCGTGAGCCGCCTCGTCGATGGTTGCGGATGAGCTGACGAAAACCCATCGCTGACGAGACAACGCAGGTTGGGGTCTGACCCGGGGTCAGACCCCGGGTCAGACCCCGGGTCAGACCCCAAACGGAAGTGTCAACCGTGGTTGCGGGTCAGTCGGAGCCGTCGGCGCGGCTGATCTCGACGTGGCGCTCGCCGTCTTCGTCGGCGGGCGAGACACGCAGCTGCCAGGGATTGCAACACACCTCGCAGTCCTGGACGAATGAGCCCCGGACCTCCGGTTCGAGGTAAATCTCGACTTCTTCACCACAATACGGACAGGTCACTAAGAAGACTGACTCCACAGGTATATGATGCGCCAGCGGCACCGATGACTCGTTAACACGGACGACAGGATGCCTGCCGACCTCGCGCTCGAAACGATTTCGCCCGACGAGCAGTCCATCACCGCCGAATTCATCGCGTTCTTGAAAGCGGCCAGCGCCGCGCGTTACCCCTCCGGGCAGATGCGGCGATTCAATCAAGGGCGCGCTTCCGGCTGCGTCGAAGCCGAGTTCACGGTGGCAACGGGCCTGGCCGATGACCTGAAGGTCGGCCTGTTTCAGCAGCCCCGCAGCTACAGCGCGTGGATTCGCTTTGCAAACGCGACGTCGGCCTCCGATCGCGAGAAGGACGTCCGCGGCATGTCAATCAAGGTCAGAGGCGCAGGCGCAGAAACGCTGACGCGCGGCAGCGACGAGCAGGACTTCATCCTGAACAGCCATCCGGTGATGATGACGCCCGGCCCGCGAGAGTTCCTCGAGCTGCTGCGCGCGGTCGAGGCCGGCGGCTGGCGGCAGGCGCGCTATTTCCTCACGCATCCTCGCGCCGCCCGCATCGCGTTCGCTTCGCGTCAACAGCCATCCAGCCATCTGGACATTCCCTACTGGAGCACGACACCCTATCTCTTCGGCGAGGGCCGCGCCGTCAAGTACATCGTGCGGCCGGTCTCACACGCGCACCCGCGCCGGCCGTCGCTGACTGACAAGTACTTGCATGACGAGCTTCGTCTCCGCCTCTCGATGGAGGACGTCGCGTTCGACTTCTTCGTGCAGTTTCAAACGAATGCCCGGACGATGCCGATCGAGGATGCGAGCGTGGAGTGGAGCGAACGCGAATCCCCGTACGTGCGCGTCGCGGAGGTCCGGATTCCGCGTCAGGCGATCGATGTGCCAGGGCGTGAGCAGTTGTGTGAGCGTACCTCGTTCAATCCGTGGCATTGCCTGGCCGCGCATCGGCCGCTCGGCGCGATGAATCGGGTACGACAGCCGATCTACGAGGCGATGCAGAACTTCCGCGAGTCGCACGTCGTACGCACGTGAACGGCTGATCCGTGGATCGCGGTTGCCGTGTCGGATAGAGTCCTGACATGCCGCGTTCGCGCACCACGCCCCGGGGCCCGACGCCCACACCCGATCCCGTTCTCGAGTTTCTCGGATTGATGTGGGCGGTCGATCACGAACTGCACCGCGTGTCGAAGGCGATGATCGGACGGCTTGGCCTGACCGCGCCGCAGCGACTCGCCGTGCGGCTAGTCGGCCTGCACCCGGGTCTCACGCCTGGTCAGCTCGCCGAGTTCCTGCACCTCGACCCCGGAACCGTGTCGGGCATCGTCAAGCGTCTCGAGAGCGCGGGTCTCGTGGCTCGCGAGCGGAGCGGCGGCGACACGCGGCGGATGCACCTGACGCTCACTGCGGAGGGGCAGACATTGAATCGCCGTCGCAAGGGGACGGTCGAGGCAGCGGTCCGCAAGACGCTCGACGGGATGTCGAGCGCGGATCGCGCCGCGGCCTCACGGCTGCTGCAGCGCCTGGCGGCACACCTCGCTGAGGAATCGGCAGCATAGGGGCGAGTCATGACTCGCCCTCTCGGGACGCGTGCGTCGCCCCTACAGACGTGACTGTTCGCTGTCTTCGTGACGGCTCGAGCGGTCGATATAGAACAACACGACGAAGATGACGGCCAGGGCGAGCGTGGTCAGAACGGCAATGGTTTCAAATATAGTTGGAGCTGCAAGTATCTCCACCTATGATCGCAGTCCGGGACGCACGCTGTCAAATGGAAGGGCGGCTGATGTGGGCCGTTCTGACCTCACGCAGATCCGAGCAGAGCCATGAGTTTCTGGCTCAGCGCCGGGCCGAGCTGCTCGATGCTGGCGATCGTCGTCGCGTTGCGGTAGATGAGCGAGACGTCGTGGCCGATGCCGATCGCCGCGAGCTGCACGCGCGATCGACGCTCGATGTCCTCGACGACGACCTGCAGATGGCTCTCCAGGTATTCGTGACCGTTGGCGGCGAGCGTCGCTTCGTCCATCGGCGTGCCATCGGAGATGACGACGAGGATGCGGCGCGGCTCGGCGCGGGCGAGCAGTCGACCGTGCGCCCAGACCAGCGCTTCGCCGTCGATGTTCTCCTTGAGCATCTCGTCGTGGAGAAACAGCCCGAGTCCGACCCGCGCCCGGCGCCAGGGAACGTCGGCGCCCTTGATGATGATGTGCTCGAGGGCGTTGAGCCGTCCGGGATGTTCCGGATAGCCGCTCGCCGCCCACTCGCGCCCGGGCTCGCCGCCGTTCCAGTCGCGCGTGGTGAAGCCGAGGACCTCGCATTTCACGCCGCAGCGCTCGAGCACCTGCGCGAAGACCTCGACGGTCAGTGCGGCGATGAGCATCGGGCGGCCGCGCATCGAACCCGAGTGATCGATCAGCAGGCTCACGACCGTTCCCGGAAACGGTGACTCGCTCTCTTCTTTGAATGGACGCGCGCTCCCGCCGCTGGCGATGAGCGCTGCCAGACGTGAGCCGTCGAGCACGCCTTCGTCCAGATCGAACCGCCACTCGCGCACCTGACGCGCCATGAGGAGGCGCAGCAGGCGCTTGGCCAGGCGCGCGACGATCGAGCGAATCGACCCGAACTCCGCTTCCAGTTGCGTTCGCAGCGTCGTCAGCTCGGTGCGGCTGGCGAGCGACGCGGCGTTCACGACGCGGTCGTAGGCAGTGGTGAAAGCGCGATAGTCGTCGCTCGTGCCGAGAGCGGCGGTGGCGGCGTTGCCGGGCGTGCTGCCTTCGCCGTCCTGGCCGGGTTCGCGTTTGTCGTCGCGGAGTGGGGCTGATGTGGCACCGGGGTCTCCTCGCCGGGGAAGTTGGCGGATCACGTCACGAGTGGGGAACGGCAGTTGTCCCTTTTCGACGGCGGCGAGCAGTTTCTGCGGAAGGACGGCCGCGGCGGCGCGGCTCCAGTTCGCAGCCGCGGCAGCGCTCTGGTCGTGGTTCGTGACGTGCGCTCCAAGCGCGATGATCTCGTCGAGCAATCGCGCCGGAAGAGCCGACCGCACGCCGTGCACCAGTCGCGTCTTGTCAGACGGCGCGGATCGTCCACTGAAGGCTTCGAACGCCAGCCAGCGAACGCCGTCGTTCGCCGCGCCCGGGTGAGCTATTAGGTTCTTCGCCACGCCGGCGAGCCACAGGACGCCGATTGCATCGAGCCGTCCGAGCTCCACCTGGTCGAAGATGTCCGAGGCGGGACGTTCCACGGGCCTTTGTGTGTGGTGGATGCGCGGATCGTGATGACGGGCGCGTATGGCCAGGCGATCGCCAATCGCTCGCAGTCCACTCACGGTGGCTGCCGATGCGCGTTCGACGGCGCTGCTGACGGCATCCGAACCGGCGAGCGCACGCGTGCACGCGCTGACCGCAAGCACGTTCCGTTCGGGAAGTGGTCCCGGCACTGCTTAGCGTTTTCCCGCCTTCGACTCCGACTTCGGTGCGGCAAGCCCTGGCGCCTGGCGTTCCTCCACGAGCTCCTCGCCCATGCAACGCTGATAGTACTCGGCCACCAGCGCGCGCTCGTCCTCGTCGCACCGATTGAGGAACGTCAGCTTGAAGGCCAGGCCCGCGTCGTGAAAGAGCGTGGTGTTCTGCGCCCATGTAACGACCGTGCGTGGCGACATGACGGTGGACAAGTCGCCATCGGCGAACCCGCGGCGAGTCAGGTTGGCGAGCGCCACCATCGCGCTGGCGCGCGAGCGGCCTTCGGTCGTGCGGTACTCCGGGCACCGCGCGAGGACGACCTCCACTTCGCGGTCGTGCGCCAGGTAATTCAGTGTGATGACGAGATTCCAGCGATCGATCTGACCCTGATTGAGCGGCTGCGTGCCGTGATAGAGGCCAGTGGCATCGCCGAGGCCGACGGTATTCGACGTGGCAAAGAGCCGGAACGCGGGGTGCGGCTCGATCACGCGGCTCTGGTCGAGCAGTGTCAGGCGTCCTTCGAGCTCGAGCACGCGCTGAATCACGAACATCACATCGGCGCGGCCGGCGTCGTATTCGTCGAAGACCAGCGCGCAAGGACGCTGCAGCGCCCACGTCAGGATGCCGGGCTGAAATTCGGTGACTTGCCGGCCGTCGCGGACGACGATCGTGTCCTTGCCGATCAGATCCATCCGGCTCACATGTCCGTCGAGATTGACGCGCACGCATGGCCAGTTGAGCCGCGAGGCGACCTGCTCGATGTGGCTGGACTTGCCGGTACCGTGCCGGCCCTGCACCATCACGCGGCGGTTGTGCATGAACCCGGCGAGGAGCGCGAGCGTGGTGTCGCGGTCGAACACGTAATCCGGGTCCCGCGGCGGCACGTGCTCGTCCGCGACGGAAAATGCCGGCACCTGCAGGTCCGAGTCGATCTTGAAAAGCTCGCGAGCCGAAAGAGTGAGATCGGGCTGACTGGGAATCGCCTGTTCGAGCATCAACGAACGTTGTCCTTGAGGAACGACACGACTTCAGGCCAGATCTGCGCGGCCAGCTTCTCGTCGAGCGTACCGAGCGCGTTGTGCGGTCCCATGAACGCGTGACCCGTGCCCGGGTGCACTTTCAAGGTGACCTTCTTGCCCATGCCGCGCAGCTTGGCCTCCAGGGCGCGCGCCGCGTCGGGCGCGAAGTGGTTGTCGTTCTCCGCCATGTGCCCGCTGATCGTCGCGGTCATGCGGGACCAGTCAGGCTCGAAGGGGCCGGAGGGAAATCCATAGAAAGGCACGACGGCACTGACTTTGTCAGGCCGGTTCGCCGCGATGATGAACGACAACATGCCGCCCATGCAGAAACCGACGACGCCGATGCTCTGGCTGGTGACGGCGGAATGGCTGGCGAGATAGTCGATTGCGCCGCTCATGTCGCGGCCGGCACGATCCGGCGGCATGCTCTGCATCAAGTGCGCGGCCTTGTCCATTTCGTCATGGGCGGCCAGCTGCCCGTGATAGAGGTCCGGGGCCAGCGCGACGAATCCAGCCTTGCCGAGCCGCTCGGCCATCTCCTTGATGCCGGAGTCGAGACCCCACCACTCCTGAATGACCAGCACGCCTGGGCCGGAGCCAGACGAGGGCTTCACCAGGTAGCCGGACGCGGTGCTGCCGTTGCTCTTGAACGAGACAGTTTCAGCCATTTCCTAAAGCATATACGTCTTATGGCCATGCGCATCACAGCCGCCATCCTGCTCGTGGGGCTCTCGGTCGTCGTATCCGGCGCTCAGACGGCGACGCCTCCGAGCCAGCCGCGGCCATTTACGGCCGGCGTCGATGTGGTCCAAACCGACGCGATTGTCCGCGACGCGCGCGGTCAGTTCATCGCCGACCTCAAGGCAGGAGAGTTCGAGATCTACGAGGACGGCGTGAAGCAGGAGCTCGTGGCCCTGACGATGATCCACGGCGGCCGCGAGTACAACGTGCTGTCGCCGCCGGCGCAGCGGCGAGACGGCATCATCGTGCCGCCGAGCCGGCCGCGCAGCGATACGGCCGGGCGCATCTTCGTGATCATCATCGACGATTTCCATCTGGAGCCTGGAACCACGGGCAGGACGAGGCAGATCGTCGGCCAGATGCTCCGCAACTTGATTCACGAAGGCGACATGTTCGGGATCGTATCGACCGGGCTTTCGTCGATCTCCGAGCAGCTCACCTACGACCGGCAAGTGCTGCAGTCGGCGATCGATCGGATTCAGGGCGGCGGACTGAAGCCGCGCGAGATCATCGAGGGAGCGCAGGGCGCGCAGGGACCGACCGAGCTGCGTCATCGCGCGCACGTGGCGATGTCGCTCGCCTACGAACAGATGCGCAACCTGGAGAAGGTGCAGAAGCGGCGAAAGGTCGTCCTCTACATCAGTCCCGGCTACGACTTCAATCCGTTCGCGCAGTCGCGTCTCGAAGAGCAGGCACTGCGCGCCCGCGTCGACGCCGCGGACCTTCAGAACGATCCCTTTTTCCGGACGCAGCAGAGCAGCCAGATGCTGGCCGAAGCAGATCTGATCCGCGAGCTTGCAGAACTGACGCGCGCCGCGAATCGGGCCAACGCGACAATCTACACGATCGATCCACGTGGTCTGCCCGCCGGCCCGGACATCGACGCCGACATCAGAGTGCCGGAGTGGAATGCATTCCTGCGCAACTCACAAGACAGCCTGCGAGTGATGGCCGAAGAGACCGGCGGTTTCGCGATGGTCAACATGAACGACTTCGCCGCCGGCTTCAAGCGAATCGATGCGGAAACCAGCGACTACTATCTGCTGGCGTACTCGTCCAGCAATTCCGATCCGTTGAAGCGAGTCCGACGGATCGACGTGAGGGTTACGCGTCCGGGGGCAACGGTCTATCACCGGACGTCTTACACGCGAGCGCCTGTTCGATGAAGTCGTTCACGCGCGACCACGTGTCGGTATCCGTCGCATACAGCGACGCAATATAACGTCTCATTCCGGCCGGCCAGGCATTCCGACGCCGCATTGCCGCGACGACGTCGGTCTTCATCTCTTCGTCACCATTGGTCTGGATGTCGAGCAGCGCCTGCCACTGCGCAAGCAGGGCCTGTGCCTGCTGACCGGCCGGATCGCTGCCGAGGGCCGTCGCCCACTCGCCGAAGAGCGCGCGCTGTGAGTCCGTGACGCGGGGAATACCGGGCTCTGCGGCGTGACGACGTGCATCTTGTTCGTCGGCCCAGCGGACCCAGAGTGCGTCAGCGATGAAGCGCGTGGCTCGCTCGACGTCGAATTCCTCCATCCGGCGCTTCAGTGACGCGGGCCACTGCTCGCGATCGGCCCAGGCCTTGATCATTCCGGTCCGGACGGCCGGTGTGACCGCGTCGGCTTTCGTCAATGCCTGCCATCGATCGGCGAGTGCCTGGGCACGCGGGGCCGCGGGGTCGGACCCTAACGCCGTCCCGATGTCTCGATAGAGCGCCTGCCACGCGGGTGACGGCCAGTCATCGTAGTAGCGCCCCCACTGCGCCCACGCGTCGTCGCTGTAGTACTTCCGCATCGCGTCGATGTCTTGCATGTTCATGACTCAGATCAGCCGGACTCTCCCGTGCTCTCGCTGAGCGAAAGCGTGGTGCGCGAGTCGGCGGATATCTCCGCCTGCCGTTGCACCTTCCCGGTAATCGTCCGGTACGCAATCGATCCCACCGTGAGGCCGCCGAGAATCAGCCCGGCGACGATCGAGATGGCGAGCGCGATGAGGCCGCGCCATCCGTAGAGCATTGGCGCCTCATAGATACGAATGGTCGCCATGGTGACGATGGCCAGGGTCAATAGGCCTTCGGCGATGAAGCCCCCGAGCTTGACCCACGTCATCAGGCTGCTGACGAGCGCCAGCCCGATCGATGGCCGCTTCCCCTTCTGGTGAACACGCAGGCACCTGAGATGGCCGATGTCTTCGGCGTAGTCAGCCGCCGCCGTTGTCAGCGGCAGCGCCCACCAGGCCGTTTCCAGCCATGACCATCCGAGCTGGGCGTATCCGAACCACAACCCGAACATGAACGCGGCGGAGTAGACGGGAATGAACCCGATGATGTCCCGGTACAACGCCTCGCGAACAACGGCGGCCATCGCGCATCGAGCCGCCGCGTGACCGCGCAGCATCGTGCACCAGCGATCGAGGCACGCCTTGATCTGGCCGGGCGTGAAGCACATCTGGAGCGGAACGATTGAGCCCA
>Ga0075420_100006339_pt1 | contig 10426 bp, 9 predicted proteins | sample SoiMetdeltSBSDD4_FD_75296 | JGI IMG/M metagenome (GOLD analysis project Ga0075420, IMG submission 75296) | Bulk soil microbial communities from a Populus tree surrounding site in Tennessee, USA - Soil MetaG P. deltoides SBSDD4 | ecosystem: Environmental > Terrestrial > Soil > Tree plantation...
CGATCAGCCCGCCGTAGAGCCTGCCGGTGCCGCCCAGCACCAGCATGACCACGGTATCGGCCGAGCGCTCGAAGCTCAGCACTTGCAGCGAGACCGTCTCGGTGGTCTGCGCCAGCAACGCTCCGGCGAGGCCGGCGATGGCGGCGGAGAGGGTATAGACCTTGCGCAGGTGCGAAAGGCTGGGTGCGCCGATCGCCGGCATGCGGGTCCAGTTCTCGCGGATGCCACGCAGGGATAGGCCGAACGGCGAATGGATGATGCGCCGCACCATGAGGAACAAGAGGAAGAGCACCACCAGGGCGTAGATGTAGGCGGTGTAGCCGATGAAGTCGAACTCGAAGAGACCGAGGATCGGCCGCGTCCTGAAACCCTGGAGTCCGTCCGTGCCGCCAGTGAGCCAGTGCGCCTTGTTGGCGGCTTCGTGCACGAGCAGGCCAAAGCCCATGGTGATCATGATGATCGCGAGGTGGCGGAAGCGCACCACGACCAGGCTCGACAGGTATCCGGCCACGGCGGCGATCGCCGCGCCCACAGCGAGGCCCGTGAGCGGCTCGCCCCAAACATGCAGGGAGAACAAGCCGGCACCGTAGGCCCCGAGCCCGAAGAACGCCGCATGCCCGAGGGTAACAATGCCGGCATAGCCCAGCACCAGGTCGATCGACAGGGCGAACAGCGCCGTGATGGCGATCTGGCTCGCCAGCCCGAGGTAGCCGGGCAGCAGCAGCGGAAGCAGCGTGCACAGCCAGAACAGGATCTCGATCGTGCGCCAGCGCGTCTGCGACTTGAGGAAGAGGTATGGCGCGGCTGCCGAAGCGGGGGCTTCCATCACCGCCTCCCAAACAGGCCCGCGGGCCGCCACATCAGGATGGCCACCATGACCAGGTAAATGAAGAAGGCGCCGAACTCGGGGACGTAGTACGTGCCGAAACTTTCGCTCATGCCCAGAAGAATGGCGGCAACGAACGAACCGCCGATCGAGCCGAGCCCGCCCACCGAGACCACAATCAGAACCCATACGAGATAGCCAAACGCGAACCAGAAATCGAGACCGCCCACGATCTCGATTGCCAGGGCGCCGCCAAGCCCGGCGAGACCGCTGCCCAGCGCGAAGGTGATCGCAAACGCGGCCTCCACGTTGATGCCGAGGCCGGCGGCCATGCGCTGGTTATCGACCGCGGCGCGCACACGGGCGCCGAAGCGCGTGTGCTCCAGCATCGCCACCAAAGCGACCGCCACCAGCAGCCCCGCGCCGATCAGAAAAATGCGGTAGGCGCCAAGATCGAGGCCAAGCACGTGGAACGAGCCGCGCAGGAAGGAGGGCATCTCGATGTGCTGCTGCACTGTGCCGAAGAGGTAGGCCGCCGTCGCCACTGACATGAACACGAGGCCGATCGTGAACAAGACCTGGTCGAGCTCGGTCGCCCGGTAGAGGCGGCGATAGAGCGTCCGCTCCAGCACGACCGCGGCTAACGCGGCCGCGAGGAAGGCCATCGGCAAGGCGGCGAGGAACGGCCAGCCAAGGGTGTTCACGAGCGTGATGGCCACGAAGCCACCGAGCATGGCGAAGGCGCAGTGGGCCAGATTGATGAAATTCATCATGCCCAGCGTCACAGACAGACCGACCGACAGTACGAACAGCAGCATGCCGCGGGCGAAGCCGTCGAAGAGGACGTTGAAGACGGGAGGCAGCATGGCCGGGAGCGTCTACGTGGAGGTCGGAGCGGCGCGCATTGCCGTGCGCGGGAGCGGCGAAAGCCTTTTGGTGCGAACGGGCACGGCCCGCAACTGCGACGGATGGGCCACCCGGGAAGGGCGGCCCATCCATGTAGCGCACAGCCGAAGGAGCCCGGGTCTACTTGGGATCCTTCACGTTCTCGTACTTGTCGAATGCGACGTTGACGATGGCGTTGCCGACCTTCTCCACCTTGCGGATGTAGACGGTCTGCACCACGTCGCGCGTCTCGGGATCGATCATCATGGGACCACGCGGGCTCGTCCACTTCATGCCCTTGGCGGCGTTGACCAGGGCCTCGGCGTCGGTCTTGCCGCCGGTCTTCTTAAGGGCCTCGTAGATGACGTGCATGCCGTCGTAGCCCCCCGCAGCGAAGAAGTCGGGGTTGCGCTTGTTATCGGCGTTGAAGGCCTTGACGAAATCCTCGTTCAGCTTGCCCGGCAGATTATGGTCGTAGTGCCAGGCGCTGATGCGGCCGAGAGCCAGATCGCCCAGGGCCTTGATGGCGGTATCGTCCACCGGCTCGCCGGTGCTCAGGAGCTTGATCTTGTTGGAGTCGATGCCGCGCTCGGCGAACGCCTTGCCCAGCGCCGCCGGCTGCGCGCCGCCGGGGATGAAAATGAAGATCGACTCCGGGTTCGCGTCCTTGGCGGCTTGCACGTAGGTCGCGAAGTCCGGATTGGCCACTGCCATGCGGACTGAGCCCACGATCTCGCCGCCGGCCTCCTTGAAGGCCTTATGGAACCAAACCTCTGCGTCCTTGCCGGGGCCGAAGTCGGACACCATGGTGTAGGCCTTCTTCACACCGCCCTTGGTGGCGGCCCAGGTGCCCATGGTCGCGGCGATCATCGGCAGCGTCACCGAGGTGCGCACCATGTAGGGCGACTTGGTGATCACCATCGAGGTGGCCGCGTTCATGTTGACCATGAACTTCTTGGCCTTCTCGGAGATGCCGGCAGCGCCAAGCGCCTCCGGTGTCAGGGTGAAGCCGGCGAGAATGTCGACGCCATCTCGGGTCACCAGCTCTTGCGCGAGCTGGGTGGCCTTGGCCGCATCCGGTCCGCCCGTATCCTTCGGGATGATCACGATCTTCTTGCCGGCCACGGTGTCGCCGTTGAGCTTGATGTAGAGCTTGACGCCCTGGTCGATCTGGGCGGCGGTGTCGGCGAACTGGCCGGTGTAGGCGGCAATGAGCCCGACCTTCACGGTATCCTGGGCATAGGCAGACGTGGTCGCCACTGCGGCGACCGCCAAGCTGCCCAGACTGGCGAGCAGTTTGCGCATGGGGTTCCTCCCTCCCTGTCAATCTTTGCTGAATGCTTTGCGTACGAACGTAGTGCGACCGTACTGACCGGTCAAACTGGAGAGTGCGCGGCGCGTCTCCCGCGCTCGTCTCAATTACGACACGAGCGTCTCTCCTGTCAGCTTGTCAATGCTCACGGCGTAGCTTTTGTCGCGGGCCGCATATCTGCAGTTGACGCGTGGATTCCTCCCACCGCCATGGTGCTTATCGCGTCGTGAAAATACAAGCGAGACGGGGTCCGCCCCTGGCCAGCAGCGTTGGAGCAAAAGGCTTCGACGCCCTGGCGAGGGGTCAGACTCGGATCACGCCTGGCCTATCTGCGTCCCGTATCCCGGTCGGCGCGACGCGAGAACTCGGTGTCTCCGCCGGCGGCGAGAATCCGGGCCTGCTCCACCCAGTTCTCGCGCTGGATGCGACCCTTGAAGTCGAGCGACGTGCTGATGCGGTCGATGTCCTCGCTGGTCCAGTTGGCGATGTCCTCATAGGTCGCCACGCCCAGCGCGTTGAGCTGCTTCTCGATCTGAAAGCCGATGCCCTTGATGCGCTTCAGGTCGTCGGCATGCCCGGTACGCACCACCCGGCGCGAGGCGGCGCGCCGCGCAGCCTCGGGACCGGGCTCAGAGGTGTCCTGGTAGGCCTCGGAGCGCACCGAGCGCAGCGAGCCGAGATCGGCCCGCGGGGGCGCCCCCGGCTGTCCTGCGGTCCTGGCGGCCTCGTGCTCACGGATGGCGTCGGGCAGCTTGATGGGGCGGGGCGGAGGCCCGGCGGGCCCATGCGCGCGCCGGTCGAGCTCGCGCGAGAAGCGGGTGTCGCCGCCGCGGCTCAGGATCTGCGCCTGCTCGATCCAGTTCTCGCGCGAGATGCGCCCCACGGTGCCGAGCTCCCGGTCGATGCGCTCCACCGCGGCCGGCGACCACTGCGCGATCTCGGAATAGCGCGACACGCCGAGCGCGTTGAGCTTCCCCTCGATCTCGGCGGAGATGCCGCCGATGCGCTGCAGGTTGTCGCGTGCCGGCGCCTCCGCCGGCCGGATCGGCTGGGCGAACGCCGCCCGCTCCGAGACCTGCGGCGGTCGCGCGGCGGCCGGAGACGGCGCCTGGGGTGCCGGCGGGGCGATCACCACCGCGGCCACGCCGGCGCGCGACATGGCCCGCGGCAGCGACGCCTCGGCGGTCGGCAGCGCCGGCTCGCCCTCGTCCGGGGTGGGCGCCGCGGTGCTGCCCTCGCCCCTGGCGCGCCGCACCGAGAACAGCGTCTGGCCCCCCTTGGCCAAGAGCTGCGCCTGCTCGATCCAGTTCTCGCGGGCGATGCGCCCCTTCTGACCGAGCGCCTTGCCGATGCGCTCCACGTCGGCGCGCACCCAGCCGGCGATCTGCTCGAAGCGGTTGATGCCGAGCCCGTTCAGGCGGGCCTCGGTGGCGGCGTCGATGCCCTGGATGCTCTTGAGGTCCTGCGGCTGCGGCCGGGCGGCAGCGACCGGCGGCTGCGCGACCGTGACGGCCGGACGTGCCGGCGGTGCCGGCTGGGCGGGAGCCGGCGCAGGCTCGGCCGCACGCCTTTCCTGAGCGACCTGCGCCGCCCGCGCCGCGACGACCTCCGGCAACGGGTCCACGCGCCGCTCGGCGGGGCCTGTCGCCACGGCCGCCGGCGCCAGGCTGCGCCGGATGACGCAGGCCAGCGCCGCCCCCAGGAAATAGGCCGCCATCATCAGCAGCAAGGTTTCAGCCCAGAACGGGATCATTACGCACTCCCAGCTTCGCGTGCCGCAGCCGGCCCTCAGGACGGATCGCTCTCGGTGCGGCTGCACGACAGCCACCCGACCACGAAGCCGAACGCCAATGCGAACAGCAGCCACCAGATCAGCTTGACAGCGAGGTAGTCCATTCCTTGTCCCCTGCAGCTTCCTGCCGGTGTGACACCCTATGGCTCACATGATGGCTGGGTTGGCGGGCGGCTCACTTGGGCCGCACCAAGATCTCGGTGCGGCGGTTCTTGGCGCGCGCCTGCGCGTTGGTATTGGGCGCGGCCGGTCGGCTGGCGCCGAAGCCTGCGGTCTCCACCTGATCGGCGCCCACACCGGCCTTGATCAGGCACGCCGCCACCGCCTGCGCGCGCTTGATGGACAGCCGCTGGTTGTAGTCCGGTCCACCCTCGACATCGGTGTGTCCCTGGGCAGCGATGCGCACACCAGGGCATGCCTTCATGGCGGCTGCGATCTTGGCCAGCGTGGCGAGCTCCGCGGCCTCGAGGTTGGCGCTGCCGCGCTCGAACGTAATGGGGTTGGCGGCGGCGAGCTTCGCCAAGTCCTCCCTGCAGGCGGCGTCGGCCGCGGGCGGCGCGGGCTCGGGCTTGGGGGCCGGCGCGGCCACAACGGGGGCAGGTGGAGCAGCCGCGGCCGGTGCCGGAGGGGCAGGTGCAGGCGCCGGATCCGGGGCGGACGGCAGCGCGGACGCCGCCACCTTGCCCGGCGGCTCCGCGGGAGCGGGGGTGGGCGCCGGCGGGGCCGCCGCTTTGGGTGGCTCCGCAGCAGCGGGGGGCGCTGGTGGCGAGGGTTGCGGCGCAGCCGGGGGCTCGGCCGCGATCCTGGCCTCCGGCTGGGCGTCGGCCTTGGCCGGCGCCTCCGCGGGTGCCGCGGCGGGCGGCATGTCGGCTTTGGGCTGCTCGGCTTTGGGCTGGAGGTCTGCCGCCGCCTGGCGCTCGGCGGGCGTGGGTGCGGCGGGCTGTGCCGGGGGCACGACCTCGACCTTTGGTTCGACCTTGGGCTCGACTTTCGGCTCGATCTTCTGTGCTTCCCGCACCCGGATCTGGTCGGAGAGCTTGTAGGTCGACGGCATCGACGCGCGCAGCCCCTCGCGCACGGCTTGGGCCTGGGCCTCGTCGGCGGCAACTCCGCCGACCGTGACCGCGGTATCCTTCATCTCCGCGTTGCCGCTCTGCAGCTTCATGATCTGCCGGATCAGCGCCGACGCTGCACTGGAGAAGTCCGCCGGCGCCCCCCTGGCCATCTCCAGACGGTCGACGACCCCGGCGCCGGCAGGCGCCGCTGCAGCGGCGGCGAGCAACTCCGCCTTGGCGCTGTCGTCCGCCACGTGGCCCGACAGCACCAGCTGGCCGCCGGCGAACTGCGCCGACCACGTGTAGGGGCTGACGACCGGCGCCGCCACCTGCATGCCCGCGAGCGCGATGCCCTTGGGCAGACCACCCTTCAGCGCCGCATTGACCGCACGGTACTCCGCCGCGTTCTCCGCCTCTCCCGAGACGGTGAGGGCCAGCTCCTCCAGGCGCACCTCGCCCTTCTTGAGGGCGGCGAGCTGCTTCAAGGCAAAGCTCAAGCCCGCCAGCCACGTGTCGCTGGGCGGAACGCCGCGCGCGGTGCGCATGCGGTCCACCACCTCCAGGCCCGGCAGGGCCGCGTTCGTCATGCCGATGATGATCTGACGGGTGGCGCGATTCGGAACATGTCCGTAGAGGCGCACGCGGTCGCCGCGGCGCGTGGCGTGCCAGAGATAGGGCTCGACCTTGGGCGGCAGGCCCGCGTTGTTGTTGACAAGGCGCACACCCCACAGCTTGCGCAGAACGCCCTCGGCTTCGGGGGGCTCGTTCTCGGCGGTCGCATGGCCGGTGAGGACGACATCGCGCCCGCTGAAGTTGACGTCGGCCCAGTGCGCGCCGCCTGCGGCCAGCGCCTGCCGGGCGCGGTCGGTCAGGTCCCTCTCGATCGCGCCGCGCTCGAGATGCACCGCTGCCACGCTCACACCGACGAGCGGGATCAAGCCCCACAGCCAGCGCCGCCAATTGCATCGCATAATCTGAATTGGCTCCCCGTATTCGACTTTTTTGCGCTGGCAACGCGGGCACGACGGCCACAAGCCAGCCGGCCGGCACCGGGCTTGCCCCGCATGACGGCTCAGGCGCCCCGCAAGCCCGCTGGAAGCCCGCACAAACTCTGGGCGCGGCCACACTATAGCAAAGGAGACGGGCATTCCAAGCCATTGCGGCCGGTCAGAGTGCTTCGGTCATCTATCGGGCTTGCCGATGCGCTGAAACAACGCCCCCTGCCCCGCGCAGCCGTCCGCCGACGCCCCAAGGGCACGCGGAGGATTCATGCGAGCGTGGGACGGCGGCCGGCTCGCGCGGAAGTGGCACTGCACCACCGGTACTCAACCAGTAAGCCGCGCCCAATGCCGGGTCACGAACTCAAAATCCGCTCCACATACGTCGGCACCACCTTGGTGGCCGGACCGTGGTGCACCTCGTCAAACAGCGAGGCGCCTTCCGACGGCTCCAGGTTGAGTTCCACGGTATGGGCGCCGGCCCGGTGCGCCTCCGCCACAAAGCCGTTGGCGGGATAGACGTTGCCGCTGGTGCCGATGGAGAGGAACAGGTCGGCCGCCGCCAGTTCCTCGTAGATGCGGTCCATGTGGTATGGCATCTCGCCGAACCACACCACATCAGGGCGCAGGCCTCCCGCCTTCCCGCAGGACTGGCACTTGAGGTCCACCCGCAGGTCCTCAGCCTCGCGTCCCCAGGGTTGGCGCGCCTGGCAATGATTGCACAGGGCCTGGTTATGTTGCCCGTGCATGTGAATGAGGCTGCGGGTGCCGGCGGCCTCGTGCAGCGAATCCACGTTCTGGGTGACCACCAGAACCTGGCCGCCGTTCCGGGCGGAATGCTCGGTCTCAAGCCTGGCAAGCGCCAGGTGCCCGGCGTTGGGCTTGGCCCCGCCGCTCGCCTTGCGGCGCATGTTGTAGAAGTCGAGCACCCGCTGTGGATTGCGCGCAAAGCCCTCCGGCGTTGCCACGTCGCGGTAGTCCACCTTCGCCCACAGGCCGTCCTTGTCGCGGAAGGTCGAGATGCCGGACTCGGCAGAGATGCCGGCGCCGGTGAGGACGACGATGCGCTTGAAGCGAGACATGGCCAACGAGCCCCGAGCCTTGAGGGAGGTGCCGGACGGCAAGACTTAGCCGGCCCATCGAGCCTCTGCAAATCGGTTGGGCGGGGCCTGGTGAGATGGTGAGTGGTCAGTGGTCAGTGGTGAGTGCGGAGACTGCGGCCGCAGTTGGTTCGCGTGACGGGGCCGGATTGGCATCTTTCCGTGGCGCTTGAGGCCGCTCCGCGAGCGCGGCGCCACTGACCACCTCACCACTCACCACTGACCACTCACCCCATTTTCAGACTGAGAAACACCTTTCGCGCCGTACTTTTCCGCTTGCGCGCAATGGGCTAGCGTCGCCGCGGACACCAGCCGGAGGAGCCGTCATGCAGGCCGTACAGATCCAGAAGCTCGATCACGTCAACATCCACACTGCCGATGTCGACCGCATGGTGGAATGGTACGATCGGGTGCTCGGCATGCGCGCCGGCTTCCGGCCCCCGTTCCCGTTCCCCGGCGCCTGGATCTATTCCGGCAACGACGCGGTCATCCACCTGGTGGGCGTCAAGGAGCTGCCGCCACAGGAGGGTATGCTGCAGCTGGAGCACTTCGCCTTCAACGCCGTCGGCCTCGAGGACTTCCTGGCCCGCCTCGAGCGCGAGAAGGTGCCCTTCGACGGCCGCCGGGTGCAGGGCGGCGGTGGCGTGCAGATCAACGTGCGCGACCCCGACGGCAACCACATCCATGTCGACTTCTTCGGCGCCGAGGCCGAGGGCGTGGTGTTCCGCGAGGTTGACCCGTCCGCCATGAACAAGCGTTGAGCGGATCATCCAGCGCGCGTCGACGCCGCGGGGCCGCCGAGGTGCGGGCGACGACGACCTGGCGCTGCCGATCCAGGGCCCGCCCCGTCGGCGGGCTACTTGATGAGGCCGGACGGGCTCCGTGCCCAGACTTTGTACCGCCGGCGGTCAGGTGCTCGCCATCGTAGCTGTATGGACGCTTCAGCAGGCCGTCCTGCGAGAGCGCCGCGTTGAGATCGATAAAGATGCATTGGGGCGGGCTGCACGACCGCCTGAGCCGCGCATTCGCATCGGCCACCTCGGGGTTTACCCCCGCACCGATTACCGACAACCCGTATAGCTGATTGCCTCCGCCAGCCCCATCGTAGCTGAAACCACTGAGTGACCTTGGAGCGATCAAATGGGCAGTCAGCGACATCACGCGCAAGTCCGAAACAATTCTACGGTGGCATTTGAGACCGTCCAGGCCCACGCCAAGCCACTGCTCTTCGCGAGAAGCGACTCCGCCAGAATCGAGCAGATCATGCGGAGCAACCTGATCGAGTTCACTGCGCGAGTCGAAGACTACGAAACGCCGGCTGCGGTCCTCGATGCACTCGATGACGCGATAGCGGAAGATGTCTCATTGATGGTTCTCGCCGCCAAGCGCTTCGGGGCGAATGTGCTCGACCGTAACGGGCTCAGGGTTGGCGAGAACGTCTTCATCCACAAATCGGTTCCGGAGGGATGGTGGGACGCCTATTTCGAGTTGAGCAAGAAGGCGTACGCCCCCATGCTCATGATGGCCAGGCATTGCATGGCGCCCTTCACCTGGTCCGAATGCCTGAAAATGTTCGAGCCGGTCGGCATCGATCGCTGGGGTCATGAGTTGGGGCTCAAGTATGGCATGCGCGATGGCCTGACCTGTCCCGTGGGAGCGCGGTGGGTCGTGTGCTACTGGTCGCGCAGGCCGCTCTCGAACGTGCTCTCGCCGCAGTTGCGTGCCCTGCTCTTCATGGCCGCCAATTTTGCAGCCATCCGCCTCGAGCAAATCGTGGGCCCCGACCCCAAACGGATTGGAAAGCAGATGTCCCTGACTCCGAGGGAGCTGTCTGTGCTGCGGCTCGCTTCCAACGGGCATCGGGTCAGGCGCATTGCTCAGCTTCTCGAGCTGGGGGAGGAGACCGTCCGCAGCCACACCAAAAAGGCACAAATGAAGCTGGGCGCCAAGGACCGCGTCCATGCTGTCGCGGAGGCGATGCGCCATCAGCTGATTCCCTAAGATCGGGGTCAGTCGAGCTGCACCCGAGGTCACTCCACCTTTGCAGGGCCCCACTTGGCAGAGCCGAGCTCTGCACAGCGGTGGCCGCCAAGACTGACGCGATGGTCCCTACGGGTCTCTACATTCAAGCCTTGAACGGGATGATCGACAGTGAGGCCAGGCACATCGCCGCGATGCGCAGCAGGGTGCCGACCATCGTTCTGCTGGCGCTCTACGCAACCGCCGCGATTGCAATCGGCTATGCCAGCTATGGGCGGGCCTTGGAGGGGCGACATTGGCGGGCCGCCGTCTACGTTGCCGGTGCGCTCACGGCGGGCGTGATCCTTCTGATCCAGGACCTCGACAGACCGAGCGCCGGCTTCATAGGCGTCAGCCAGCAGCCGATGCTCGACGTGGCTGCAAACCTGGCGGGCCGTCGAGACTGAGCCACCAGGCAGATCATGGCCCCAGCACGCGC
>Ga0075420_100006340_pt1 | contig 10425 bp, 8 predicted proteins | sample SoiMetdeltSBSDD4_FD_75296 | JGI IMG/M metagenome (GOLD analysis project Ga0075420, IMG submission 75296) | Bulk soil microbial communities from a Populus tree surrounding site in Tennessee, USA - Soil MetaG P. deltoides SBSDD4 | ecosystem: Environmental > Terrestrial > Soil > Tree plantation...
TCACGATCCGGGCATAACCGCGGTCCCGCAGGTACGCGAGCAGCGAGGCATACCGCGAATAGATGCGTGCTCGCGGCGGCTGGCGATTGGGCGGATCTCTGAAGTAGTTGTCGATGTCGAGCACCGCGTCGATTCCGACACGGAGCCGGCCGAGCGTCTGCGTGAACCGCGTGCCGAGCGCCGCGAGCGTCACCGCGCCGCCCGCGAGCCATTTGCCGGCCGCCACCAGCGTCTGTCCCTCGAGATAGTCGAGGCCCCCGCCGAGCCACCTCGCCACGGCTCCGCCCGCGCCGAAGGGAAAGGCGAACTCCCGATAGACGAACGCCAGGTACAGCACGCCGCCGATCATGGCGCCGGGCGGCACCACCGAGGTGAACGTGCGCTTCAGCCACCGCAGCCCGTCGCCGAGCCATTCCCCGAGGCGCTCCGACCAGACAAGCGCCTCGCGTCGCGGGCCCCGCGCATCGACGTTCGTGGACGGCCGCACTTCCTCTAGCAGCGACGGGATCAGCACCACCAGCGTGGCCGCGGCGAGCACCGCGAACGCCAGCACCATCGGCGTGAAGAAGGCCCCGACCGTCCGGATGCGCTCGTCGAGAAAGATGTCGCCGGAGCGATAGCCGCTCCCGAAGATCACGGGCCGATAGTAGAAGGCGGTCAACCGGCTGCCGAAGACGTACCCGATCATCGACCACAGCACCAGGCTCAGCACCGCGAAGAGCGCGGTGGAGCCGACAATGGCCAGCCGCGACGTGTTGAGCGACTGCCTGGCCGCCTCGTCGACGCCGCGCCCCAGCCACAACGAAAGCGCCAGCGCCGCCATCTGGACGGCGGCGTAGGCCGCCCACACCAGCAGCAGCACGGCGAGCAGCCACTCGCCGACGTTCAAGGCCGCCGTCAACATCCATTCGGCCTGCGTGGTCACCTGCGGCAACAAGACACGGCCGTCGACCCACAGCCCGAGCACCGTCGCGCCGACGAGCAGGTGGCCGACCAGTCGCACGCCACGCGCGACCCGCGCGTACCGCTCGATCAGCCAAGCTCCGAGCGTCGCCACCGTCACCGTGCTCGCCACGAAGTACATCGCCGGCACTCCGCGATCGGCCGTCAAGGCGATGACGACGGCCACCGGGCACGCCAGCGCCGCGGCCAGCAGGACCAGCAGCGTCGTCCATCGCGCTGCCGCCGACCTCCCGCGCAGCCAGGCCAGCGCAGCCAGTGCGGTCAATCCCACGGAGGCAGTCGCGAACAGCGCTGCGAGCAAGTTGCCCACCTGATCGGGCACCACCAGGCCGAGCACGCCGAACAGCACCAGCAGGAGCATCGAAAGCTGAACGAGCGCCGCCGGGCCCTTCATCAACCACGCGAGCCAGGCGTGCATGCGCTGCAGCACGCGCCAGGCCGCCCCGCCGTCGACGCTGAGCGCGACCTGGTCGACGATATCCGCCGCCAGCGTGCCCAGGTGGAAGAAGAGCTGATAGAGCGCCGACAGCGCCCGCCATCCCCCGGTGCCGAGCCGCGAGAGATCGGCCCAGTGGAGCTCGAAGATGTCGACCGGACGATCGTTCGCACGCCGGCGAACCGAGATGCGGGTGGCCTCGTACAGCGCCTCGCCTTCGGCGAGCCGCAGCCGCCCGAGGAGGTAATCGTTCAGTGCCAGGCCGAGATCACGCGCGCGCGGCTCTGCACGCGCTTCGACCGATACGGATTGTTGCGCCTGGAAAAAACCGCTCGGGGTCCCGGGCGTCGAGGTCTCGGCCGCATCACGACTCGCGGCGGGTGACGCGGCGCCGCCGGGCTCGAGCCTGCCCACGGGCACCAGCACTTCGTGGATCTCGCCTTGCACGTACTGCGGCTGGCCGGTGGCGCCGTGACACAGGAGCCGCGCGAGCTCGCGCACCGGCTGCCCCGCTCGCTGATCGGCGATTCCGTGAACCGCGACGACGGCGACGCGATCGGGTGCGCTCACTGCCGAGACTCCGACCTCGATCGGGCCGCGGACATCGCTGCCGTTACCGTATAAGCAACGCCTCGGGAATGTCCAATTTCGAGACGTGGGGTCAGGCCGGTCGAAGGCGCTTTGTCTGAGCGCAGAAGATGGTAGTACTGAACGAGATGAAGACGACGCCGTTCGCGGGAATCGTGCCCGGCCTGCGGGCCGAGCGGCGCGCGGTCGTGACGCAGGCGATGGCGACGACGCACGCCGGCGGGCCCGGCGTCCTGATGGCCGCCTGGATGATCCTCGAGATGGAGCTCGCCGCGCAGGACTCCACGCAGCCGTTCCTCCCCGAGGACCACACCACGGTCGGCTACGAGATCTGCGTGCGCCATCGGCGCCCGACGCCGGTCGGCGAAGCGTTCACCGTGTCGTCGGAGCTGCTCGAGGTCGACGGTCGGAAGCTTCACTTCCGTGTCGAGGCGCGCAACGCGCGCGAGGTGATCGGCGAGGGCACCCTGCGACGCACCATCGTGAAGCGCGGCCGCCTCGACACTACACGGACAGGTAGCGCCCCTTGAGCTCGGCCTCGCGCCGGTGGAACTCGCCGGTCGAGCCGCCGAACACCACGGTGCCCTTGCTCAGCACGAGCACATGATCGCTCACCGCCAGCGCCATCCGCGCGTTCTGCTCGACGAGCAGGATGGTGACGCCTTCGCCCTTCAGGCGCACCATCAGCGTCGACAGCTCGCGCACGAGCCGGGGCGCCAGCCCCTGGGACGGCTCGTCCAGCATCACGAGGTCCGGGTTGCCGGCGAGCGCGCGAGCGATGGCGAGCATCTGTTGCTCGCCGCCGGAGAGGCTCCGGCCGCGCTGCCGCCAGCGCTCGCGGAGGACCGGGAAGTACTCGAAGATCCGCTCGAGCGTCCAGCGGCTCTGCTCAGCTGTCGCGCGCGTGGCGAGGCGCAGATTCTCGCCGACATCCAGGTGGGGAAAGATCTGGCGCCCCTCGGGTACATAGCCGACGCCGAGCCGGAAGACGCGATGCGGCGGCTGGCCCGTGATGTCGCGGTCCTTGAAGCGCACGACGCCGGCGCGCGGCGGCGTGAGCCCCATGATCGAGCGGAGCGTCGTCGTCTTGCCCGCGCCGTTGCGCCCGAGCAGCACGGTGATCTGGCCCGCCGGCACCGCGAACGAGACGTCGCGCAGCACGTGGCTCTTGCCGTAGAACGTCTGGAGCGCGTCGACGGCGAGCAGCACGCTAGTCGAGCCCTCCGAGGTACGCCTTCTGCACCTCGGCGTCGGCGCGGACCTCGGCCGCCGTCCCCTCGGCGATGAGCCGGCCGAAGTGCAGCACGCTGATCCGGTCGGCGAGATCGAAGACCACGTCCATGTCGTGCTCGACCAGGATGATCGTGAGCTTCCGCTCGCGCGCGACTTGCCGGATCACCGCCACCGTGGCCGCCGTGTCGTCCGGGGACAGGCCCTGCGTCGGCTCGTCGAGCAGCAGCAGCGCCGGCTCCTGCGCCACGGCCATCGCGATCTCGAGCAGCCGCTGATCCCCGTGCGGCAACGTGGACGCCAGCTCGTCGGCCCGCTGGAGGAGTCCCAGAAGCTTCAGGCTGTCGCGCGCGCGCTGCTCGGTGGCGTCGAGGATGGCGCGGCCGCCGAGGAGGCGGAAGTTGTCGCCGCCCTTGAGCTGGACCGCCACGCGAACATTCTCCAGCACCGACAGCTCGGGAAAGATGCTCGTGATCTGGAACGTGCGCGAGATGCCACGCCGGCAGCGCGCGGGTGCGCCGAGGGCAGTGACGTCGTCGCCGCCGAAGACCACGCGGCCCGACGTCGGCGCCAGCAGCCCCGAGATCAGGTGGAAGAGCGTGGTCTTGCCTGCGCCATTCGGTCCGATGATCGCGCGCAGCTCGAGCGGCTGCACGGCCAGGCTGACGTCGCCGACGGCCTGGAGCGCGCCGAAGGCGCGGCCGAGCCCGTGCGTCTCGAGGAGCGCCGTCACCGGATGACCCCGAACCGCCGCGCGGTGCCGACGAGCCCGCCCGGCAGGAAGATCACGATGAGGACGAAGACGACGCCCGTGAAGATCATCCAGTGCTCGGTGTAGCTCGACAGGATCTCCTGGATGAGGATGAAGAGCATCGCCCCGAGGATCGGCCCCACGAGGGTGCCGATGCCGCCCATGATCACCATCATCAGTCCCTGGCCCGAGAAGACCCAGAACATCACCTCCGGCGAGGCGAAGCCGCGGAACGGCGCGAACAGCGCGCCGGCCAGGCCCGCGAACACGGCGGCGATGACGAACACGCCGAGCTTGAACGGGCGCGGATCACGCCCGAGGCTGGTGAACCGGCGCTCGTTCTCGCGGATGGCCTGCAGCGCGCGGCCGAACGGCGAGCCCACGACCGCGCGGCAGAGCACGAACGAGAGCACGACGCAGGCGGCCACCAGGAAATAGAACGCGCGCGGCGCGGCCACGCTGGGCCCGCCCCAGAAGAGCAGCGTCTTCGGCACGCCCGCGATGCCGTCGGAGCCGCCGGTGAGGTCGCGCCACTTGTAGGCGACCGTGTAGAGGAACTGCGCGAAGGCCAGCGTGAGCATCGCGAAGTAGATGCCGGTGGCGCGCGTCGAGAACCAGCCCACCGGCACGGCCACGACGCCCGCCAGCAGCGCGCCCGCGAGCAGCGCGACGGGCACCGGCTGTGCCCAGTGCAGCAGGACGAGCGCGCTCGCGTAGGCGCCGAGGCCGAAGTAGGCGGCGTGGCCAAACGAGACCATGCCCGTGTAGCCCATGATCAGGTCGAGCGACATCGCGAAGAGTCCCGCGATGAGCAGATCGGTGAGCAGCGAGAGCTGGTGACGCGCGAGCAGCCACGGCACGACCGCGAGCGCCACCAGCGCGGCGGCCGCCCACACCCGCGACGCGCTCATTCCTCCTCGCCGAACAGGCCCCACGGCCGGAAGACGAGGACGGCGCCCATGACGGCGTAGACGATCACCATGGCCGTCTCCGGCAGATAGAAAGCGCCCCACGTCTGCGCGGCGCCGACGATGAGGCTGCCCGCCATGGAGCCGACGATGCTGCCGAGCCCGCCGATGACCACGACCACGAACGCCTCGACGATGACGCTGATGCCCATGCCGAGGTAGGCCGTCGTCATGGGCGCCGCCGCCACGCCGCCCAGCCCGGCCAGCGCGCAGGCGGCGCCGAACACGAGCGTGCGCACGCGCGCGACATCCGCACCGAGACAGTCGGCCATCTCGCTGTTCTGGGCGACGGCGCGGATCACCAGCCCCGCGCGCGTGCGGCTCAGGAACAGCCACACGGCGATCGCGACCGTGCAGCTGAGCACGACGAGGAACAGGCGGTAGCGCGGATAGAGCAGCCCGCCGAGATTGACGGCGCCCTGCAGCAGCGCCGGCGGATCCACGCCCTTGGCCGTCGGCCCGTAGAGCACGCGGATGCTTTCTTCGAGAATCAGCGCCAGCCCGAACGTCAGCAGCAGCTGATAGATCGGCGGCCGGCGATAGATGAAGCGCAGCGTGGAGGACTCGAGCAGGGCGCCGACGGTGCCGACCACGGGCGGCACGACGATCAGCGCCGGCCAGAACCAGCCGGACAGCGCGACCGCCGTGAAGCCCAGGTAGGCGCCCAGCATGTAGAACACGCCGTGCGCGAAGTTCACCACGCGAAGAATCCCGAACACGAGCGACAGCCCCGCGGACACCAGGAACAGGAGGCCCGCCAGCGCCAGCGCGTTCAGCAACTGCTCGAGCACGTTGGCCACGGGCTAGGAGAATTCCTCCGTCCGGCACTTCGGCGTCACCTTGTCGCCGGGATAGGTGGCCAGGATCTTCGGCACCGGGTGCGGATACTTCGGATCCTTCACGCATTCGACCGCGAAGCCCGGCTGCACCGCCTGGTGGTCGCACTTGCGCATCAGGAATTGCCCCTCGAGGCCCTCGTAGGTCGACTCCTCCCAGGCGTCGATCACCTTCTCGACGTCGTCGGTGCCCACCTTGGTAATGACCTGCGCCAGCCACTCCAGCCCCTCGTACGTCTCGCCGTCGAACATGTCGGGGTACATCCCGTGCAGCTCGTGGAAGCGCTTCACGAACTCGCGGTTCTTCGGCGTGTCGAGCGTGAACGGATAGCGCGAGCTGCCGATGGCGCCGACCATCGGGTCGCCCACCGCCTTCATGTTCTCGAGCTCGAGGATCTCCATGATCGGCTTCACCTCGCGGTTCAGGCCGAACTGGTGCGCCTGCCGCAGGTAGATCGTGGCGTCCTGGCCGGCCAGCACCAGGTAGACGCCCTCCGCCTTCGACTGGCGGATCTTGGCGATGTAGCTCGCGAAGTCCTTGGTGCCGACGGGCGAGAAGTCGGTGCCGACCACTTCCTTCTTGACGGCCGTGATCTGCGACGTGAAGGACGCGACGCTGTCGCGGCCCCACGCGTAGTCGCTGCCGAGCGCGAAGAAGCGCTTCATCGGCGCCTCGGCCAGGTAGAGGCTCACCGCCCGCGCGCCCATGGGGCCGCTGGTGTTCACGCGGAAGAAGTAGCGATGGAACGATTTCGTCGTCAGCGAGCCCGCCCCGTTGATCGTCGACATGAAGATCACTTTCCATTCGGGGCACTTCGCCGACACCGCGAGCGCCTCGGACGACAGCGCCACCCCGGTCAGGAACTTCACGCCGTCCTTCTCGACCAGCTTCTGCGCCTTGCGCACGGCCGTGGCCGGGTCCCCGCCCGTGTCCTCGAAGACGAACTCCACGGGCCGCCCGAGGATGCCTTTGCCCTTCACGTCTTTGGCGAACAGCTCGGCGGCGCGCTTGGCCTGGATGCCGTACTGGGCGTTGCTGCCCGACAGCGCGGCCGGCATGCCGATCTTGATCGGCCCCTGGGCCCATGAGCGCGGCGGGATGGTGAGCATGCTGGCTCCGACGGCCCCGGTGGCGGACAGCTTGAGGAACTCTCGTCTCTTCATGACCGGCCCTCCTTGGATGGCGGGCCCGATTATAGTCATTGCATGCCAGACGCAGAGACCTTTCACGCGATCCTCGCGCGCCGCGCCGCGGCCCACCCGGACCGCGAGGCGATCGTGGATCACCGCCACCGCGTGACCTACGGCGAGCTGCTGGCGCGCGTGGACCGCACGGCGGCGGCGCTGCAGCAGCTCGGCCTCCGACCGGGCGACGTCGTGACCATCCAGCTGCCGAACTGGGTGGAGTTCGCCTACGTCTTCTTCGCCTGCGAGCGCATCGGCGCCGTGGCCAACCAGATCGGCCCCGACTTCCGCAGCCGCGAGGTCGAGTACATCGTGCAGTTCTCGGGGAGCCGCGCGTTCGTGTGCCCGGCCACCTTCAAGGGCTTCGACTACGTGGAGATGATGCGGTCGCTCCGGCCCGCGCTGCCCGGGCTCGAGGCCGTCCTGGTGCTCGGCGGCGGCGACCTGGACGACGTCATATATGGTCCGACGCCGCCCCCTCCGCTGAAGCCGTACCGCATGGCGCCCGACGCGGTCATGCGCATGGCGTTCACCTCCGGCACCACCGGCAACCCCAAGGGCGTGACCCATTCCTTCGACACGACGCTGCCGGCCGCCCGCATCCTCAACGACGCGATGCACGTGAGCGACCGGGAGGTGTTTCTGATCTACCTGCCGCTCGGCCTCAACTGGGGCTACCTCACTCTGCTGCAGTCGATCATGGCCGGCGCGCGCGCCGTGCTGCTGGACCGCTTCAGCGGGCGGGCCGCGCTCGAGCTGATCGAGCGCGAGCGGGTGACGTTCATCCCCAGCGCGCCGGCGTCGCTCATCGCGATGCTGAACGACCCCGAGCTCGGCCGCTTCGATCTGTCGTCGCTTCGCGTCGTCATCACGGGCGGCGCCGCCTGCCCGGTGGAGACCATCCGCGCTTTCCGCGCGCGCATCCCCGGCCACCTGATCGAGCTCTACGGGATGCTCGAGACAGGCTTCCACACCTTCACCCGCTTCGAGGACGATCCGGAGGCCGTGGCCGGCACCATCGGCCGCCCGGCGCCGGAGATGGCGCTGCGCCTGATCGACGAGCACGGCCGCGACGTGCCGCCCGGCGCCGAGGGCGAGATTGCCGCCAAGGGCCCCTCGGTGCACCTCGGCTACTACAAGAATCCGCAGGCCAACGCCGAGCTCTTCACCGCCGATGGCTGGTTCCGCACCGGCGACCTCGGCGTCATGGAGCCCTCGGGCAACGTGCGCATCGTGGGCCGGCTCAAGGAGATGATCAACCGCGGCGGCAAGAAGTTCTTCCCGCGCGAGATCGAGGAGATCCTCTACACGCACCCGAAGATCCTCCACGCCGCCATCGTCGGCGTCCCCGACCCGCGCCTCGGCGAGCGCAACTGCCTGTGCGTCATCCCGCGCCCGGGCGCCGCAATGTCGCTGGAGGAGGTCGTCGGGTTCCTGAAGGGCGGCGTGGCGACCTACAAGCTGCCGGAGGAGATCGAGGTGTTCGACGAGTTCCCGTTCACGCCCACCGGCAAGATCCAGCGCCACGCGCTCACGCGCCAGGTGCTGGCGCGGCGGGCACGATGACGTCGATCGTCGAGGTCGGACGGAACGCATGGCGTCGGGTCCACGCCGACGACAGCGGCGTGCTCGTCGACGCTGCGGACTACTACCACGCCGTCTACTGGGCTATCAGCGGGGCGCACAGCCACGTGCTGATGTCGGGCTGGCAGTTCGACAGCGGCGTTTCGCTCCTGCGCGGCGCCGATGTGCCGTCAGGCACCGATGTGCGCTTTCTGAAGTTTCTCGACGGCCTGTGCCGGCGACGGCCGGAGCTTCGCGTGTACCTGCTCGCGTGGGACTTCCACCTCGTCTTCGCGGGCGAGCGTGAGTGGCTCCAGCGCGTGTACTTCCACTGGATGACGAGCTCGAACCTCCACTTCCGCTTCGCCGACCATCCCGCGGCGGGCGGCTCTCATCACCAGAAGTTCGTGGTGGTCGACGGCACCCTCGCGTTCGTGGGCGGCATGGACGTCTGCGAGGCGCGATGGGACGACCGCCGTCATCTCGCCGACAACCCGGTGCGGCTCAGCCGGGGACATCGGCAGAAGCCTTACCACGACGCGCAGGCGTGGCTGGCCGGCCGCGAACCCGCGCGCGCGCTCGAGGATCTCTTCACCGAGCGGTGGCAGCGGGCCGGCGGCCCACCGCTCGAGCTCGGGTCGCCGCGCGCTTCCGAGATTGCGCTGCGAGGGTCGCTGCCCATTGGCGGAGGCTCGGCCGCGCTCAGCCGGACCGCCCCTCAGCCGGACGGCAACACCGTCCGCGAGGTGGAGCGCCTCTTCGAGGACGCCATCGCCGCCGCCGACCACCTCATCTACATCGAGACGCAGTATCTCAGTAGCCGGCGGATCCGCGAGGCGCTCATACAGCGCATGCGCGCGCCGGGCAGGCCGCTGCCCGAGATCGTCATCGTCGTCAACGAGCAGGCCGAGGCGTTGAAGGAAGAGCTCGCCGTCGGCCTGCGACAGGCGCGGAACCTCGAAGTGCTGCGTGATGTCGCGTCCAAGACGGGCTGCCCGCTGGGCTCCTATTTCTCCTTGTGCGACGGCAAGCACGAGACGTTTCGCGCCACCTATATCCATTCGAAGATCATGATCGTCGACGACCGGTTCCTCACCGTCGGGTCGGCCAACCTCACCAATCGCAGCATGGGCCTCGACAGTGAGCTACACGTCACGTGGGAGCACGACGGCGACCACGGCCGGCTCCTCGACGCCATCCGGAACGTGCGGGTGAGCTTGCTCGCCGAGCACACGGGACTCCCCCAGGCCGACGCGGCAGATCTCGATCGCATCGAAGGGCTCGTAGCCCGGCTCGACGCGATTGCGATGCGCGCGGGGTCACGGCTTCAGCGCCACGGCCCGCCGACGCCGAATCAGCAGCTGGCCATGCAGCTCATCGATCCCGACGATCTCCCCTTCGATCCGGAAACGCCGGCCGCCTCCGATCCCGCGGGCACGCTCGATCCTAGCGACGAGGACAGCAGACGTCGCCGCCTGCCGATCCTGGCCGTGGCCGGTGGCGTCGGCGCCGGCGTGCTCGCGGGCCTGCTCGCGCGCTACATCGGCCGCGCGCGGCGCTGATCCAGTCGCGATGGCGCTGATCGACATGCACTCTCACTGGGGCACGCGCCGCGGCTATCCATTCCAGACGCCGGACGAGCTCGCGCAGCAGGAGCGCGTCTTCAAGTCGAAGCCGCACTACGTGACCGAGGCCGAGATGGCCGAGCACTTCAGGAAGACGGGCGTGCGCGTCATGCTGGACCTCGGCGTCCGCATGGAGCAATCGCCAGAGGCCGCCCGCGCGCTGCACGACTACGCCTTCGAGACCCAGCGCCAGCACGCCGACGTCATCCTCGGCCACTGGCTCCACATCGACCCGCGCCACGGTCGCGCCGCCGTCGACGAGCTGGACCGCTGCCTGCGC
>Ga0075420_100006345_pt1 | contig 10420 bp, 10 predicted proteins | sample SoiMetdeltSBSDD4_FD_75296 | JGI IMG/M metagenome (GOLD analysis project Ga0075420, IMG submission 75296) | Bulk soil microbial communities from a Populus tree surrounding site in Tennessee, USA - Soil MetaG P. deltoides SBSDD4 | ecosystem: Environmental > Terrestrial > Soil > Tree plantation...
CTGTCTGCCAGGGACACGAACCGGTGGCGTTACTTCTCTGCTGGGGGACATGACTGGGGGCGCTGCGCACGATGATACCGTGCGCTACTTCCCCCGAGCGCACGGGTGTTCGTACGTAGGCCGGGTCTTCAGACCCGGCGAGTCGAACGTCAAACCCGCAAGACGGCGTGCTCAGGCCTGGTCGCTTGCCGCCCGAGCAGCGGGGCTGCTCATTGCGCGATCGGATGGCGAAACATTCCGCTGACGACGCTCGCGGTGGCAACTACCGCCGGCTGCGTCGGACGCGTGATCGGAGGAGGGGTGACATCAGGTTGCCTGCGGACGACAGGAACATGAGCGGGCAATGGCGGCATCTCCACCGTAGACAACGGAAGAATCTTCAGTTCAAGCCTGCCGGATGCGCCCACGGCGACGCCCGCAGCAAAAGCAACGAGCGTTGAGACACGCAGCATCGATTTTAAGAACGCACGCGGCGCCACCGCGTGCATGGGCAGGCTCTCGCTCGGAAACTCGGACAGCTCGTCACACTCCAGGGGCTGACCGAGCGACGATGGGAGCGCGACGAGCGCGGCGTCCGGGCGGACGCGGAGCCTGAAACGAACGCCACTCGACTTGTGGAGCAGTCCCTTGTCCGCGTGGATCGAGACCGTGAGCTGAACGTTCTTGAGTGGGCGGAGGCTCATTGGCCCCTGCCTTACAAGACCGAGGCCGATGTTTCAGCGCGGCAAAACCGCGTGTTTTGTGCAGCAAGGATGCCGGTGAGCCGATGCCTTGACCACCGCAGGCCAATCTGTTGTCCGAGCGCGGGTTTCGCGATCCGGCGCACCGTCCTTGAAGTCCGCTTGCGGACTGGCGGCGTCAAAAGAGACACTATCTCTTGATGGCTGTCCGCGCCTTCATCATCCTCGGGTGCTTCTGCGTCGTGCAGGCACCATCGCCGGCGGCCGCGCAGGCTCTGCTCAAAGAGACCGTTGAGGATATCCAGCGCCTCCCCTCCGAGGACACAATCCAATGGCTGGCGATCGGCGCGGCCATCGCGACGCTTGGCCACCCGGCGGACAACGGGATCACACGGAGTCTTTCCACCTCACCGGCTCTCGAGAAGGTCTTCGATCCGGGTGAGACCCTCGGCGGCGCCCGTACTCAGTTGGCCGGTGCGCTCGGCACGTATGCGATCGGGCGCATAACGGGATCACGGATGGCCACCGCCGTGGGGACGGACCTGCTTCAGGCGCAACTGCTCGCGCAGGCGCTCACCGCTGCCGTGAAAGTATCTGCAAAACGCACCAGACCAGACGGCACCCAGTACTCATTTCCCTCTGGCCACGCGTCGGTAACGTTCGCGTCGGCCACGGTGCTCCAGCGGGACTTCGGCTGGAAGGTCGGCGCTCCCGCCTACGGCGTGGCGACCTACGTGGCGTTGTCGCGGATCCAGGAGAAACGGCATTTCTTCAGCGACATCGCGTTCGGCGCCGCCATCGGCATTGTCGCCGGACGCACCGTGACTATCGGTCACGGCGACCGCAAGTTCGCCGTCCAGCCCATGGCGACCGCCGGCGGCGCGGGCGTCTCGTTCACCTGGCTCGGCCAGGGCCGCTAGTTCACGCGCCGGCCGGTCAGCCGCCAGTCACGTTCGAAGATCGCCTGCAACTCCTTGACGACGACCGCGTCGCTGACGATGAGGCCAATCTCGCGGCGCCCTTCGAGCGCGAGCGTCTGCAGGCTCTGGCTGCCGACAAACGCATGCTGCCCATCCCGGATAATCGCCCGCACGTGCAGACGCCGACCTGGATACTTCTCCACGGCGAGCGGTGACCTCAGGTTGGGCGTGTCTCCGATGACCCGGACATCGACGCCCGCCTCCGCGCGCCTCCGCAGCAACTCGTGCATCTCCTCGTCGCTCAACCTGGGGTCGTAGATCAGCAACTGCCGCTGCGCGCCGCGGATGAACGTCGCCAGCCGCTCGCGCGAGTTGTCGGGGCTCACCACGAAGTTCGGCGTCGTTGGCCGGTACGGCCGGCGCGTCGCGTCCGACTCGAACAGCTTCAGCGCCTCGCTTACCAGCCTCCGGTTGGTGGTCACAATGCCGAAGCTGCGGCTTTCATAGTCAGCCCGCGTGTAGTTGAAACCGTACACGTGCAGAATGCGGCGATCCACGATCATCATCTTGCCGTGATAGCGCACGAGGTCGCCGGCCGTGCGTGCGAGCACGACGCCGGCCTTCAGCAGCCGCCGCTCGAGCTTGCGGAGGTCGCGCGTGCTGCCGCGATGCTTCTTCGCAATCATCGCGCGCACGGCGACGCCGCGGCGCACCGCCGCCTCGAGGCCCTGCGTGACCGATTGGCAGTCCAGCCGGAAAATCAGGATGTCAATGGTGTCCTGCGCGTCTTTGATCGCGTCGAGAATCGGCATGATGCCGCCCTCGGGTTCGACAATCAGTTGCACGTCACGACAATGCCGGCGGAGCCTCGCCGCCACGAAACTGGATGCTGTGGAGATGGGCGTACAGGCCGCCCTTTGAGAGGAGATCATCGTGCGTTCCACGTTCGACGATGCGCCCCGCGTCGAGGACAAAGATCGCGTCCGCACGGCGTACCGTGGCGAGGCGATGCGCGATCGTGATCGTCGTTCTGCCTTTCATCAGATGCGTCATCGCGCCGAAAATTTGCTCCTCTGATTCCGGATCGAGGGCCGCCGACGGCTCGTCGAGCAGCAAGATCGATGCGTTGCGGACGATGGCCCGGGCAATGGCGATGCGCTGCCGCTGCCCGCCCGACAACGTGTTACCACGCTCACCGACCATCGTATCGTAGTCCTGCGGCAGCTTCATGATGAACTCGTGCGCGTTGGCAGCCTGGGCGGCGCGAACGATCTCCTGGCGGGTGGCGCCTGGCGTCCCGTAGCTGATGTTCTGCCAGACCGGCGCGCGGAACAGCACCGAGTCCTGCAGCACGAGGCCGATCTGGTTGCGCAGCGACCGGAGTGTGTAATCGCACACGCTCCGACCATCAACCCGCACCTCACCCTGATCGACGTCATAGAACCGGGGAATCAGCCCCATCAGCGTGGACTTGCCGCTGCCCGTCCTGCCGACGAGCGCGACCGATTGCCCAGGCTCGATCGCGAAACTGACATCGTCGAGGATCTTGCGGTCGGCCGAATAGCCGAATGTGACGCCTTTCATCTCGATTCGGCCCGTGAGCGCCTCGGCCCTGTGTGCGCCGGGCTTGTCGGCGACCTGCCCCTCAGTGCGCAGCAGCTCGCCGACACGGTCGAGCGCCACAAGAGACGTGGCGATGGTATTGGTCATCTTCGACAGGTCTTTCATCGGCTTGTACATCCGGCCGAGATAGGCGACGAATATGAGTAGCGACCCGGCGGTAAGGCGGCCGGTCAAGACGAGCCGCGCGCCGACGACCAACACGAGCGCCGTGCCGATCGCGACGATGATGTCTATCGTCGGTGTGAGCCGAGCCTTGATTGCCCGCGCGCGCAGCGCGGCATCGACGCTGGCCTGGCTCTGCCGATCGAGCCGCTCCGCCTCGTATTCCTCGGCGGTGAATGCCTTCACGGCGCGCATCGACGACACCGACTCCTGCACCACCGACACGAGGTCGCTCTCACGCTCCTTCAGCTCACGCGAGGCCTTCTTGATCCGCGTGGTGAGCTTGCGCACGACGACGAACATCGCCGGCGCCACCACGAGCGCAATCAGCGTGAACTGGACGTCGAGATACAGCATCACCGCCAGCATCCCGGCGATGGTCAAGGCATCGAGCGTCATGGTGAGCACCACCGACGACACGAAGTCCTGCACATCGTCGATGTCGCTGGTCAGCCGGACTACGAGGTCACCCGTGCGCTGCTGGTCGTAGAACGAGAGCGACAGGCGCTGCACGTGGTTGTAGAGCGTGTGCCGAAGGTCGCGCATCACGTACTGCCCCACCGTCGTGGTGAGATAACTCTGCCAGTAGGAGCTGGTCGCGCCAGCCAGCGCGATCAGCACCACCGAGATCGCGGCGACATTCAGCAGCCACAGCGGGCCGACGGATCCGACACCCAGCGACATCCAGGAGGGCGCGGGGCGTGATCCGAGTACCGAGTCGAAGACGAGTTTCAGGGGCCACGGCTCGAGCAGGTCCGTGGCAGTCTGCACCAGCAGCGCAACGAACGCGAGCGCCAGGATCTTCCCGTGCGGACGGAGGAGCTGGCAAACCAGACGCGTGCGCATCAGGATCTAGGACGCATCCAAGCCACGATCGAGGCCGACGGTCTGCCACCCGGTGGACGTCCGGCGGAAGTACACCTGCACCGGCGTCCATGAAGGGAACGCCTGGTGCCGCGTGGCGATGCTCACCGAAATGTAGTCGCCGCCCGCAAGAACGGGGGCCGGCGCCAGCGCCCGCGCCTCGCCGACCATCACCGCGTCGCCGACGAATGCGTGCGTGTCCGTGGCGTTGTCAAACCGCGACCATCGGAGGGTATAGCCGTCAGGACGTCCGCCAACGCCGTGCAACTCCGCCGCGCTTTTGAACCGGAGCTCGCCTCCACGCGACAACGTGACGTCCACGATCGGGTTGACGGCCGTCAGCCACACTTCCTTGATCCGGTCGCGCCGCTTGATGAGCGCGTCGGCCAGAATCCCGGCCGCGGCCGGATCCGAGTACCGGCCCTTGCCGACGATGGCGCGAATCGCCTCGTCCGAGAAGCGCGCGACGATTCTCGCCGCCCAGAAGGCGTCGTCTGCCCGCATGTTGTCGAAGGCCGCCTTCGGATACTCCGCGACCCAGGTGCGCGGATCGAACCGCTCGGCCGAGAACCGTCCAACCGCGGCCGGCGCGGGCGGCTCGGGCACGCGAATCCACGGCCGCACATACAGGCCGAACGACAGCAGCGTCAGCAGCGACGGCCGCAAGGAGAGCGTGTATTCCCGGCCCGATGGCGCGGCGTTCGGAAATCGCGTCGCGCTCCCGAGGATCGAGCCGAAGTCAACAACGTAGTACTTCAGGTATCCGCGACCGGCCTCGACCTGGCGCATCACCATCGTATTCACCGCGCGCGAGTCGTCATGATTCAGCCACGCGGCGAACACACGGCTGCCCCGGAGTTCGCGCCGGTGCTCGTGCGGGTAGATGTCGTTGGGATCGTCGGCGCGGGTGCCGTGGTACTCAAAACGGCCCACGTCCTGGCCGTCCTGAAACCGCTCGGCGGTCACGCGGATGCGCCCGTTGGGCATCCGTGCCGCGTTCTTCAGGATCTCATCGAGATCGTTGCGGACGAACGGACGGCGGCCGTTGGCGTCACGGACGGTCGCCTCCGGCGAAATCTCGAGCGCGGCAGGATCGATCTCCGCCAGGTAGACGTCCACAGTGTTGTAGCCGAACGCGTGGTAGAACGCGGCGCCGATGACCTCGGCGCCGCTCGCCATCTCCGGATGACGCGGCGGGTCCACCTCGAGCTGATAGACCGTACGAGTTGGATCCGAGCGATCGATCGCCCTGAAGCCGGGATGAAAGCCGCGGTTCTTGCCGCGCACAATTGTCCAATCCGTGCCGAGGCGTACTCCTGCCCGGTCCGGCCCTCGGGTCAGATCGGCCAGCGACATCTCATGCTGCCCGATGCGGTTCGTGAACCAGCTCGAGTCGGGCACTTCGTCGAGGGTGCTGACGTTCAGCGCGCGGATCTTCGACCGATCGCCCGGTTTCCCGAACGAGTTCTCGAGGAAGTCGTAGTAGTCATCGAGTTCGACCTCGTCCACCTCGCCCACGTCCACCTGACGATCGTTGTCGATGGCGATCGGATCGTCAGGATAGAAACGCGGAGCCGCGCTGCGAACGTCGGCGATGACGCACACGCACGCCACGGCCAGAGCGACAACGGTGGCGGGCCTAAAAGGCATGGCCCATCCCCAGGATCAGCGTCGGGCCATCGCCGCCGAACGCAAGATCGACGCGCAAGGCGGCGGCGCCCGCGGATCCGAACCGGACGCCCAACCCGTACGTCGTCTCGAATTTCGACCATGCGAGCGCCCGCGCTCGTGGCGACACCTGGCCGGCGTCCACGAAGACGGCGCCGCTCATCAGCGGGTTGACCTGGTATCGGTACTCGCCCTGCAGCACCAGGAGATTCCGGTCGCGAAAGCGGAACGTCGGGAAGCCGCGGCCCATGCTGATGCCGCCGAGCGTCGGCGAGAGGTAGAACGGCACCTCGTTGCCGGCCGAAGGGTCGCTCAGCACCGCCAGTGCCCGCACCGAGAGCACGCGCTGCCCGCGCAGCAGCGGCAGGTGCTGCTGCAGGTCGACCCTGGTCTGACGAAACGAGTAGCGGTGCTCCTCCGTGTCGCGGTACGAGGAGAGCATCAACTGGTAGCGTCCGCCGCGCGAGGCGCCGGCCAGCGGCAGGCGATCGAGCCGCGGCGCCGTTCGCGTCGGCGGCACCGAGTCGCGGTAGTCAAGATCGACGAAGACGCCGGCTTCGAAGAAGGTCGGCTGCACCGACAGGCCAGGCGCCGTTGATTCGTCGAACACGTCCAGGATAGACGGTCCACCGCCGGTGCGCGTCGGACGAACGTGCGGCGTCAGCCACGACGCCGTGGTGCCGGCGCTCAGCCACGGCAGCACGCGCACACCCAGCGTGCCCGTCCCCGTCCGCTGCGAGACTCTATACAACGCGCGGTCGGCCTCGGCACTGGAGAGGCCCATGCCCCAGAATTCACTGAGGAGTCGTCCGGATCGCGAGACAGACACTTCTGCGAAGAGACGATCGTCGGCAACTGATGGCAGCAGGTCCGGCACCGTCAGCGCCAGCTCGCCAATCCATTCGCGGCTCACCGACATCGCTGTCGATGCGGTAAACGTGTAACGGCGGTTGTAGTCGCTCGCGCGCCATGCGGGTCCTGCGGCCATGGACGCGCCGTCGGTGGGAAGCCCGGCGCGCACGAACAGGCCCTGCCGCGGGTCGAAGAGCCGATCGAGCACGCGCTCGTCCGAGAGCGTCAGGAAGGCGCGCTCAACCCTGCCGGGCCGCGTGTCACGCACCTCGCGGCTGCGGGCCAGGCGCTGTTCAGCGGCGATCTCTTCGCGCGTCTGCTGGGCGGATGCCGGCAGCGACACACCAAGGGCGATGGCCACCAAGAGCGCGGCGCGAAGCAGAGACGGCGTGGCCTGGGAGCACACTGTTCGCAGTTTTCCTGTAGGCGTGAATGCGAAGAATCTTGGAACAATAACAGAAGGCGCCGGGCTGCTCACCAACCACGTCTGTGGTGGTCGAGGAACATCGCGAGGTTCACGACCGGCGTTGCCACCAGCAGCGACACCAGCCCGACTTCATCAACGGCCGGTCGCCGTCTTCGATACGTGCCAGCCGTGCTGAAGCCTTCTCGTCCACGAACGCGGAGTCTACTGCACTAGGGAGTGAGCCCGCCGAAGGCTCATCCCGCGGTCGCGTTCTACCTCGTGCCGAGCGGTCGCGTGCCTGACCCGAAATCGACTGGGACCCACTGGCCGTTGACACGCACGACGACGGTGCCAATAGGCGTGGCGCCCCGCATTCCCTCGATACGGAAGCCCACGTCAGGACCGGACAGCACGGTCGGTGTGACGGGCTGCACCATCACCTGTCCGTAGACCAGACCGACTCCGCCAAGGAACCCGAGCAGTGCAGCGCACAAGACTGACCTCTTAATCCACTTAATCCACGGCATCCTCATCCCTCCGGCATTTTGACGCGCAGATACGGAGAATAGCTGCCTCGTTCTATTGGGGCGGCGCGCCGAACCGCCAACTGGACTGAGCACCAGCGCGTCACGCCATGCTCGCGCGGCCGGTACGAGTATGGACACGCAGGCCTGCACGTCTGGGACGGCAAGGTGACGCGGTTCCAGCAGTACGTCGACACGGCGAAGCTACGGGATGTGATGGGAGCGGCGTAAGTGTTTGGCGTAGAGGCAGTGCAATAGTAGGATTGCGCGAAATTCGGTCGCTGACATTCCTGTCAGGAGGAGGCGGGGCCATGCGGGTGTTGTTGGTCGTTTCGGCGATGCTGATCTTTGCGGGCAATGCTCATGCGCAGGTGACATTCGACGGCTGCGTGGATTTTCGCGGATTGCCCGTTGCGTCCATTTTGAACTTTAACTTGCCAGATGTTGCGATGGCGAGCTGGGCTCCGAACGGCGCCCCCGTAATTCAGTACAACCCGCGCGTGCTCGCGCAGTTGGCCCCACAGACCCGTGTATTTTTCTACGCGCACGAGTGCGCACATCATGCCCTCGCTCATACGATTCGAAACATTCCCTTTCAGCAGGAGCAGGAAGCGGATTGCTGGGCAATCCAAACCCTCGTTCAGCGGGGAACACTCGATCCAGGGCGAGATGTCACGGTCGTCCAGCGAGACCTTTCGTTTTCGTCTGGCGACTGGACGCACGTGCCTGGACCGCAGCGCCAGTTCAACCTCCGTGCATGTTTGGGAGGCTTCTGACACACATGGCAGACGCCACCAATCAGCTAGACACGCAGTCCGCTACCGAGGCAGGGGCGATTCTGCTGGTGCTAAAAAATCTGGAGGCCAGACTTCATAAGGTCGAGGATCCCAAGAAGACGCTCTTCAAGAAGAGCACCGAGAATGCGGGGGCTATAGCGCTCTTTCTTGGCTTGGTGCTGACGTTCGCGTCACTTTATGACGTGTTCGTGATTAAGCCCGCTGCCGACAGGCTCAGCGCGCTCACCCAATTCAATCGCGCGGTGAGCTCCGCGGCTCAGATTCGGCAGGAGCTTTCAGAAATGCAGGCGCGCACCGCCGACCCGTCGATTCGCCTAGCGGTCCTCTCATCAGCAACGCCGCGCATACTCAACGAGATCTCGACCGCCCGGGCCATCCTGCCCGATCTGGACGATGCCGACATCGGTATTCCCCAATTGATCACGCTTATCTCTGAGTCGTACACGGCCGGCGATCTGTATAGCGTGAAGGAGTTTGTCGCTCGAGCGGTAGCCAAGAAAGATGTCTCACCGTATCTGCGGTCAGAGGCCAAGAGATACGAGGGGAAGTATTTCTTTTACTCGGGAGATGCGAAGCGTGGTCGCGAGTCGTTCGAGGAGGCTTTGAGCGCGCTCAGTACTCTGCCAGGCAATGCAGCCGCGCGGGCGTATGTCCTTGGAGATCTTCTCGCGCTGGAGTACGCGACGGGAGATTGCGCCCTCGTGGAGAGCGGCCTTGTCCGCTTCGCCGACATCATTCGTTCCGGGGCCATTCCGTTGGAAAATCGTAGCCAATTGGTCGGCTCACTGCTGACCCAGCTTCAGCAGTTTCAGGGCCGGCACTGTGCGATGCCAAGCAACGTCAGCTTGCTCGACGTAAGTCAGTAGAATCTCCGCGAACCCACCCGCGGCCGCTGAGTCGGCCCTGACGCCGTCAGGTGCGGCAACGCGGATGTCCCACGAACGCGCGGACGCGCGTCGCGGATTGAGCACCAGCGCGTCACGCCATGCTCGCACGGCGAATGAGCCAGGCGCCCAGCAGGCAGATTCCCCCGCCGGCGACCGACATCAGCGCCACACGCTCATCCCGCACGAGCACACCGAGCACAAGCGCCACAACCGGAATCAGGAACGTCGTCGCCGACGCCTTCGTGGCGCCGAGACGCCCCGCCGCCACCGTCATGACGACATTGGCGACACAGGTGCCGAGCGCACCGAGCGCGAGCATCGAGAGCGCCGCGCGCAGCGTCCAGCGCGCAGCAAGCAGATCCGGGAGGCCGAGCGGGGCGGTGAGGATGACGGCCACGGCAAGCGCCCGCCAGATCACCGGGAGGGCGCCATTCCGCTGCTGCAAGGGCCGCGCAATGGTGAGCGCGATCGCATAACAGACGAGCGCCACCAGAATCAGCAGCACGCCGAAGAGGCTGTTGCCGCCGGCGCTGATGCCCGGCAGCGCCATCAGGACGGCTCCGCTCAAGCCGACCGCAAGGCCAGTCAGCACCGCCACTGAAGGAAGCCGGCGCGTGAGCACCGCTACCAGCGCCGCGACAAAGAGCGGGAGCGCGCCGTTCAGCATGCCGGTCAGCGCGGACGTCACGCGCTGCTCGGCATACGGAAACATGCTCATGGGGAAGGCAAACCAGAGCAGCCCGAGCCAGAAGACTCCGACGCGGTCGGATTTCAGGACCGGGCCACGTGCCTTGGGCACCAGCGACAGCGCACCGAAACCGATGACCATGCGCAGGAAGCTGATGCCGTCCGGCTCCATCACCTCGAGGCCCTCGGCGATGAACAGGAATGACGCACCCCAGATGACGCCGGGAACCACCACGAGCGCCCATTCAACGAGAGCGGAGTTGGCGCGAGGGAGTGGCGATGTCACGGACATCGAGTGCTATTAGTAGACCTCACATGACGCCGTGGCGCCTACGGCGCGAGGGCGACGA
>Ga0075420_100006347_pt1 | contig 10418 bp, 8 predicted proteins | sample SoiMetdeltSBSDD4_FD_75296 | JGI IMG/M metagenome (GOLD analysis project Ga0075420, IMG submission 75296) | Bulk soil microbial communities from a Populus tree surrounding site in Tennessee, USA - Soil MetaG P. deltoides SBSDD4 | ecosystem: Environmental > Terrestrial > Soil > Tree plantation...
CAGACCTCGTACGTGTTGGCCTGAGTGACCGGCGCCCAGAGCCCGGCCACGGCGACGACGAGCAGCAGTACTGCCAGACGAACGAGCATCAGAACCCCCTCCAGATAGTGAAGAGTGACTTACCGGCGCCGCCCGCGATCCCCGAGCATCCGGTCCACCTCCGCCGAGACGTCCACGCGATCGGCCCGATTGAACGGGAGCCGCATCAACAGCATCGCCATCCCGCAGAAGTCCGTCAGCCCCGCGAACAGCAGCCCGCCGCCCACAAACCCCGAAAGCCACAGCAGCTTCCGATTGACGAACACGCTCCCCAGCACCCCGGTCAGCACCAGCCCGCCGGCGATGGCCCGCACCTGGCGCTCGATGCTCCAGGTGCCCCGCCCCCGGTCGAGCGGCAGACCGGCCTGCTCCCAGCCCTCGACTCCACCGGCCAGCACCCTCGCTGAATCGACCCCGGCGCCCCGCAAGATCGTCTCGGCCTGCCCCGCGCGCACACTCGTTCGGCAGACCAGCGCAACGGTTTCGTCGCGGAGCGTGCTCAGCCGCGAGGCCACCTCCGGCAGCGCGTCGAGCGGAACGTTGTAGCTCCCGCGGATGTGCGCCGCCGCGAACTCGCCCGGCGACCGCACATCCACGACGACCAGCCCGGATGCGCCGCGCTGCACCGCCTCGCGCAGGCCGTCGCCGGCTGCGCCCTGTCCACTCCCGACGACTCTGGCCATCCGCACTCCTCCCTCTCCACACACGGGCCTGCCCACGCATCGAACTTTTGGGCAAAGCTCACTGGTCAGTGGGCCAAGTCTAGCATGTGTATCGAGAAAGTCGAGAACCTGGCGCCACGGGCAGCCCCCCGAGAAGATGAGGATTTGATGAAAAAATCGTCTTCGCCTGGCCGGGCGTCAGGCGCCCTTCGGCTATCTCCTTCCGCCCCAGTTGTCGTGAACGATGTGCACGAGTTGGGGCCGGTCGACCCCCATCGCCGATCCGCTGCGCGACGTGACGCCGAACACGAATCGTCTGACCTCGGCAGCCAGCACTGCCACACGATCCATTGTCACGCTCCGCCACTCGTAGCGATCGGCCAGCCAGTCGTTCAACCGCTTCAGCTCAGAGTCGCACACCTCTGGTGTGAGGGAATCGATGACCGAGCCGAGCGTTTCGGGCCATGTCGCGGTCTCCGCCCGCTCGAAGATCCGGCTGCCGAGATTCGGAAGCCCCTCCGCGATCGCCAGCAGGCATGCCGCGACATGCTCGTCGGACGGCGATTCGGCCACGTCGGCCGCCCGCCCGCGCAGCACGATCTTGATGAGCTGGTAGACGTTGACGAATCGCTTCACAGCGCGCGGCGTGTCGCCCATCAGCGGGCCGAGGCTGTCCAGGAACGCCAGCTCCTTCGGCGAGATGGTGAGTGCTGCAGCGTCGAGCTGCGGCGGGCCGATCCTGGGCTCGATCATCTCGCGGAGCGTCTGCGCCTCTCGCTCCTCGACGAAACGGGCCTCCGGCCCCGCGTCGACGCGATCCACCGGCACGCGGCGCACATGCCGGCCGAGCAGCCCGCGCACGATCCGACCGCGACTGTCGTCGTCAAGCGGGCGGACCCAGAACGGCACCTGGAAGATCTTTTCGAGGTAGTCGTCCGGCCGCGCGACGGCGTCGCCGTTCGCCAGAACGGAGTCCACCAGCGCCGGAAACCGGCTCTGCAGCGCGTGCGCCAGCCAGCGTGAGTCGACCGCCACCACCACGACGAACAGCGGGAACGCCAGGAGCATGTGTACCGCCTGGAGCACCTCGATGACCTTGCCGTCCGGGCACCGGTCCAGGTCGTCGATGTACAGGATGATCCGGTTGATGATCCGGTCGTCGTGAGGTTCCAGCAGATTGAGATTCTCGCCCTCGGCCTGCTTCTTGATCTCTTCGCGCTGCTCCGGGGGCGCCACGAGGTACGCGTTCTGGTGGTGAATCAGCTCGGCAAGTCCCCGGAAGTCACGGCGAACGATCGCCGGCACGCCGAGCCGCTGGCGATAGTAGTCGTTCGTGAAGCGCTCCTTCAGGAACTCGTACAGGATCTCTGTCGGCTGCTTGCCGAGCTGCTCGTCGATGACGTGCACCTGCGCCTGCAGCTCAGCTTCACGCTGCCTGATCTCTTCCAGCTTTCTGCTGGATGCTTCGACCTCCGCCCTGGCCGCACGCAGTCGATCGCTCCACCGAGCCTCCTCGTCGGCGATCTCGCGGTTGACCGCGAGCCGGGCCTTCTCGACCGTGTCGAGCTGCCCCCGCACCCATCTCGAGGCGGCCCCGAGGGCAACCAGTGCGGTCACGACGAACGACGCCAGCCCGCCGAACGCCGCGCCCGCCGCCGAGCCGGATAGCCAGTCGATCGCCAGCGGGACCACCACCAGCGCGACGATCCCCAGCAGGAGATACCACTGCCACCGTTTGTCCTGGAGGAACGGCGTCAGCAGCGCCCGCCCTCGACTCAGCTCCGCACGCGCCGCCCCGAGCTGGTCCGACGCCTCACGCAGTCTGATCGTATTCCCGGCGCCGCCGTCGAGCTGGATCGCCCCGACCGCGTCAATCAGCTTCTTCGTACTATCCGACACGACGTTCTCGACGACTCGCTGGTTCTCGGCGGCCCGGAGCGCCGCCACAGCGTCGTCGCGCTCCGTCTGAAGCCGGTCCAGCTCCTCCCTGCGTGCGATCTCCTCATCCTCTGCGCTCTTTTTCTGCCCTTGAAGTGCTTTCAGCGCTGTCGACGTCGTCTCCAACTGGGTCAGGTAGTATTCCTGGCGCCTGGTCAAGAGCGAATCGTCGAGACCATCTGACGCCAGGCTGAGCTGGGTGATGATGTGGTCCACGAGACTCGACCACAGATCACCTTCCACGTAGTGCCAGGCGTTGAACTCGACGTGCACGATCCGTTTCCAGAACGGCGTGTCGCGTTGCGCCTTCGCCGTGACCGCGTCAGACGTCGTCAACTGGTCGATCCGCCGGCGGATGCCATCCAGAAAGTAGCTCTTCCCAGATCCCCAGTCCCCAAATAGACCGACGGCGAGCGGCGGGTTCAGGCTGCGCGATGCGAGCAAGTAGGCGAAGGCGTCCACCTCAGCGCTGATCCCGATGAAGTCGTCCGGGGCTGCCGTCGGCCTGGACGGATCGGGGCTGAACGTCTGGTCCGCCATATAGTTGATCACGTCCACCGGCAGACGGGTCGTGTCGGGAGCCGCGCGAAGCAAGAACCGCTCGAACGACTCGGGGGCCTCCTTCGTCGACTGCGCCTCCTTCGAATCGCCTGCCGACGACTCGGACTCACCGGCGTTGCTCGCAAGCCACTGCTCCATCGTGCTCGCGAACGTTGAAACGTCGCGGATCCCGTTTTCCTGAAGAAGCCGCTGGACACGATTCGACTCCGGCGTGCCAGCCGTCAGGAACGCCCACCAGAGCCATGCCAGCTCGGTGACCGTGGAGGGTGGATCGGGCCTCCGACGCTCGACCGCCCGAGTGACGATCGCATCTGCTTCGTCGTTCAGAGGCGGATCGACGGTGACTGGCGTCTCGGCGAGGTGCTCGTTCAACGCCTCCTGCGTCAGTTGCGGATAGTCGGAGGGCAACGCCTGCCCGACGACCAGTCCACAGTGCCGAAAGGTCAGCTCCGCCTCTGACGTTCCAGGATGTGCCAGCACCAGCCCGACCAGCAGGTCCCACGGGCTCACCTCGGCCGAAGTGGCAGGCCGATCCTCCCGTTCCTGGGCAGCCGCCCAGGCGAATCGGAGCGCCGCTTGCGACGACACAGAGAGCTGATTCATGCCTGCGACCATCGGTCCCCTCCTCGTCTTCCCGGTGTAGCTCCGCGCGAACCAGCATCGGCTCCGGTCCGGAGCTCCCGAACCCCTTCACCGGGCCGCCGGATCCTGGCGACGGAGCCCCTGCTCCCCCCGCTCTCCGGGGTACTCCATCGACGCGCCACATCCCAGCGGGAAAACCCGTACTCCGGCCCGTACCTCGCAGCACAGTCGGGTGCGAGACGTCCTGCCGTTGTCTCCACGTCCACGCCTACGGTCGCCGGCGCGGCGGCAAGACCTGGGCGCAGCCCGTCGATCTCCGAAGGCGCCCGGCCAGTTCGGCTTCGCCCCGCTCTCCGAATCCGACCGCTCCCGCCTCGCCGCCGCCCTCTCGTCACCAACCACCGACGATACGTTGGCGTAGGCAGAACCTTCCTCATCGCGAGTCCCTCCTGCGTCGGGATAAACTCCGCGAGCCGGACCCCGAGTTGAAGTCCCGGCTCCCGACGCCGTGGTGCCGTTCATCACGACGGACTAGCTCAGCCCCGGCTCTAGACTCGGGCGAACTTCTGGAGTCGGTTGATGAACCCTGCCTCGGCCATGTACAGCGACCCCTGATCGTCGATCCAGCCGCCGTGCACCGTCGCGATGAACTGCCCAGGCCCATCGCCCTTCTCGCCCCAGCGCCCCACAAACGTGCCGTCCGGCCTGCGCACCTCGACGCCGCCCGCGCCCACCAGGTTGAAGTTCCCGGCGGCGTCCAGGACGATCTTGTTCGGGTGGTCGAGGCCGTCCAGGATGCTCTCGACCTCGCCGTCCTCGCTGAACACCTGCCAGCGATTGTTCTCGCGGTCCAGCACGTAGACCCGCGAGTCCCGGTCCACGGACACGTCGTGCGGGACGTTGAACTCGCCCGGCCCGGTTCCCTGAACGCCGCCTTCGGGCCCGGTCCCGAACCGACGGTACAAGAACACGCTGTCGCCGCCCCCGAACGAGACGATGTGCTCCCCCTTCGCCGAGAACCGGTGGATCCGGTTCTGGCCGTACCCGTCCGAGACGAAGATGTCGCCGTTCGGCCCCTCGACGGCATGCGTCGGCATGTTGAACGCTGCGCCGGGCGCGCCCGCCTGCCCTCGCGTGCCGAGCGTCAACAGCACCTCGCCGGACGGCGCGTGCTTCGTGACCACGTGATCGCCCGTGTCTGACAGGAAAATCTCACCAGCCTCGTTGATCCAGATCCCGTGCGGCGACGAGCAGATGTTGCCCCAGTTCGCCACCAGATTCCCGTCACGATCGAGCACCAGCACGTGCCCGCCGCCGCCGAAGATGTTGCCCGGCTTGCCCGTCTCCTGCCGGTTGCGCACGCCCGCGTAGACCCGCCCCTGCGCGTCGCACGTCACGTCCGCGATTCCGCCCTCGATCTCGACCTTCGGCCACCCCTCGACCAGCTCGAACTGATACTCGCCGAACCCGACGCGCTTGCCCACGGCCATCCTCCCACTCGCTACTGAAACGCCGGCAGAACCTCCCGGCTGAACCGCTCCAACTGCGCTCGCTGATCGTCGCCGCTGAACCGAATGCAGAGGTCGGTCACCCCGACCTCCTCGTACTGCTTCAGCGCCGCGATGACGGCGTCAGCCGATCCGAGGCCCATGATGCCTCGGTCCTGGAGCGGGCGGCTGCCCCCGTAGTACGTCGCCAGGAACTCATGGTTCACGCGCCTGGCGGACTCCACGTCATCGTCCAGCCGGACCGTCGTGTACACCGAGAGCGGGAACTCCGGGTTCGATCGCCCGTGCCGCTCCAACGCCGCCGCGCCAAGCTCACGCAGCGTGACGCACTCCTCCGGCTCCACGTACGTCGTCATGATCCCGTCGCCCAGCCTGCCGAACCGTTCGATCTGGGCCGGGTAGATCTCGCCGCGGTTGCCGGCCGTGATCCAGACCGGCGGTCCCTCCGGGTTCCAGGGGAGCGGCCCGATCGTGTGCTCGGACAGCACATACCCCGCGCCGTCCTGGGAGATCGGCTCGCCGCTCCAGAGCGCCCGCCAGAGTGCTATTTGCTCCTCCAGCCGCCGCACCCGCCGCTTATGGTCCATCCCGCAGGCGGCCCACTCCGCCTCCGCCGACGGCAGGTTCCAGCCGACCCCGACCCCAACGATCAGCCGCCCGCGCGAGATCTGATCGACGTTGGCGATCAGCTGCGCCATGATCACCGGCTGGCGCAGCGACGGCAGCAGCACCGCCGTGCCCAGGCGCACCCTGCTCGTGATCGCCGCCAGGTACGCCAGCGTCGTCATCGCCTCCAGGCGCGGCTTCGCCACCACGCTGTCGCCGACCCACACCGCGTCGAATCCCGCCTCGTCGGCCTCGCGCGCCATCGCCCAGCACTCGTCGACCGGCGGCCTGCGCGCCGACTGCATCACGGCGCCGCGCGTCGGGATCAGGATTCCCAGTCGCATCGTCCACCCTCCCCACGCCGCCATCATAGCCTTGATTTGACTCCCGCCGCGCCGGACGCCACACTGTCTCGTACAGACGACCTGGCGCCTCGCGCGCCGTGAGGAGCGATCGGCTATGCGCCTCGGCTACTTCATGATGCCGCTTCACCCGCCAGGTTCGGACCTGGGCAAGACCCTCCAGCACGACCTCCGCCAGGTCGAGCGCCTCGATCAGCTCGGCTTCGACGAGGTCTGGGTCGGCGAGCACTTCACCGCCGAGTGGGAGAACATCCCGGCCCCGGACCTCTTCATCGCCGCCGCCCTCCAGCACACCAGGCGGATCACGTTCGGCACCGGCGTCTCCTGCATGCCGAACCACAGCCCGTTCGTCCTCGCTCACCGCATCGCCCAGCTCGACCAGATGGCGCAGGGCCGCTTCATGTGGGGCGTCGGGGCGGGCAGCTTCGTCGGCGACATGGAGATGGTCGGCATCGACCGCCGCAGCGGCTACCAGCGCCAGCTCACCGGCGACGCCATCGACCTCGTCCTCAAGATGTGGGACGATCCCGAGCCCGGCCACTACGAACAGCACAACTGGAACTTCAACGTCCCCACGCCGGACCTCTCGATCGGCAAGCACGTTCACGTCAAGCCGTTCCAGAAGCCGCACCCTCCCATCGCCGTCGCCGGCTCCTCCGAGCGCTCCGAGACGCTCGGCATCGCTGGCGCCCGAGGCTGGATCCCGATGAGCAGCAGCCTGGCCGCCCCAAGATTGCTCCGCTCGCACTGGGGTGTCGTCGAAGAGGGCGCCCGCGCGGCCGGCCGGACCGCCGACCGGGCCACCTGGCGCATCTCGCGTGACGTCCACGTCGCCGAGACCGACGAGCAGGCCCGCGACGAGGCGCTGAACGGCGCCATCGGCCGCGACTTCCGCGGCTACTTCCTGCGCAGCATCGCCTCATCCGGCCGCTTCGGGATGATGAAGCAAGACCTCTCGATGCCGGACGAGGCGATCACGCCCGAATACCTGCTGGACAACCACTGGATCGTCGGCGGTCCTGAGACCGTCGCCCAGAAGATCCGCGCCCTCTCCGAGCTGGTCGGCGGGTTCGGCAAGCTGCTGGTGATCGCCCACGAGTGGCCGGATCCGGCCGTCTGGGACCGCTCAATGACCCTGCTAACCAACGAGGTCATGCCGCGCGTCGCGGACCTCGGCGCCCCGGCCCTCGCGACAGCCTGACGCGTTGTCCCCCTGGTGCTGATCCAGGAGACGTTCTCGGGAACGAACCCGCGACATCGAGGCCCCCTGGGAGCGCGGCCATCCTGGCCGCCCCGGTTCGGCCGCGCTCCCAGGGGCGATCCGTCGCAGCATTCCCGAATCGGTCACCTGGTCCTGCACTGGGGGCGCGGCATCCCAGCAAAGACGGGAGTCACCACACCATGGATGAGCAGGCACAGGAGCGCCTGGCCCGCCTCTTCGCCGACGTGCGGGCCGCTCTCAGGGAGCACGGTGTAAACGACACGGGATTGGAGGCAGCGGGCCGGTTGCTGGCCGAGGTCGCCACCGAGCCCTGGGTCAAAGAGGTTGAGCTCGCGCCCAAACACGGCGGCGCCTCAGAGTCACGCGTCTTGCGCTCCGACGGCCCAGACGACCTCACCTTGACGCTTGCCCGCTTCAAAGAAGAGCGGGCCACCGGCGTGCACGACCACGGTAGTTGGGGCGTGGCGGCCGTCGTCGATGGGCACGACCGCTACCAGCGCTGGGAGCGTCTGGACGCCGGCGACGAAGAAGGACATGCGCGCCTTCGACTCACCGAGGAGGTCGTCGCCGGCCCCGGGCATGTCACCTGGTGGTTCGACCGACCCCACGACATCCACAACCAGCAGGGCGTCGGCGGCCCGGTCCGCGAGCTGGTGCTCTTCGGCCGCGACACCTCGCGCATCCTGCGCCGCTACTTCGACCCCGAGGCCGGCACCGTCCGCGAAGCCCTGCCGATGTAGCCCGCTTCCGCCACGGATGCGGTACGTCCGTACCGCGAGTGTGAGCGAGCCGGACTCTGCCACCTCAACGCAGAGTTCGTACGAGCAGCTCGCCCAACTGCCTCCCCCACGTTGACGCACGGTGCATGACAGGGAGTTCGCTCGCATGACGACCTCGCGCCCCAACATCCGCCCGTTCGAGCCCGGCGACCTGCCCGCCATGCAGCGCGTCCGGAACGCCGCCTTCGAGCCAGTCTTCCGCTCGTTCCGCGACATCGTCGGCGAGAAGATCGCCGCGCTCGCCCTCGCCGATGCCGATGCCGAGCAGGCGAAGCTCCTGGACGACATCTGTGCAGCCGACTCCACTCACCATGTGCTGGTCGTCACGATCCGCGATGAGATCGTCGGCTTCGTCTCATTCACGATCGACGCCGAGAAGCGCATCGGCGAGATCGGTCTGAACGCCGTGCATCCGGAGCATGCGGGCCAAGGCATCGGCACCGAGATGTACGAACGCGTTCTGGCGCGCATGAAGGAGTTGGGCATGGCCGTCGCCACCGTTGGCACGGGCGGCGACCCGAGCCACGCCCCAGCACGACGCGCCTACGAGAAGGCCGGCTTCGGCCCAGCAATCCCGTCACTCTACATGTACAGGCTGCTGTGAACGGTCATCTCGGAGCCCGAGCTCACACAAGTTTCCAGTGAGCCCGGTCAGAGAGAGTCCGGCTCACGGAAACCGGAGCATGAGGCTTCGCGGCGCAGTCCGGTGCGTGGACTCGTCAGTCGCCCAGCGCCCCTGCGCCACTCGCCTCCCCTCCTCCGTTGTGCGGATCTTGCCGGTCACGGCGCGTCGTGGACCACAGAAGACGTGGCTGAGACCGAACGTGGACGGGCCACTGCAGGGGTCATCTTGGCTCCTTCCGAGAAGAGCCATTCTCCGAGGATCGTGGGGCGCAATCCGAGTCGCCACTAGCGGAAGTCCGCTCTACTTGCGTCCCCAACGGTAATCATCATCTACGTCTACGGGATGAGCGGGGAGTGAGCTACGATGACACCGTGTCGCAGACGGTCGTCTACGAGTGCGGATCACCCGGAGAGACGCCCTAGCAGCTCAGTCATTCATCCCGGCGATTGCATGGCCCTGCGCGCAAAGGTAGATCAAGCGCTCAGCCGAGAATCGAGCGACATCACTACAGCACTCTTCGTCAGCGTTGATCATGTTGTCGCCTCCCCTGAAGCCGTGACCAGGAGAGAAGGCCACGATCAATGGCGCCGCAAGCCGCTGTATGAATCCAATTCTCGCTGAAGCAGACGCATCTCATCATACGTGTCGTCATATCTGGCCAGAAGCTTCAGGCGGGCATCACGATACAGTACGTGGACGTGGTCGCGGAGGAATGACGGCCACGGTGGCAGCTGACTCTCGACCTCGTCTACAGCGGCTTGCGGAAGGTGTGAGCCTTTTGTCAAGCTTGGAGCATGAACGGCTACTCTGTGGATTTACGAGAACGGGTGGTGGCGGCGGTCAGTCGTGGGGTGCCGCGCGACGAGGTGGTGTCGCAGTTCGCGGTCTCGCTGGCGACGGTGAAGCGCTGGTTGAAGCAGTGGCGTGAACGGCGTGACCTCGCGCCGAAGCCGGTCCCGGGGCGGCCACCGGTCAAGACGAGCGCCCTGCTGGCCGCGTTGCCCGAGCGGCTGGCGAGCCACGCGGATGCGCGGCTCGACGAGCAGTGCGAGTGGTGGCAGGCGGAGTCCGGGGTCGAGGTGAGCACGGCGACGATGAGTCGCGCCCTCACCCAGTTGGGCTACAGTCGAAAAAAAAGACGCTGAGGGCGCAGGAACGCAACGAGCCGGCCCGCGCGGCCTGGCGTGAGACGGTCGCCGCGGTCGATCCCAAGGATCTGGTCTTCCTGGACGAGACCGGCAGCCACCTGGGGTACACCCCGACCCACGCCTGGGCACCAGTGGGCCAACGTGCCTACGCGACCGCGCCGGCTAATCGCGGCGAGAACAAGACCGTGGTCGCATCCCTGCCCCTCGAAGGCGTCGGCCCCCTGCTGCGGTTCGATGGCGCGATGACGACCGTCCGCTTCGAGGGGTGTACGTCCGCCACGTCCTGGCACCCACCCTCCGGCAGGGCCAGGTCGTCATCGCCGACAATCTCCAGGCCCACCGCAGCCCGTGCCAGTCCTTGGCTTCGCCGAACAGCGGCTCGACCC
>Ga0075420_100006353_pt1 | contig 10415 bp, 10 predicted proteins | sample SoiMetdeltSBSDD4_FD_75296 | JGI IMG/M metagenome (GOLD analysis project Ga0075420, IMG submission 75296) | Bulk soil microbial communities from a Populus tree surrounding site in Tennessee, USA - Soil MetaG P. deltoides SBSDD4 | ecosystem: Environmental > Terrestrial > Soil > Tree plantation...
GTACAGGTAGACGCCGGGTTGTTCCGGCAAACGGGCGATCTGGGCCTTGAGATCACGGATCGGCATGCGGTACACTGCGCGTTTTGACTCGTCTGGAACCTTCCATTATAACGCGGGGACGCGACACGTGACGTTCACCGGATTCATCGGGTACATCTGCATGTTTCCGTTGCGGCTGATCATCAGCACGTGTGTGGCGCTGCGGATTCATCCCAACATTCTGACGTTCGTCGGCGTCCTCATCAACGTCGCGGCCGCCTGGGCGCTCGGGCTGGGCAAGTTCGTCACCGCCGGCTTCATCATGATCGTCGCGAACATCTTCGACTTCATCGACGGCAAGGTTGCGCTCGAGCTGGACGAGGTGAGCGCGTTCGGCGGGTTCTGGGACTCGGTGATCGATCGCTTCTCCGACATTTCGCTCTTCATCGGATTGATCTTCCTCTACTCCCAGAAGGGCCGCACCGACTACGTGATGGTCACCGCCCTGGCCATGATGTTCGCCATCATGACCAGCTACACACGCGCGCGCGCCGAGTCGCTCATCCGCAAATGCAAGGTCGGGTTCATGGAGCGGCCGGAGCGAATCGTGCTCTTCATGATCGGCGCCTTCACCAACCGCATGGCCGGCGTCCTCTGGGTCATCCTGATCCTCTCGATTGTCACGGTGGCCGATCGGATCATCTACACGTATCGCGAGCTGCGCGACACGCAGCAGGCGCTGGCATGAAGAACCCAGCCTCCCTGCCCGCTCGAATCCTGTGGAACGCGTTCTTCTGGACCTACGAACGCACGACCTGGCAGTACGACGTGATGGTCCTCGCGATCCTCGCGTTCGTCTGGCTGACCCCGCCCGACTGGCTCAACGATCCGATGTCATCCGGCAACGGACCGATCGGCTGGCTCATCGGCCAGCTTCGATAGACGCGCTCCAGGAGCGCGGAGCTTCAGCTCCGCGTCACGTGCGACACGTGTAAAATAATTCCCGGCAGCGTTCTATGGAAGTGCTTCCCCGTGTGCTCTTCGTGCTCGGCGTCGGCTTCTTCATCGCAAACCTGCGCCTGCTCCTGCAGTTCATCCGTTTTCTGAAGCTCCGCTCGTCCGCTCTGCTCACGTGGCCCGGCCGGCGGCCACCGTTCTACGGTCTGCTGCTGGCCATCGGGATGACGCTCGGTCTCGTGATCATCTACAAGCTCGTCGTGCTCAAGCAGCATCCGGTGCAGGTGTTCGGCGAGAGCATGATGATGGTCTACTACGGTTACGCCGTTCCGCTGAGCCTGCGCATTGGTCGCGGATTCTACGAGGATGGAATCTGGGCGGACGGCGGGTTCATCCACTACTCGAACATCGGCGGCCTCGCCTGGCGCGAAGCCGAACAGCCGACCCTGGTCATGATGCACCGTATGCGCGCCTTCGCGCGCAGTCTGGTCGTGCCCCAGAGTTACTACGGCGCCGCCCGCCGCCTGCTGCGCGACAAGATCGCAGCCCACGACATCCACTTCACGGGCAAGTCGCTCGATCTTGGCTCGCACGACGAAAGAGACGACGTCTAAACCGTCGTCCGTAATCCGTGGTTCGTGGTTCGTCGCTCGAAGAGCCCATAGCGACAACGACGCTCTACGAGCTACGAGCGACGACCCACGAACCACGGCAGGTGAATGACAAGCGTCAGGCAAGATACGGATCGAAGCACTGCCGGCAGCGAGCTTCATACGTGCCTTGCGCGCCGACCAGTACCCGTTCCTTGCTGGCGACGAGCCGCTGTGTGTGATTGGCGGGCGCCCCGCAGACCATGCAGATGGCCAGCGTCTTGGTGATGTACTCCGCGATCGCGAGCAGTTGGGGCATCGGCTCGAAGGGCTTGCCGAGATAGTCCTGATCGAGTCCCGCCACGATCACCCGCTTCCCCTGATCGGCAAGCGTGTTACAGACGGCGGGAAGCTCCGCGTCGAAGAACTGTCCCTCGTCGATGCCCACGACCTCGGTCTCCTTGTCGACACGCTCGAGCAGGGCGCGCGAGGAGCTCAGGTTCTCGGACGGAATCCGCATCTCGCTGTGCGAGATGATGTGGTCCTCGGAGTAGCGATCGTCGAGGACCGGCTTGAAGATCTGAACCTTCTGGCGGGCAATCTGCGCGCGGCGCAGCCGGCGGATGAGCTCTTCGCTCTTCCCGCTGAACATGCTGCCAGTGATGACTTCGATCCAGCCGTGATTCGGGCGGTGTTGCGAAATATCCATTAAGCGCGCGAGAGGTATTCACCCGTTTCCGTGTTGACCCGGATCACGTCACCGGTGTTCACGAATGGTGGCACCTGGACGACCAGGCCGGTTTCGAGCGTCGCCGGCTTCACCTGAGCGCTCGCGGTGGCGCCTTTGATGCCGGGAGCGGTGTCCTCGACCTTCAGATCGACGGTTTGCGGGAGCTCGATGCCCACCGGTTCCGATCCGTAGAACTCGACCTTGATCAGAGCCTCGGGCACCAGGTAGTTGACCGAGTCGCCGAGCGCTTCCGACGCAATGTGCAGCTGTTCGTAACTGCCGGTATCCATGAAGTGGAACGAGTCGCCGTCCTTGTACAGATACTGCATCTCGCGCTCGTCGAGGACGGCCCGCTCGAGCATGTCTTCAGATCGCAGCTTCTGATCCGATAGCGAGCCGTTGCGGATGTTGCGGAACTTCACGCGGACGAACCCCCGCAGGTTGCCTGGGGTGACGTGCTGCAGCTCGAGGATGCGGAACAGATCGGCACCCACCTTGACGAGCATGCCCTTCTTGAGTCGTGTGGCTTGGATTGAGCTCATAACCTCTCAGCACAGCCCCGGCCAGGGGCATAACCTTCGGATCGTAGCAGGGCCGTCGTAAGGCGTGCAAGGGAAACTCCCCCGCGGGCGTGCCTCGCCAGAGGACCCTCTCGGGGGTCGGCGAGACACCGACTACGGTCCACGAGCCACGTGCTACGATCTTTTCATGTCCTGGGACCCTCTCCGCGAGCTGCAGTTATGGCAGGACCGGCTCGGGCACCTGGCGGCACATCAGCCAGAACTCTGGCGGCCCGCGATCGACGTCTACGAAACGGCCGACACCTATGTCGTCACTGCCGAAGTGCCAGGAATGACCCGCGACGACGTCGAGCTTGCGGTGGAAGACACTCGTCTCACCATTCGCGGCCATCGCGCCGATCGGCGCGTCGCCAACCGGAGTGCCGTGCATTTCCATCAAGTCGAGCGCGGCCATGGCGCATTTGCGCGAACGCTGGAGTTCGCCGAACGGATCGACAGCGACAACGTGTCTGCCGATCTGACCGACGGCGTGCTCTCCGTGACTCTGCCCAAAGTGCCGCCACCGCCCGCCCGGAGAATCGAAGTCAAGTAAGCCATGATCAGACGAATTGCGATTATCACGGTGTTCATCGCCGCGGGATTCTTCGCGGGCCTTGTGATGACCGGCCGGATGCAGAGTGCGGAGCAGGCGACCGCAGCACCGCAGGCCGATCAGCCGGAAAGCGCCGCGGTCCAGGCGCCGCAGACTCGGCCCGCCCCGGCTGCGCCGGCCGGATTGCCTGACCTGACGGGCATCGCCCAGCGTGCGATCGACAGCGTGACGAACATCTCCTCCACGAACATCGTCCGCCGACCGGTATCCCCGTTTGGAAACGACCCGTTCTTCCGTTTCTTCGATCAGCGCGACTTCTACCGCGAACAACGCGAGCAGAGTCTCGGCTCGGGCGTCGTTGTCACGGCAGATGGCTACGTGCTCACGAATCACCACGTGGTTGGTGAGGCGGGCGCCGAGGTCGTCGTCGCCCTGTCTGACAAGCGGGAGATGCGGGCGAAGGTCGTGGGCATCGACGACTGGACCGACCTGGCGGTCCTGAAGGTGGACGCGCAGAATCTGCGAACGCTGCCGTGGGGCGATTCATCGAAGCTCAAGGTCGCCGAGTGGGTGCTGGCCGTTGGCAACCCGTTCCAGCTGAATCAGACCGTGACGCTCGGCATCGTCAGCGCCACGGGACGCAGTCTCGAGGGCCGGCTCGCGACCTACGAGGACTTCATTCAGACGGATGCGGCGATCAATCCAGGCAACTCGGGTGGCGCGCTCATCAACGCACGCGGCGAGCTGGTCGGCATCAACACCGCGATCTTCTCGCAGTCGGGTGGATATCAGGGCATCGGCTTCGCGGTCCCGAGCAACCTCGTGCGGCACGTGATGGACGAACTCATCGAGTTCGGCGCCGTCCGGCGCGGAACGATCACCGGGATCGAGCTGCAGCAGATGACGGAATACGCAGCCAGGCAACTCGGGGCACCCAACACGCGTGGCGCTCTGGTGCGGAGCGTGAGCCCGCGGTCCGACGCGTATCAGTCGGGCCTCCGCCAGTTCGACATCATCACGACCTTCAACGATCAGGCGATCGACGACGCGTATCAGTTCCTGCGATTGCTGGCGGACGCGAAGATCGGATCCTCGGCCAAGCTGGGCATCTTCCGCCAGGGCAAGAAGATCACGGTCGACGTCACGATCGAGCAGACGGGATCGCGCCGTCGCGTCTGACGGAGTCGATCGGCAACGTGCCAAGCGCCGTTCTTCCACGAGAGTTCTACGCGCGGCCGACACTCGACGTCGCGCGCGATCTGATCGGGAAAGTTCTCGCCCACGACACGCCCGCAGGATCCGCCGCCGGGACCATCGTCGAGGTCGAAGCGTATATCGGCGAAGCGGATCCGGCGTGCCACGCCGCACCGGGCCCCACCAGCCGCAACGCTCCACTCTACGGACCGCCTGGAATCGCGTACGTCTATCTGAACTACGGTATTCACTATCTGGTCAACGCCGTGACCGAACCGGAAGGATCGCCTGCTGCGGTGCTGATCCGCGCGCTGGAGCCTATCGAGGGTGAGGCGCTGATGCGGCGGCGCCGTTCGCGAGGCAACGGGCGAACCGCCGCGTCATTTCAGCCGTGGGAACTGTGCCGCGGCCCCGGCAACCTGACGCGAGCGTTGGGAATCTCGTTGAAGCAGAACAGGCGGGACCTGACAGAGAGCTCGCTGAGAATCGAAGACCGGGGGCTACCTGCCCCCGATCTCGCGTGGAGCCGCCGAATCGGGATCACTGTGGGCGTGGAGCCCGAGTGGCGCGTCTACGCAGCGCCAAGCCCCGCAGTCTCCGGCAAACGCTGAAGACCAGCGGCCTGCCACTAGCGGGCAGTCGACAGCACTCCTCTGTCGCTGGAGCGGGTTCGGATCCTGTCGATGGCCAGCTTGGCGGCCTTGGCGACGTTCTTGTCCCGGTCCTTCAACAGGGGTGTGAGCTCTGCCACCGTGGTCTCGTCACCGATACCGCCGAGCACCTCCACCACATGCTTGCGGATGCCTTCGTCCGGCTCGAGCAGGCGTGGCACAAGGGCCGCTGCCGCTGGCGTTCCGAGCTCGAAGAGATAGGCCTGAACCTGCGGCGCCATCTTGTCCGAGTCCAGAAAATCGACGAGCCGGGCAAGATAGTTCTCGCCGAACTTCTGCAGCGTGAACGCGCTCGCCGCGCGGACCATTTCGGATTCATCGTTGCTGGCCATGGTCACCAGCGTTTCGATCTCGGACTTGTCACCCGTGCGTCCAAGGCCCTCGGCCGCAGCTCGACGGATATTGGGGTCCTTGTGCGCCAGCTGTCCCTTGAACAACTCCGCGCTCGACGGATCGGCAATTCGTGCCAGCGCATCGAGCGCCGACCACGCGCCTTCACCCTTGCGGTGGAACTGGAACTGCTCCGTGAGCGCCTTGACCGCACCGACCTCACGCGTGTTGCCCAGCGCACGCATCGCGGCGAAGCGCACCTGCGCGTTCGAGTCGTTCATCGCGATGACCAGCGCGTCGCCGGCCTTCTCGGCGCCAAGCCGCCCGATCACGCGCGCCGCGATTGCACGAATCGCGGGATCGTAGTGGTCGAGCGCTTTGATGAGCATCGCGCCTTCGTCGCCGGTCAGGGGTCCCCGGCCGATCACACCCAGCGTGTAGAGCGCTTCGACACGCACGTGCGGCGTTTCATCGTCCACCGCCTCGAGCAACGCTCGAACCACTTCCTGCGGAACCGGTTTGGGAAGGGCGACCATCGGGCCCATCTCGAAGGCTTTGGCGGCGCGGCCTTCGGAGCGCACCTCGACGACGAACGCGACGCGTGACTTCGTCGTCACGGTGTCAGCGAGGAAAAACGACAGCTCCGCGTCGATAGCTTCCAGCTGGATCTCGTTGACCGGGTCCTTGATGAGCGCGGCGATCGGGATGATCGCCTCCGGGTATTTGGCGTCGTGGAGCAGTTGCAACGCGCTCATCCGAAGCTTGGGATCCGGATTCCGCAGGTTGCGGACGACGTCTTCGAAGGCCATTGGCTGGGCGGCGGCGGTCGAGCACACGGCGACCAGCGCCGACGCGGTGAGAAGCACGCGGACGAATGGCATCATTTGATTGTTCTGGGGGGAGCGGCCTCAATTGTAACCCGGAAATGGTCCAGGCAGACTACCGGCGCAGGTCTGTGCCGATCTGTGAAGCCGGCTCCTGTTTGCGAGCCTCGGATCACGTGCTGTTCATGGCTGGTACGATCGCTTGACGAAGACGTCGGGGTGAATTCGTCGGACTATACTGCCAGCGCAAATATCATGACGCTTGCCTCGGGAACCCGACTTGGTCCGTACGAGGTCGAAGCACCAATTGGTGCCGGCGGAATGGGTGAAGTCTATCGCGCGCGCGATCCCAGGCTCGGGCGCGATGTCGCGATCAAAGTGCTGCCGGCATCATTCGCCACCGACGACGAGCGTCTGCGTCGTTTCGAACTCGAAGCAAAGGCGGCCTCGGCCCTGAACCATCCGGGGATCCTCACCATCCACGACTTCGGACTCCACGAGGGAGCGCCGTACGTCGTCTCGGAGTTGCTCGAGGGTCAGAACCTGCGCGAACGGATTGGGGGGACGCCTCTTTCGACCAGGAAGGCCCTGGACTTGGCGGCGCAGCTGGCGCGAGGACTCGCGGCCGCGCACGCGAAGGGCATCGTTCACCGCGATCTGAAGCCGGAGAACGTGTTCGTCACGACGGACGGGCGCGTCAAGATTCTCGACTTCGGGCTGGCGAAGCTGAGGCCATCAGGATTGCACGGCGGCACCGCCACCGAGCAGCCGACGCTGGGAACGGAACCAGGCATGATCCTCGGAACCGTCGGCTACATGTCGCCCGAACAGGTCCGGGGGTTGCCGGCCGATCATCGATCCGACATCTTCTCCTTCGGGGCGATCGTCTACGAGATGGTGACGGGAGAACAGGCGTTCCAGCGGGGTTCGACGGTTGAAACGCTGGGTGCCATCCTCAAGGAGGAGCCAAGGGAACTGTCGGAGGACAGCGCAAGGATCCAGCCCGGGCTGGCGCGGGTCGTCGCTCATTGTCTTGAAAAGGATCCCGCCGAGCGTTTTCAATCCGCTTCCGACATCGGCTTCCATCTGGACACGCTGGCCAGATCCTCAGGCGCGGAAGCGCCTGCCGCGGTCGGAACACCAACCCGCAAAGGGTTGACACTCTGGCCGCTGGTCGGGCTGGGCGCCCTGGCAGCGCTCGGCATCGGATACGGCTCGGGAGCTCTCCGCACGAAAGCTCCGGAGACAGCGACGGTCAGCGTGCATCGATTGACCGATTTTGCCGGCCTCGAGGAAGCACCCGCACTGTCGCCCGACGGCCGCTCCGTAGCCTTCACCGCGTACGTCGGAGACAGGCGGCAGGTGTGGGTGCGATTGATCGCGGGAGGTGCCGCGCTTCAATTGACACGCGATGACGCCGACCACGAAGCGCCGCGATGGGCTCCGGACGGCGCCTCGCTGGTCTACTATTCCCCGCCCACCGAAGGGGAACGGCTGGGGACCGTATGGGAGGTGCCCGCGCTGGGCGGTGCCCCGCGCCGGATTGCGAGCGCGATTGGCGGCGCGGACGTCAGCCACGACGGGACGAGAGTCGCCTTTTTCAGGGCCGAAGAGGACCAGGTACAACTCGTCGTCGCGTCGCGGGATGGCACCGCGTCACGCGTGATTGCCAAGCTGCCCTTCGAGTCCTACTACATCTCCCCTCGCTGGTCTCCGGACGACAAGTCGATCGCGTATCAGAGCGGATATGTGTTCACGCACGACATCTTCGCCGTGCCGACCGAGGGCGGAGAGCCACGGCGGATCAGCCGCGAAGCACGTTTGCTCTCCGGGTTTTGCTGGACGCCTGACGGCGCCGGGATCGTCTACAGCTCCGCGCGGGCGAGCACGGTGCTCTACTTGCCGACGTTCAACCTGTGGACCGCGCGTCTGGACGGCAGCGGGCTTCGCCAGCTCACCTTTGGTGAAGCGTCATACGTGGACCCCGATCTCGATGCCAGCGGGCTGCTCGTGACCAGCAGGAACCTCAGGAGTCTCAACATCTGGAAGTTTCCGACGGACGGCAACGCCATCGACAATGTTCGTCGTGCAATTCAGATCACACGTCAGACAGGGCAAGTGCAGACCCCCTCGGTCGGCCCAAACGATCGGGAGATCGTGTACCTCTCGGACAGCGGCGGTCACGGGAATCTCTGGATCACCGACACCACCACGGGAGCGAGCCGTCAACTGACCTACGAGCAGGATCCCGACGTCATCCTGGGCGTGCCGGTCTGGTCGCCGGACGGGCGACACATTGCTTTCTACGCCACTCGGGACGGAGTGGGCGGCAACTGGCTCGTGAACCCTGACGGCGGAGATCCCCGCGAACTCATACGCGCCGGCGGGTGGGCAACGTGGTCGAGCGATGGCCGCTGGATGTACTACAACGAGAACACCCAGGGCTCCGCGGCGATTGGCGCGTTGAAGAAGGTTCAGCCCGAAGGCGGCCCGAGCATCGCGGTTCGCGACGACAAGGGCAATCGTCCGGCGATCGCGCCAGACGGCTCCACGCTCTACTTCGTGGTCGAGCGGGCCGCGGTCAGCGGAGGTTCGGACTACGAGATCCGGGTCGCCAGCCCCGAGAACGGGCCGTCCCGGGTGCTGGCTCAGATTCCAGCGCGCCGGATTCCGCTATGGCAACTGGTGCATCCGGTGCTCTCGCCCGACGGTAAATGGCTGGCGCTCCCGCTGACGGATGGTTTTGCGACCAACATCTGGGCGCTTCCGACGTCGGGCGGACCTCTGCGGCAGTTGACTGACTTCGGCCGGCGCCCCACCTACATCGCGCGTCGCGTCTCGTGGTCGGCCGACGGCAAGGCCGTCTTCGCCGCGGTTGGCGAAGGAGACGCCGATGTCGTGCTGCTTCGAGGATTGAAGCCGTAGGCGGCGGCGCCGGATAGTCGTCGGCTGTTACACTCTGGGCATGTTCAGGCGCACGGCGTTCCTCGCGGCCCTTGCTGTGGCTGCGCTCGGCGGCGCGGCTATCGTCGCCCAGCCAACCCCGTTTCCATCGGCGCCTCTTCGCTACGGTTTCTTCACGATTACGTTCGGTGCCGACGGCACGTTCGCGATCGTGGGCAGCGATTGGCCGGCGATGAATGGCACGTGGAAGACGGAAAACGATGAGCTCGTAGTCACGACCACCGGCGGCCCGCCTCAGGGCTGCACCGAATCAGGCCGCTACAGATACAAGGTTGAAGGCTCGCGCGTCATGCTGACGACGGTGGCGGATCCCTGCGTGCCGCGCCAGATGGTGTTGAGAGACAGCACCTGGCGGCCGGAGGGCGAAGCGAACGCGGTGCCGACGCGCACCATCTCGCGAGCCGGCCCCGAACGGACACCGGGGTTGCCGGCGGCGAAACCGGCAACCGGGAGCTGGCCGTCCTTCCGCGGCCCGAATGCGACGGGTATTGCGAATGGACAGGACCTGCCCGAGACGTGGAGCGCCACCTCGAACGAAGGCGTCCTCTGGCGTACGCCGATTCCCGGCCTGGCGCACTCCAGCCCGGTCGTCTGGGGCGATCGCATCTTCGTGACGAGCGCGATCAGCGGCAAGGGCAACGCCACGTTCAAGCCCGGCCTGTACGGCGACGGTGATGCGTCGGACGATCGATCCAGCCACAAGTGGATGCTCTACGCGATCGACAAGGCCACAGGCGCTGTGGCCTGGGAGCGCGTCGCGGCCGAGGGAGAGCCGCGCAACCGGCGGCATATCAAGTCCACGTATGCGAGCGCGTCGCCGGTGACGGATGGGCGCATCGTGGTCGCCTGGTTTGGATCGCAAGGTGTTCACGCCTACGACGTGAACGGCAATAAGTTGTGGACGGTCGATCTGGGACGAGTGGATATGGGCGCGTACAACATCCCTTCGTACGAGTGGGGCCCGGCGAGCTCGCCGATCATCTGGAACGACCTGGTCTTCGTTCAATGCGACACGCAGGCGGATTCGTTCGTCCTCGCGCTCGACGCGCAGACTGGGAAAACA
>Ga0075420_100006354_pt1 | contig 10411 bp, 10 predicted proteins | sample SoiMetdeltSBSDD4_FD_75296 | JGI IMG/M metagenome (GOLD analysis project Ga0075420, IMG submission 75296) | Bulk soil microbial communities from a Populus tree surrounding site in Tennessee, USA - Soil MetaG P. deltoides SBSDD4 | ecosystem: Environmental > Terrestrial > Soil > Tree plantation...
GGCGACCGCAACGCGTTGGAGTGGGTTCTCTTGCGCCTGCGTGGCGTGCTCGGCCGTGGCCGCGGCCGATTTTTCAGGCTCGGTTGCGATCAGCGTGGTGGCGATCCCGATGACCACGAGGGTCGCCATTGCGAGATAGCCCGCGGTCCAGGCCGCATCCTTGCCGAAGCCGACCCCCTCGAAGCCGCTGACCAGGAACAGCGCACCCGCGGTCGATGCCAGCATGCCGATGCGGTACGCGGCCACGTAGGACGCCATGCCGGCGGCCTGCTCGCTCTCAGGCAGGCTTTCGATGCGAAAGGCGTCGATCACGATGTCCTGCGTGGCGGAGGCGGTGGCCACCAGCAGCGCGCCTAACGCCACCAGCCATGGCGCCGCGGCCGGATTGCAAAAGGCCAGAAAGACGATCGCCGCGATCAGCAGCAGTTGCGAAAAGATCAGCCAGCCGCGCCGCCGGCCGAGCAGCGATGACAGCACCGGCACGTCGAGCGCGTCGACGATCGGCGCCCACAGGAACTTGATGGTGTAGGGAGTCCCGACCAGGGCGAACAGCCCGATGGTGCCGAGATCGACGCCGGCCTCGCGCATCCAAACCAGCAAAGTGGAGCCCGAGAGCGCCAGCGGCAGTCCGGCCGAGAAGCCGAGGAACAGCACGATCAGCACGCGCGGCTTGAGATAGACCGCGAGCGTGTCGGCGAAGGTCGGGCGGGCCGGCGTGGCGTCGGGCGTCGCGGTCATCGATGCAGCTATCGGTGAATCTGGGAGCCGACACAAGCCCGCGATTGCGGCGAAATGCGATCAGACGTAGCTTGATGCGTCATTCTTCGGTGCCCAGCGCGGAGTACCGGCCGATCAGCGAGAGGAAAGCGATGAGACCAACCGTTATTGGAGCCCTGATGGCCGCAATTGCCTCCTGCGCCGCATCGCTCGGTGGCGTGCAGGCGCAGAATTTCCCGGCGCGGCCGGTGACCCTGATCGTGCCCTGGACGGCCGGCGGCAGCACCGATCTCGGCATGCGGGCGCTCGCCACCGCGACCGAAAAGCATCTCGGACAGCCGATCGTGATCGAGAACCGGCCGGGCGGCTCGGGCACGCTCGCGCCGGGTCAGATGGCGGCGACCGCCAAGCCCGACGGTTACACGGTCGCGCAGATCCCGATCACGATCTTCCGCTTCCCGTTCATGACCAAGACCACCTTCGATCCCGCCAAGGACTTCAGCTACATCATCGGGGTCAGCGGCTATACCTTCGGCGTGGTGGTGAAGAGCGACGCGCCATGGAAGACGTTTGCCGAGCTGCTGGCGGACGCCAAGGCCAATCCGGGCAAGATCAACTATGGGACGCCCGGCGCCGGCACCAGCCTGCACATCACCATGGAGCAGATCGCCAGGCGACAAGGCCTCAAATGGACCCACGTTCCCTTCAAGGGCAATGCCGAGACCAACAACGCGGTTCTCGGCGGCCACATCCATGCGGCGGCCGATTCGAGCGGCTGGGCGCAATTGGTCAATGCCGGTCAATTGCGGCTGCTGGTGACCTGGGGCGCAAGCCGCACCAAGAACTGGCCGACGGTGCCGACCCTGAAGGAGGTCGGCATCGATATGGTGTCGAATTCGCCGTTCGGCATCGCCGGCCCGAAGGGGATGGAGGCGAGCACGATCAAAGTGCTGCACGATGCCTTCAAGAAGGGATTGGAAGAGCCGTCCTATGCCGAGGCGATGGCCAAGCTCGACCAGGAGCTGTTCTATCTGAGCAGCGAGGACTATCAGAAATTCGCGATGCAGCAGATCGAGGAAGCGAGGCGCTTCATCGCGGAGCTCGGGCTCAAGCAGGAGTGATCTGACGTCCGAAGCGGGCAACGGGCGCAGGCTTCGGCGTATTATTCTCCCGCCTGCAGCTTGCGTGCCATCGGCGCTGGGATGACGACCGGATCGCTCGGCACGTCCTCGCCGTCGAACTCAAGCTCCTCGATGCGGGTCGCGCGCTTGTCGATCTTATCCGACGAGATCAGGATCTGCCGGATGTCCTCGTTGGCCTGGCCGAAATGGCGCTCGAGCCGTACCACGCGCTCGCGCAGCCGGCCGAGATCGTCGAGCATCGCGCCGACCTCGCCGCGGATGCGGTCGGCCGCCTCGCGCATGCGGGCGTCTTTCTGGATCTGCTGGATCACCTGAATGGCGAGCATCAGCAGCGCCGGCGAGACCAGCACCACGCGCGCGCGATAGGCCTTCTGCACCACGTCGTCGAAGCCGTCGTGCAGCTCGGCGTAGAGGGATTCCGATGGCACGAACATCAGCGCGGTGTCCTGGGTCTCCCCCGGCACCAGATATTTCTCGGCGATGTCGGCGACGTGGCGGGCGACGTCCTGCCGCAGCCGCTGGGCGGCCCGGTTGCGCTCGTCTTCGGTGATCGCGCCGCGCATGGCAGTCATCGCCTCGAGCGGGAACTTGGCGTCGATCACCAGCGGCCGGCCGTCCGGCAGGAATATCGCGCAGTCGGGCCGCTTGCCGTTCTTGAGCGTGTGCTGGAACGCGAACGCGCCCTTGGGCAAGCCGTCCTGCACGATCGCCTCCATGCGCCCCTGGCCGAAGGCGCCGCGCGCCTGCTTGTTGGCGAGCACGGCGGTGAGCGAGGTGACCTGCGAGGACAGGTCGGTGATGTTCTTCTGCGCATTGTCGATCACCGCCAGCCGCTCGTTGAGCTTTTGCAGGCTGTCGACCGTGTGCTGGCGCGTCGAGGTCATCGATTGGCTCAGATGATGGGTCACCGAGTCGAGCCGCTCGTTGACGGCGCGATGCAGCTCGGCCTGCCGGCCGGCCAGCATGTCGCGCATCGCCTCGATGCGCACCGCCGTCTCCGCCTGCAGCCGGGCAAGCTCGGCCATCTGGCGGTCGGCGGTCTCGTCCTCGCGCCGGCCGGCGGCGCGCAGGGCGATCACGACGATTGCGGCCAAGGCCGCGAGCCCGGCGAGCACGATCGCGACCGCGCCCGCGAGCATCAGGAGATTGTCGGTCATCTGCGAACCCTAACCCGATTCGGGCTATAGGAACAAAAAGTGAACAATAAATCAATGCTGTCGGGACCGGAGGACGGACGACCGACATCGCGGGATCGCTTCCGTCGTCCGTCTTCCCTTCTCCATCCTGCAGTCTACATTGACCGGTTTGGCGCGACCGCTTACATCGCCGCCATGGCGGTGCGCGAGATTCTGATCTTGCCGGACAAGCGGCTGCGGCTCAAATCCGAGCCGGTGAAGAAGATCGACGCCGGCATCCGCAAGCTCGTCGACGACATGTTCGAGACCATGTACGACGCGCCCGGCATCGGGCTCGCCGCCATCCAGGTCGGCATCCCCAAGCGCGTGGTCACGATGGATTTGTCGAAGAAGGAGGAGACCGAGAAGAATCCTCAGGTCTTCATCAATCCGGAAATCCTCTGGAACTCGGAGGAGACCGCGACCTACGAGGAGGGCTGCCTGTCGATCCCGGAATTCTACGGCGACGTCGAGCGCCCGGCGCAGGTGAAGGTCAAGTATCTCGACCTCGAGGGCAAGGCGCAGGAGATCGAGGCCGATGGCCTGCTTGCCACCTGCCTGCAGCACGAGATCGACCACACCAATGGCGTCTTGTTCATCGACCACCTGTCCAAGCTCAAGCGCGACCGCGTAATCAAAAAGTTCGCCAAGGCGGCCAAGCGCGCGGCGGAGTGACGGCAAGGGAGCTTGCCGTTCTCGCGACGCATATCGGCTGGATGACGAAACCGCAGTCGGCGAGAATGGCCGGTCGTTCGCCGGCGACCGCGTGTGTTGGGACGGAGGGGGACGTGGACCAGGGATTGGCGAAGGCGCTGGATCAAATGCAGATCTGCGAGGTCCGGCGGGTGTGGGCGTTCAGCCTCGACCGGGGCGAATGGGACACGCTGCAAGCGTGCTTCCACCCCGACGCGAAGGTCACGGTCTCCTGGTATTCCGGCCCGATCGGCGGCTTCATCGAGCGATCGAAGACGCTGGTGGCGGCGCGCAAGCCCGAGGAGCACCGCAAGCATTGGCTCGGCAATATGCGCACCATGATCAATGGAACGCGCGCGGTGCTGGAGACCGACGTGCAGATCCTGATCCGCGAGTTCATCGACGGCGACCTCTGCGACTATACGTCCTGGGCGCGCTTCTACGACCTGTTCGAGAAGCGCGACGGGATGTGGCGGATTTCCGAGTGGAATTGCATCTACGACAAGGACCGGCTGGATCCGGTGATCCCCTCGTGGGATGCATCAGCGTTGTACGACAAGGCGGTGCTCGAAGGGCCCGAGAGCGGCTTTGCGTTCATGAAATTGCGGCAGGCCAAACGCGGACGGACCGTTCCCGACACGGTCGTGATCCGCGACACCGAAGCCGAGCGCAAGCTTCGCCACCGCGGCGAAAGCTGGCTCGCCGGCGCCCTGGTGTGAGATGTCGCTGCGCCTCGTGTTCATGGGCACGCCCGACTTCGCGGTGCCGACCCTGGTCGAGATCGTCGGGCGCGGGCATGACGTGGCCGCGGTCTATACCCGCGCGCCCAAGCCCGCCGGCCGCGGCATGGAGGCGCGGCCGAGCCCCGTCGAGCGCGAGGCGCGCCGCTTCGGCCTCGCCGTGCGCTCGCCTGCGACCTTGCGGACGGCGGACGCCGAAGCCGCGATGCGCGCCCACCGCGCCGACGCCGCGGTGGTGGTCGCCTATGGGCTGATCCTGCCGAAGCCGATCCTCGATGCCTTTCCGCGCGGCGCGTTCAACCTGCATGCCTCGCTGCTACCGCGCTGGCGCGGCGCGGCGCCGATCAACCGCGCGGTCATGGCGGGCGACGCCGAGACCGGCGTGATGGTGATGAAGATGGAGGAGGGGCTCGATACCGGCCCGGTCGCCGTGGCCGAGCGCGTGCCGGTCGGGCCCGACGCGACGGCAGGCGACCTGCACGACCAGCTCGCCCGCCTCGGCGCCGACTTGATGGTGCGGGCGCTCGACGCGCTCGAGCGCGGCTCGCTCAAGCTCACGTGGCAGCCGGACACCGGCGTCACCTACGCGCACAAGATCGACAAGGACGAAACCCGCATCGATTGGGCGCGGTCATGGAAAGACGTGCACGACCATGTCCGCGGCCTCTCGCCGTTTCCGGGCGCCTGGTTCGAGATGGCGGGCGAGGGCGCCCCGGTCCGCGTCAAGGTGCTGCGCACCACCCGTGGCGAAGGCGCGGGCGCGCCCGGCACGGTGCTCGACGCCCGCCTCACCGTCGCCTGCAGGGAGGGTGCCGTGCGCATCCTCGAATTGCAGCGCGCGGGCCGGCAGGCGATGCAGGCCGACGAGTTCCTGCGCGGGACGAACGTTGCCGCCGGCACCCGTTTGAGCTAGGCCGCCCCATGCCGCGCTACAAGCTGATCATCGAATATGACGGGCGGCCGTTCGTCGGCTGGCAGATTCAGGACAATGGCCCGAGCGTGCAGGGGGTGCTGGCCGCCGCCCTCGAGGCGTTCTGCGGCGAGCAGGTGATGGTGCACGGCGCCGGCCGCACCGACGCCGGCGTGCATGCGCTCGGTCAGGTCGGTCATGTCGACCTGACCAGGGATTGGGAGGACGATACCGTGCGCGACGCCGTCAACGCGCACCTGCGCCCGCATCCGGTGGCGATCATCGAGGCCAAGCGGGTGGATGCGAACTTCGATGCGCGCTACTCCGCGATCAGGCGCCACTATCTCTACCGCATCGTCAATCGCCGCGCCGACCTCACCTTCGAGCGCGGCCGCGCCTGGCGCGTCGCCAAGCCGCTCGACAGCGCCGCCATGCACGCGGCCGCGCAGCGCCTGGTCGGCCGGCACGACTTCACCACCTTCCGCCACATCGAGTGTCAGGCGAAATCCCCCGTCAAGACGCTCGATGCGCTCGACGTCAATCGGACCAGGGACGACCTCCAGGTCACCGCCTCGGCGCGCTCGTTCCTGCACACCCAGGTGCGCTCGATGGTCGGCTCGCTGGTCGCCGTGGGCGAGGGCAAATGGAGCGCCGATGACCTCGCCGCGGCGTTGGCTGCCCGCGACCGCACCGCCTGCGGCACGGTGGCGCCGCCGGACGGGCTCTATCTGGCGAGGGTCGACTACGAATGAGGTTGGCGGCGTTAGGACGCACTATCCCTTGCAATGGAAATTCGATATCTCGGAGACTTGGGGCGGGAGCATGCCGTTTGCTCGCCAATGCATGCGGCCCCAGCGAGCGATCTCGAGGAGACAGATCCGTTCGAACCGGTTCCGTCGCTGATTGGAAGCTGATCGTCGCTAACCTATCCGGCTGATGTTTGCTGTGCACCAAGAAATGATCGACCGGGTCGGTGTCCATCTGCGCGCGGTGCAGGAAGAGGATTTTCCGCTGCTGACGGCGCTGCGCTGCGACCGCTCCACTCAGCATCTGTTGCTCGCCTATCCGGATCAGTGTCCCCCGTCCAACGCCGCGGTCCGCGACTGGATCGCCCGCCGGACTGCCGAGCCCGGCGGCACCTTTCTGATCATCGCCGATGGCCGCGGTCACATGCTCGGTTTCGGGCAGATCGTGGACGTTCACCAGCGCGGCCGATTCGGAAAGATCGGCTTTGCCCTGGTCAAGGACATCCGCAGGCGCGGCTTCGGCTCGCAAGCGCTGCGTCTGTTGATTGCTCACGCGCGCGATGTGCTCGGCCTGCGCAAATTGCTGGGCGAAGTGCACGCCGATAATTCGGGCGCCATGCGCCTTTACGAGGCCGTCGGATTTCGCCGAGTGGGCGTGCTCCATGCTCACTACAACGACGGGAACAAATTTCATGACGTTATTCTTGTGGAAATAGCACTCGATGGATCACCGAAGCCATGACGAGTGTCGTTATTTCGCAGCCGATGCTGTTTCCATGGGCGGGTTTTTTCGAGCTGACAGCATTGGCCGACGTCTACGTTCACCTCGACGACGTGCAGTTTTCCAAGGGCAGCCTGGTCAATCGTGTACAGATCAAGCATTCATCGGGGCTGAAATGGTTGTCTGTACCGCTCGCCAACAAAGGCTCCTTCCAGAAAATCTGCGATCTTGTCCCCGCTCGGGACGGCTGGAAACCCCGCCATCGCGAATTTCTCCGGCAGGCCTTTCGCGGCGCTCCGCACGTCGATGCGGCGATCGACCTTTTCGATCGAGTTTACGCGAACGAGCGGTTCATCACTCTCCTGACTGCCAGCATCGAGGAAACGTCGCGGACCATCGGGCTCACGCGCCCCTCGCGCTGGCTGGCGGCGAGCCAATTGGGGATCGGAGGCGAATCGTGGGCTCGCGTGCTTGCGATCGTGCAGGCGGTCGGCGGCACCCGCTATGTCACCGCGCATGGCGCCGCAAATTATCTCGACCATGAGGCGTTCGAACGGGCCGGTGTGACAGTCGAGTACGTGGATTATTCCAAGACTCCCTACGCTCAGCTGCACGAACCTTTCACGGCATTCGTTTCCGTCCTGGATGCCATTGCGAATCTGGGGGCGTCCGCCGGGGCAGTGCTGCGGCCAAAGACGATTCCGTGGCGGAAATTCGTCGTTGAAAAGGGCGCATCGTGATACTCGAGCAACATTGGGATTGAATCTGTCGTCCCCGTGGGTACCGCGTTCGCCGCCGAAATGGGCGATCTCGCGCTTCAATCGAAATACCGCTCGAGTATCTTCCGGTACACCGCCGTCAGCGTGGCGAGATCGGCTACCGCGGTGCGCTCGTCGACCTGGTGCATGGTGGCGCCGACCAGGCCGAATTCGAGCACCGGGCAATAGTCCTTGATGAAGCGTGCGTCCGAGGTTCCGCCGGTGGTCGAGAGCTTCGGCGCCTGTCCGGTCACCTCCTTGATGGCGGCGACGACCAGATCGAGAAACGGGCTCGGCCGGGTGAAGAATACGTCGGCGTTCGACGGTTCCCACTCGATGCGCCACTTCACGCGTTCGCGGGCCGCGTCGGCCGCCAGGCGCTCGATCAGGGTCCGCAGCGAGGTTTGGCTGTGGCAGTCGTTGAATCGGATGTTGAAACGCGCCCGTGCCTCGCCGGGAATGAGGTTGACCACGGCGTTGCCGATATCGATCGAGGTGAATTCGAGGTTCGATGCATCGAAATGCGCGCTGCCATGATCGAGCGGCGCCGCCATCAGCGCGCTCATCAGGGCGACCAGCCCGCGCACCGGGTTGTCGGCGAGCTGCGGATAGGCGACGTGGCCCTGCTTGCCGGTGATCACCAGCGTGCCGTTGAGCGAGCCGCGCCGGCCGACCTTGATGGTGTCGCCGACTGAGGATGCATTGCTCGGCTCGCCGAGGATGCAATGGTCGAAGCGCTCGCCGCGCTCGGCCGCCCATTGCAAGAGCTTGATGGTGCCGTTGACGGCGATGCTCTCCTCGTCGCCGGTGATCAGGAACGAGATCGAGCCCTTCGGCCGGCCGCCGCGCGCAGCCAGATGATCGAGGCTGGCGGCCACCGCGCAGGCGACCGCGCCCTTCATGTCGACGGCGCCGCGGCCGTAGAGGACGTCGCCGGCGATGTCGCCGCCGAACGGCGGGTGGCTCCAGCGCGCCGCATCGCCCGGCGGCACCACGTCGGTGTGGCCGGCAAAGCAGATATGCGGTTTTTCGCTGCCGATGCGCGCAAAGAGGTTTTCGACCGGCGCCGTGCCGGGCTCGGCGAAGGTGACGCGGTGCACCGCGAAGCCCGCGCCCTTGAGCACGCCCTCGAGCAGCGCGAGCGCGCCGCCTTCGGCGGGCGTCACCGAGGGGCAACGCAAAAGGTCGCGGGCGAGCGCAACAGGATCGGCGGGGGGCGGGCTCATGGGCGGGGCTTTACCTGTCGGTGCGCGCCATCGTCAACAGATGAACCGCCGGCCACGCGCGTCATGGCGGATTGTTCCGGCGGTCCGGCGGCCTCACTTCGGCGCTGGGAACCGCAACTTCGTGGGATTCGAGGATGCTGATCTTCTGCCAGATCTTGCTGCTGAGATTGGTGGTGAGCTCTTCGATGTCGTTGACCGTATCGATAACCACCGAGTCCGGCAGATTCTGCGCGTAGAGCGCAGCAAGCTTGTTGGTCAGCGACAGCATCTCGCTGCAATAGTCGAGATAGCGCATGAGCTCGTGTCGGCCCATGGTGCGCGCCGGCGACGAGGCGGTCGGCGTGATGCGATCGAGCAGGGCGCTCGGATCCTTGGTCAATTGATGCATGTCGATGACGTGCGCGATCGAGCGAAAGACGTGAAGGTCATCCAACGCCCGGCGCCGCTTGATGCGGGTTTCAAGCGTAATCAAGAAGAACAGCGCGGCGCCGGTGAGCACCGTGATGTTCATCGCCGCCTCGATGCCCTGGAACAGTCCGAACACCTCGTTGCCCATCTGGAGCTGGACGGATTGGGTGAACACCAGCGCGACGGTCACGAGCCCGATCACGCCGGCGGCGATCGCGACATAAACGATGATTCGCACCGCGGTGTGGGGTTTTGCGATCGCCTCGGCGCGGTGCTGAGTCTCGGCGCCGATGCCGACCAGCTCGCGGCAGACTTTCGCCAGTCCCGACTCGGGAAAGCGTTCTCTGATCCGCTGCTCGAGCTGGCGGAGCTTATCGACGATCTGCACCGCATCGAGGGTCCGGTACGACACTGCCGCCTCGCGAGTTGGCAGGCTCAATCGCGCAGCAACTCATTGATCGACGTTTTCGCGCGCGTTTTCTCATCGACCCGCTTGACGATTACCGCGCAGTAGAGGCTGGGGCCCGGTCCGCCGTTTTTCGTGGCCTTGCCCGGCATGGAGCCGGGGACCACCACCGAATAGGCCGGCACCTCGCCCTGGAACGTCTCGCCGCTGTCGCGGTCGAAGATTTTCGTCGAGGCGCCGATGAACACGCCCATCGAGAGCACCGAGCCTTCGCGCACGATCACCCCTTCGGCCACTTCCGAGCGCGCCCCGACGAAGCAATTGTCCTCGATGATGACGGGGCCTGCCTGCAGCGGCTCCAGCACGCCGCCAATGCCGGCGCCGCCGGAGATGTGGCAGTTCTTTCCGATCTGCGCGCAGGAGCCGACCGTCGCCCAGGTGTCGACCATGGTGCCGGAATCCACATAGGCGCCGAGATTGACGAAGCTCGGCATCAGCACCACGCCCGGCGCAATGTAGGCCGAGCGGCGCACCACGCAGCTGGGCACCGCGCGGAAGCCGGCCTGCTTGAACCGCGATGCGTCCCAGCCGTCGAACTTCGAGGCGACCTTGTCCCACCACACCGCTTGGCCCGGCCCGCCCGGAATGACGCTCATGTCGTTGAGGCGGAACGACAACAGCACCGCCTTCTTGAGCCACTGGTTGACCCGCCAGTCGCCGTTCGGCCCGCGCTCGGCGACGCGCGCCGCGCCGCGGTCGAGCAGGTCGA
>Ga0075420_100006360_pt1 | contig 10406 bp, 6 predicted proteins | sample SoiMetdeltSBSDD4_FD_75296 | JGI IMG/M metagenome (GOLD analysis project Ga0075420, IMG submission 75296) | Bulk soil microbial communities from a Populus tree surrounding site in Tennessee, USA - Soil MetaG P. deltoides SBSDD4 | ecosystem: Environmental > Terrestrial > Soil > Tree plantation...
CAACATGGAGGAGGCGCCGCGAGGGGCGACCAGCGATCCCGTCGATCGGGAAGATGCGGCCTTGGACACGCTCATCCCCGCCGAGCCGAATCGGCCCTACGACATCAAGGACCTGATCCGGGTCGTGGTCGACGACACCCGCTTTCTCGAGGTTCACGCCCACTACGCTCCCAACATCGTCGTCGGCTTCGCGCGCTTCGCCGGACGCAGCGTGGGCATCGTCGCCAATCAACCGGCGGTGCTGGCCGGCTGCCTGGACATCGACGCGTCAGTGAAGGCCGCCCGCTTCGTTCGCTTCTGCGACGCCTTCAACATCCCGCTCGTCACCTTCGAGGACGTGCCCGGCTTCCTGCCCGGCACCGCGCAGGAGTTCGGCGGCATCATTCGCCACGGCGCCAAGCTGCTCTACGCGTTCGCCGAGGCGACGGTGCCCAAGATCACCGTGATCACCCGCAAAGCCTACGGCGGCGCCTACTGCGTGATGGCGAGCAAGCACATCCGCACCGACTTGAACTACGCCTACCCGACGGCCGAGATCGCGGTGATGGGACCCGAGGGCGCCGTCAACGTCCTCTATCGGCGCGAGCTCGCGAAGGCCGAGGACGCCGAGCTCGTCCGCAAACAGAAGGTCGCCGAGTTCAAGGAGAAGTTCGCCAATCCCTACGTCGCGGCCGACCGCGGCTTCATCGACGAGGTGATCGCACCGCGCCAGACGCGGCGCAAGATCATCGCGGGCCTCGAGATGACACGCAGCAAGCGCGACAAGAATCCCCCCAAGAAGCACGGAAACATCCCGCTTTGAAGTTCGCCAAGATCCTGGTCGCCAATCGGGGCGAGATCGCGGTTCGCATCATCCGGGCGTGCCGCGAGCTGGAGATCAAGAGCGTCGCGGTCTTTTCGGAGGCGGATCGCGAGGCGCTGCACGTGGCGCGCGCGGACGAGGCCTACCCGATCGGGCCCGCGCCTTCGCGCGAGAGTTACCTTCGCATCGACAAGATCCTCGACGTCGCGAAGCAAAGCGGGGCCGACGCGATCCATCCGGGTTACGGCTTTCTCGCGGAGAACGCGGCATTCGCCAAAGCGTGCGAGGACGCCGGAATCGTCTTCATCGGGCCGAGGAGCGAGTCGATCCGACTGATGGGAGAAAAGACCTCCGCGCGTCGCGTGGCCGTCGAAGCCGGGGTGCCGGTCGTGCCGGGCACGCTCGAGCCCTTGTCGGACGACGCGACGATCGAAAAAGAGGCGGCTCGGATCGGGTTTCCGCTCATGCTGAAAGCCGCGGCGGGCGGGGGCGGCAAGGGTTTGCGGCTGGTCACGCGGCAGGCGGACCTCGCCGCGGCCGTGCTGCGAGCCCGCAGCGAGGCGAAGAGTGCTTTCGGTGACGACAGCGTCTACATCGAGAAAGCCGTCGTCCGGCCGCGCCACATCGAGATCCAGGTGCTGGCCGACCAGCACGGCCACGCCGTCCATCTCTTCGAACGCGAGTGCTCGATCCAAAGACGCCATCAGAAGGTGATCGAGGAGAGCCCGTCGGCCTTTGTCACGCCCGACCTTCGCGAACGAATGGGCGCTCTCGCCGTCGCGCTCGTCAAGAAGACCGGCTACCAGAACGCGGGCACGCTCGAGTTCCTCGTCGACCAGGACAAGAACCCCTATTTCCTGGAGATGAACACCCGGCTGCAGGTCGAGCATCCCGTCACCGAGCTCGTCACCGGCGTCGACCTCGTGAAGCTGCAGATTCGCATCGCCGAGGGCGAGCCGCTGCCCTTCGCGCAGAAAGATCTCGGCCAGCGCGGGCACGCCATCGAGTGCCGCGTGTATGCGGAAGATCCCGATCAGAACTTCCTGCCCAGCCCCGGCCGGATCGTCGCGCTGCGGGTGCCGGCCGGCCCCGGCGTGCGAGACGACTCGGGCGTCCTGGAAGGCGCAACGGTGTCGATCCACTACGACCCGCTGATCTCGAAGCTGGCGGTGCACGCGGCGACGCGAGCGGAAGCGATCGCACGCATGCGCCGCGCCGTCTCCGAGTACAAGGTGCTCGGCATCCGCACGACTCTCTCTTTCTTCGAGCGCGTGTTGCGTCATCCCGATTTCATCTCGGGCGATTTCGACACCTCGTTCGTCGAAAAGGCGTTCCCGGCCCACGTCGCCGAGCGCGAGCTGCCGATCGACGCCGCGATCGTGCTCGCCGCGATTCGCGGCTTCCTGGAGCGCCAGAGCGCGAGCCGGGCGGGCGAGCCGGTGAACGACGGCGGCGCGTGGCGGCGGGCGGGGCTTCGCGAAGCGCAGGCCAGCCGCTTTTGATCTTCGCGGCCAGCGCCAGGGGCCGGACCATGCGTGTCGAGGTACGTCGCAAGGACGGTCGCTTTGCCGTGACGCTGGATGGCCAGGCGCTCGACGTCGACTTCCGGCCCGAGGGCGCGCACTTCGCGCACGCGTTGATCGGCGCCGAAAGCCACGACGTCGGTTTCGAGAGGCGCGAGGGCGGCTACGCGGTGGTGTTTCGCGACACAACCGTGGAGGTCCAGCTCGCCGACGCCAACCACGGCGACGCCGGCGTCGTGAAGAAGACGGTCCATGGTCCTGCGAAGGTGAAAGCACCGATGCCGGGCAAGGTGCTGCGCGTGCTCGTCGCGGCGAACCAGGAAGTCACGGCCGGTCAGGGCCTCTTGGTGATGGAGGCCATGAAGATGGAGAACGAGCTGCGCTCGCCACGGGCCGGAGTCGTGCGCGAGATCAAAGCCGCGGAGGGCCAGGCCGTCGAGACGGGCGCCCTGCTCGTCATCGTCGAATAGGGAATCGAAGCGGTGATCCGCAAGCGGCGGCGGCTCATCGGGGCATTCGCGATCGGCTTGCTCGTGCTCGCGGGCTCGTTCCTGTTGCGTGTCGGAACGTTCACCGCCCGCGGTCTGGAGCGCGGCCTCGGCGCGTTCTTCGATCGCGAGGTTCGTGTCGGTGGCGTGGATTGGCGATTCTGGCCGCTCGAAGCCGAGGTGCGCGCGCTGCGCGTCGCCGGGCCGAAGGCTGGAGATCCGCCGTTCCTGGAAGTGCCTCGAGCGATCGTGACGCCCGCGTTCGCCCCGCTCAGCCTCGGCCGGATCGTGCTGGCGCGGCTGCGTCTCGAATCGCCTCGGATCCAGGTGCACGCGTACGCCGAAGGCGGCGACGACATTCCCAAATTCGGAGGCGCCACGGGACGCGGCTTCGACGTGCGCGTGAGGCGCCTGGTAATCGAGGGCGGTGAGCTGAACGTCGATCACCGTCGCGTTCCGCTGGAGCTCGACCTGCCCGATTTTCGCGGTCGGCTCTCGGCGCGCGCCGCTGGCGCGCTCGCCGGACAAGTCGCGTTCGGCCCCGGGCGGGTCCGCTTCGGCCAAGCACCCGAGCTGCAGCTCGGCACCGAGATGGAGCTGCGAATCGACGGGCCGCTGCTCACCGTCGAGAGCGGGCGTCTGCGCGCGGGAGCGACGGATCTGACGTATGCCGGCGAGGTTCGCATCGCGGCGCGGCCGCAGGGTGAATTCTCGGTGCGCGGCACGATCGACCTCGAGATGCTCGACCGCCAGGTGATGGACGCGGGGCTGGGTCTCCGTGGCCAGGCGCGCTGGGAGGGCCGAGCGTTGCTCGCGGGCTCGCGAGTCCGGCTGAATGGGACCCTGCGCGGCAAGGAAGCGAGCTTCGACGGCGTTCCCGTCAAGGGATTCGACGGCCAGGTTGCCTGGGACGAGGCCGGCGTCCACATCAAGGATCTGCGGGTCGACGCGCTGGGCGGCAGCAGCGTCTTCGCGATCGAGGTGCCGCCCTTCCCGAGCACGGCTCGGCTCGACGCCGAGCTACGCGAGGCCGACGCCGAGAGCACGCTTCGCTGGATCTTCAAGTGGGGCGCACTCAGTGTCGGCTCGGCGGCCACGGGCAAGCTGTCGCTCGCCTGGCCTCGCGGGCGCTTCCGAGAGCTGACGGGCCGGATGGCGCTCGATCTCGCCGCGTCGACCGACGGTCGAACGCCGCTCTGGGGACGCTTCGAATGGGCCGCTCGCAACGGAACGCAGACGATCGCGCGCGCGGACATGCAGACGCCCCATACTTCCGCTCGCCTGTCGGGCCGAGTCGAGGCCGACAATAGAGCCGATCTCGCGCTCGACGTCGACAGCCGCGACGTGGCTGCTTCCGACAGCCTGCTGGTAGCGCTTCGCCGAGCCTTTGGAGCGCCCGACCCGCACGCCGCCGGGTTCTCCGGCAGCGGACGATTCCAGGGACGCTGGCTCGGCACGCTGCGCGACCCGATTTTCGACGGGCGCTTCGAAGGCGACACGATCGGTTTTCTGGGCGTGACCTGGGGTCACGTCGCCTGGAACGGGGCCGCGACGGTCAACGACGTCCGATCCCGCTCGCTGGAGATCGCGCGCGGTGACGCCACGCTGTCGCTCACCGGCACCCCGAATCCGGCCGCTATGGCGCCGCCGACGCCCTCGACGTGCGCGTGAAATTCGCGCGCTGGCCGTCCGAGGATTTCGTGCGCGCACTCGGCTGGCGGATCGATCTGAAGGCTCCGGTCTCGGGGGAAGCGAGCGTCGCTGGCCGCCGCAGCGCCCCGAAAGGCGAGCTGCAGGTGGCCTCCGAGGCCGGGCGCTACTACGGGGTTCCGTTCGACGCGCTGTCGGTATCGGCGCGACTCCACGAGACGTCCATCGAGGTCCAGGCCGGGCGCGCCCGCGTCGGCGGGGGCATCGTGCAGTTTCGCGGCACGCTCGGCGACGACGGCAGCTACGACGGAAGTGCCGAGGCAACCGACGTCGAGTTGACCGACGCCTTCCCGGAAGGCGCTGACTGGGCGATCGCCGGGAAGACTTCGGGCCGCGTCACGCTCCAAGGACCGCTGGATCGGCCCCGGCTGCGCGGCACGCTCAGCTCGCCGCGGCTCTTTTGGGGCGACGAGGGCCTGGGCGAGCTGCACGCCTCCCTCACGGGAACCGGCGACGGCCGGGTGCGGCTGGAGAGCGCGTGCCGCTCGCCGCGCGTCGATCTCGAGCTGTCGGGATTCGTCGCGCTCGATCGGGCCGCGCCCTCGGAGCTGCATGTCGTCCTGAGGGATACCAGCCTTGACCCGTTCCTGCGCACGATCCATCCGTCGCTGCCGTCCACGGTGCGACTGGTCGGCAGCGCGGAAGCCGACTTCAGCGGTCCGCTGGGCAACCCGCGCTCTCTCCAGGGCGAGGTGCGCGTGGCGACGCTCCAGCTCGACCTGCCCGAGTATCCGGTGCGCAATGCCGGGCTCCTGAGGCTGAAGCTCGAAGCGGGGGCGCTCGAGCTCTCGGAGGTTCGACTGACCGCGGAAGGCACCGACCTCGAGGCGAGCGGCGCCGTCGATATGTCGGAAGCCGGGCCGCTGCGCGTCGATTTGAAGGGCGCCGCGGACCTGCGCGTGCTCAGCGCAGTCACTCGCCGCCTGCGCGGAAGCGGTGCGGCGCGGTTGGCAGTGGCGGTGCGCGGCACGACGGCGGCGCCGCGGATCGACGGCACCCTCGAAATGGCCGACGGAGGCTTGCGTGTCCGAGGCTTTCCGAACGGGATCGAAGGGCTGAAGGGAGTCGTGCGCTTCTCGGAAAGAAGCGCGCAGCTCGATGGCGTCGTCGGCCGCCTCGGCGGCGGGTCACTCGAGCTCGAAGGACAGGTGAGCTACGCGCTCGGCCGGCTCGCCAGCGTCGACGTGCGCGCGCTCGGCCGCGCCGTTTCGCTGCGCTATCCCGAGGGCCTGAAGAGCGCGCTCGACCTTGACCTGCGTTTCTACGGCGATGCCGACCGGCAATGGCTCGCCGGCGCCGTCGACGTACGGAACGCGCAGTGGACGAAGCGCTACGATCTCGCGTCGGAGCTCCTGGCCGCCGCCGCGCCGGCCGAAGAGATCGGCTCGTTGCGCGAAAGCGTGCGCCTCGACATCAAGGTCCGCGCGCCGGGCACGCTGGCGATCGACAACAACCTGACGTCGCTCAAGGCACGCGCCGAGCTGAGCGTCGCGGGCAGCGCCGACGCGCCGATCGTGCTGGGCCGCGCCGAGGTGGATCGCGGGCGAATCTACTTTCAGGGCAACACCTACACGATCCGGCGCGGCACGATCGACTTCAACAACCCGGTCAAGATCGATCCGCTGTTCAACATCGAGGCGGAAACCCGGATCCGTTCGTATCGCGTCACGCTCAACGTCAACGGAACGCTGGAGCGCGTCTACCCGACGCTCTCCTCGGACCCGCCGCTCTCCGCGGTCCAGATCGTGAACCTGTTGGCGGGCGGCGACGAGACGGCTGTCGCCAGCCTGAGCCAGTCGCAGACCGACCAGGCGCGCCTGGCATACGCGGGCGCCGCCACGCTCGCGGCCGGCCGGCTTTCGGAGGAAGTGGGTCTCGAGCGCCAGGCGGAGCGGCTCTTCGGCCTGAACCGCTTCTCGATCGACCCGGCGCTGGTGCGCGGCGACGTCACGAACCCCACCGCGCGGCTCACCGTCGGCAAACGGATCACGCCCGACCTGAACGTTCTCTACTCGATCGATCTGAAGGGCGGCCAGGAGCGCCTGCTCGCCGTCGAGTACACGCTCTCCGACCGCCTGTCGGTGCTCTTGACGAGCTCGGAGCCCGGCGGGCTCGGCATGGACGTTCGCGTCCGACAGTCACGCTGATGAAGCGCTTGCGCGGCGCGCTGTTGCTCACCGCCGCGCTCGGCGGGTCGGCGCTCGGCGAAGAGCCGCGCGTCACCGGTATTCGCTTCGTCGGCATCGACGCCGAACGGGAACGTCTCGCGCGCTACGTCACGATCGCCCTGGGTCAGCCGCTCGACCAGAGCGACGTACGAACGACCGTGGAGCGGCTGTTCTCGCTGGGCCGGTTCGACGACGTTCGCGTCGAAGGCGAGCCGACCTCGCGCGGAATCGACCTGGTGATTCACGTCGTTCCCGCGCCGCGTCTCACGAGCGTGCGGATCGCCGGAGACCGCCTGGTCTCGGCCAAGAAGGCTCAGCGGTTGACCCGACTCTCGCTCGGGGAAGCGCTACACGAAGGTCGCCTCGAAGAGGCCGGCCGCGACCTGGCGATAGCCCTCGCGGCTCGTGGATATCTCGAATCACGCGTCGACGCCGCGCTCGAGACCGGAGCGCACTCCGGCAGCCTGGTGCTGACGATAAAAGGAGGGCCGCGAGCGATCGTCGACCGGGTCGAGGTGGACGCCGTGCCCGCGGTTCTCGACCTGGCGCCGATGGCGGCGCCGCCAGTGGGCTCGGCCTTCGAAAAAGCGCGCGCCGAGAGCGCCGCCGAAAAGATGCGCCGGCACCTCGTCGCCCGTGGTCGCTGGCGCGCGGTCGTACAGGCCCGAGAGTCCTACGATCCGCGAAGCGCGCGTGTGGCACTCCGCTTCGCGATCGAGCCGGGTCCCGTGGTGTCCGTGACATTTCGCGGGTCTCCGCTGGCGCGAGGCCTGCGCTCGACCGTGGAACGGCTGGTTCGCGAGGGCCGCGCCGGAACCGATGCGCTGGAAGAGTCGGCCGACCGCATCGAGGCCCGGCTTCGCGAGGAAGGCCATCGCGACGCGCGCGTCCGGCACACCCAGACGGCTCGCGGCGAGGCACTGGAGATCGCCTACGAGGTGACCGCCGGCTCGCCGTCGCGCGTGGCGTCGGTGACGAGCGCCGGCGAGCAGGTGCCCGCGCCGCTGCCGACGCTGCTGACGCAGGTCGGCGACCCGCTCCGGGACAGCCGCCTCGACGACGACGCGCAGACCCTGCAGCGCGGTCTGCAGCGCGACGGAATGAGCGAGGCGCGCGTCGAAGCGGACGCCAAGGAAGGCGGCGGCGACGTGCCGGTCGTGTTCCGGGTGCGGCCCGGCCCGCGCACGCTGGTCGCCAGCGTCGACGTCGCCACGCCCCTCGCGGATCTCCCGGTGCCGTCGCTCGCGACGAGCGCGGGCACGCCGTACCGAGTCTCGGCGCTGGCGCGCGACAAGGCGGCGCTGCTCCAGTCGTATCGCGACGCGGGATACGCGAGTGTGGAAGTCGAGCCGCGCGTCGAGTTCCTGGACGACAAGGCGCAGGCGCGGGTCGTCTTCTCGATCAAGCCAGGCTCGCTGACGCGGGTCGGCGAGATCATCGTCGCCGGGCTCGAGACGACGCGCGAGATCGTGGTGCGCCGCGAGCTGACCTTCAAGCCCGGTGATCCGCTCGCGCCGACGCGGCTTTTGGAGAGCCAACGCCGCGTCCAGGCTCTGGGCATCTTCGAGCGGGTCGAGCTCGACGAGATCGAGTCGGAAGACGGCACTCGCCACGACGTCGTCGTGCGGGTGCGTGAGTCTTCGCGAACAGCCGTCTCTTACGGCCTCGGCTACGCCGAGCGCGATCTGCTGCGCGCCAGCGTCGAGGTGACGCTCCGGAACCTGAAAGGCATGGACCGCAGCTTGTCCAGCTTCGCGCGCATGAGCTTCGGCGGCAGCCGCTTGTTCGCGACGTATCGCGAGCCGCGGCTCTTCGGACGGCGCCAGGACCTGTACCTGACCGGGTTTCGAGAGGAACAGCAGCGCGACGGCTTCGACTACATCCGCTACGGAGGCCTGGTTCAAACCGCCCGCTCGCTGTCGAGCCGGCTCACGCTGATCGGCCGGCTCGCGTATCAGCGGACCTACGTCTTCAACGTGACGGTGCCGATCGACGACATCGACCGCCAGTTCCGCACCTCGACCTTCGCCGGGCCGTCGTCTTCGCTCGTCTACGACAGCCGCAACGATCCGATCGACCCGAAGCGCGGCCGCTTCGCGAGCGCGGACGTCCAGTTCTCGACGCGCGGCCTGGGTGGAGACACGTTCCTGAAGGGGTTCGTCCAGTCGGCGAACTTCACGCCGCTCGGGAACCGCTTCGTCTTCGGCGTCAGCGGCCGCTTCGGGCTGGCTCGCACGTTCGCCGACGAGCCACCGCGGCTGCCTCTCCCGGACCGTTTCTTCGCCGGCGGCGACTACAGCATGCGGGGCTTCAAGATCGACACCGTCGGCCCGCTCGAGCTGAGCGATACCAGGGAGCTCGTGCCGACCGGCGGCAATGCTCTCCTGGCCGGCACCCTGGAGCTGCGCTTCGCGCTTCGGCCGCGCATCGAGCTGGCGGCGTTCAGCGACGTCGGCAACGTGTACGGGCTCGCCTCCGACCTGACGCTCAACGACCTCCGCTACACGGCCGGCCTCGGGATCCGCTACAAGAGCTCGATCGGTCCGCTGCGCGTGGATTGGGGCCGAAAGCTCGACCGCCGCGCGGGAGAGAGCGCCTATCGCGTGCACGTGACGGTGGGCCATGCCTTCTAAAAACGTTCTTCGCGGCCTGCTGATCGTGCTTTCGTTCGCGGTGAGTGCGCCATCGCGCGCCGAGACGCTGGAGCGCGTTCTCGCGGTCGTCGACGGCGCGCCGGTGCTGATGAGCGAGGTCAGGGTGTTCGCGCGATTGAAGGGGCTCCTCCCGGAGCAGGGACTCGATGGAACGATCGACGAGATCCTGATGTTTCGCGAAGCCAGCCGGCTGCCGGAAGCCAGGCTGTCGCCCGAGGAGGAAGAGCTCGCCACCCAGCAGCTGGTCGCGCGGCTCGGCTCGGGCGCCGCTCCCAACCTCACGCTGCTCCGGCGCATCGCGCGCCGGCAGGCCGCGATCCTGAAGTACGTCGCGTTCCGATTCCAGCCGCAGATCAAGGTCGGCGAAGCGGCGGTGGCCGATGCCTACGCCGCCGACATCGCGGGGCGCCCCGGGGCGGCGCCGCTCTCGGCCGTGTCGTCGGAGATCGAATCGCGATTGATCGCGCGCGCGCGCGACGAACGCATCGAGGCCTGGATTGGCGAGCTGCGCATCGGCGCGCGCATCCGCAAGAACAAGGAGCTCGTTCCCGATCAGCCCCGATAGCGGCCGGCGATGCTGTTGGCGCGAATCCGCACGAGATCCAGGAAGGCCAGGACGCCGCGCAGCAGCGTGACTCGGCTGGCGGCGTCGTTGCGCCACGTCACGGGCAGCTCGGCGATCCGCCGGCCCTGACGCGTAGCGATGAACAGGACCTCGACGTCGAACGAGAACCCGTCGAGCCGCGCGCGCGAGAAAGCGCCGAGCGCGGCGTCCTGGGAGAACAGCTTGAACCCGCACTGCGTGTCGTGGAGACGGGGCAGCAGAAGCAGCCGCACCAGCATGTTGAAGATGCGGCCCATGCTTTCCCGGAACGCGGGCTGGTGGATCTCGATGTTGGCGCCGGCTACGGCCCGAGAGCCGATCACTACGTCGTTGCCTTCCGCGAGCGCCCGCTCCAGCCGCGCCACCTCTTCGATCGGGGTCGAGAGATCGGCGTCGCACATCAAGCGCCGCGCCCCGCGCGCCGCGAGCATGCCTCGCCGGACCGAGTAGCCCTTGC
>Ga0075420_100006368_pt1 | contig 10401 bp, 7 predicted proteins | sample SoiMetdeltSBSDD4_FD_75296 | JGI IMG/M metagenome (GOLD analysis project Ga0075420, IMG submission 75296) | Bulk soil microbial communities from a Populus tree surrounding site in Tennessee, USA - Soil MetaG P. deltoides SBSDD4 | ecosystem: Environmental > Terrestrial > Soil > Tree plantation...
TTCGGGGCCTGCGCCAACCAGGCTTCCGTGATGAGCTCCTCGAGCTCAGGCAGCCCGATCTCGGCCAGGCGCACCAGCACCGCCGGGTAGCCGTCGAAATGCGGAGTGGTGAAGTACACCCCCGGATCGTCGGCGATAAGCGCAAACTTCACGCCCTCCTCGGCCACCCTGGCACCAAGAATGTCCCCGTCAGGGGCATCGGCGCCCAGCGCGGCGTAGTCCGCCTTGCGCAGCGGTCGTTCCCAGGCGATCAGCTTCTTGCGCACCCGCCAGGTGCGTGGTGACGCCTCCGTGGTCTCGGGAAGCTCAATGACAATTCGTGCGACGTCGTCCCACGTGGTCACGCCATCAGACTAGAAGCTGGCGTCGTGCAACAGCGTCGGAAGCGGCGGGTTCTCCTTCGCCAGGTCGAGGTCGTGCACATCGAGCACCCGTTCGCGGAACCATTGGTGGAACGGCGAGTCCGACGACGTGACGGCCTGCATGGCCGCTGGTATGTCGTCGGCCTCCAGGTACACGATGTCCACCGTTCCATCGGCAGTCTGTTGCTGCCAGACGGTGTGCCGCTTGAAGCCGGCGTCCTTCCATGCCGAGCGGTATTCGTCCCGGTGGTCACCGTCGAGCGCGCTCATCCATTCGCGGTCCGCCTGCTCCTTGTCTGGCGAAACGGGCACGACAAAGCCAATCGAACTCATCACTCACCCCCCGTGAATTAGCTGTGGGATGAGCGTACGCCCGTGTGGTGCGCGTGCGATGCGAGCGGGCATACCTTGTGATGGGATCTGCAGATGGGCATCAAGGTGGCGCTGGAGCATCGCACCAGCTACACGTTCGATCGACTGGTGGAGGTGTACCCCCACGTCGTTCGGCTGCGTCCTGCGCCGCACTCGCGTACCCCGATCGAGGCCTACTCGCTGCAGGTCGAGCCCGCCGATCACTTCATCAACTGGCAGCAGGACGCGTTCGGAAACTTCCTGGCCCGCCTAGTTTTCCCGAACCGTGCCCGCGGCGTGACCATCACCGTCGGGCTGATCGCCGACATGAAGGTCATCAACCCGTTCGACTTCTTCATCGAGGACTGGGCCGAACACATCCCGTTCGAATACCCCAAGGCGCTCGCCGAAGACCTCAAGCCCTATCTGCGCCCGGTCGACGAGGGCGGCGAGGGCTCGGGGCCCGGCGACCTCACGCAGGCGTGGGTGAGGAACTTCTCCGTCGCGCCCGGCACCCGCACCATCGACTTCCTTGTCGCGCTCAACCAGGCGGTCAACGCCGACGTCGGCTACAACGTGCGGATGGAACCAGGTGTGCAGACGCCGGATTTCACGCTGCGCACGGGCATCGGTTCGTGTCGCGACTCGGCGTGGCTGCTGGTGTCGGTCCTGCGCCAGATGGGCTATGCGGCCCGCTTTGTGTCCGGCTACCTGGTGCAGTTGACCTCCGACGTCGAGGCGCTCGACGGGCCGAGCGGGCCTGCCGCCGACTTCACCGATCTTCACGCCTGGGCCGAGGTGTACATCCCTGGCGCCGGCTGGATCGGGCTTGACCCGACGTCGGGCTTGTTTGCCGGCGAGGGTCACATCCCGCTGTCCGCGACGCCCCATCCCGAGTCGGCAGCGCCGATCACCGGCGCGACCGAGCCGTGCGAGACCACGCTGGACTTCTCCAACGTCGTCACCCGCGTGCACGAGGATCCTCGCGTGACGCTGCCCTACACCGAGGCGGCCTGGGGTGCGATCTGCGCACTGGGGGTAGATGTCGACGAACGTCTGGCCGCTGGTGATGTCCGCCTCACCGTGGGTGGCGAGCCGACGTTCGTCTCGATCGACAACCAGGTCGATCCCGAGTGGACCGCCGACGCCGACGGGCCGCACAAACGGCAGCGCGCCTCGGCGCTGGCGGCCCGGCTGAAGACGGTGTGGGCACCCCAGGGTCTGATCCAGCACAGCCAGGGCAAGTGGTATCCGGGAGAACCCTTGCCGCGCTGGCAGATTGGGCTGTTTTGGCGCACCGATGGCGAACCGCTGTGGCGCGATGAGAAGCTGCTGGCCGATCCCTGGCCTTCCGGAGCTGCAGAGGCGTTCGCGATCGCTAGTGACGCCGGGGCGCAGGTGCTCGGTGCCGTCGCCGACGGGCTCGGGCTGCCGGCCTCGCAGGTGCGGCCGGCCTACGAGGATGCGCTGAGCAGGCTTGCCGGTACGGTGCGGCAGCCCGCAGGTGAGCCTGTTGCGCCGGAGGACGATCTGGCCGACGATGCCGCAGACCGTCGAAAGGCACTGTTGGCCCGGCTCGAGGAGCTTGTCACCGAGCCCGCCGCCTACGTGCTACCGCTGCATCGCCGCGACGACGATTCAGGCTGGGCCAGCGCCGACTGGCAGCTACGGCGCGGCCGCATCGTGTTGCTCGAGGGCGACTCGCCGGCCGGGTTGCGGTTGCCGCTGAACTCCATCAGCTGGCACCCGCCTGAGCCCCCGTTCCAAGCCGACCCGCTCGCCAGGCGTGGCAGGCTGCCGGTGGCGCCCGAGCCCGGTGACGCGCCGGTCGAGGACGTCGAGGAGGCCGATGCCGTTCCTGTGACGGCGATGGTCGCCGAAATCCGCGACGGCTTGCTCTACATCTTCGTGCCGCCCACCGAAGCGCTGGAGGACTTCGTCGACCTCATCGCCCGCATCGAGGCCGCCGCGGCCAAGGTCGACTGCCCCGTCGTTGTCGAAGGGTACGGGCCACCGCCCGATTCGCGGCTGCAGTCGATGAGCGTTACCCCCGACCCCGGTGTCATCGAGGTCAACGTCGCACCGACGCCCAGCTTCGCCGCGCAGAAGGCGCAGCTGGAAACCCTCTACGAGCAGGCCCGGCTCGCTCGACTGAGCACCGAGGCATTTGACTTCGACGGCACCCACGGCGGTACCGGCGGTGGCAACCACATCACACTCGGGGGAATCACCCCGGCGGACTCCCCGCTGCTGCGCCGACCCGACCTGCTGGTATCGCTGCTGACCTACTGGCAGCGTCACCCGTCGCTCTCCTACCTGTTCGCCGGGCGGTTTGTCGGCACCACATCGCAGGCGCCACGAGTGGACGAGGGCCGCTCCGAGGCGCTCTACGAGCTGGAGATCGCATTCGCCGAGATCGCGCGGCTTTCGGGCGGCGAAGGCGTCCGAAAAGGCACTGCCAAACCGTGGATCACCGATCGGGCGCTGCGCCATCTGCTGACCGACATCACCGGCAACACCCACCGGGCCGAGTTCTGCATCGACAAGCTCTACAGCCCGGACAGCGCCCGCGGCCGGCTCGGCCTGCTGGAGCTGCGCGGCTTCGAGATGCCGCCGCACTATCAGATGGCGATGGTTCAGTCGCTTCTCGTGCGCGCGCTGGTGGCCCGGTTCTGGGATGAGCCGCTACGGGCCCCACTCATCCGCCACGGCGCCAATCTGCACGGCCGATACCTGTTGCCGCACTTCTTGATTCACGATATCGCCGATGTCGCCGCCGATCTGCGCGCGCACGACATCAACTTCGACACCAGCTGGCTGGACCCGTTCACCGAATTCCGGTTCCCGCGCATTGGCACTGCGGTGTTCGACGGCGTCGAGATCGAGCTGCGCGGCGCCATCGAACCCTGGAACGTGCTCGGCGAGGAATCCACCGCTGGCGGCACCGCGCGCTACGTCGACTCGTCGGTGGAACGCATTCAGGTCCGGCTGATCGGCGCCGACCGGCACCGCTACGTCGTCACCGCCAACGGCTACCCGATCCCGCTGCTGGCCACCGACAACCCCGACGTTCAAGTCGGCGGCGTGCGGTTCCGGGCGTGGCAGCCGCCCAGCGCGCTGCACCCGACCATCACGGTCGACGGGCCGCTGCGCTTCGAGCTCGTTGACACCGTCACGGGGATGTCGCGCGGCGGCTGCACGTACCACGTGTCCCACCCGGGCGGCCGCGCCTATGACGCTCCGCCGGTCAACGCCGTGGAGGCCGAGTCCCGGCGAGGTCGTCGCTTTGACGCGACTGGTTTCACCGCCGGAAAGGTGGACATGTCGGACATCTTCGAGAAGCAGGCCCGCCAGTCCACCGACGTGGGCGCGCCGGGCATCTTGGATCTACGCCGAGTGCGTACCGTTCTGCAGTGATGGCTCTACCCGCACCCGATACGCACGACATCGACCACCTGCTCGCCCGGTACCGCACAGCGCGGGCTCAGCAGGCGCTCTTCGACGTGCGTGGCGCCGGCGCCGGTACCGGATATGACGAATTCGTCGACGGGGCAGGCAATGTCCGCCCTGCCTGGCAGGAACTCGCGGAATGTGTGGGGGAGAGGGGCCGCGGCGGATTGGATCAGCTGCGGTCGATCGTTCGCGGCCTAGTCGACAACGACGGCATTACCTATATCGAGGTGGACCGGCACGGCGACGCGGTGACCAACGGCGACGGGACCGCTGAGCCGGGGCCGTGGCACCTCGATGCGCTGCCGCTGGTGCTGTCCTCAGCAGACTGGGACACCCTGGAATCCGGTCTGGTGCAACGTTCCCGGCTGCTCGACGCGGTGTTGTCCGACCTCTACGGACCACGCCATGCCATCACCAGCGGTGTGCTGCCGCCGCAGTTGCTCTTCGCGCACCCCGGCTATGTCAGGGCCGCCCGCGGCATCGAGGTGCCGGGCCGGCATCAACTGTTCCTGCACGGCTGTGACATCAGCCGCGCCGCCGACGGCAGCTTCCGGGCGAACGCCGACTGGACCCAAGCGCCGTCGGGAGCGGGCTACGCGCTGGCCGATCGGCGAGTGGTCGCGCATGCCATCCCCGACTTATACGAGCGGATAGGGCCGCGGCCGGCCTCGCCGTGGGCGCAGGCGCTGCGGCTGGCGCTGATCGATGCCGCCCCCGAATCGGCTGAGGAGCCCGTGGTGGTGGTGCTGTCTCCCGGCATCCACTCCGAGACCGCGTTCGACCAGGCGTATCTGGCGAGCGTGCTGGGCTTCCCGCTGGTGGAGAGCGCCGATCTGGTGGTGCGCGACGGCAAGCTGTGGATGCGGTCGATGGGCACGCTCAAGCGTGTCGACGTGGTGCTGCGCCGGGTCGACGCGGAGTACGCCGATCCGCTTGACCTGCGGGCAGATTCGCGGCTCGGCGTGGTCGGCCTGGTGGAGGTGTTGCGTCGCGGGGCGGTCACAGTCGTCAACACGTTGGGCAGCGGCATCCTGGAAAGCCCTGGACTGCTTCGCTTTCTGCCCCAACTGGCCGAGCGGCTGCTGGGCGAGACCCCGTTGCTGCAGACGGCGCCGATGTACTGGGGCGGTATCAACACGGAACGTTCGCATCTGCTGACAAACTTGTCCTCGCTGTTGGTCAAGTCGGTGTCGGGCGGGGAGGCCATCGTCGGGCCGGCGTTGTCGTCCGCGCAGCGCAAAGCGCTCGGCGTGCGCATCGAGGCAACGCCGTGGCAGTGGGTGGGTCAGGAGCTACCGCAGTTCTCGTCGGCGCCATCCGACTACTACCAGGGTGGGCTGTCGTCGGCCAGCGTCGGCATGCGGTTGTTCACGGTGTCGCAGCGAAGTGGCTACGCGCCGATGATCGGCGGGGTGGGATATCTGTTGGCGCCCGGCAACGCGGCGTATCGGTTGAATACCGTTGCGGCAAAGGATATCTGGGTGCGCACCCCGACCCGTGTCACGGTCGAAGGGATACCGAGCGCGGTCGAGCTGCCGGCGATGACGCCCAGCCCGACGCACGCCGTCAGCTCGCCGCGCGTGCTGTCCGACCTGTTCTGGATGGGCCGCTACGCCGAGCGGGCTGAGAACATGGCGCGTCTCCTCACCGTCACCCGCGAGCGCTACCACGAATTCCGCTACCGCAGCGAGATGGAAGGCCGCGAGTGTGTACCGGTGCTGCTGGCCGCGCTCGGACACATCACCGGAACCGACACGGGCGTCGGCGGCGACGACGCGGAGATGATCGCGACGGCCCAGACGACGCTGTGGTCGTTGACCGCCGACCGGCACCGCGCTGGGTCGCTGGCGCAGTCGGTCGAGAGACTCGGTTTGGCCGCCCGCGCCGTGCGCGACCAGATGTCCAACGACACGTGGATGGTGCTGGCGGCCGTCGAACGCGCGCTCCTGCATGCACCCGATTCGCCGCCCGAATCGCAGACCGAAGGCGACGCGTTCCTGTCGTCGACGAACAACCTCACCCTGGCCGGGATGCTGGCCCTGTCCGGCGTCGCGGCCGAGTCGATGGTGCACGACGTCGGCTGGACAATGATGGACATCGGCAAACGAATCGAACGCGGGCTGGCGCTGACGGCACTGCTGCGTGCGACGCTGACGACGGTCCGCAGCCCGGGTGCCGAGCAAACAATCACGGAGTCGACACTGGTGGCGTGCGAATCGTCGGTCATCTACCGCCGGCGCACGCTGGGCAAGGTTAGTGTGGCTGCTGTGGCGGACCTGGTGTTGTTCGACACTGAAAACCCGCGCTCGCTGGTCTACCAACTGGAGCGGTTGCGGGCCAACCTGAAGGCGCTGCCCGGTTCGTCGGGATCGTCGCGACCTGAGCGGCTGGTCGACGAGATCGCCATCCGGCTGCGCCGCCTCGACCCGGCCGATTTGGAAGACGTCACCGCCGACGGCAGGCGGGCCGAACTGGCCGATCTGCTCAACGGAATGCACCGCGATCTCCGCGAGCTGTCCGGCGTCATCACCGCGACCCACCTGTCGCTGCCCGGTGGCATGCAGCATCTGTGGGGTCCCGACGAGTTCCGAGTCGTCCCGTGACCGACGGGCCCATCACCTCGCCGTCGAGTCGGTGCTATCAGATAGCGCACCACACGGTGTATCGCTACTCCGACGTCGTCACCAGCTCCTACGGCCGCGGCTTCCTCATACCCCGCGACTCCGCACGGCAGCGGTGCCTCTCGCACGAACTGCTCATCGAACCCGAGGCGGCCGACGGCTCCACCAGCCGTGACGTCTACGGCAACGTCAGCTCGTATTTCCACGTCACCGAGCGCCATCACACGCTGTCGATCACCAGCAATTCGGTGGTCGAGGTGGATCCGCCGCCGCCCGAGCTCTACGGCGGCGGGTCGGCGCGGGCGCCGTGGGAGATCGCGCGGCCGGTCGGCGTCGACGGGGCGCTGGCCACCGAGTTCACGCTCGACCTGCAGCCGCCGGAGATCACCGACGAGCTACGTGCCTACGCCGCACCGAGTTTCGAGCCGGGCCGGCCGCTGATCGACGTGCTGCGCGACCTGACGTCGCGGATCTACCGGGACTTCACCTACCAATCGGGCTCGACGACGGTGTCCACTCAGGTCAGCGAGGTTTTGGCGGCGCGGGAAGGGGTATGTCAGGACTTCGCGCGGCTGGCCATCGCCTGTCTGCGCGCCAACGGGTTGGCGGCCAGCTACGTGTCCGGGTACCTGGCGACCGACCCGCCGCCGGGAAAGGAACGCATGATCGGCATCGACGCGACGCATGCATGGGCGTCGGTGTGGACGCCGCAGAACCAGTGGCTGGGGTTGGATCCCACCAACGACCAGATGGTCGACGAGCGCTACATCGTCGTCGGGTTCGGCCGCGACTACGCGGATGTGCCGCCGTTGCGCGGCATCATCTACACCGACTCCGAGCGCAGCGTGATCGACGTGTCCGTCGACGTGGCGCCGTACGAAGGCGGCGTGCTGCGTGCGTGATTTCAAGTGCCCCAACTGCGGTCAGCGCCTGGCGTTCGAGAACTCGCTGTGCCTGAATTGCGGAAGCCGGCTGGGTTTCTCGCTTGACGACACGGCTCTGCTGGTTATCGCGTCGGGGGCGGACAGCGACCACGGCGGCGCGGTCGACTCCAGCGAGTACCAGCTGTGCGCCAATCTGCATCTGGCCGAATGCAATTGGCTCGTCGAGAAGGGGCCTGTCACCAGGCTAATGTGCAGGTCGTGCGCACTGACCCGAACTCGCCCCAATGACAGCGATACCAAGGCGATGTCCGCATTCGCGGCCGCCGAGAAGGCCAAGCGCAGGCTGATCTTCGAACTGTACGAGCTCAAGCTGCCGATCGTGGGCCGCGATGAGGACCCGGACTACGGCTTGGCGTTCGACCTGCTGTCGAGCGAACTCGAGAAGGTGATGACGGGCCACCACAACGGCGTGATCACGCTCGATCTCGCCGAGGGCGACGACGTGCACCGAGAGCAGTTGCGGGTGGAGATGGACGAGCCTTACCGCACGCTGCTGGGCCATTTTCGACACGAGATCGGCCACTACTACTTTTACCGGCTGGTCGGCTTGTCGCAGGCTTACTCGCAGCGCTTCCGGGAGTTGTTCGGCGATCCTGATGGCGACTATCAGGACGCGCTGGACCGCCACTACAACGATGGCCCGCCGGCCGGCTGGAAAGACGACTATGTGTCGTCCTACGCCAGCATGCATCCCGCGGAGGACTGGGCGGAGACGTTCGCCCACTACCTGCACATCCGCGACGCGCTCGACACGGCAGCGGCGTTCGGTTTCGCGCAGGCCGCCGCGACGTTTGAGCGACGGGCGTTGGGTCCCAGCGGATTTGACACGATCATCGATATGTGGCTGCCGCTGGCATGGGCGCTGAACATGGTGAACCGCTCGATGGGTAAAGAGGACCTTTACCCGTTCGTGCTTCCCCCGGCAGTGCTCGAGAAGATGCGGTTCATCCACACCATCATCGACGAGATCACCTCGGACCCCGCCAAACTCACTGCCTAGCTTGCCGCGAGCGTGCGTGTCTGCACGTCGACACGCCGCAGAGCGCCTACATTTTGCGCACGTTCGCCGCCAGCGAGAGTGCGGGAAATGTTCACCAATGTCAGCGTTTCTGTGTTCAGACACGCACGCTCGCGCGAGACGTTGCTCAGCTCCAGTACGCGGCGGTCGTGGTGTATAACCGCCCGACTAGCTCGTCGACGGATAACTCGCGCAGTTGCGCGCTGAGCACCTCAACGCTGACAGTGCCGTCCCAGCCGCGATCGAGAAACGTTGCGACGAAACGGTCTAACTCGAGAATCCCTTCGCCGGGCAGCGCGCGACGGTGCAGGCTTTCGCGGACCATGCGGTCTCGATACTCCGGTTCGAGCGCGTCGGTGAACTGGACATAGGCCATATCTTCGAGGGGCACCGCCGCCAAGTCGTCCCACGTGTCGTCGCTGAAGCAGAAGTGCCAGGAGTCGACCAGCAGGCCGGCACGCGCGGTGCGGCTCGCGGCCCGCACGTACTCCATGCCATCGCGGATCGACGGAATCGCACCCAGCGGGCTGTACTCCACCGCCATGCCCGCGCCAACACCGTCAAACAGCTTGGCGCAGCGCGCAATGCGCTGAGTCGGCGGCTTCGCAGTGAACACGGTCAGCACCCACTCCGCACCGATCCTCTGCGCTCGGTCGGCCAGCTCCTCAGCGCTTGCCAACGTGGCCGCTTCGTCGTCGCCGACCACAAACGCGAGCAGCTCATGGCAGCGAACCCCGGCCGCGGCGTAGGCGTCGACGGCAGCGGCGTCGACTCGATCGGCATTGATCCCGACCGCGGCGAAGCCCGCCGCGCTCGCCGCCGAAACCAGGTCAGCCGTCGCGAATTCCCACTTGCCGTCGGACGTCAGAGCAAGCTGCACAATCGCAGGACGCTACGCCGTCAACGCGCGGGGAGCGATAACGGCAGCCCGAACCACGGCAGCACACTGCTGTCGAAGCGCGTGAAGGCGCAGATCCGGTCGCCGGCGAGGGTGAGGACAAACAGCCCGCTGCCGTGCCGGATGCCGGTAACGGCGCGGAGGTAAGCGCCGAACGCAGGCTGACCATTGGCCCGCGTCGGCACAAGCTCAACCCTCCTGCCGGAGCCGAATATGCCGGCGAAGAGGCGCGACACCACGTCGATGCCCCGGTATTCCAGGGGAATCGGTGGCATGGACACGAAGATGTCGGTGGTGAGCAGCGCGACGAGCGCGTCCACATCCCCGGACTCATATGCGCGGACAAACTCGGACACCAAAGCCCGCTCTGTGGGCGACTCCGGCGCGGGAGCTGGCTCGCGCGAATCACTCCGTTGCACGGTGCTACGCGCCCGCTTGAGGGCGCTGTTGACCGAATCGAGGGTCGTGTCGAGCATGTCGGCCACCTCGCCGGCGTGGAATCCGAGGACGTCGCGCAGAAGGAGTACGGCGAGTTGGCGAGGCGGCAGCACCTGAAGGGCGGTCACGAACGCCAGCGACATGGATTCGGTCTGCGCGTAACGCGCCTCGGGACCGACATCGGTTGCCTTGTCGAGGAGGGCATCGGGATACGGTTCAAGCCAAGGGATTTCACCGAATCCGGTTGGCTCTGGTGGTTCGACAGCTGGCATGTCCCACTCCTTGGCCGAACGTCGGCTCGCGGACCGGCGCGCGT
>Ga0075420_100006375_pt1 | contig 10393 bp, 8 predicted proteins | sample SoiMetdeltSBSDD4_FD_75296 | JGI IMG/M metagenome (GOLD analysis project Ga0075420, IMG submission 75296) | Bulk soil microbial communities from a Populus tree surrounding site in Tennessee, USA - Soil MetaG P. deltoides SBSDD4 | ecosystem: Environmental > Terrestrial > Soil > Tree plantation...
GGCCTGATCGCCGTACTGTTTCTGATCCGCGGCGCCCCTCGAGGTGATCGCGTCGGGCCGCCTGCCAAGTTTGCGGCCGTCGTGGGCACGTTCATCATGGGCGCGGTCGCGGTTCAGCCACCGACGACCCACGATTGGCGAGTCCTGGCGATGTCCGACGCCTTGCTGGTCGGCGGGCTGGCCTTCTCGATCTACGCAGCTCCGAGCCTGGGCTCGTCCTTCGCGTTGGCTGCGGAAGCCCGCGAGCTCGTCACGTCGGGGGCGTACCGGCTAGTGCGCCACCCGATCTACCTGGGCGAGCTCGTGGCCGCGATGGGCGCGCTGCTGCCGGTGCTGGCGCCGGCGACGACCCTGATCTTCGCCGTCTTCTGCCTGAGCCAGATCGCGCGAGCGGTCCTCGAGGAACGGACAATGAGCGCGGCGTTCTCGCAGTACGAGGAGTATCGTCGTCGCACCCCGGCCCTGGTGCCCTGGCCCCGCCGATCGGTCCGGCCGCCCGCCGCGGCGGGCTACCCGTCGGATGTCCGGTGTGACCGTCCCTTGTGCTGGATGACGACTCAGGGAAAGACGAAGACCGTGCACTGGCCCCCCGAGATCGTGTAGATCAGGAGGGCGATGACAATACTCGCGAGCAAGAGCGTGCCGCAGCCGATCAAGCGAGGCCTCCGTCCAGAGCCCCAGACGATCATGCGCGCTGTTCCCATCTGCGGGGGGTGATCGCGACGTCCCCCGCAGGACGTGGACCGTGCCCGGGGGAGCGCGCCGCCCTCCCATGCAGCGCCGAGCAGGGGCAGGAGCGGATGGTGACGATCGTTCGGCCGGCAGTTGCGCCAGACAGGCCGCTACCATCTGGCCGCCTCGCACGGACATGGCCGTCACGGATTGGCGAGGTCACGGTGCGGCCGGAGCGAGCCACGATGGAAACGGGAGCCCGGTGACTGTCCTGGAGGGCGGTGTCGCTTCCGCTACCATGCCGAGGTACGCAGGTCACCGCTCGCGCGACTCCGGCTGTGTGGCAAGGAGTACCCAGACGCCGGAGAGGGAGTCTCGCCAGTACATCTCGCATCGAGGCACGTCATGGCCGAACCCGGATCGATCGCCCGGCCGGAGCAGCTACCGCCAACATCCACGTCCGGCACCGAGCAGACGAGCGCGCGTCCTCGCTTGTCCACCGGTGTGCCGGGCCTGGACACCGTGCTCGGCGGCGGGCTGCCAGAAGGTGCGCTGTTGATGATCGGCGGGCCGCCGGGCGCCGGTAAGACCGTGCTAGCGGAGCAGATCGCCTTCCACCAGGTGGCACGTGGTCGCCATGCCCTGATCCTGACGACCCTGTCCGAGCCGAACGAGAAACTGATCCGCCACATCGAGGGCTTTAGCTGGTTTGATCGCGGACGCCTCGGTCGAGAGATCGAATTCCTGAGCCTCCACGAGATCGTGGAGCGCGACGGCATGACGGCTGCGCAGGAGACGATCACCCACTGGGCGCGCCAGCACCGGGGCGGGCTGGTCGTGTTGGACGCCGTGCGCGGACTCGGCGAGCTGGTGGATGACGCGCTGGCCTTTCGGAAGTTCCTCTTCGGGCTGGGCGGCCAGCTTGGGGTCCTCGGGGCGACCGGCCTGATCACCGGCGAGTACGAACGCGAGGAGTCGGGCCGCCAGGTCGAGTACACCATCGTCGACGGGATCGTCTCGCTCCAGCTTCAGTTGGAGCGACAGCGGCATCTCCGCAGCCTCGAAGTGGTCAAGCTGCGCGGCACCGACTTCCTGAACGGCAGCCACACCATGCACATCGGTGCTGACGGCGTCAGCGTCTATCCCCGTCACACCGCCATCGCACGCGTCACCGACTACGCCATGGGGGACGGACGCGCATCCACCGGCATCGGCGGCCTCGACACGATGCTCAGCGGCGGACTGATCGAGCATAGCCTGACGCTCATGGTCGGCACCCCGGGCGTCGGCAAGACGCTGCTCGGCCTGCAGTTCCTGGCCGACGGCGCCCGCCGTGGCGAGCCCGGCCTGATCGCGACGCTCGACGAGAGCCCGGCGCATCTGGAGCAGAAGGCCCGACGGATCGGCCTCGGCCGAGGGGGCACGCCGTTCTTCGACGGCGTGCTGCTGGACACACTCTGGGAGCCGGCCGTCGAGCTGGCCCCCGACGTGCTCGCGGCTCGCCTCCGGGCGGCCGTCGCGGCGCGGCCGATCCGGCGGGTGGTTCTCGACGCGTTCTCGAACCTCGAGCTGATACTCGACCCGGAAGACCTCGCCGACTACGTCGTGGCGCTGACGAACTTCCTGCGCGGGAATGGCGTCACGAGCCTGTTGATCCGCGATGCCGTCGAGCTCGCGGGATCGACCGTGAGCGTCGGGGGCCTGACGTTCGCGGCCACGGCCGACAATATCCTGGTGCTTCGGCACGTGGAGATCGACAATCGCCTGGCGCGCGTGATCTCGGTGGTCAAGACGCGCGACAGCGACTTCGATCCGGTCGTGCGCCGCTACTCGATCGCCGACGACGGCCTGGGGATCGGCGAGCCGCTCCAGGGGGTCGAGGGCACCATGATGGGACTCGCCCGCCTGCGGACGATACCCGCGGCCGGCCCGCGAGAGCCGGCGTCGTGAGCGTCGTCAATTCGGCTCATGACGAGCGACGACCGCTGGCGACCCGGCCCCATCATCCCCCTCGTCTTCCAGGTGCGGGCACGGTGAGCCGGGGACGATCATCGCGGCAATGTTCTTGCATCGTGCCGAGGCGCCGGTCTTCCACGCCTCCGGCGGATTGAGGGAACGGAGATGGACGAGGCCCCACTGACGGGTGAGTCGAGCCTGGAGATCGTCGCGACGGGGATTCCATATCTCGACGACATCCTCGGCGGCGGCCTGCCGCGCGGTGCGATCGTCATGGTGGTCGGCGCGCCCGGCACGGGCAAGACGACGCTCGCCCAGCAGATGGCCTTCCACGCGGCGAGCGAGGGAGCGACGACCCTCTACCTCACCGGTTACTCCGAGACGCACACCAAGCTCGTGGCCTACGGCCGGGGCTTCCACTTTTTCGAGCCGGGCCGCGTCGGCACGCTGATCCAGTATCTCAGCCTGGCCGACCTGCTCGCCCGGGGCGCCGACGAGACGGAACGGTCCATCGTTCGGACCGCCCGTGAGCAGCGGGCGCGGCTGGTGGTCCTGGACGGGTATCGCAGCATCCGCCGGCTGCTCGGGGACGAGCCGGCCAGCACCGACTTCCTGTATTCGCTCGGCTCGAAGCTCGCGCTGCTCGGGAGCACGACCGTCGTGGCCACCGAGGGTGAGGCCGATGCGCCCGAGCGCTACGGCGAGATGACCGTCTCCGACACGGTCATCGGCCTGACGCGCCGGCGCTACGGCGAGCGCTACCGCCGGACCTTGGACGTGGTGAAGGTACGTGGGATGGCGCCGATCGAGGGGCTGCACGGCTTCGAGATCACCAGCGCCGGGATCGACATCTATCCGCGGCTGGAGGCGACGGCCCCTCGCGGCGATGCGGCGCCATCCGGGCGCCGCGCCGACTTCGGCATCCGCGACCTTGACGCGATGCTCGGCGGGGGCCTGCCGGAGGGCACGGCCACGCTGGTCGCGGGAGCGCCGGGGGTGGGCAAGACGCTGCTGGGGCTGCATTTCCTCGTGGCCGGCGCTCGGGCGGCGGAGCCCGGCCTGCTGGTGGGCTTCGTCGAGGACCGGCCGCGACTGCGGGAGAAGGCGCGGGCGTTCGGCATGGACCTCGAAGCGGAGGAGCGGGCGGGTCGGATCCTCTTGCTGGCCATCCCGAGCTACGAGCTCGATCCGGATCGAGTCGCGCGCCTCGTGCGCGAGGAGATCGAACGGCGCGAGGTCCGTCGGGTCGTGATCGACTCCGTCGCCGAACTGGATCGGGCCTTCCCGGAGCGCGTGCGGGCGCCCGACTACTTCGCGGCCCTCGCCCACGAGCTGCGGGTCCGGGGCGTCACCAGCTACCTCACCCTGGACGTCTCCAAGGTGGTGGGCCAGGAGCTGGATCTCACCGACAGCGCCGTGGCGATGCTCGCGGAGAACCTAATCCTCCTGCGCTACGTCGAGTACCGCGGCCGACTCCGGCGACTGCTCTCGATCTTGAAGATGCGATCGTCCGGGCATGACGACACGATCCACACGTACGAGATCGCGGACGGGGTCGGCCTGAGGCTGCTGGGCGCGGCGCCGCCGGCCCGGGGCCTGCTCACCGGCATCGCACACGACCTCGACGTCCCCGAGTCGCGCACGCGCCGGCGGCGCGCGCCGGGTTGGTCACGAGCATGACCCCGCCGAGATCCTGATCGTCGACGACGAACGGCCGCTGCGCGAGCTGCTGGCGTCGGTCCTCACGGACGGGGGCTACCGGGTCAGGATGGCGATCCACGGGCGGGACGCGCTCGCTCGAATCGAGGAGGCCCGACCCGACCTGATCATCACGGACCTGATGATGCCCGTGATGGGCGGCGTCGACCTGTATCGGGAGTTGAAAGACCGCGCGGAGACCCGAGCGATCCCGATCATCGTCATGAGCGCCGGGCTCCCACGACCGAGCGAGCTGGCCGAGGTGGACGCGTTCATCGCCAAGCCGTTCGACGTCGAGGCGGTCGAGGCCGCCGTGCGTCGCCGCCTGCCGACCCGGTGATGCCTGACGTCCCAGCGCCTCCGGGCGCACCGCCGTCTCAGTCGACGGGTGCCACGGCGACGGTCGGAAGCGTGAACGAGAACGTGCTGCCCCGGTCAGGCCCGTCGCTTGCGGCCCAGATCTGGCCGCCGTGGGCTTCGATCAGGTGCTTGCTGATGTAGAGGCCCAGGCCCAGCCCGCCGGCCATCGCCGCGGTTTCCTGCACGCGGTAGAAGCGATCGAAGACGTGGGCGAGCCGCTCGGCCGGGATGCCGAGCCCTTGATCGTGCACGGCGACGAGCACGTCGTCCTCTCGCTGCTCGATCGTCACGAGCACCTCGCCGCCTTCGGGCGAGTACTTGATCGCGTTGGAGAGCAGGTTCGTCAGGACCTCGGCGAGGCGATCCCGGTCCCACCGCCCGATGATCGGCTCCTCCAGGCCGTCGACGCGGATGACGTGCCCCTGGGCCTGCCCGCGCGCCTGCTCGGCGCAGCCGTACACCAGCTCGACCAGGTCCATCGGCTCCGGCTCGACGGACAGGCGCCCCGCTTCGAGCCGCGAGACGTCGGTCAGGTCGCGGATCAGGCGCTCGAGCCGATCGGCCTGGTCGATGATGACGTCGACCGACCGCTCGGCGAACCGCTGGCGCCGCTTCATCAGCTGGGCGTGACCGCGGAGGGCGCTGAGCGGGGTGCGCAGCTCGTGCCCGACCATCGAGATGAACTCTCGCTGCATCCGCTCGAGCGCGCGCCGCTCGGAGATGTCGCGCACCATCGAGACCATCGCTGTCCGCTGACCGTCCTGCACGACGAAGTCGTAGCGGGCCTCGACCGGCACGTCGGAGCCGTCCGCACGGCGGATGACCGCCTCGAAGCCCGGCATCCGTTCGTCTGCCGCAAAGATGGCGCGGTACTGCTCAGCCGCCTGTGCGCGCTGGTCGTCGGGGAAGATGAGTGAGAAATTCCGACCGATGACCTGCTTCGGCGCGTATCCCAGCAAGCGGTAGTAGGCGGGATTCGCCGCCAGCACCGTGCCGTGCGGGTCGGATAGGGCCATCGCATCCGATGCCGACTCCCAGACGGCCCGCAGGCGTTCCTCGCTCTCGCGCAGGGCCGCCTCGGCCCGCTTGCGGTCGGTGATGTCGCGGGTCACGGTCCCGTAGCCGCTGGGGCGGCCGTGCGCGTCGGCCAGGGCGACGACCGAGTAGATCACCCAGAGCGGCTCGCCGGTCTTGAAATGGCGGAAGCGCGTCTCGACCTCGCCGCGGCCGTCCCGCCGGACCCGGTCGAAGAGCTCGCCCATGATGGACGGCCGGTCCTCCGGGAAGAAGAACTCCGCCACGGGCGTCCGCCGGGCCTGCTCCAGGGAGTCCAGGCCCACCATCCGCAGGCCGGCCGTATTGACGTAGAACGGCACCATCTCGAGGTCGCACATGCCGACGAAGTCGCCGCTCGACTCGACCAGCGAGACGAACTGCTGGCGGGCGCTCTGGGCCGCCCGTCGGTCGCTGACGTCGCGGAACACCAAGACGACGCCGATCAAGGCCCCCGCGCGGTCGAGGATCGGCGCGGCGCTGTCGTCGATGGCGCGCTCCGATCCGTCGCGCGATCGTAGGATCGTCTGATCGGCCAACCCGACGACGTCACGCTCGCGGAGCACCCCGGCGACCGGGCTCTCCGCCGGCTCGCGGGTCCGCTCGTCGAAGATCTGGAAGACCTCACCGAGCGGGTGCCCAATCGCCGCGTCGCCGACCCAACCGGTGAGCGCCTGAGCGACCGGGTTGAGGAACGTGACGACCCCGCGCTCGTCGGTTGCGATCACGGCGTCGCCGATGCTCGACAGGGTCGTATCGAACCACTCGCGCTGGCGGCGCTCGGCGATCTCGGCCGTCTCGGCCCGGGATCGGGCCCGGCGCAGGCTGGCGATGGCCCAGCTGATGGTGCCCGCCACGAGGCCCAGGACGAGCAAGGCCAGTCCGTCCTCGACGCTCGACAAGGACGACGAGAACGCGGGCGCAAAGAGGAAGAAGGCGACGGAGAGCAGGCCGAGGACTGTGGCGAGCACGCCGGGCCCGAGCCCGCCAACGTGCGCGCTGATGGCGACCGCGCCGAAGTAGAAGGAGAAAGGGACGCGACTGATCACGGGCTCGAATGCCAGCGAGAGGGCCGTCGCGATCAGGGAGGCGCCGACCGCCGCGCCGTAACGAACGAGCAGAGCCGAGCGGGTCAGCATCTCCCGTTCCTTTCGGCCGGCCGGACTTCCTTGCCTATTCTAGTGGCACACGGTCGCTCGGGCTCCCGGCAGTCGTCAGGAGCAGAGGGCGGAGGCGGACGCGCTTCTGACCCCTGCAGATGCTGAGACCAGTGCAAGGCATCGCTCACATGCACAGGGTCAAACCGGACTGGTCGCGCGAGGGCCAGCAACAGGTCGGCGGAATCGTCTAGCGGCCGCACTTGCTGCGAATGTCCGTGAGAATGGGACGCTTGCAGCTTCGGGCGGTTTTGCAGAAGCGAACGTGCATGCCGACGTACGTTGCGCGCTAGCGACGCAACCTAGCGAACCGCCCGATATGGGGTGATCGGCACGATGCCTTGACCGCCGAAATCCTGCTCACCCTGTGCCGCCGGCTACGGTTAGCATATGGACGGGTGCACCGCTAGACGCCCGAATGTCGACGCCTGATGACCGGGTAGCTAACGTCGTCGACACCACGTGCAGTCCGGCGGCACGAACTGTCACCCCGCCTCGTTAGAACCTGTAAACAGGCCCAGTGAGTCGCGAGCGCTCTCACCACTGGTGACGCACCGATGCGTCGAGGGCACCCAAGATGACGTATTGATTCGGCATACTTCATGCCAATTTGGGAGTTGTGGCCCGGCGTCCCCGCTCCTGACCTGGGTACTCCGAAGGACTGGTTTGTTGCCCATGCCCGGTGGCCTTGCCATGAGACCCACGTCGGTCGCGGGGCCGTCCACGACCGAGATGGATTGCGGCGAAGACCCGCACTCGTCAGCCCGTAGCGACGAGCGGCTCTTTCTGCTCAGTCGCGTCGGCACTGTGCTGGTTGCTCTGCCGGCGTCGGCGGTGGAGCGGGTCATCCCAATGGCAGCCCTGACGCCGCTGCCGGATGCCCCGTCCGGCATCGTCGGCGTGCTCGATCTTGGCGGCGAGGCGCTGGTCGTGCTGGACGCTCGGCCACGCCTCGGACAGCCGACACCCGGCTTCGATCCCGATCAGCGCCTGATCGTCGTGGCGGCCAGCAGGCGCTTCCTGCTCTGGGTCGACGCGGTGGAAGAGATCGCCTCGGCGCGGCCGGGTGACCTGGATGCGATGCTCGCCGGTCGGCGTGACCCGCTCACGCCGTACGTCGCACGTCTCCAGGGACGGGTGGTGCCGGTGCTCGCGCCGGAAGCGCTCGATCCCGACGTCACCGACCAGCAGGAGAGCCGGGGCCATGCGAGCTGAGCGGGCACGCGGCGCGACCGCTCCGACGCCGGGTGTCCGCCTCGATCGCGAGCTGCGGCAGGCGTATCTTCGGATCGTCGAGCAGCATGCCGGCCTCCGGCTGACCGAGCATCAGGCCCGGGACCTGGAGCTCCACGTCGGCCAGCTGATGGCCGCGAGCGCCTACGCCGATCTGCTCGCGCTGTACACGGCGCTGGCCGCCGGCGCCCGCCGCGATCTGCTCGACGACCTGGCCGCGCATCTGACCATCGGCGAGACGCACTTCTTCCGTGTCCAGCCGCAGATCGACGCGCTGCGGGAGGTCGTGCTACCGGAGATCGTGGGGAGGAACGCGTCCCAGCGCCGGATCCGCGCCTGGTCGGCCGGCTGCTCGACGGGCGAAGAGCCGTACACCGTCGCCATCTTGCTCCGCGAGCAGCTGCTCGCGCCGGAGAGCTGGGACGTCCAGCTGCTCGGCACCGACATCAACGAGCCGGCGCTGGAAGTCGCCCGCCGCGCGACGTACGGCAACTGGTCGTTCCGGGGCACGACGGAGGAGGTGCGACGTCGGTACTTCAAGCCCGAGGGCCCGCGCTGGCGACTCGTCGATCCGGTTCGGCGGATGGTCCAGTTCGCGCACCTGAACCTGCTGGCCGAGCCACCCGCCCGGTCCGCGCCCGGCGGCGAGCTAGCCGCGCGCACGTCCCACCTGGACCTCATCCTCTGCCGCAACGTCACGATCTACTTCGGACCCGAGGCGGTGCAACGGGTGTATCGCCGCTTCGCCGAGGCGCTGGTCGACGGCGGCTGGCTCGTGCTCGGTCCGTCCGATCCGACGCCGGCCCAGCCGTGTGCGCTCGAACCGGTCTGCGTGCCTGGAGCGGTCCTCTGGCGACGCCCCGCGGCGACGTTCGCCGCTCCGCCGGCTGCCCCAGCCACCCCGCCGGCCGCTCCGCCCCGGCCAACCCCGCTCCGCACGACGAGATCAGGCCAGGCTACGCCGTCGCCGACCCCGGCCGCTTCGCCCACCCAGGCCGCTGCCGCCCCCACCGCCGCCGACGTCGCGCAGGTCCGGGCCTTGATGAACGGCGGCGACCGGCTGGCCGCTCGTGACCATGCCGAGCGCCTGACCCGGGCCCGGCCGGTCGACGTCGAGGGCTACCTGTTGCTCGGGCTGCTCCAGCTGGATGACGGAGCGCCCGAGCAGGCGATCGAGAGCCTGCGGAGAGCCGCCTTCCTCGATCCCGACAGCGTCCTGACCCAGTTCAGTCTCGGCCGGGCGTACGCTCGCCTCGGCGACTGGGCCCGGGCGACGCGCACGCTCGTCCACGTCCGACGGCTGCTCGCCGCCATGGCGGATGAGCAGCCGGTCAGGTACGGCGACGGGACGCTGGCCGGCGAGCTTCGCCACGCCGTGTCGACGCAGCTTGCCGCGCTGGATGGAGCACGACGGTGAGCGAGGTGGACGGCGCGACGCATGACCGTGGACGGCAGCCCGCTCTGCGCGCCGTGACCGAGGAAGCGGAGCGCATCCTGCGGCAGCGCGCCGCGGCCCTGGCGCGGGCAGCCGCCCCGTCCGAGGTCGGCACGACGGTCGAGGTGCTCCTGTTTCGGCTCGGGGCCGAGCAGCACGCCGTCGAATCCCGGCTGTTGCAGTCGGTCCAGAAGGCGACGGGCCTGACTCCGGTGCCGTCGACACCCGCGTACGTGGCCGGGATCCTCAACGTGCGCGGCGAGATCCTCACCGTGCTCGATCTGGGGCTGGCGCTGGGGCTGGCCGACACGTCGGGGCGTATCGAGGCCGGCGCCGTGCTGCTGGTCGAGCTGCCTGAGATCCGCGCCGGCCTGCTCGTGGACGAGGTGCTCGGCGTCCGACCGCTCGCCGTCGACCGGCTGGACCGGGCACTCTCCGGTCGCGATCACGTGCGCGGCATCGCCGAGTCCAGGATCGTGCTGCTGGACCTGGAAAGGCTGCTGTCCGGCGAGCGCTTCGACGTGTTCGAGGACGCGAGCTAGACGTGGGTGGAGGAAGAGCATGTCCGTAGTCGAAGCGGGGCGACACGTCGCTCATGGCACGACAGAGTCTCGGGTCCAGCGGGATCCGTGGCCGTCGGTTGAGCAGCGGTGGTGGTGGCATCGCCTCGGGGACCTGTCTCTGCGCTGGAAGCTGCTCGGTGGATTCGGGCTGGTCCTGCTCCTGATGGCGAGCGTGGGTGGCTGGACAGCCTGGCAACTGCGCCAGCAGGAGAGTGCCTACGAGAGGCTCCTGGACGTCGAAGCGGAAGGGGCATTAATCAGCCAGG